>Ga0116226_10001187_pt1 | contig 22608 bp, 17 predicted proteins | sample S1TSphfallax_FD_89692 | JGI IMG/M metagenome (GOLD analysis project Ga0116226, IMG submission 89692) | Host-associated microbial communities from peat moss isolated from Minnesota, USA - S1T2_Fa - Sphagnum fallax MG | ecosystem: Host-associated > Plants > Peat moss > Unclassified | place: USA... | reverse complement strand
GCTTGCGCGCATCGAGTAATTTCAGATACGCACGGAAAGCCGGATCCCAGTGTTTGAAGCGCAGGCTCAACCGGCTGAGATCATCCTTCGCATTCGGCGTGTACACGGTCACCACGAAAAACGTCGGATACTCGGCGGTGATCACCCGTCCCTCCTCCGCGCTGTCGCGTTGCAGTTCATCGGCGAAGCTGAATCGCGACGAAAAATCGGCGGGATAGCCGTTGGTGACCGACAGCGGTTCCGTCTTGGAAAAGATCGCCGTGCCTGAATACCCCTTCTTCACCGCGGAGTTCCAGTATTCACGATACTCCGGCAGCTCGATCTCGATCTGGCCGCGCTCCGCCTTGGTCTCCTGCAGACATAGCACATCGGGCTGATGGGCTTCGAGGAACTTGTGGAACAGCCCCTTCCGATGCACGGCACGAATTCCATTCACGTTCCAGGAATACAGTTTCAACGCATGCTCCACGGCCGGAAAGCGTCGAACGATACAGGGGTCCACCGAAAGCCTCAATCGGCTGGATCTTCATGCCAGGACGACTAAGATGTCCCATCAGAACTCACAAACTTCGAGGAGACCACATCATGGCAAGCATCAACATCGGTATCAGCGATGCGGACCGTTCGGCGATCGCCGGCGGATTGTCGAAATTGCTGGCTGATACGTATACGTTGTATCTGACCACTCACAATTTCCATTGGAACGTCACCGGACCGATGTTCAACACCCTGCACACCATGTTCATGACGCAGTACACGGAGCTGTGGAACGCAGTCGATCCGGTTGCCGAGCGCATTCGCTCGCTCGGCCATACGGCGCCAGGATCTTACGCGCAGTTCAGCGCGCTCGCCTCCATCCCCGACGCACCCACCTCCCCGCCGAAGGCGCTCGAGATGGTACGAATCCTGGTGACGGGACACGAAGCCGTGGCGCGCACGGCGCGGGACATCTTCCCGTTGGCGGACAAGGCCGGAGACGAGCCCACCGCGGATTTGCTGACCCAGCGTCTGACCATCCACGAACAGACGGCGTGGATGTTGCGATCACTGCTCGAGGACTAGCGCCGCCGGCGGGGTCACGTTCGCGGCACGGGCATCCACGGCATAGCCGGCACTCGTTGATGCCCTCGGGCAGCCCATCCCCGGCTGTTATCCTCTACATAATGTAGGTCAATAGCTGGGAGGTTTCCATGGCGAAAGTATTGGTGCTCTATTACTCGTCCTACGGACACGTCGAGGCGCTGGCGAATGCGGAGGCTGAGGGTGCACGGTCAGCCGGCGCCACGGTGGACGTCAAGCGGGTGCCGGAAACGGCGCCCTTGGAAATCGCCAAGGCGGCGCACTTCAAATTAGAGCAGGCCGCGCCGATCGCGGTGATCGACGATCTCGCCCACTACGATGCCATCATCGTCGGCACCCCGACGCGCTTCGGCCGTGTCTCTGCACAGATGGCCGCCTTTCTCGATCAAGCCGGAGGCCTGTGGATGAAAGGCGCCCTGAACGGCAAGGTGGGCGGCGCCTTCACTGCCACCGCCAGCCAACACGGCGGCCAGGAAACAACGCTCTTCTCCATCATCACCAATTTGCTGCACTTCGGGCTGACCATCGTCGGACTTCCCTACAGCTTCCAAGGCCAGATGACCCTCGATGAGATCGTTGGCGGCAGCCCTTATGGGGCCACCACCATCGCCGGCGGCCAGGGACAGCGCCCGCCATCGGCCATCGAGTTGGACGGCGCGCGGCACCAGGGAAAGCTGATCGCGCAAGTCGCCGAGAAGCTCAAGGCGGGTTGACGCCTCAGGCACACGCCCGCGGCTGCCGCGGGCATGCGCCGCTCCTCGGGCAGATGACGCTCGCCTGATTCTCGAGCGCATCGGCGATCCAGGCAATATTGAGCACCTGCGACGCGGCGCGGATATTCGCCGCCGCGTCCGCTGGTATCTTGCCATCGCCGCCGCCCCGGTTGCAGGAATCCGCCACCGCCGCAACCACGGCCTCGCCGTCGAAGCCCTGCGCCTCGAGCGCCGGCAGCAAATCGACCCCCACCGACAACACATGCAGTTCATCGAGCGCGTCACGGGTGAGCAGCGAGTGGCAGCAATACAGGCGCGCCCGCTTGCCGTCCTGCATGACCGAAATCTGCGAGTGCGGCCGTTGCATCATCGGCTGCGGCTGCGGCTTGTCGTGCAACATGCGAAACACCGCCCAGCGCGGACAAGGATCGGACACCAGGCTCATATTGCCCCAGGGCAGCGGTATCCCGTTGCCGCGATATACGGCGCGCAGGTAACCCGGCGGATAGGCATCGAAGAAATGCCAGTGACGATAGGGCGAGACGGCCGTCATGCGTCGCATCACGAGGGCCGGCGTCACGCCGAGTTTCCGCCCCGCCGACACACTGTGCGCCTCACGGATGAGGAAGCGGCGAAACGGGATGCGCGGACAGAGCAAGGCGCCGGCAAAGAAGCTGCATTCGAAATCGCGCCACGCATAGAGGACGTCCTGCGCGCCCATACCGGCCGCGGATTGCACCGGGTCGCCATCCCCGGAATGCATGGCGCTGTGCGGTGAGATGGCCCCATCGCCGTTATGCAGCACCTTGTGGCCGATGAAGAACGCGAGTTCATACTTCAAGCGCTCTTCTTGGTTGCGCAATCGCGAGTTCACGAGGACCGTGCCGGGCGCCTCGAAGCGCGAGCGGATCACGGAATCGTTGGCCTTGCCTGATCCTGCGCGGGCGCCGCCCTTCGCTTTCTCGCTGTCGAAATACTTGATCTGTAACCCGTGTCGCTGGCATATGCCCATCAACGCGGACAGAGTCAGGGGCATCTCCCGCTCACCGCATTCCTCCGCCGCCCGTTCGATGTCGGGGAAGCTGTTGTGCCGGGTTTCCTGCCAGACGCGAATCAGCAGTTGCGCGAATTGCCGCCCGGTGGTGCCGGTCTGCGACAAGAGTTCGGGCAGGGCGTTTTGCAACAATTCGTGCGAGAACAGGAAGGCCGGTTCCAAGGGCATGGCCTCGAGACCGCCGCGCTCACGCTGTGCGGGCGCGACCTCCACCTCGGTATTCTCATCGAGAAACCAGCGCGCCTCCTTGCCGAAGATGCCGGCGAGCATGTCCAGCATCGGCGCGGACGGCATGCGCTTGCCGGTCTCCACCATGCTGAGATAGGACACCGAGGGTGCCCCGGCGGCATCGATTTGCACGCATCTCGCCGACAGTTCGTCCAAGGTGAAGCCGTTGCGCTTGCGTAGCGAGCGTAGTTTGGCGCCTAAGAAGTGGCCTTGTCGGATCAAGCCGGCCATGGACAACTCCCGGTCAACATGACCGACGGTGAAATTCACATTGTAAAATTTCTATTGTGTAAATATCCATCATCAACACTTTAATCTTGACCCGCATCGCGATGCAAGCTCGCGATGCGCACATTCATTCACGGGAGAAGCGAGCATGGCGAGCGTCGTTGCAGCGGATACCACCGGCGCCAAGACGCAAGCGGCGCTCATCGCCGAACACTTTCGTGCCTACAACGAGGAGTTCGGCCGGATCACCCGGCGTGCGGCGCTCAATTTTCTTGCCGAGGATTGGCAGGCGTCGCAAGCCGACGCGGTCCTGCGCATCGAGCTCTATGATGAGCGGGTGACCACCTGCGTGACGGCGCTCGCCGGTCTGTTGGGACCGCGCCGCGCCGAGGTGGCGCTCTGGGCGGAGATGAAGCGCGCCTATGAAATGCTGGTCGCCCGGCGCCCCGACAGCGACTTCTACCGCACCTTCTTCAACTCCGTCAGCCGCGAGATGTTCGGCACGGTCGGCGTCAACCCGGAAGTCGAGTACTGCGCCACCAATGTCGGCCGTGCCTCCGGCGCCGTGCCCATCCGGGTCTATCGGGTCGGCGGCTCGCTGCCCGTCGCGGTGCGCGAAATTCTCGCCGATCTGCCTTTCGGCGCCGCGTTGGAGAAGCCGGACGCCGCCGTGCATCGCATCAGCACGCAAATCGGCCGGCACTTCGAAGGCGGCCGCATGGGCAGCCACCCTGAGTCGATCGAACTCATCGAGCCGGTCTTCTACCGCGGGATGCAGGCGTTCGCCGTCGGCCGCGTCATCGGCGACGGCTCGCTGACCCCCTTGGTTATCGCCTTCACCAACAGCTCACGCGGGGTCCAGGTCGAGTCCGTCATGCTGGCGCGCGCCGATGTGGGTTCCCTGTTCGGCTACGCGCGCTCGTACTTCCACGTCGATCTGCCCGTGGTGAGCGCCGCCATCACGCTGTTGCGCTCCTTCATGCCGCGCAAGCCGATCGATGAACTCTACACCGTGCTCGGCCGCGCGAAGCAGGGCAAGACCGAGCGTTTTTTCGCGCTGCAACGGCATTTGAGCAGCTCGATCGACAGCTTCGTGCACGCGCCCGGCGAACGCGGTTTGGTGATGATCGTCTTCACCCTGCCCTCGCACGACCTGGTGTTCAAGGTGATTCGCGATCACTTCGGTGCGCCCAAGACCTCGAGCCGCGCCGATGTCATCGAGCGCTATCAATTCGTCTTTCGCCATGATCGGGCCGGACGCTTGGTCGACGCCCAGGAATTCAAGCGGCTGCGCCTGCCGCGCGCGCGCTTCATGCCGGGGCTCGCCGAGGAGTTGCTGCGTGACGCCAGCGAAAGCTGTCGCATCGAGGGCGAGGACTTGATCGTCGAGCACTGCTACATCGAGCGCCGACTCCGGCCGCTCAATTTGTTTCTTCGTGAAGCGGAGCCGGCGGCGGCCGAAGTGGCGATGATCGACTACGGTAACGCCCTGCGGGACCTGGCCGCGAGCAATGTCTTCCCGGGCGACCTGCTCCTCAAGAACTTCGGCGTGACCAGCCATCGGCGCGTCATCTTCTACGACTACGACGAATTATGCCTGCTGTCGGAATGCGTGTTCCGCGACCTGCCGCAGCCGAGCTGCGAGGAAGAGGAGACCAGTGGCGAACCGTGGTTCCACTGCGGCCCGCACGACGTATTCCCCGCGCAATGGTTGCCCTTCCTGTCGATTCCCGACGCGCTGCGCGAGGTGTTCCTCGAGCATCACGCCGAATTGCTGACGGCGGCCTGGTGGCGCAGCCAACAGGCCGCCGTCGCCGCAGCCCTCGACGCCACCCTGGCCGCTACCCAGGCGAGCCCTCACGAATCAACAGCGCCACGGGAAAGGCTTCCAGCAGCGCTTGCGGGCTGACCGCATCGCTGACCACGGCACCCGTGAAATGATTGCGCCACTCGCCGCGCGGCAGGGGGAGGCGGGTGTCGCCCCAGTTCCCGCCCACGGATAAAGTGAAGCGCGGGACCACGGCGATCAGATCGTTGCCCCGCCGAAAGGCCAGGACATTGCCGAGGTGCGCTCCCTGCGCCACCAGCGGCTGATACTCGCTCTGCGCCGAAAAATCGTCCGGTCGTTCGCGTCGCAACTTGAGCAGACGGGCGATGAGCCAGAGTTTGGGCATTCCTCCGTCCCAGTCGCGCAGCGCATCGGTCGCGGAGATCTCGCGCCCCTGGCGCACGAGTTCATGGCGTCGCGCGAAATCCACGGGCCGCCGGTTGTCCGGGTCGACGAGACTCAAATCCCATAATTCCGTGCCCTGATAGAAATCCGGCACCCCGGCGACGACCATCTTGATGAGCGTCTGCGCCAGGCTGTTGATGCGCCCGGGTAGGATCAGCGGTTCGATGAAGGCCTCCAGACTCTCGATGAACGCCGGCGTCGCGAACACGCCCTGGATGAAGCCGCGGATGTTCTCCTCATAGCCGGTATTCGGCTCATGCCAGGAGGTCCTGATTTTCGCCTCCCGGCAGGCCTTCAGCATGTACTGCCAGCAACGCTCCTCGCTGATCGGCCAGGCGCCGATCAGCGTCTGGTAGAGCAGATACTCCGCGTGGCGATCCGGGGTGCGGTTTTTCCAGGCGGGGGTGTTCAATTGCGACCAGGCATGCAAAGCCTCGGACCACCGGTCGGGGATCTCCGACAACAGTGAGATACGCGTGCGCACATCCTCGCTGCGCTTGTTGTCATGCGTCGAGGTCGCCAGCAGGTTGTTCGGCCAGCTGCCGCTCAAGGTATGGCAGAACTCGTGAAACCTATCCGCCGAAATACCCACCAAAGAGGCTTGCGCCCCGACCTCGTTGCAGGAGACCAGGCGGTCGAAGCAGTAAAACGTCGTATCCTCGACGCCCTTTGCCATGACCGCGGGTGCGAGCTGCTGCCAGCCTTCGATGAAGGCCGCCTCATCCGCATTGAGCGGCAGCTTGGTGAACAAGGCCTGCAGAAAATCGAACGCCGCGCCATCGATGCGCGTCGCGCCGATACGGGCGCTCTGCACCGCATCCGTCAATACCCGCAGGTCCTCATCGCTCAACGTGGCGCCGGTGCGATAGGTTCGATAGACGCTGAGCGCCACGGTGACCCGCGCCAACGCTTCGCGCAGGTGCCGGGGGCTCAAGTCGCACACCCGCCAATCGGCGCGGGCGATCGCCAGCGCCGCCGCGGCCAGGCGCTCGAGTTCCGCGGAAAAAGTCGATTCGACGATGGCGCGTTTTTTCTCGCGCACCACCGCCGCGAAATTCACCGGATGCCCGGTAAAGTCATAATAAGTGGCGGTGAGCGCATCGATGCGCTGATCATCCATCCACAGGCGGTTAACCTTGGCGAGAAAATCGTAGCCCACGGTGCCATCGATGGGCCAGTCACTCACCAGGCGCTCGTCGTTCTCGAGAATTTTTTCCACATAGATCCGGCCGTCCGGCAGAAGCCGGCGCAGCCGCTCGAAATACACCATCGGATCCTTGAGTCCGTCGGGATGATCCACGCGCAGGCCCGCGATCTGTCCGTCGGCAATCATGCGCCCGATGCGCGCATGGGTTGCCTCCAGGACTTGGGGCAGCTCGGTGCGAATGCCGCTCAAGGCGCCGACGTCGAAGAACCGCCGGTAATTGGTCAACTCCCCGGCGAGCTCCCAGCCATGCAGCACATAGCACTGCCGGCGCAGTACGCCGTCGAGCCGCTGCGGATCCTTATTGAGCACGGCCAGCCCCGCCTCGAGGCGATCCGCGGGAACCGCCGCGAGCCAGGACCGCGCGCGCTCGACCAAGGCCGCGTAGCGGGCTCGCTCCGCATCGTTGGCTTCGGCGACCTCGAGCAAGGCCTCGAGCTCGCCGAAACACGGGTCGATGGCCGCACTCGACTCTGCGCCCTCGGCCAGCAAATGGCCCCAGGAGGCCGGCGTCAGCGGCCAGCGATTGTCGAAATGTTTCACCCGGGGCAGCCCGCCCTCGAGCACCACCTCGAGTTCGCCCAAGGCCAGCGACTCGCCATAGGGGTGCGCCAGCGTGCAGACGTGCACCCGCAACGGTTCACCGCGCCGTCGGTGAATATCGAAATAATCCGCATAGGCGGACATCGAGCCGTGCGCGAGCACATCGTCCCACCAGCCGTTGTAGTGCGAGGTCGACATGTGATTCGGCACGATATCGAGCAGGATGCGCATCCCGCTCGCGTGCACCGCCGCGACGAAGTCCTGCCAGGCCGACTCGCCGCCCAAGTCATCGCTGATGCGCTCGGGGTCGCACACGTCGTAGCCATGCTGGCTGCCGGGCACGGCCTGCAGACAGGGCGAGAGATAAACATGACTGATGCCGAGCTCGGCAAGATAGGGAAGAATCCGCGCTGCGGCGGACAACGGAAAGTCCTCATGCAGCTGCAAACGATAGGTCGCGATCCATTGAGTAGTCATGCGAGCGACGCTGCCCCCCGTTCGTGACTCAGGAGCACCAGCGAGCGCGGCGACATCACCACGGTGCGATTGCGTTTGACGAGTTCTTGTTCCTCGGCAAGTTCCGGGCGGTCGGTGTCGAACACCACCTTCCAGCCGGAGTGATACAGCTGGTAGGAAATCCGAAACGACACGGGCTCATGATGCGCGTTGAGCAGCAGCAGAAAATCTTTGTCCACGACACCGTGACCCTTGTCGTCACGAATCTCCGGCGCCATGCCGTTCAAGAACATGCCCAAGGTGCGCATCCAGCCGCCATCCTCCCAATCCTTCGCATCCATGCGTTTGCCGTCCGCCCGGTACCAGACGATATTCTTGTCCGGATGCACGGCGTCCGGATCATCGACGTAGAAGGCATAGCGGTGCAGATTCGGATGCTGTTTGCGGTAACGATTGACCTTAACAGCAAACTCGAGAAATTTCTCGCGCCGTTCATCGAGCGCCCAATCGGTCCAGCTCAATTCCGAATCCTGGCAGTAGCCGTTGTTGTTGCCCTGCTGCGTACGCGACAACTCATCGCCGCCCGAGATCATCGGTACGCCCTGGGCCAGCATCAGCGCGCACCAGAAATTTCGCTTCTGCCGCTCGCGCAGTTCGATGATGTCCGGGTCATCCGTGTCGCCCTCCACGCCGCAATTCCAGGTGTGGTTGTCGTCCGCGCCGTCGCGATTGCCCTCGCCATTGGCTTCATTGTGTTTCTGCTCAAAAGAGACCAGATCCTGCAGGGTGAAGCCATCATGCGCGGTGACGAAATTGATGCTCGCCGACGGTGGACGACGCGTGGTCTCGTACAGATCGGCGCTGCCCGAGAGGCGGGTGGCGATCTCGGAGTGGTGCCCCATGTCGCCCTTCCAGAATTTGCGGACGATGTCGCGGTACTTGCCGTTCCATTCCATCCAGCCCGGCGGGAAGTTCCCGACCTGGTAGCCGCCCTCGCCGAGATCCCACGGCTCGGCGATCAACTTGATGGGCGCGAGGATGGGATCTTGATAGATGGTGTCGAAGAAGGCGCCGCAATGATCGACGTCCCGTTGTTCGCGCGCCAGCGCGGACGCCAGATCGAAACGGAAACCGTCGACGTGCATCTCGCTGACCCAATAACGGAGGCTGTCCATCATCAGTTGGATCGAATGCGGATGCATCATGTTGAGCGTATTGCCGCAACCCGTGAAGTCCATGTAATGCCGCGGGTCGCCCTGCACCACGCGGTAGTAGGCGAGATTGTCGATGCCGCGGAATGACAGCGTCGGTCCGGCGTGGTTGCCCTCGGCGGTGTGGTTGTAAACCACGTCGAGCACCACCTGGAACCCGGCATTGTGCAAATCCTTGACCATTTGCTTGAATTCGCGCACGACATCACAGGCATCGCCTGGATTGCTCGCAAAAGTGGGTTCGGGGGCGAAATATCCCAGTGTATTGTAGCCCCAGTAGTTGCGCCGGCCCTGATCGACCAAGTGGCGATCGTCCAGAAAATAATGCACCGGCATCAATTCAACCGCGGTGATGCCGAGTTTCCTCAAGTGCTCGATGACCGGCGGCGAGGCCATGCCCGCATAGGTGCCGCGCAGGGCTTGCGGCACATCCGGATGCAGCATGGTCATGCCCCGCACGTGCGCCTCGTAGATGATGGTCTCGTGCGCTTCGATGCGCGGCCGCCGCTCACCGCTCCAATCGAAGGCGTTGTCGATGACGGCGGCCAGCGGCGCAAACGCGGCGCTGTCGCGATCGTCGAAAGCCAGATCGCCCAACTCATGCCTGAGCGGATAGGCGAACAGCTCATCCGCCCAGGTGAGCGGCCGGCCGATCGCCTTGGCATAGGGATCGAGCAACAGCTTGTTCGGATTGAAGCGCAGACCCGCTTCAGGCTCGTAGGGACCGTGCACTCGATAGCCATAGAGCTGGCCGGGCCGCACGTCGTCCAAATAAACATGCCAGGCTCCGAAGGTCCGTTCAGAAATGCGAATCCGGCGCTCATGGGTTCCGTCCGGATCGAACAGACAGAGTTCGACGCATTCGGATGCCTCCGAAAACAGCGAAAAATTGACGCCTCGGCCATCCCATGTCGCGCCGCGTGGGAACGGCGAGCCCGCCTCCCGCACCTAGCCCGCCTCCCGCACTGGGCCCGCCTCCCGCACTGCGCCCGCCTCCCGCACTGGGCCGACCTCCCGCACTTACCTGTTCACGCCGGCCGCGAGTTCCACATTCCGATGCTCGCCGATGTCCCGCGGCACCGTGCCGGTGGCGAGCGCCCGGGCGAGACTGAAGAGCTGCACCAGCTTGTTACTCTTCGTATCCCAGTACTCGGCATGATCCGGGGTCACCTTGAGAAGCACGTTGTGCCCTGAATCAGGTCCCTCCGGAAACCATGCCTGCACAGCGGGCTTCCACAATTCCTTCTTGCGCACGACGTCAGTGACGACCTCGGCCGATCCGGAGACGGTGACGAAGTCGAAATTGTCGTTGTCGCTGTAGGTCAGGCAAACCTGGTCGTGCGCGCGCAAGGCGGTGACCGCCGCGGAGTCGGCGGCGGCAAAGAACCACAAGGTGCCGTCGTACTCCCGCTCGATGGTGGTCATCGGCCGACTGCGCAGGACGGCGCCGTCTTCCTGCGTGGTGAGCATGGCGAAACGGTACTTCTTCACGAGACTCCACAATCTTTCCCGGGCGGATTCATCAGTCGTCATAGCTTGCTCCTCGAGCGTCTGCGGGTCTGCCGATTATTGGGCCTGATGCAGATGCCACCGTCGGTGCAGGTCCGCAGCCGTTGTCGGCCGCCGGCGATGGCGTGCGTAGGACTCACCAAACCCAATCGCGGATCTCGGGCATATCCTCGCCATGCCAGTCGATGTAGCGCTTGTGTTCGACCAATTTGTCGCGCAGTTGCTGTTTGAGGTAGACGCCCTGGCTGCCGGTCTGTGGCAGCCGATCGATGGCGTCGATCACCAGATGAAAGCGGTCCATCTCGTTGAGCACAGTCATGTCGAACGCCGTGGTGATCGTGCCCTCCTCCTTGTAGCCGCGCACATGCAGGTTCGCATGATTGCGCCGGCGGTAGGTCAGGCGGTGGATCAGCCAGGGATACGCGTGGAAGGCGAAGATGACCGGCTTGTCGACGGTGAACAGCGAGTCGAAGTCGCTGTCCGACAGGCCGTGCGGATGCTCGGACGTCGGCTGCAGTTTCATCAGATCGACGACGTTCACCACCCGCACCTTGAGCTGCGGCAGGTGCTGTCGCATGATGGACACGGCGGCGAGGGTTTCGAGCGTCGGCACATCGCCTGCGCAGGCCATGACCACATCCGGTTCTTGGGCTTGATCGTTGCTCGCCCACTGCCAGATGCCGATGCCTTCGCTGCAGTGGCTCACCGCCTCATCGATCGACAGCCACTGCGGCGCCGGGTGCTTGCCCGCGATGACCACATTGACGTAATGCCGGCTGCGCAAACAATGGTCCATCACCGACAGGAGACAATTCGCATCCGGCGGCAGGTAGACACGGACCACCTCGGCCTTCTTGTTGATGACATGATCGATGAAACCGGGATCCTGGTGCGTGAAGCCGTTGTGATCCTGTCGCCAGACATGCGAACTCAGCAGATAGTTGAGCGACGCGATGCGCACGCGCCAGGGAAGAGCGGCGGTGACCTTCAACCATTTCGCATGTTGATTGAACATCGAATCGACGATGTGAATGAAGGCCTCGTAGCAGTTGAACAGCCCGTGCCGGCCGGTCAGCAGATAACCCTCCAACCAGCCCTGGCATTGATGTTCGCTCAGCATCTCCATGACCTGGCCGCTGCGCGCCAGAAACTCATCGTTCACCGCGGTGTCGGCCTCCCACTGCCGATTCGTCACCTGGAACACCGCCTCCAGACCATTCGAGACGGTCTCGTCGGGTCCGAAAATGCGAAAGTTCCGTTGCGACGCATTGAGCTTTGCCACATCGCGGAGGAATGGCCCGAGCACGCGCGTATCACCGATTCCCCGGCAGCCGTGCTGCGCCACGGGGACGGCGTACTCGGTGAACGCCGGCATCTTGAGGTCACGCAGCAATTTGCCGCCGTTGGCGTGCGGGTTGGCGCCCATTCGCCGATCGCCGCTAGGCGCCAGGGCCGCCAGGGCGGGCGCGAGTCGGCCCTCGGCATCGAACAACTCCTGAGGTCGATAACTCGAGAGCCAGGATTCGAGCAAGGCGAGATGCGCAGGATTGGTCCGCGGGTCGGTGATCGGGACCTGGTGCGAATGAAATGTGCCCTCGTTCGCCACGCCGTCGATCGACTTCGGTCCCGTCCAACCCTTGGGCGACTTGAACACGATCATCGGCCAGCGCGGCCGGTCGACCACATCATGCTCCCGTGCCGCCGACTGAATACGCTTGATCTCGCCGATCACGGCGTCGAGGGTCGCGGCCATCGCTTGATGCATCAGCGCGGGTTCGTGACCCACCACATAGTAAGGTGTCCAACCATAGCCCCGCAGGAGCTGGTCCAGTTCTTCTTCCGAGATTCGCGCGAGCACCGTGGGATTGGCAATCTTGTAACCATTGAGGTGGAGAATCGGTAGCACCGCGCCATCCGACCGCGCATTCAAGAATTTATTCGAGTGCCAGGCGGTGGCGAGCGGACCGGTCTCCGCCTCGCCGTCACCGATGACGCACGCGACGATGAGGCTGGGGTTGTCGAACACCGCCCCAAAGGCATGGCTCAGCGAATAGCCGAGTTCGCCGCCTTCGTGGATGGAACCCGGACATTCGGCCGAGGCATGACTCGGGATCCCGCCGGGAAAGGAGAACTGCGTGAACAGTCGCTTCAGGCCCGCCTCGTCCTGACCGACACTGGTATAGATCTCGCTGTACGTGCCCTCCAGGTAGGTGCCGCTCACCACCGCCGGTCCGCCGTGTCCGGGACCCGACATGTAGATCATGTCGAGGTCGTGTTGTTTGATGACCCGGTTCAAATGGGTATACAGAAAATTCTGGCCGGGTGTGGTGCCCCAGTGACCGAGCAGCATCCGCTTGATGTGCGCCGGCGCCAACGGCTCCTTGAGCAGCGGGTTGTCGCACAAATAGATCTGCCCGACCGACAGGTAATTCGCCGCACGCCAATAGGCATCGATGGCCGCCAACGCCTCGACATCGAGGGGGGTTGCGCTGCCGGACGATCCCTGCGCGCGGATTGTTGCTTCGCTCATGTGGGAGTCGCTCCATTCGTGTTCAAGCCGAGTACCCGTACGGTCGCGGCGGCGATCACCGCTTCCTCGTCAGTCCGGATCACCCGTACGGCGACCCGGCCGGTGTCGGTCGAGATCAACGCCTCGTCGCGCTCCGCAGCCAAGCCTCGCGCATTGCGCGCCGCATCCAGAGCGATGCCCAGAAAACCCAAAGGCGCGCAGATTCGTGCCCGAATCTGCGCCGCGTTCTCGCCGATGCCGCCGGCGAATACCAGCGCATCGACGCCGCCCAATGCCGCGGCGAACGAGCCGATGCACTTGCGCACCTGGTAACAAAAGAGCTCCACCGCCTCGGCCGCGCGCGGATCTTGCGCCTCGCGGGCGAGTAAATCCCGCACATCCGAGCCGGTCTCGGATACACCGAGGAGGCCCGATTCATGGCTCACCATCGACTCGAAGGCGCGCGCGTCCATCGATTCGGTCAACGCCAGAAAGCCGGTGATACCCGGGTCGAGGTCACCGCTGCGCGTACTCATCATGATCCCCGAAGCCGGGGTGAATCCCATGCTGGTGTCGATGCTGCGACCGCCCTGCACCGCGGCGAGACTCGCGCCGTTGCCGAGATGCGCAAGGATCACGCGGCCTCGCGCCGCCGCGCCCTCATCGAGGCTCGCCAACTTCTTCATGAGGAACGTGTACGACAAGCCATGAAAGCCGTAGCGCTGCACGCCCTTCGCGAAATAACGCCGCGGAATGGGGAGTAACGTCGCCACCGGCGGCATGCTGCGGTGAAACGCCGTGTCGAAGCACGCCACCTGCGGCCACTCGGGCTTAAGCCCTGCGATCTTTTCGATAAGCTCGATTTCTCGCGGCAAATGTTCCGGATCGTAGGGCGTGATCGCCTTGAGCTCGTCGAGCAGCGCCGGCGTGATGCGTTCCGGCTGCGAGTGCTGCATGCCGTGCACCACCCGATGACCGACGCCGATGACGGTCGCGAATAGGGGTTCTGCGCTCAAACGGTCCAGCAGCCACACCGCGGCACTGCCATGATCGGTGCCGCTCGCGGTCACGCTCTGCGCGGCCGGCGCGGCGGCCTTGCGCGGATCGTCGATGGCGAGCGTCGTGCCGGCGAGGCCGATGCGATCGAGCTTGCCCGCGAGCAGCCGCGTCGACTCACGCGCCGCATCGTAAAGCGCGAATCGAATGCTCGACGAACCGCCATTCAACGTGAGCACACTGCGCATGGCGATGAGTCTGCCATAGCGACGGCGGCGCAGACCCAGCCTTCAGAGTAGGACAAACACTGACGCGCTCGCGCGGTTCGCGTCCGGCGCGATTACAATCAGACAACCTATCAGGAGATCGCCATGTTCAGAAAAAATGCAATCGTCATATCCCTCATCGCCCTATCGGCATCGGCCGCCTGTATGGCCGCCGAGGAGGGACGCGAGTATGTGCCGGCGCCGGCCCCAACCGGCGGCGCGCCGGCGGCACCGTTCAGCGAAGGGGTGATGGTGGGCCACACCTTTTACGTCGCCGGCCACATCGGCATGGATCCGGCCACCCAGAAGGCCGCCGCCAACGTCGATACCGAAGCGCACCTCGTCTTGGACGCCGTCAAGAAAACGCTGGGCGACGCAGGGCTCACCATGAACGATCTGGTGTCGGTCACGGTCTATTGCACGGACTTGAGTTTGTACGACGGCTTCAACGCCATCTATCGGGAGTATTTCCACGCGCCCTATCCGGCGCGCGCCTTCATCGGCGTGAATCAACTGGTCCGCGGCGCGCACTTCGAAGTCGCCGGAGTCGCCGTCAAGTCCTCCGCGCACGGTCACTGAGCATTTGATAGATCTTGAGCACCTTGGGAACATAGGCCATGGTCTCGCTGAACGGCGGGATCCGTCCGCCGTTGCGATCCACCGCCTCTTCGCCGGCGTTGTAGGCGGCGAGCGCGAGGCGCACATTCTGCCCGAAACGGTCCATGAGAAATTTCAAATAATGCGCACCGGCATGGATGTTCTCTTTCGAATCGTACAGATCCGAGACGCCGAAGCGCGAGGCGGTGGCCGGCATCAGCTGCATCAAGCCGACGGCGCCGCGTTTCGAGACGGCGCGCGAGTTGAAGCCGGACTCGACGACGATCACCGCGCGCAGGAGATTCGCTTCCACCCCGGAGGACACCGCGGCTCGCTCGATGATGGAATCATATTGCGCCGCGCGCGCCAGCATGGACGCGCTGTAATGATCGCCGCTCTGGGTGAGTTCATTGGGTGACAGCACCAACAGCCGGTAAGGATTACCGTCCGGCATGTCGGTGTAATGTCGCACCCCGTCCGCATCGACATACATGTAGATGCGGGTGTGCGCTTCCGCCGCCGACGCAGTGAGCACTGAGGCGGCCAGAACGGCTGCGAGCAACACGGCGGGTGGGGGTCTAATCGGCAAGCAGCCTCCTGATCCTTACAGCCTAACGCGCGCCATCCCAGCACGATGGGAACTGCATCACTCAATGCAGCATCGGTCTGCGGCAGTCTCTGCGCAAAGCGCCCGCCGCATTTCCCGGAGCGCATTCAGAGTGACTTAAAAGTGCCTAGTTTGGCGGTAGATACGACTGATTGGAAACAAAAATATCGCGACTCGCTGCTCGAAATGGAGAGCGAGGAGAAGCAGTGGAAGCAGGTCGAACAGGCGCTCAGGCGGCTGATCGGCCGGCTGTGCGCGGCGGCCATGGGGGTCGATCCGCAGCTCGACGACGAATTGGTGGCGCTGGCGGCCGCCAATCGCAAAAATGCCGACGCCGCGGAACTCGAACGCTTGGCCGAATCCTTGACCATGGCGGTGGTGGCCGTCGATGCCGTCTCGCCGGTGCCGACCATCGTCCTGCCGCCGGTGACGCCGCCGGCGCCCCGCCGTTGGGAGAGCACCTGCACCGCGGCCGCCACGGTCTTGCGCCGCCTGCAGACCCTGGGTCACGAGGACACTGCCGTGCAGGAGCTCACCGCGCGCCTCACCAAGGCAGCCACCGACGGCGAACTGGCGGCCATCCTCGTGAAGACCGCCGAGCTGGTCGAGCGCCATGGCGAGCGGCTGGCGAGCGAACGTCTGCAAGCGGCCGCAGTGCTCGCCGAGGTGACCGCGCGGCTCGATGAAGTCGCGGGCTACCTGACCGAGGCGGCCGACGCCGCGCTCTCCCGCTTCGCCGACACCGACGCCGTCAATGACCAGGTCATGAGCCAGGTTCGCGATCTCACCGCCGAGGTCAACGGCGCCACGGAGCTGGGGCTGTTGCAGACCTTGGTGACGAAACGGCTGGCCGGCGTCACCCAGCAAGTCAGGGAGCTGCGCGCGCGGGAAGTCGCGCGCCTCAAGGAACAGACGGGCCGCACCGAACACATGCAGACGCGAATCCAGGAACTGGAGCGCGAGACGCAGGAGCTGCACACCAAACTCGACAATGAGAAATTCGGCGCGCGGCACGATGCCCTGACCCTGGTGGGCAATCGCAAAGCCTTCGATGAACGGCTCGCCCAGATCATGGCGGCGCGAACCCCCGCTGATCCCCCCGCTGTGATGTTGCTCTGGGACCTGGATAATTTCAAGGCGATCAATGACACCTATGGCCATCGGGCCGGCGACCGCGTTCTCAAAAGCGTTGCTACCTGTCTGGTGTCGGCTCTGCGGCCGGAGGATTTCGTCGCCCGCATCGGCGGCGAGGAGTTCATCGTGCTCCTCTGCGGCGTGGCGCTCGAGCGGGCTGCCGCCATTGCCGAGGAATTACGTCGTGCGGTCGAACTGCTGCGCTTTCACTTCCGAGGTGCGCCGGTGCGGGTCACCATGTCCTGCGGACTCACCGAACTCAAAGTCGATGACACCGGCACCGCCGCCTTCGACCGGGCGGACGCCGCCTTGTACCAGGCCAAGCGGGGCGGCAAGAATGCCGCGGTCACGGCCTGAACCACCGGCTCGGCCCACGCCTGCCGCTGGTGACAGATATTTAACCTGCGGAATTGAAATTCTTCGCGGATTTCTGCGGGCCGTCGCTTATAGAATTCATGGAACTCTCATGCTGCCAGCACGCATGAGCAATTATTTTATTGCATCGCAGCATTTTTTCGGTGTCGCCTTGCAGGGAATCGACCAGTCATGAGCGCCTCGAAAACCGCCCTGCGCGAAGCCGTCGCAGATCCCTCCGTCGCCCTGCCGCTGGCGCATCCCGAGACCCGCGCCGAGGCGCGCCGCGCGTACTGGGCGAAGAGCTGGCTGCTCACCGCGATCCTGTGTCTCGTGCCCCTGCTCACGTACTGGCCGGCGACCTTTCACGACTATGGTCTGCGCGACGACTATTCGAATCTGCGCGAGGCGCATGAAGAACCCGGCGTGGTTTTGCGCTTCTGTGCCTCGCATGCCCGGCCGATCTACGGCTGGCTGCTGCAGACATCGTATGGGTCGACCAGCAGTGTGCAAAACCTCGAGTGGATGCGGGCGGGCGCGGCGCTGCTCTTGGGGGCGATCGGCCTGGTGATGTTCCGTGGGCTGCGCGCCTACGGCTGGTCATTCGATGCAAGCTTGGGGTTTGCCGTTCTCGTCGAGCTCGTGCCCTCGGCCCAGGTCATCGCCGGCTGGGCGATCGGCTGGCCCTATGCCGCCGCCGCGCTGCTCGCCATGGCGGGATTCTTCATGACGGAGGGAGCCTACACGGCGGGACGCGCCGCCGGTGTGCCGCGGCTGATGGGCCAATGCACGATGGCGAGCGTGCTCATGGTGGTGAGCGCGCTCATCTACCAACCGAGTGCGATGTTCTATCTCGTGCCCCTGACCGGCGCGCTCATCGCCCAGCGCACGGCCGCGCGGCGTAGCGCCACGTGGCTGGCGCTGCACTGCGCCTTCCTGCTCGCCTCCTTGGGCGTAGCCTACGGCGTCATGTCAGCGATGTATGCGGCCGGGGTATTCCCCAAGTCGGGAAGAATAGCCTTCGAGCATCATTGGGGCGACAAGCTGTTCTGGTTCCTGCGCGAAGCACTCCCCAACGGCCTGAGTCTCGGTGTTCTGAACGACAACAATCTGCGCGACCACGGCATGTACCTCGCCTGTTCCGGTACGGTGGGTCTCCTCTTGCTGGCTGGGCTGTATATCGAGTGGCGGCGCTACGGGCGCGAGCGCGGACTCATCTGGGCGGCCGGCTTGTTCGGCTTGCCGACACTCGCTGCCGGCGTGAGTCTGGTCGCGTCGGAACACTACGCCACCTACCGCACCATCTTCGCAATGACCGCCGTTCTGCTGTGTTTTCTGATCGCCTCGGTCGGTGCCTTGACCGATCATTGGCAGCTGTCGAGTCGTCGGCTGCTCGGCGCCGCGACCGTGGCGTTGGCGTTTTTCATCGCCCAGCATCATGTCTATGCCTTGATCGCCGTGCCGCAGGGCAACGAGTGGCAGCTGATCCTGTCGGGCGCCAAGCGCGTGCAACTCGATGCACCCTCGCGACCGAGAATCTTCGCCATCGCCTCCTCGCCGAGCGACATCTCCACCGACACGATTTATCACGATGAATTCGGCTCGCTGTCGTCGAACTCCGAGTGGGTGCCGAAGGAGATGTTCAAGCGCGCCATGCACGACTTGCATCCCACGGTTGCCAATCTCGAGTCCCGCTACGATTTCGCCGAAGGCTACAAGCTGCCGAGCGGCCAGCACTATGACGTCATCATCGACATGCACCAGCTGCGGCGCTTTCACACGGATAACTAGCGCCGACGGCGCCTACAGCCCCAGCCAGTCCATGGCCCGACCGCGCGCGATCGCCGCGCGCACCGCCAGCGGCCATGCCGCATGCAGTCGAATCGGCTTCAAGGCGGTGATCGGCATGTCGAAGTCGCTGTCCGGCTCGAGGATGCGGCGGGCGAGCCTTGCGCCCATGACCGTCGCCATGGCAACTCCGCGGCCGTTGTATCCCAGACAGGCGATGAGGCCGGGCGCCGGTTCGTGAACATGCGGGTAGTGATCGCGGGTCATGCCCAATTGCCCTCCCCAGGCGTGCGACCAGGCAACACCCTTCAAGGCCGGCCAGAGCCGTTCGGCATAGGCCGGCAGATAAGGCACCGAGGCGATGGAATTGATTTCGTGCTGCGGACCGCGGCCGCCGAGAAGAAGGCGTCCGGCGCCATCGACGCGATAATAAACCGTGATGGCCCCGATCTCGTACAGCACCGCGCGGCTCGGCATGATGGCCTGCGCCAACCCTTGCGGTAAGGGCGCGGTCGCGGTCATGGCGCCGAACACCGGCACGACGCTCCTGCGCAGACCCGGCCAAAGATCATCCGTGTAGCCGTTGGTGCCGAGCACGACGCGCGCGGCACTGGCTCTGCCACGATCGGTGTGCACCGTCCAGGTCGTGCCGCTTTTATCGAGACGCAGGGCGCGAGTGCCGCCATGCACGAGCGCACCGGCGCGCATTGCCGCCGCCGCCAAACCCCGCGCATAACTCAACGGCTGCAAATCGCCGCCGCGGCGATCCCACATCGCCACCGAATAACGGTCGGTGCCCGTGGCCTCGATGAGCGCGCGGCCGGTCAAAAGTTCCACCGGCGCCTGGCGGCGCCGCCACTGCTCGACGCTGACGCCCAGAGCCGCCGCCTGTCGGCTGCTGGTCGCCGCGCGCAAGGTGCCGTTGCGGCGCGCCTCACAGTCGATCCCCAGGCGCGCGATGAGGTCGAAGACGAACGCCGGCGCGCCGCCCGACAAGGCGTTCATGCGCGCGCCGAGCGCGGCGCCGAAATCTCGTTCCACGACATCCGGATCGAATTTCAAGCCCGGATTGACCTGACCGCCGTTGCGGCCGGACGCGCCCCAGCCCGGCTCATGCGCCTCGAGCAGCACAACCTTCTGCCCGGCTTCCGCAAGGTGCAACGTCGCCGACAGTCCGGTGATACCGCCGCCCACGACCACGACGTCGGCGCGCACATCGGCGCCCAAGGCCGGCGTGGCGGGAGCGGCATCGGCGGTGTCTTGGTAGAGGTTCGGCATGGGCTCGTGTAGTTTAGCGGGTTCACGGCACAAGGCCGCGCTAAAGAGGATGAGTCATGGAGTATCAAGGCTTGGGCGGTTTGCTTCTATTGATCGCCGATGTGTGGGCGATCGTGAATATTTTTCAAAGCGCCGCCGACACGGGTCGCAAGGTGCTGTGGACCGTACTGGTGATCGTGCTGCCGCTGCTGGGTTTACTTCTCTGGTTCTTCTTGGGGCCCCGCACCGGCCGCGCCTAGCCGGACGAGTAGACTAACGGCATGCGTCGTCCCCACAATCGTGAACGCCATCGGCTGACGAACACTGGTTGGCTGCGCGCCAGCGTGCTCGGCGCGAATGACGGCATCGTCTCCACCTCGAGTTTGATCGTCGGCGTTGCCGCGGGCCACGCGAACCACGCCAATGTGCTGTTGAGCGGAGCGGCCGCCCTGGTCGCCGGCGGCATGTCGATGGCTGTCGGTGAGTACATCTCGGTCCACTCGCAAGCCGATACCGAGCATGCGCTGCTGGCGCAGGAGCGTCTCGAACTCGCCGATGACTATGCCGGCGAAGCGAAGGAACTGACGGAAATCTATGTTCATCGCGGCGTCGAGCGGCCACTCGCGGCACGAGTGGCTGAACAACTGATGGCGCACGATGCCTTGGGCGCGCATGCCCGCGACGAACTCGGCCTGTCGGTCCAGTCTGCCGCGCGGCCCCTCCAGGCGGCGCTTGCCTCCGCCGCGAGTTTCGCCACCGGCGCGCTCGTGCCGCTCATCGTTGCCGCCGGCACCGCGCCCCGCTACCTGATCGGCTGCACGGTCTTAGCCTCGCTCGGCTGCCTGCTGGTATTGGGCGCACTGTCCGCCAAGGTGGGCGGCGCCGATGTCCTGACCGCCGCCCTGCGAGTGACGCTGTGGAGCGCGCTCGCCATGGGTGTCACCGCCGGCGTCGGCGCATTGCTCGGAACCCGCTTATGACCACCCCCGCCTCGCTGACCACCACCGCCTCGTTCAATCGCCGCATCGTGCTCGCCGCCCGTCCGCAAGGTAGGCCGACCCTGGAGTGTTTCCGGCTGGAGAGAGTGCCGATCCCGCAACCGGCGGAGGGCGAGGTGTTGCTGCGTACCGTGTGGCTGTCGCTCGACCCCTATATGCGCGGCCGCATGAGCGATGCGCCGTCCTATGCGGCACCCGTGGCGGTGGGCGCGGTGATGGTGGGCGGTACCGTCTCGCGCATCGAAAAATCGCGCAACCCCGCCTTTCACGAGGGCGACCTGGTGCTGGCGTCGGGCGGCTGGCAGGACTTCAGCATTTCCGACGGTACCGGGCTGTCGAAGTTGCCGGCAAGCATGGCCCGCCCCTCCTATGCCATCGGCGTGCTCGGCATGCCGGGATTCACGGCCTATCTCGGTTTGCTCGACATCGGCAAGCCGTTGGCGGGCGAAACGGTGGTGGTTGCCGCCGCCACCGGCGCGGTGGGTTCGGTGGTGGGCCAAATCGCCAAGATCAAGGGTTGTCATGTGGTCGGCATTGCCGGTGGCGCGGAAAAATGCGCCTGGGCCGTCGATGAGCTGGGCTTTGATGCCTGTCTCGATCATCGCTCCGGCGCCCTCGCCGAGGTGCTGGCGGCAGCCTGTCCCCGCGGCATCGACGTCTACTTCGAGAATGTCGGCGGCAAGGTGTTCCGCGCCGTGCTGCCGCTGCTCAACGACAAGGCACGCGTCGTGGTGTGCGGCCTCATCTCGTCATACAACGAGATCGGCAAACCCGATGGCGGCGAAGCCGCACAGACCCTCATGCGCACCATTCTCGTCAAGAGTCTGACCGTGCGCGGCTTCATCGTCTCGGATCTCTATCCGGGCCGCACCGGCGAGATCCTCACGGCGATTAACGGCTGGCTGCGCGAGGGTAAGCTCAAGTATCGCGAGGATGTGGTGAGCGGGCTCGAGAACGCGCCGAAAGCCTTTCTCGGTCTGTTGGAGGGCCGGAACTTCGGCAAGCTGATCGTCGAGGTCAGTGGGGCCGGCGTGTGAGTCTGAGGTCGGCGCTCGAGCGGACGGCCCTGCTCCGCGTGGCGCAAATGAACGAGGCGGACCGATTGACCGCGGCGGCCGGCACGTCCGGCGTTGAACTGATGCGCAGCGCCGGCAGCGCCGTGGCGCGCGAGGTGCGGCGGCGTTGGCCGCGGTGTCGGGTCAGCGTGCTATGCGGCCGCGGCAACAATGGTGGCGATGGCTTCGTCGCGGCGCGCGCGCTGGCTGAGGCCGGCTGGCCGGTGCGACTCGCGCTCGATGGCGCGCTGAGTTCCTTGCGCGGTGATGCGGCTCATCATGCCGCGGGTTGGCATGAGCCCGTCCTCCCATTGAGCCCGGCCGCGGTGGCGGACGCCGAACTCATCGTCGACGCATTGGTTGGTTCCGGACTCAACCGCCCGCTCGAACCCGCCGCCGCCCTGACGCTTTCTGCCGCCGCCGGTCGCGGAGTGCCCTTGGTTGCCGTGGACGTGCCGAGCGGCCTCGCCGGCGATACCGGCGAATCCTCAGGCGCGGTCGCGGCCGCGTGCACCGTCACCTTCACCCGCAAGAAGCCGGGCCACGTGCTCTTGCCGGGGCGCGAACTCTGCGGCGACTTGGTGGTGG
>Ga0116226_10001186_pt1 | contig 22609 bp, 21 predicted proteins | sample S1TSphfallax_FD_89692 | JGI IMG/M metagenome (GOLD analysis project Ga0116226, IMG submission 89692) | Host-associated microbial communities from peat moss isolated from Minnesota, USA - S1T2_Fa - Sphagnum fallax MG | ecosystem: Host-associated > Plants > Peat moss > Unclassified | place: USA... | reverse complement strand
GGCCCGTCCATCGTGTAGGAGGTGAAGACGACCTCGCCGGTGGGCTTGCCTTCGGCGTTCTTGACGGGCAGTGTGCCGACGGTGGCGGTGTACTTCAGCGTCTTGCCGCTCAGTTCCATGGTCTGGGCGACGGATTTGTCGGCGGGCAGGTCGTTTACAGCCGGAGATTTAGCGTCCGGCTTTGTCTCTGGCTTGGCCTCCTGGGCAAGACTGATACCAGGAATCGCGGTAAGGGACAGCAAGGCGAGCGCGAGAATGGATTCGGCTTTGGTGGGCTTCATGAAAAAGAGGATACATTGTGGAAGCAGTGGCGCGAATCTGGTCGCGCGCCGCTCGATTCTGGAGTTTAATGGCGTCGAAGCGACTTCCAAGGAGAACTTCGCACATGCGTCTCGCACTCGCCGGCATCACCGCACTTTCGCTCGCCGTTCTTGTTCTCGAATCACCGGCGTTTGCCGCGCCCAAGGAAAAGATTGTCGTTCCGCTCAAGACATCGAAGGGCGAGGACGCGGGCACGGCCACGTTCAAGGAGACGAAGAAGGGCGAACTCTCGATCAAGCTGGCGTTGAAGAACCTTCCCTTTGGCGAGCACGCGGTGCACATCCACGCCAAGCCGCTGTGCGAGGCTCCGGACTTCAAGAGCGCGGGCGGCCACTTTAATCCGGATGCGAAGCAGCACGGAACGATGAACCCGTTGGGCCACCACAACGGGGACCTGCCGGCGAACATCTCGATCGGCGAAGACCACACGGGGACGGCGAGCTTCAAGGTGGATTATCTGTCGCTGACCGAGGGCGCTCCGAACGATATCCTGGCAAATGGCGGGACGTCCATCATGGTCCACGAGAAGCCCGACGACGAAAAGACCGACCCGACGGGCAACGCGGGGAACCGGATCGCCTGCGGGGTGATTACGGCCCCGGCGGCGAAGTAGATAGGGCGATTAAGGTGGTAGCGCCTACCGTAGCGATGGTACTGGTTATGACAGCGTCACGCCGGATGCTTTGCTCGCGGCTATCAGTTCGTCGTCGAGGGTCGCCAGAGGCATATTGTTACGCAGGGCCAGTTCGAGGTAAGACGCGTCATAGGGGGTGAGCCGATGTGCAACGGCCAGCCGGTGAACATCGGTCAGGATGCAGGCGGGACTGTCCGAGTCCACGGTGATACTCAGATTATTCCGTGTCGCCAGAAATTCATCGACCCTGTGCGCTGTCAAAATGCCGTCCCTCTGCGATTTCGCGAGGACGGCGCTTACTTCGTAGAGCCACATCACCGGGACGAACGCAGCGCCAATAGCGAGTTGCTGCAATATGCCGTCTGCGTAAGGGTGGGCCGCGTTCTGAAAACACCAACGCATCGTGACGGAATTGTCAAGAACAAAAGCCGTCAAGCGCGGCCTTCGCGCATGAGGTCTTGAATAGTCACGCCCTCCGGGAGCAGGTTGTCCTTGCGCAGTCCCAGCATCCGGGCCGCGGCCTCCTGTCCCTGGTTGGCAGGAAACCAGGACGCGACGAGAGTGGCCTCCTGGGCCTTCAGGCCGCGCAGAAGAACCTCGCGTGCCAGCTCGTCGGCGCCCTTGCCTGCAAGGACGGCGATGTGCATGAGCTCGGCTTCCTGTTCGACCGTGAGAGCAATTTCCATAACACGAGGGTAGGCAGGGCAGGCGGGGGGTGTCAATCCCTCTGCCGTCCTGTGGCATTCCAAGCTGGATTGAACTCATGCCGACGGCCTTGCGTACCTAATCGCATGGGCGTCCTGCACATGACCGTTCCAAGTTCGATCTCTTTCCCCGACAGCCTGCCTGTCAGTCTGCCACGTCGTCGCGCGGCCGGGGCGATCCGGCATAACCCGGCCGCCGCGCCAGGGCGGGCCACCGATTCCGGTGTCATGCGATCCGCCGCGCAAGGTACACTTCTGCCATCCCCCGCGAAGCCAGAGATTGGGAAGGTTGAGATACCGTTGGAGCGCAGTCCACAGCAGATCGCCGAGCAGGAAGCGACCCTGAAGCTGGTGCGGCAGTGCATCGCCGGGGAGCAGCAGGCGTGGGCGCAACTGGTCACGAACCAGCACCGGCGCATCTATGGCATCTGCTACCGGTTCACGAATTCCGCGACCGATGCCGAAGACCTGACGCAGGATGTCTTCATCAAGGTGTACAAGAACCTGGACACGTACGACCTGAGCAAGGGCAGCTTCCAGACGTGGATGACGACGCTGGCGCGGAACCTGCTGGTGGACCACTTTCGGAGGACGCGGCTGGACCGGGCGAGCGACTCGCTGGACGCGTCGCTGGGCTCGGACGAGGACGGCCCGACGCTGGGCGACCGGATGGTGGATACCGGCATCTCGCAGGAGAAGCACGTTGCCGGTCTGGAGTTGAAGGCGGTGATCCAGGAGGCGCTGAAGCAGCTTTCGCCCGAGCTGCGCGAGGCGGTGATTCTGCGCGACCTGGAAGATATGGATTACAAAGAGATTGCGCAGGTGTTGCGCATCCCCGAAGGGACCGTGAAGAGCCGCATCAGCCGCGGCCGCGGGGAACTGGCAAGGCTTTTGCAACGTATAGAAGGGCAGGTGGTTTAAGTGGCGGACTTCAATCAGATCAACCAATTCGGAAGCGCGAAGCCGGTCCGTTCCGGCGAGGGGACGAGTTGCGCGGAGTGCGAGGCGATGCTGATGGATGCGCTGGATGGGACCCTGACCGCGCAGCAGCAGGCAGCGTTCGACCGGCACATCGCGAGCTGCGCGGAGTGCAGCCAGATGCTGGAGGACGCGAAGCGCGGGGCAACGATGCTGGAGGTGCTGAAGTTCTACCGGCCGGAGCCTTCGGCGTCGCTGCTGGGCCGCATCCTGGCCCAAACCAGCGGCGTGGCGAGCGCGGAGCCGGTCAAGAGCCAGGACTCGGGCATCATCGCCATCCCGGGCATCGACGGTGCGGCGGTGGAGATCCACAGCATCGTCCCGGCAACTGTTGGGAACATTGGAGTTCCGGCATACATTCCGGCGGGTGGCAAGGTTCTGCCGTTCCGAAGGCGGGTCGCCGCAACCTTCAACCTGCGGGCGATGACGCATACCATGATGCAGCCGCGGCTGGCGATGACGGCGGCGATGGCGTTCTTCTCGATCGCGCTGACGCTGAACCTTACCGGCGTCCACCTGAATGAGCTGAGGGCCAGCGATCTTGCGCCCGTGAACATCAAGCGCAGCTTCTACCACGCGAACGCGAGTGTGGTCCGGTACTACGACAATCTGCGGGTGGTGTACGAGCTGGAGTCGCGGGTCAACGAGTTCAAGCAGTCCAATCCGGGCGACAATCGGGGCGACAACCCGCAACAGAACCCGCCCGCCAGCCCTGCGGCGGCCGATCCGGACAAGTCGCTGGACCAGGCCAAACCGCGCAAGGCACCGAAGGCCGGGAGCGGCACCAGCGAGCGCCGCGGGCTGGATGAGCGCCGCGGGCTGGATAAGGGGCGCGGCCCGCTGGGCCAGGAGTTCAAGCTCGCCGGATACCGCGGGAGTTCGCGGGACAGAATGGAGTTTGTCGGAGATCTGGCGATTGCAGTGTCGGATGATGCAAGATCGCGGAATGCGCAATCGTGCAGTACGTTGAAGGAAAGTTTGCAGAAAGGGGACCTGGTATGAACTGCGCCAATCATCTCGAACGGGAAAAAGTTGCCTTTTGCCAGAACTGCGGCAAACCACTCTGCCAGGAATGCACGAGGGCGGTGGGCGCGGCCGTCTACTGCGAGCCGTGCCTCGCGGCAAAGCTGGCCGCAGCCGCCGCGGCCCCGCCGGTCCAGCCGGGGGCGTACAGCTACAGCGACCCGGCATCGGGCGTGAACGTGAGCGGCACGGCAGCGGGCGGAAGCTACACCTACAGCAACCCGGCGAGCGGCGTCTACGCGTCGGGCGTCATCCCGCCTACGCCTCCGATGGGTTCGCCGAATCCATCGCTGGCGGCGTTCCTGGGGTTCATCCCGGGTGTCGGAGCGATGTACAACGAGCAGTACGCCAAGGGCGTGGTCCACCTGGTCGTCTTCGCCATCCTGGTCAGCCTGGCGGATGCCAATGGGATCTTCGGTCTTTTTGTCGCGGGGTGGGAGTTCTACATGGCCTTCGAGGCCTACCACACCGCGCGCGCCCGGCGCGACGGCCAGCCCCTGCCCAACCCCTTCGGGCTGAACGAACTCGGGCAGAAGCTCGGCTTCGACAAGGGGTGGCACAGCCCGGCTCCCTCCGCTTCCAGCACGCCTCCTGCCGATCCCTACGCGGCTCCCTACACGCCGCCGCCGGTTGCGGGGACGGTGCCCAATGCCGGTCCCAGCTATGGCTATGCTCCTGGTTATGGGCCCGGCTACGCTCCCGGCTACGTGCCGCCGTACGCGCCAACGGGAGCCGCGGCACCCGGCTGGGGCAATCCGGCCACGCCGGAGTGGAACCAGTACAACCCGCCTATGCCGCCGCCGCCGGTGCCGCTCGACGAACAGGTCCCGTACCCCGGCAACCGGTTTCCCGCCGGAGCGTTGTGGCTGATTGGGCTGGGGGCGCTCTTCCTGCTGGGTAATGCGGGCATCTTCCACGGTTTCTCGTCTAGGCTCTTCATGCCGTTCCTGCTGATCGGTCTGGGGGTCTTCATCTTCGTGCGCAAGATGACCTCGTCGGGCTACGGTCTGGCGGGAGATGGCAGCGCGGACTACAGGTATCGCCTGGTTCGCGCCCTGCGCAGCTCGGTCTGGGTTGCGCTGGTGGGGGTGCTGTTTTTCCTGAACGACTTCCATATCCTTCCCTGGGGACATAGCTGGCCGCTGTTCATCATCCTCGCGGGCGTGATGACCGTGCTGCAGCGCGCGGCATATAGCCCGGCTTCAATGCCACCCTACGGCTATGGCTACGCGGCCCCGGTGGCACCGGCGGCGGCTCCGGCGGCGGCGGGAGTCGCCACCGAGACTGCCCTGAATCCCACTCCCGCGAACACCGAGGAAGGACGCTAACCATGGCAGGCTATCCTCCGCCCTATCCTCCGCCCCCCGGAACACCGCCCGGGCCGCCTTACGGGCCGCCCTTCGGCGGCTACCGCAGCGACTACAAGTACCAGCGCCGGGTGATGCGCGACCAGGCGCGAGCGCAGCGGGAGATGTTCCGGGCGCAGCGCGACGCCTATCGGGCGCAGGCCCGGAACTACTACAAAGGGATGCGCCGCGGCTCCATTGTCGGGCCGATCCTGGTGATCGGGATTGGGATACTGTTCCTGCTGGTGCAGCTCGGCAAACTGCCCAGCTTTGTATTGTGGAACTGGTTCGGCCACTGGTGGCCGCTGCTGCTGATCGGGGTCGGCGTGGTGGTGCTTGCGGAGTGGGGCTTCGACACGGTCTTCCACCGCGACGGCCAGCCGCGCTTCCGGCGCAGCATCGGCGGCGGGGTGGTCGCGCTCATCATCGTCATGATCGTCCTTGGCGTGGTCTTCGAGACCATCCACGACGGCGGCCGGGACTTCTTCGCGCACAACTTCAGCCTGAACCAGGATGATATCGACCAGTTTCTCGGCGACAAGCACGACAGCGACCAGACGCTCGCCCAGGCCTTCCCGGCGCAGGGCAGTCTCGAGCTCTCGAACCCGCGGGGCGACATCACTATCTCCGGCACCAGCGACGACGGCCAGATCCATGTGATCCTGCACAAGGAGATCTATACCCGCAGCGACTCCGACGCCGCCAGCAAGGCGCAGCAGTTGAGCCCCAACCTTGTCGCCGATGGCAACACCCTCCGGCTCACGCTTCCGGCGATCGAAGGCGCCCACGTGGACATGATCGTCACGGTGCCGGCTGCCTCCTCGAACACGGTCAACGCGAACCATGGCGACGTCCACATGAACAACCTCAGGGGCGCGGTGAACATCATCGCCAACCACGGCGATGTGGAACTTTCGGCCATCACCGGCCCGGTTACCACGCACATCCAGAACGGCAAGTCGGACTTCTCGGCGCACAGCATCACCGGGCCGATCACGCTGGAAGGCAGGGGCGGGGACATCACCATCTCCGACATCACGGGCGCGGTCGGCGTGCAGGGCGACTTCTTCGGCGATATCCACCTCGAACACGTGACGGGCGGCTTCCACTTTCACTCCAGCCGCACCGACTTCCAGATCGCCCGGCTGGACGGGGAGACGAACTTCACCGAAGGCGATCTCTCGGCGGACCAGGCCGTCGGCCCGGTGGTGCTGTCCACACGCAATCGCAACGTGACGCTCGACCGCGTGAGCGGCGACGTCACCATCACCAATCGCAACGGGAAGGTGGACCTGACCGGGGCGCCGCCGCTGGGCAACATCAATATCGAGAACCGCGACGGCGAGGTGAACCTGACGCTTCCGGAGCAGTCCGGCTTCCACATAAGCGCCGAGACCACGGACGCCGACATCGAGAACGACTTTTCTCTGCCCGTGACCGAGAACAGCAACCACAAGACGCTGACGGGCACGGTGACGGGGACGGCGGGCAAGGGGACCTCGAACATCAAGGTCTCCACAACCTCGGAAGACATCTCGGTGAAGCGCGCAAACATCGCACCGCTGCCGCCCGCACCTCCGTCGCCGCCGTCGCTGACGACGTCACCGGGCGTGCCGCCTGAAGCAAGACAGGCCCTGCGCGACGCAGAACGCGACAGCGAGGAGGCCAGGCGCCAGGCGAAGGCTGCCGCGGATGAAGCGCGGCGCGAGGCAAAAAAAGCGCAGGACGACGCGAAGAAGGCGGCACAGGACCACTAACGTAGTGGCCTGGAGGTGTCTGCACGCCGGTTTTCGGGTTTGACGACGAGCTTCGCAACCCCGTAACGTGGGCTACCGGGGTTGACCGCGATGGATCGTCGAAGCTTCGTCAGGAGTTCTCTTCTTGCCGCGGGCAGCGCGGCGGTGGGGGTCGGCGCTGTGCCCGCGCTTCAGCCTGCGGGTCAGGCGGTACCGGGGCAGATTCCAGAGTCGCAGATTGCCGCGGCCCGGTTTCCCGCGGACTTTCTCTGGGGCACAGCTACGGCGTCCTACCAGAACGAAGGCGCATGGAACGAGGACGGCAAGGGCGAATCGATCTGGGACCGATTCACCCACACTCCGGGCAAGGTACGGGGCGGCGTGACGGGCGATGTGGCCTGCGACCAATATCACCTCTACCGTCAGGACATTGCGCTGGCCAAGCGCCTCAACCAGAAGAGCCAGCGGTTCTCCATCTCCTGGCCGCGCATTCAGCCTTCGGGGACCGGCGCGCCGAACATGAAGGGGATCGACCACTACAGCCGCTTCGTCGATGCGTTGCTTGAGGCCGGCATCCGGCCCTGGTGCACGATGTACCACTGGGACCTTCCGCAGGCGCTCGAAGACCGGGGCGGCTGGCCGAACCGCGATCTGGCGGGCTATTTCGGGGACTACGCCGGGCTTGTCGCGCAGCATCTCGGCGACCGGATCACAGTGTGGGCACCGTTCAACATGCCGTGGGCGATCGCCTTCATGGGCTATGCCGCCGGTGCGTTTCCGCCGCAGCGCACCAGCTTCAGCGATTTTCTGAAGGCGGCGCACACGCTCGCGCTTGCGCAGGGCGAGGCCCACCGGGCGGTGAAGGCGGCATCGCCGAAGGCGACGGTGGGCAGCGCGTATGAGATGGCCCCTGCTTACCCGAAGACCAATTCGGAGGAGGACCGCGCGGCGGCCGCCCGATACCATGCCATGAACAACGTCTTCTTTCTTGAGGCGGCGATGCATGGCCGTTACCCGAATGCCTTTGTCGGAGAGCCGCCCTTGGACCTGATGGGATTCAGGGCAGGCGATGAGAAGCTGCTCTATGCGCCGCTGGACTGGGTGGGATTCCACTTCTACACGCGGCGCATCGTCTCGGATGCGAGCAAGGAGCGATTTCTCGGCGGAGGCAACTTCAGCGGCACGGAGATTGAGAGCAACTCTCCCGGCGGCCGCGATCCGTATACCCGCTTCCGCGCCGCGATGCCAACGGAAGGCCCGCTTACGGACGCCGGGCTTGAGGTATGGCCGCGCGGAATCTACGACCTGGTGACCCAGATCTCACGGGAGTACAACCATCCGATCATCGAGATCACGGAGAGCGGCTGCGGCTATCTCGACGCTCCGGATGAAGAGCAAGGCCGCCGGATACCGGACCTTCGCCGGATAGAGTGGTATCGCGAGGTGCTGGCGGAACTGGCGCGGGCCATCGCGGATGGGGCGCGGGTCCGCGCCTTCCACGCCTGGACCCTGCTCGATAACTTTCAGTGGGCGGAGGGATACACCGAGCGCTACGGGCTGATCTATACGGACTTCCGCAACCAGAGGCGGACTATCAAGGATTCGGGCCTGTGGTACGGGCGGGTCGCGGCGGCGAACCGGCTGACGGTGTAATGTACGGGTTCCGACCCATCGCGAGAGACAGTCGCAGAATCGAGACGCGGGGGACCGTAGGGGCTCAGTCTACGCGGAAGCGGCTGACCAGGGTGTGAAGCTCCGCAGCGATGGAGGACAGCGACCGCGCCGCGGCCTGCGTCTCCGCGGCCTCCTGCTGGGCGCCGTGCGCGACCTTCGCCACTTCGCCGATCTTTTCGGCGATGGAGGAGGACCCTGCGGCCGCATCGTTGACATGCCTGCCGATCTCGCTGGTCGTCATGGCCTGCTCTTCGGCGGTGTGTGCGATGATGCCGGCGATCTGGCTGACCTCACTGACGACATTCGTGATTGCGGCGATCGAATCGACGGCGCGCGCCGTATCCTGCTGGATGACCGCGATCTTCTCGCGGATGCGTTCGGTGGCGCTGGCGGCCTCTCGCGCCAGCTCCTTGACCTCATTTGAGACGACCATGAAGGTGCGTCCGGCGACACCGGCGCGGGCGGCCTCGATGGCGGCGTTGAGTGCGAGCAGGTTGGTCTCGCGAGCGATGGAGTTGACGACTTTGACGATCGCCTCGATGTCCTTGCCGGAGGCGCTGAGCTTGGCCATCATATGCCGGGCCGCGTCGGCCAACCGGACGGCATCCTGAAACTTGACGGAGGACTGCTTCGCGTTGCCGGACAGTTCGCGGATGGATGCAACCATGCCACTGGAGCCGGTCGAGATGCTCTGGATGTTCTGGGAGACTTCGAGGCTGGCCTGGGTCGCAGCGGCCGCATTTGCGGAGGTCTCCCGGGCGCGGGCCTGCATTGCGCCGCTCATGCCGTTGAGCTGTTCGGCGGAGGCGGTAAGCGAGGAGGCGGTGGCGGTGATGCTGTGCAGACTGGACCGCAGATTTTCGAGGAAGAGGCCCAGACCCTGCGAGACCTGCTGCATCGCGCGGTCGCTGCATTGCGGCATGGCGCGGGTAAGATCGCCCTGCTGAGCGGCGCGGACGATGGTGAGTATGTCTTCCGCATCGACGCGGAGCGCCTCGCGTTCCGCCACCTCGCGCTCGAGATCGAGCAGCCGCTTGAACGCCTGCCCGATGAGGCGGCCGATCTTGTTCAGCACCGCGAGGCGGTCGGGCGACGGGTGTATGGACTTGAAGGCAAGGAAGAAGAGGACGCCGGCCACCTCGTCCTGGACGATGAACGGGAAGGAGACGGCGGCGACGGCACCCGCCGCCCGCGCCGTGTCCACCAGTTTGCTCTCCTTGATGACGCTCAGGTCCGGGACGAAGACCACGTCCGCGCTCGCCCAGGTGCGGCCGGTGATGCCCTGCCCCTTCTGGAAGTGGGCGCCCTCATTGATCGCGTCGAAGGCCGGGCCGAGGCTGTTCGTCTCCATGCGGTAGCTGGTGGCCTGGATGGCGCGGTCGATCATCCAGCACGCGCCATAATCGAGGTGGAAGGCCTGCTTGACTGTGCGCAGCGAGGACTCCAGCACGCCGGTGGCGGTCGTCTCCCGGCCGATGGCGTCGATGACCTCGACCACGGCGCGGGTGTTCGCCTGGGCCTCGGCCAGCGCTTGGCTCAGCCCGTTTTCCTCTTCCATTGCAGAGGCCGCGGGCTGTACGAGGGCCAGGCGGCGCTTGCGCGCCGGAGCCGCGGCTGATGTGCGCGAGGTCTCCTGCTGCATCATGGTTCCCATCGCCCCTGGTTCTGTTTGAAGTTGGCGGTTTGAGTTGGGCCGCAACAGATCATCCCGTTCATCGTGCGCCGAACTCTTCGGCTCTCGCGTTTATCGGCAGGAGACCGCCGATCAGGAGGCACTGAGGAAAAGAACGCAGGGGAGCGATTTCATCGGGGCAACAAAGGTCCCGGGGATGATGAGGTGGCAGGCGCGGATGGGGTGCAGAGCGGGCTGGACCGGTTCGGGTCCGGTCGGGTCCGGTTCGGTGCGGCCTATCGCGCAGATGCCGTTGCAGGAATGGCAACGCAAGGTGCGGCGCGCCACGAAGAATCCCGGCACCCCAGCTCCGTGCGGCGGGGCCTACTTCGGCGCATCGGGCGGCATGATCGCACCCGCTTTCACCCACTGTTCGACGGTGGCGATGTCGGCGTCGGAGATTTTGGGCTTGTTGGGCGGCATGGGCATGGGGTCGTCGGCGGGGCCTTCGTGGCGAATCAGCTTCACCAGCAGGCTCTTCTCCGGGCTTCCGGGCACGATCACCGGGCCGTCGTGGCCGCCCTTCGCCATGCCCGCCCTGGTGTCCATCGTGAAGCCGCCGCGATGGTTCATGCCGCCGTGGCAGCGGTAGCAGTTGGCCTGGAAGATAGGGACAACCTTCTCTGTGTACATCTTGAGGGAGGCTGCATCCTGTCCTTCCGCGGCCGCTACGACATGCCTGGACGAAGGTGTGACTGCCGCCAGGACCAGACCCGACACACCAAGAGCGAATAAAACCCGACCGGCTAATATCCGAGCTACTGAAATCCGACCAACAAGAATTCGACGCATCGATCCCCCACCTGCAAGGTTTTCCTTCAGTATAAGGGCAGCGGCCGCGGGCGCAGGTATCGGAGTCGTCACTTTCCACGCGTGCTTGATGGGGCTAAATTTGGAGATGCTCTGGCGTCTCCGCGCCTCCACAATTTCGATGCGCGCATTTGCCCCCTTCTCGACGCTGCTGGCTCTCGTCTGGCTGCTGGTTCCCTGCGTTCTTGTTCCCGCGGGCGTTTCTGGCCAAACGGCGGAAGGGCCGCACGCGTCCCACCGTAAAGCCAAGCATCCCAAGCCGGTGCGGCCGCGCTCGAACGTGCGCAAAGCCAAGCGGCAGAAGAAGCACATCAAGCTGCCGGAGGCCTTCCAGGCGAAGCCGCCGGCGGCGCTTGCTTCGGTCGCGGACAGGACGACAGACAGGACGACGGATAAGGCAACAGCCGATCGCGTGCACGCCTGGGTGAAGAGCGAGCAAGAGGCCGCTCCAACCGATCCTCACGCATCTGCCACCGCAGAAGAAGCGGCGGTTGCCGTCCCCGGCGCCGCTGCCGCCACTGCATTGGCGCCGGCCCAGGCGACCGCCGCCGAACCGGTGGTCATGCCCGTGCTCTATTACCGGCGGGGCCGACTTGTCGTCCCTCCGCCGCTGAAGGGATCGCACGAGATCCTCATCCACCAGAACCTGATGGCCGACAGCGACGGGCTGGAGCGTGTTCGCGACGATGCCGACCTCGACCATATGCGCTCCTCGGGGATGCTCGTTCCCATTCCCTCCAGTGGCACCTTGCGTGTAGACGAGCGTCTTCCGGCAGACCGGCGCTACTGCCGCCCGTGGACCGCGCTCTTCCTCGATACGCTTGCGCGGCAGCACTTTGCGCGTTTCCAGACGGCGCTCCAGGTGAACTCCGCGGTACGGACGGTGGAGTTCCAGCAGCGGCTCATCCATTCGAACGGCAACGCCGCCCCGGCCGAGGGGGACACCGCGTCGCCACACCTGACCGGGCAGGCGGTGGACATCGCCAAGCATGGGCTATCGCTGGCGGAGATCGCGTGGCTTCGCGGCTATCTTCTGCCGCTGGTGCAGCAGGGGAAGGTGGACGTGGAGGAGGAGTTTCAGCAGTCGTGTTTCCACATCAGCGTCTACAAGAGCTATATGCCGCAGACGCCGCCGCGGCGGATCATCGCGACGACCCACCGCGAGGGCATGACGTCACTTGGGATGAGTCTCAGGTAGGAGGTACTGGCCGGGGGCCTGACCGAGGGGCTGCGAGGGCGGCGCGGGGCTTGACAGGGGGCGCTAGGGAAACGTTTACTCAGGGTGCCGGGATTGTGCTCTTCACACGCGTCCTTCCGGTAAGATTCCCCGTTTGAGGAAAAGACTGTGGCCCTGGTTGCCGGCGTGGACTTCGGAACGTTGAGTGTGCGCGTGACGCTGCTGGACAGCGAGCGCGGGCGGCTGGGCACGGCCTCCTCCGAGTATCCTCTAAACCGAAGGCGCGAGGATCCGGACTTCGCGACGCAGTCGCACGCGGAGCAGATGAAGGCGCTCGTGCGGGCGACGCGCAAGGTGCTCGAAGAGACGGGGACGGACGGGCAGAGCGTCGCGGCGATCGCCCTCGATACCACCGGATCGAGCGTGGTGATGGTGGATGCGGCGATGCAGCCGCTGGACGATTACTACCTGTGGTGCGACCACCGGGCGCTCGAAGAGGCGCGGCAGATCACGTCGCACGCCCGCTTTGAAGGGCTTGAGGCGATTGCGTGGTGCGGCAACGTCTACTCGCACGAGTGGGGGTTCGCGAAGCTGCTGCACTGGCTGCGGCACAATCCCGATAAGCGGGACAGGTTTGCCACGGCGCTCGAACACTGCGATATGGTTGCGGCGACGCTGACCGGCGTGTCCGATCCCAAGCTGGTAAAGCGCAGCGTCTGCGCGATGGGCCACAAGTGGATGTGGAACCCGAAGTGGGGCGGACTGCCGCCGCAGTCGTTTCTCTCGAAGCTCGATCCTCTGTTCGATGGAATCCGCGAGAAGCTGGGCGGGGAGTATATGACGTCGGATGCCATTGCCGGTTTCCTTGCCGGGGATTGGGCAGACCAGATGGGATTGAAGGCGGGGATTCCGGTGCCGGTCGGTGCGTTTGACGCGCACTGGGACGCCATCGGCGCAGGCTGCCGCGAGGGCGATGTGGTGAACGTGGTCGGGACTTCGACGTGCATTATCGCGATGGCGAAGAAGACGGAGCTTGTTCCTGGCGTCTGCGGCGTCGTTCCGGGAAGCGTGCATCCGGGGTACACGGGCATCGAGGCGGGGCTTTCGGCGACGGGAGACATCTTCGAGGCGATCGCGAAGCGCGCGGGCGTGAAGGTGCGCGAGCTGGCGCAGGGGATCGAGAGCTACAGGGCCGGCCAGACGGGACTGCTGCGGCTAAGCTGGGACAACGGCGACCGGACGGTGCTGGTGAATCCGGAGCTGGGCGGCGTGACCTTTGGCTGGAACCTGCTGACTACTGCGCAGGACGAGCTCTATGCGGCGATCGAGGGCACGGCGTTGCACACGCGGATCATCCTGGAACGGATGGCGGAGCATGGCGTTGCGGTGGAGCGGGTCATCAATGCGGGCGGCATCCCGCAGAACAACCTGGTGCTGAACCAAATCTACGCGGACGTGCTGGGCAAGCCGGTGCTGGTTCCGGACGGCACGCCGACCAGCCTGGGATCGGGGATATTTGCGCTGCTCGCCTGCGGGAGGTTTCCGAGCGTCGAGGCGGCGCAGGATGCGATCTGCCTGCCGTACCGGACGTATGTGCCTGAGCCGGGCGCGGTGGCGGTGTACGAACAGCTGTACAGGCTGTACCGCGACGCGTACTTCGCGCTGGGTACCCCGGATGCGGATGCGCTGCCGCTGGGGAAGATACTGCCGGAGCTGCGGCGCATTGCGGCCGGAGCGCGGGCGTAGGCGACCCGCTGGGACGAAAACTTTGCCGCAGCCAAAGCGGGAAGCGGCTGTGTTCATGCCATGTACAGCGGGCCAGAATCCACATCTCAGGGTGCGCCGCGCGGACTAACCTTGCAGGCGATGACCTCTCCCGCGCACATCCTGCTGGTTGGCAACGACGGGCGGCTGCTGAACGAGCGGGCCACGCTGCTTTCGAGCTTCTGGACGATCACGGCGATCAGCAGCTTCGACGAGGCGGGTGAGACGCTTCATGCGGCGGGCCTGGTCGTCCTCTGTCACACGCTGACCGAGGCGCAGCGGCTGGCCTGGATCGAACGGGCGCGCGCAGCCGTTCCCATCCGGCCGATCGTGAGCCTGGAGTTTGCCGACCGCGCCGACGCTGGGCGGAGGAACGGCGCGGACGCAACGGTGCACCATAAGCTGGGCCCGGCGGCGCTGGTCTCGACGATCTATGAGCTGCTGACGGAGCGCGGGCTTCGAAGCAAGGGGTGGACCGGCGGCGGACATACACTGCTGGGGGCGGATGGCCTGCCGGAGGGGGTGTAGCGCCTTCGTCTTACGGTCTCGGGGTCCAGCAATGAGATGCCCTGGGCGAATGAAAGACAAGGACGACCGGGGCCGATCAACAAAGACTATTGGGAGGATCCGCGGCCGGTGTACTTGCGGAGGAGTTCGACCTCGCGGGCGCGGTAGGGCGTGTCGTCCTGTTTGAAGACCTCGTGGAACCAGACGGTCGGCTGGCTCAGCACATAGGGTTTTTGCCAGGAGTCCCACGGCAGATAGGTCTGCGTCTTTCCGGCCACCAGTCCCCAGTTGATGAGGCCGACGTTGTAGACCTTCGCCACCGGGAGGATACCGTCGAAGGTGCTTCCGGCGCCGCGGGCCATGTACTCGGTGCAGATGACGGGGCGGTGATAACGCTCAAGCTGCAGGACGGTGCGCTCGAATTGCTCGGGCCAGCCGTAGTTGTGGAAGGTGATGATATCGGACTCGGCGAGTTGAATTTTTGTCATGGGCGTCTCCTTGTCCGGGTCAGTGAAGTCGCCCTGCCAGACGCCGCTGGTGAGCGGCTGCAAGGGATGGACCGACCGCGCCCAGGCGAAGGCCTTGGGCAGCAGCGCGGCGACCAGCTCCGCCTTGTGCGGGACTTCGCGGGAGTTGTAGGAGCCTTGATTGTCGTTGTCGGGCTCGTTCCAGATATCCCAGGCGAGGATGCGGTCGTCGTTGGCGAAGGCTCCGACGACGCCCTTCACGTAGGCCTCGAGCTGCGGCTCATAGGAGGGGTCGGAGATGCCGCGGGCACCGGGGCTCTGCACCCAGCCGGAGTTGTGGACGCCGGGGATGGGCGGATGCTGCGGGCCGAGCTTCGGGTACGGGTCCCAGCAGGAGTCGAAGAGGACGAGCATGGGCCGGATGTGGTGCCTGGCGGCGATGCTCAGGAATGCGTCGAGGCGCTTGCGAAAGCCGGCGGGGTCGGAGCTCCAGAGCTGGTCCTGGAGAAAGACGCGGGCGGTGTTCATGCCGGCGGACTCGGCAAGGCCGAGCTCCTTGTCGTTCAGCGCCGGGTTGAAGGTCTCGGGCTGGAACATCTCCAACTGGTTGATGGCGTCCGAAGGCACGTAGTTGGCGCCCACCAGCCAGGGCTGCGCGGCGTACCAGGAGGCGGCGCGCGGTTCGGTCCAGCGTTGCGGCGCAGCAGGAGGCGCGGCATAGACGAAAGCGGAGAGAGTGCAGGAGGCGAGGACAAGAGCAGAGCATCTCATGAGTGAACCCTCGGGCTGATCGGCAAACGTTGATGGGATCGCCAAAACAGCGGACTTGAACTATCGCGAAACAGCGAACTGGCCTACGATACACTACGCAATGTAACGCTTTACATCGGCGGTATCGTCTTCTGGCATGTCCGGCCCCAAGGTGCTGCATCCCTATGAATATCAAAGCGGTTGCGAAGCTCGCGCAGGTTTCGACGGCAACCGTATCGCGAACCATCAATGGGACGGCGAAGGTAAGTCCGGCGGTCGAAGAGCGGGTCCGCAGTGCGATCGAAGCACTGCACTTCTATCCCGACACGAATGCCCGGGCGCTGGGCTCGGGTCGCAGCAGCCTTTACGGGCTGATCATCTCCGACATCACGAACCCCTTCTTTCCCGAACTGATCAAGGCCTTCGAGGACATCGCGCTGGTCCACAAGCAGGAGGTGCTGATCGCGAATACGAACTACGACCCGGAGCGGATGAAGCTCTGCGTGACCCGGATGCTGCAACGCAAGGTGGACGGCGTCGCTATCATGACCTCCGAGATGGATGAGGCGCTGGTCGAGGTCTTCAGCCGGCGGCATATCCCGCTGGTCTTTCTGGATGCGGCGACGCTGCGGCCGGGAGTGAGCACGGTCTCCATCGACTACGTGACCGGCGTGACGGCGGCGATGGAGCACCTGACCGGCCTGGGCCACCGGAGGATAGCGTTTATCTCCGGGCCGCAGCGGCTCGGGGCGGCGCAGGCGCGGCTGCGGGCGTTCAAGCGGGTGCAGAAGCGCGATGCGCTGGACGACGACCCGCAACTGATTCAGGAGGCCAATCACCGCGTCGAAGGTGGGCACGCGGCGATGCTGCGGATACTGGAAGCATTCGCCGATAGCGATGCGCGGCCGACCGCTGTGGTCGCCTCGAACGACATGACGGCGATCGGTGCGATGGGGGCGATCCACGACCGGGGACTGTCCATTCCCGGCGACATCTCCGTGATGGGGTTCGACAATATCCAATTGAGCGCCTACACGTCGCCCTCGCTGTCGACCGTAAACGCTCCGCGCGCGGAGGTGGCGCGGGCGGCGTTTCAGGCGCTGCTTGCCGCGCGCGGGGCGGACGGGAAGCTGGCCCCGGGAGAGCGGTACGCGATCAGTACCGGGCTGGTGCTGCGGGAATCGACCGGCCCGGTGAGGCGAGTGTAGTAGCAACGGGCCGCCGCCGCAGGGCCCTCCGCGGATTCTTGTCAGAACTGGCGGCCGACGTCGGGAACGATCCACATCAGGGTGCCCAGCAGGAAGAGCAGCAGGGTGTAGCGGACCATGGTGGGTGTGCTGGGCTTATCGGGGGCGAGGTCCGCAGCCGGCGTGGCGCGGCCGCTCAGGTTGAGGGTTATCGGCCCACCCGAGATCTGCGGCACAAAGTGGAGCAACATACCGCCGCCGATGAACAGAAAGACTCCTTCGTGCAGGATGGCATAAAAGACGGCGCATGTTGCGACGATCAACCCCTTCTGCAAACGGTTCAGGGCGAGGCTGGCCTGGGCGCCGTCGAGGCCGAAGACAGGGATGAGGTTGATCAGGTTGAGCCAGGCGCCGGCGTAGGCGAGTGCTGCCCATAGGTTGGAGACGCCCTGAAGCTCCTGCGGTCCGGGACGGCCGCCCTGGGCGAGATAGATCCCGGCGCAGAGGCTGGCGGCGAGCAATCCCGCAGTCGGTCCGGCGAGGGCGATTGCGCTCAGCGTATCGCGACTGACGCCCGTGTTGTACCAGCGGACGTAGGCTCCAAACCCGGGCAGGAAGACGGGAAGATCGACCTTCAGGCCGCGGCGGCGCGCGGCGAAGTAGTGGCCGAACTCGTGAATCATGATCGAGAGAGAGAAGCCGAGGGCGAAGCGCCAGCCGAAGGCGAACCAATAGAGACCGAAGAAGGCGAAGAAGCTGAGGAAGAACTTGAACTTGAGCAGGAGGAAGAGGTATGTCTTGATCTTGGCGAGGAAGAAGAGGACGGGGGCGAGCGGTCCGAGGCGGCGGGTCCAGTCCGCCTTGCGCTTCTCGGCAGCCATGGCGCGGGCGTCGATGGCGGCGATATGTTCCTGAATGCTCTTGGCGAGCGAGTCGTCTTCGGGCAGCCACGCGAGCATGGAGACGAATGCGGCGCGCGCCTCGGGCCACTTCTCTTCCATTTCCAAGTCCGTGGCGACGGAGCTGAGTCGCCGCAGATGCTGCTGGTAGACGACGGTGTTGCACTCCGGGCAGGCCAGTGTGCCCTCAGGCAGCCAGAGGCTGCAGAAGGCGCAGTTGTGGATCGGCTCGGGCGGGGCGACCAGCGGACGGGATGAGTTGGGCAGGGGGACGGTTTCGATCACAGCTGGGCAGCAACCTCTGTGACTATGTTATCCGCTTCCGGGGGTACCCGTCCCAGGCTGCTGGCGGCTGGATCGAAGAGACCGGATTGTGATGGGCGTCGACACCACAGTTCGCAAGCGGCAACTGCGCGATGGATGGGGTATCCGGGCTACGGCTGGTTTGCGCCGTTCTATGCTTTGAACGGCCTAGCCCTGGTCATGCGCCACGCCCTGCGGACAGCGTAGAAGAGGATGATCAGGCTGATGACGCCGTATCCTACGCCATATTGGAGATCGAGGATGGGCGATGCGAGTCCGTACTCGAATAAAAACACGATCTTGTCGGGAGTGAGGGCGACGCCGCGGGAGCTCCAGTGCCAAAGGATCTCCGGAATGCTGGCGAGGGAGACGGAGAAGTAGGTGAGGACGACGGCGAGAATCTGATAGGTCTGTCCACCTACGCCGCCGCTCCCCTGCAGGACGGCCCAGCCGACCATATAACCGACCAGTGCGGCGACGATGCCGATGTTCAGGCCGGTGGCGATCGTGAAGGCCGCGTAAAGGATGCAGCCGAGGAGTGCCGCCGCGGCGCCGAAGAGGGCCGCCTGCAGGAACTGGCCGTCATTCTGCGGCGTGGCGTCCCACGCGGGTATGGCGACGCCGTTCAGCGTGGGAGATCCGGCCGGGCCGGAGTTGCCCGTTCTCTTGAGGGTGGGAAAGCTCTGGTTCATGGGGTCTCCTTGGGCAGGGAAAAGTTGGCAGACTTGCGAAGGGTACCAGCGCGCGGGGGGCACGTCACAGAGCACTTCCGTTGAATGCACGAATATCTTTTGGGTGATTCCGCGAGGGGGCGGACCGGAGCTTGCGGGTGGATCAGGCCGGGTATGCGGCGGCCGTGAGCCGCCACGCCTGCTGGATGCCGAAGGAGACGATGAGGAAGCTGATGAGGCCGACGCCAATCCCATGGCTCAGGTCGAAGAACGGCGAGGCGACGCCGTACTGTGCCAGGGTGAGGGTCTGGGCGGAGGTGAGGTGTGCGATGTTGACGCCGTGGGCGTGCCACTGCCAGAGGATCTCCGGGACCCGCGCCATGGAGACCGAGAAGTAGGTCAGGACCACGGCGGCCATCTGGTACTTCGGGCCGCCTGCGCCGTAAGACGCCTCCATCATCGCCTTGCCGACGACAAAACCGACACCCACCGCGGCGATGCCAATCTCGATATGGCTGGCGATGGTGAATGCGGCATAGAGGAGGCTGGCGATCGCTGCGGCGATAAATCCAACGGAGACCGAGCGAAAGTAGCGGGCCTCATCGGAGACCCGCGAGACCTGGGCGTCCCAGGGCCGGAGATCGACGCCGCCGACAAGAAACTGCGATGGAACGGTTGAGGTCTGAGCGGAGGAATCCGCCTTCTTGAGGGTGGGGAACTTCGAGGTCATGCACGTTCCTGGATCGTAGAGGGATTGATGCCTGAGGAAGAATATCAACGTGGCAGCCGCGAATGCATGTGCCCTTGGTTGGGTGCGGAGGTATCTTTTGGGGGAGAAACGCGGGTGGGTGGCCACTTAGGGCGCAGCTTGAGTGGTTGTCAGGGCGGCGGAGGCTTATCGATCCGAGCCGTCGCCGCGAGCCGTCGCCGCGAGACAGAGGCGCGAGACGGAGGCGCGATGGCTGGGGCAGGCGGGCCGCTTGGGTTCGCGGAGCCGGGGATCGCCTCAGGTAAGCTGGCCGCCGCCCCTGGAGTCCTTGGCGTCGCTGAGGGTGACGGTGATCTCCAACTTGCGCTGGCCGCGGAAGATGGTGAGGGTGATGTTCTCGCCGGCGCGGTGGGCGTTGATGGCGGCGGAGAGGTCCTGGGCGTTGGTCACAGGCTGGCCATCGGCGGCGACGATCAGGTCTCCGCCGAGCATCACGGGCATGTTGCCGTCGTAGGCGCGCTGGGTTCCGCCCTTCAGGCCGGCGCGTTCGGCGGCACCGCCGGGCAGGACCTTCTGGATGAGGATGCCGTAGTCGGCGGGAAGGCCGATCTGCTCGGCGACGTCCGGGCCGACGGGGAAGGTTACGATGTCCAGAGAGGGACGGCGGACGCGGCCGTACCTCTCGAAGTCGGCTAGCACCTGCTTGGCGGTGTTGATGGGGATGGCGAAGCCGATGCCGGAGGACTGGTCGGCGCCGTTGTTTGCGATGAGGGTGGTGATGCCGATGACCTCGCCGCGGGAGTTGAGTAGCGGGCCGCCGGAGTTGCCGGGGTTCACGGCGGCGTCGGTCTGGATAGCGTCCTCGATGGGGTTGCCGCCCGGACCGCGGATGGACCGGATGGCGGAGATGATGCCGCGGGTCATCGTCCCCGAGAGGCCGAAGGGGTTGCCGAGGGCGTAGACGCGCTGGCCTACAGTGAGGCCGGTGGACTCCGAAAGCGTGGCCGGGACAAGGTTCGGCGCGTTGATCTGGAGCAGCGCGAGGTCGTGGCCCTTGTCCACCACAACGACGGTGGCCTTGTACTTGTGCTTGTCGGAGAGGGTGACCTCGACGCGCTGGGCGTTGTCGATGACATGGTTGTTGGTGAGGATGTGGCCCTGCTTGTCGAGGATGAAGCCGGAGCCCTGGCCCTGCGAGGGAACGGCGCCATAGAAGAAGTCGAAGGCGACGGCGGTGCTGGTGATGTTGACGACCGACGGCAGGGCACGCTTGTAGACGGCGATGTTCTGCTGCTCTTCGGTGTCGAAGGCGGGGGCTGCGGCGGCTTCGGTGAGCTCGAAGCCGTTAGGGCCGCTGGCGCTGCCGATACTCGCGGTGCGGGTCGCGTCAGGATCGGGGACGTTGAAGGCGCGATGGATGAAGGGCGCAAAGGTGCCGCTCGGCGCGAGGTGCGTCGTGAGGTAGTAGAAGCTCGAGAGCAGGAGGACGACCAGAAGAACGCGGCGCAGCTTCATGGGTCTATTCTAGCGATTTACCGAGAGGCCTGAGTGTCATGGTGCGCGAGCTTTTACGCGATGAGTCCGATGGCCGTCTCGATGGACACGATGAAGTGGATCCCCGGAATACGAAGTTTCCATAGCTTGTCGTCGTTTGTGACGAAGAGTTCGACGCCATGTGTCGCGGCCGATGCCAGTTGAATGGCGTCCGGCTGTTTTACGCGTTGTGTCCGAATTGTGGCATATAAGTCGGCGGCCCTCTCGTCAAAAGGAACGATGGTCGAGGACTGCGTCAGAGCGGCCCGATACTGTGCAGCCAGCGCCTCGTTGCCGTCGTTCCTTGGCCCCGCGATGAGCTCACCGAGCGTCATGGTGGAGGTTACGAGACGTATCTGTGCAGCCAGCATCTTCCGGCGCATCGCATCGACAGGCGGATGGAACGGCGACGTTGTATCTAGAAGATAGATGTAGAGGTTGGTGTCCCAGAAGAGGTGGGTCATTCCCAGCCCTCGCGCTGCTGCCTGACGTAGTTGTCGGCGTCGCCGAAGGTCCATGTGCCGACGAGCGCTTCCAGCGGATCGACTGGCGGAGCGGGGTTTCGCTTGTGCGGATGGGCACGGCTCCAGCTTTCATACCAACTGAGCCAGCCCCTGAGGTGAGGCGGCAGATCGTCCGCTTTCGGCAGCGATTGCGCGCCATTGCGCGAGTTATGAAAGCTGTCGCCATCCAGGTAGAGGCGACGCAATCCATCGCTCAGCTCCGTCAACATGCGCCGCCGGTTCGGATTCGCCGGCTGCGTTGCAGTGACATGCTGCACGATGTGCTGATAGACGGTCTTCGGAAGGGCACTCGTGAGGTTATTACGCAGGACCTCGTCCTGAATCGAGGATGGAGTAAAGCCCGCGGCCTGGGGATAGCGGTCATGGAGCATGGCCGTGGCGATCCAGACGGCATCCGCCGCGGTGAGAGAAAGCGTTGCCGGATCAGGTGCCGCACTGGGCGCAGGGGTGGACACTACTGAACCTCCTTCGCCGAGCGGTGGCGATATTGATTCATCAGGTTGCGATGGCAGGCCATGCAGTTTGAGTGATTGCGATCACGGCGAACATGGTTCCAGCGACGATAGGTGCGATGAAGGGCCAGATGGTAATTACAGGTGGCGCAAACGGCGAGGTTTCTCATAAGCCTCCAGCACTCCCGGGATATTATCACAACCAAACAACTAATTATACTATTGGTATATACGTGGATTCGACGATGGTGGCAGGAAAGTTGAGACACCCTGAGGATGCTTGTCACGCGACTTATTCGGACGCGGCGGATCGCAGCAGCGGCCAGAGCTGGTCGATCTGCCATTCGAGCTCGGTGAGGGAGCCGGAGTTGGTGAGGACGTAGTCGCAGAGGGCTGCCTTGTGGTCGTCGGGAAGCTGCTGGGCGATGCGGCGGTGTGCGTCGGCCTCTAAGACGGCGGTCTCGTCGGGTGAGAGAGCCTGACCGGCAGCGGAGCGGGCGATGAAGCGGGCGATGCGGAGTTCCTCGGGGGCGGTGACGAGGATGAGCTTGTCGAAGCGGTGTCGCCAGCCGTCCGGACCGCCGTATCTGGTTTCAAAGATTAGGGCAGATTCGACGATGACGACGGCGTGGGGGTCGCGGGCGGCGATCTCGGCTGTGAGTTCGGCCTGGCGGGCGATGGTGGCGGGGTGGATGATCGCGTTCAGTTCCTCGGCGCGGCCTGCGGTGAAGGCGATGCGGGCGAGCGCGGGGCGGTCGAGCTGGCCGT
>Ga0116226_10001185_pt1 | contig 22634 bp, 21 predicted proteins | sample S1TSphfallax_FD_89692 | JGI IMG/M metagenome (GOLD analysis project Ga0116226, IMG submission 89692) | Host-associated microbial communities from peat moss isolated from Minnesota, USA - S1T2_Fa - Sphagnum fallax MG | ecosystem: Host-associated > Plants > Peat moss > Unclassified | place: USA... | reverse complement strand
TGGAACGGGGCGTACGCGGCCGAATTACGCCGCATGTGGGGTTTGATCGTGTGGTGCTGGAATTGCCGCTCCACCGCCAAGCAAGCTGATGGCAACTCTGTTGCCATCGTTGCCAAAACCACCCTCAAACCAACCCCAAACGACACCCATACATGGCAAAACTGGATCGCGCGACCTGGGCGTATGTTGTTGAAAATATTGTGTTTTAGTCAGATCTGGAATTCCCGCCGACTACTCTCCGAAGGCAGAGTCCGGGGGTTCCTAGGCCGCAGCCGCCCCATAGGCCCGCGTCACCGCGCCGGCATCATTGATGATCGCGGTCAGATAGACTACCCGCGACGTCGCAGCAAACAGGCTCTAACGCCGCAACTTTTTCCGAATTACTTCAATAATGCGAGGCGTTTCCGCATTCTCCAGCGACCGGAATGTCGCGGAATGTCTGCTGCCTCTTTCTAAAGGCGTTCAGACCGCATCGACGCGCCACTTCGCAATGACATGACTATTCCGCGGCGTGGACAGAAACACAGCCATGCCCATGGCGTGGCCGAATGATGATTTCGACATCACGGTCAAGAACGGTCAGGAATTCCATAAGCTTGGCAATTGAAAACCCTGCCAACTTGTAATTGGCCAGCAGCGAAACCTTGGGCTGCTCCGTGCCGAGAAGTTTAGCGGCTTCCGCCTGATTGCGGATACCCCTATTGGCCAATTCAGCGTTGATGGCCATGGCGAGTTGGACCTTGGTCTTCTTCTCGACGGCCTCGGGCCCGCCAAGATCAGCAAACACATTGCCATTAGAGGCGGTCACTTCGTCGTCTTTCGTCGATGCAGTCATCGGGGCACATCCTTCTTCACTCGGGCCTCGTAGTGCAGCCGGGCATCCACGAGCCGCTTGTTAACAAGGTCAACATCAACCTGCGGGGTCTGGATGCCCTTCGTCGACTTCTTCTGAAAAGCATGCAGCACCTATACGGCGTCCTTGAACCGCACGGTGAGGGCCGCTCCCAAGTCATCTTGTACTGTTGCCGGCAGCTTTTTCAGATCCTTGAGCGACGAGCCGATCCAGAACAGAGGCTTCTCGTCGGCACCGTTTGGCAATCGTACCATCGTCTCTCCGATACCAGTTTTGGTATAATACATGCAAGGCTGTCATCGGCATACCTCTATCGAGCAGTCCCGTTGCTTGACCGGTTTCCTACCTACGCGGCGTGGAGCAGGCCTGTGCTCCGCCGATTCATCTACAGCCTGTGCAAGACCGGGCGGGGGAAGGGGGGTGATCCGACGCCACCAGCATGATAACGTATGCACCTCATTCTCTGGCTGGAGCCCGTCATGGCCGCGATCGAACGCCTGACCATCACCCTGCCCTCCGAGAGGGCGGCATCGGTTAAGAGTGCCGTCGACCATGGTGAATATGCATCTTCAAGCGAGGTGATCCGCGAAGCCCTGCGCGACTGGACCGTCATCATCGTCCCATGAGCGACAGTCACCCTGATCTGTTTTCTTATTGGGATACACGGGTCCATCCGGTTCGGACGGAAGCGGCCACCCGCGCCGCCCCGGACCCCGCGTCGCTTGATGATGACGGGCTGATCGAGGCAATTCCCGGCGCCACCTTGGCCACCGCCGCAGCCCTCGCCGCGGAGGCAGCACGGCGCAAGCTGCCACAGGCTGTATCGGCACTGGGACGGCTGTGCCGCAATTTCTCGGGTTATGGGATGGCGCGCCTCGTGCCGGAACAGGAGGCCGCCCTGCGGGCTCTCGCGGCGATCGGCGGCAGGGAGGCTGGCCAGATCGTCGCGGACCTGATCGCCAAGGAGGTGGTCCAGGGAGAGACGCTGCGGGTTGCCGTCGAAGCCGCCGAAACTTTGCAGTCGAGATTGGAGGCGGCGCTTGTGATCAGGCTGCTCAACCATGCCGACCGAAGGGTCCGCGCCGCCGCTTGCGGCTGCGCTGGTCGTTTGACGGAAACGATACCGACCCTGCTCGAACGGCTCGACGACCTTCATCAAGACGTGGTCATCGCTGCCGCTTGTGCCCTTGGGCGCATGGGACGGGTCGAAGCCCGGCCGATTTTAATCGGGTCCCTGCGTCGAGATCCAATCGTCGATGTGATCGAGGCGATCACTTTGATCGCCGATGAAGAAGCGATTGTCATCCTTGGTCGGGCTGGCCGCGATAACCCGGACCTCGTCCAGGTCATCCTGGATACACTCGAGGCGATCGACCATCCTCTTGCCGAGCGGGTTTCCCAATTGCTTTTGGCTGGACATCGGGTGGTTTTATCTTGATATCTGCGGGGGTGGAGCTGTCGCATCGGGAGTGAAACGCGTTGTCAGAGCACCCTTCCGTCCAAACACTCGACTGCCTGAAAACCCTGATCGGGTTTGATACGACGACCCGTGGTTCGAACCTCGCCCTGATCAATTGGGCGGCGGAGCGGCTAGAGAGCGCCGGCGCGCGGCTGCGCTACAATTTCAGCGACGACCGCTCAAAAGCCAATTTATTCGCGACATTCGGTGAAGGCCCTGGCGGCGTCGTGCTGTCTGGACATACGGACGTCGTGCCCGTGACCGGCCAGACGTGGAGTACGGACCCCTTCGCTGCGGACATCAGGGATGGCCGGGTGTATGGGCGCGGCGCTTGCGATATGAAGGCCTTTATCGCGGTCATGCTGGCGAAGGTGGAGCGTTTCGGCGCTGCCAAGCTGCGCGAGCCGATCCATTGCGCTCTCACCTATGATGAGGAGGTCGGCTGCCTTGGCGTGCCGGGTCTGCTGAAAGACATTCAAGACGCGGGCATAAAGCCAAGCGGCTGTATTGTCGGTGAGCCCACCAATATGCGGGTTATCGCCGCCCATAAGGGCGGGCGGATCTATCGATGCCGCGTGACGGGCGTGGCGGCCCACTCCTCCCTGACGCCACAGGGCGTGAACGCGATCGAATATGCGGCCCGTGTGATCGCCCATATTCAGGAGTTGGCGGATCATGAGGCGCGCGAGGGAATTTCGATCGACGGGTTCGATGTGCCCTTCTCCACCATATCCACGAATATGATCCAGGGCGGCAATGGCATTAACATCATCCCGGCGCAGTGTCATTTCCACTTTGACTACCGCTTCCTGCCGGGCGTGGAGCCGGATCACTTTATCGGCGCGATCAAGCGTTTCACCGAGGACCGGGTGCTTCCGGCGATGAAGGCGCGAAATCCGGCGGCTGGCATTGAATTCGATTGCGTCGGCGAAATTCCCGCGCTGAACGCCGCCGAGACCGACGATATCGTCGGGCTTGCCTTGGCCCTGTCGGGAGAGAACCAAATCGGCAAGGTCGCCTATGGAACAGAGGCGTCCTTTTTTCAGCAGATCGGCGTTCCCAGCGTCGTCTGCGGGCCTGGAAGCATAGATCAGGCGCACAAGCCTGACGAATATGTCGCACTCGACCAACTCGCGAAGTGCGAGTCCTTCATCGATCATTTGGTGGAGCGGCTGGCGACCAAGCACCCTGTGAGAGCCTGAGGATCGACGTATGATGCGGCGAATTGGCATTATCGGGTTCGGCTTCATAGGCCGGGAAATTTATAAGAGTATCGTTGGCGCTCTTGGCCGGGCCCACGGACTGACGCCTGCCTTTGTGCACACCCGTTCGGGGGCACTCCCAGAGGTTCGCCCCGAGCATATTTGCAGCGATCTGGATGATTTCGCGCGCTTTGCAGCCGATCTGATTATCGAGGTGGCCCACCCCGAGATAACCGTTCGTCATGGAGCGGCCTTTCTGTCGCAGTCGGATTACATGCCCCTATCCCTGACGGCCTTGGCCGTTCCGGGCGTACAGGCGGATCTGTTGGAAGCCGCGGCCGCAGGGGGACATCGCCTCTTTGTAGCCAGCGGAGCACTGGTCGGGTTGGAGAGTCTGCTGGCTGGAAAGGCGGATTGGCGCCGGGTGACCATCACCTTCCGGAAACATCCGCGGAATATCGATTTCGGCCTGACCGATATTGATCCGACCACCATTACCGACGCGCGCACGGTTTATGAGGGTCCGGTCAGGGGGATCGCTCCACTCTATCCGCGCAATGTGAACACCATGGTCGCCTGCGCCCTGGCAACCACCGGCCTGGATGGATGCCAGGCGCGCTTGATTGCCGATCCCACTCTTGCCGTCGCCATAGCCGAGGTGGAGGCGGAGGGCCGGAGCGGCGCAAGGCTATTCACCTCAAAGCAGGTTCCCGCGGTCGGTGTGTCGGGTACGGAAATGGCCGCATCCGTATTGCACTCGGTTCTCCGTACCGGCCCTGGCTCAGCGGGACTTGATTTCTGTTAAATGACAAAGAGGTGGGTGCGTGAGGAATGAAATTGCCGGTATTCCATGCCCGCAGCTTACCGATATCGCGGCGCAGAGGGCCCTGTTAAAGCCCTATATCAGAACAACCCCGGTCTATAATCGTCTCGATTTTCCCGGTTTGGCCGATAGCTCTATCCAGTTCAAATTCGAGCTTTTACAAGTCACCGGCACCTTCAAGGCCCGCGGCGCCTTCTCGAACCTTTTGGCGCTAGATTCAGAACAGAAAGCTGCCGGCGTTACCGCTTTTTCTGCTGGCAATCACGCGGTGGCGGTCGCCTATGCGGCGATGCGGCTCGGTGTCGATGCCAAGGTCGTGATGCTGAAAACCGCCAATCCGGCCCGCGTCGCCTTGGCGCAGCAATTCGGCGCCGAAGTCGAGATGGCGGAAAATGGTCTTGAAGGCTTCGCCCGGGTCGATGAACTTCAGCGCTCGGAGGGGCGTGCCTTTATCCACCCCTTCACGACCCTTCCCACCATTCTTGGCACAGCGACGCTGGGGGCGGAATGGGCTGAGCAAGCCCAATTGTCCGACTTTGACGGTCTCGACGCCGTGATCCTGCCAATCGGCGGCGGCGGCTTGGCGGCCGGCGTCGCCAGGGCCTTCAAGGTGATGACGCCAGGGGTGGAAATATATGGGGTAGAGCCTGAAGGCGCCGACGTTATGGCCCAGAGCTTCGCCAAAGGCGCCCCGGTTCGCATCGGCGCCATGACAGGCATCGTCGACAGCCTGATGGCCCCCCATACGGAGGCCTATAGTTTCGGGCTATGCCATCAGCACATCGATGAATTGACCACCGTGAATGACGACCAGGTCCGGAGCGCCATGGCTCTCTTGTTCACTGAGCTGAAATTGGCCGTCGAACCGGCCTGCGCCGTCGCCACGGCAGCCGCACTGGGCCCCCTCCGCGAACGGATCAAAGGCAAACGCGTCGGTGTGCTGCTTTGCGGGTCAAATACCGATTTTGCGACGGTTACACGGCATCTTTCACCGGCGTGAGCACTCAGCGAACGCCGACCCGCCACGCCCCGACCACTGCCATAAGGCTGAGGCAGGAGGCAAAAATCAGATAGAAGCTCGGCGCCAGAGTGCTGGCGGTCAGGGTGGTCAGCCAAGCGACGATCAAGGGCGCGAACCCGCCGAAAATTGCCGCTGCAAGACTATAGCTGACCGAAAGACCGGTGCTCCGAAACGAGGCTGGAAAGAGTTCGGCCATGGCCGCTGCCGTTGGCCCATAATAGGCGGCTGTCAGAACTCCCAACACAGTCTCGACGCCGACGAGCAGCCCGAAAGACGGCGCGGCAGCCAGGAACGCGAATAAAGGGATGACGCCGACAAACATCAGCCCGGCGGCAGACGCCATAATCGGAATCCGGCCTATCCGATCCGATAAAAGGCCGAAAATCGGGCACAGACAGAGTTCCAACGCTCCAAATATCAGCGTCGACGTAAAGCCACCGCCATTGGAAACTCCAAGATATTTGGCCGCGAATATCGGGATGTACAGCATGGTGTAGGAGCTTACAGTTGCCAAAATGACCAGACCAATACCGATCAAAATCCGCCATTTTTGCGTTTTAAAGATCTGAAGCTGCGATATTTTTTCCGAATTATCGTTGGCAAAACCGCGGTTTTCGTGGAGCTTACGGCGGATGTAAACGGCAACGGGACCGACCAGCAGTCCAAATATGAAGGGTATTCTCCATCCCCCGGCCATGACTTGGGCTTGGCTGAGGCCGACGCTCAACAGCAGGCCGAAGCCGGAGGCCATAAGAGCCATCAAACCTTGGCTCGCCGGCTGCCAGGACGAATAAAATCCGCTGCGCTTTGGATCCAGCTCGGCGAGGAAAGCGGTGGAGCTTCCGAACTCGCCGCCCGCCGAAAACCCTTGGAGCAGCCGCGCGCACAACACAATGATCGAGGCTGTCCGACCAACCATCGCATAGGTCGGCGCGATCGCCAGAACGAATGTCCCGGTCAGCATGAGCATGATGGCAAGGGTCATGGCTTGCTTGCGGCCCACTCGATCGGCATAGGCGCCGAGGAACACCGACCCCAGAGGCCGCATGAGAAATGTCAGCCCGAAGGTGCCAAGCGTAACCAGCATCGACATGTCGGGGTCGTTGCTGGGAAAGAAAAGTTTGGCCATGATCCCGGCCAGAAAGCCGTAGACAACGATATCAAACCATTCCAAGGCGTTACCGATCGCTACGGCCGTGATCGTCAGCGCGCGACCCAGGCGATCCTGCGCAAGCGATTCGGCGCCTCTGGTAACCCAGGCAACGCCATTTTTATCGGCAACAGCCCTCATTGAGGGTCTGGTTCGCCCATGTGAGTCAACAGTCATCCGAGCAGGCTCCATCCAAGTCCGCGCCCCTCCAAGCGGGCAGCGCGCCAAACTCAATCAAGGGTGAGGCAAGGATGCTCTGCCGGCAAATGAATGGTGCACCAATCTTTTCCAGTTTTAAACACCGCTTGCAGGCCATTCCGCCCATAGCGTGTCTTATGCCGATCCGGTAGTCTCGCTTGAAGCAAAGCGGGGTTTAGTCCCGCGCTAGAGCGCGATGACATTAGAGTGACGCGAATCCGCGTCACTCTAATGTCTGAATCGCCCTCTAAACCATTGAATTAGAGACTGATTCAGCTAATAGATTTAATCGCAAAGCGATTCAATCTATGAGCATCAGGCTCTAGACAGGAAGGAAGACAGGAATGATCAGGGCTTCTCGATCCGGCACTTTGCGGGTGACCTTGTTCAGGGGCGCGCTGCCGCTGGCGGTGGCGATCATCGCGGGATCTGTGTCGGCCCAGGCGCCGTTCTCCTTCGATACGGCTTTCGGCCGGCTGCCCAAGGATGTGGTGCCGCTCGATTATGCCGTGGCGATCGTTCCTAATGTGACAGAAAAAACCCTGACCGGGACCGAAAGGATCACCCTCAATGTCCGCAGCGCCACCACCAGGATCCAGTTCAATTCCCTGAATGAAACTCTTTCGGATGTCCGGTTCGATGGCCAGAAGGTCAACAGCGTGACCTCGGACGACAAGCAGCAATTGACCACCATTCTGCTGAATTCGCCGGCCAAGGTGGGCCACCACAGCTTGACTTTCAGCTACAGCGGCAAGATCGAGACAGCGCCGCAAGGATTGTTCGCCCAGCCCTACAGCAAGCCGGGTGGCGGCGATGGCGTGTTGCTGTCGACCCAGTTCGAGCAGACCGATGCGCGGCGCATGTTCCCCTGCTGGGACGAGCCGGCCTTCCGCGCCACCTTCCAGCTTACCGCGACGGTGCCGGCGGAATGGGCGACCATTTCGAACATGCCGATCGCCAAGAAGGTGACCAAGGGTAAACTGGCCACCGTCACCTTCCAGCGCTCGCCCAGCATGCCGTCCTATCTCGTTGAATTCACCGCGGGTGATCTGGCAGAAATCTCGGCGACCAAGGATGGCGTCAAATTCGGTGTCTGGGCCGTGCGTGGACAGGAACAGGGCGGCGCCGTGGCTCTGGCCAATGCGCAAGTCATCCTTGCGGACTATAATGACTATTTTGGCATCCCCTACCCGCTGCCCAAGCTCGATTCGATTGCCGTCCCGGGCGGATTCCAGGGCGCCATGGAGAATTGGGGCGCGATCACCTATAACGATCAGACTTTGCTTCTGACGCCGTCCAGCACCATCGGCAACCGCCAGACCGTGTTCTCGATCGAAGCCCATGAGATGGCCCATCAGTGGAATGGCGATCTGGTCACCATGGGCTGGTGGGATGATATCTGGCTGAATGAGAGCTTTGCCAGCTGGCGCGCCGCCAAGGAGACCGAGCTCCGCAATCCCAGCTGGAAATGGCTGGAGGGTGAGGATGCGAGCAAGGAAAGCGCCATGAGCGCCGACGGGCGGATCACCTCACATGCGATAGAGACCCATGTCACCGACGAATTGCAGGCCGCCAATGCCTTTGATCCGCAGATCACCTATGCCAAGGGCGAGTCGGTGTTGCAGATGTTCGAGGCCTTTCTCGGCGACGATGTCTTTCGCGACGGGGTGCGCCGCTTCGTGAAGGCGCGGGCTTATTCCAACGCCACCAGCGCCGATCTGTGGAATGCGATCAGCGCCGCCAGCGGCCGAACTGTCGCCGAGATCGCCGCCGATTGGACCACCCGACCCGGTTTCCCGCTGGTTTCGGTGGCAGCCAGCTGCGATGCCGCCGGCAATCGCAGCGTCAGCCTTGCGCAGCAACGCTTCCTGCTGCAGGGCGCCGACCCCAATCCGTCGCACTGGAATGTGCCCCTGCAAGTAAGAGCCGGTGCTGATGGCGCGCCGCAAAGCCTGCTGCTGACCAAAGACGGTCAGAGCATTGCGGCCGGCCGCTGCGATCAGCCGCTCAGCGTCAATGCCAATGGGGTCGGTTTCTTCCGCAGCGCCTACGACCCGGCCACTTTGCAGACCAACATCAAAGCCTTCGGAAGTCTGCCGATGCGCGACCGCATCGTGCTGCTCGACGATCAATGGGCCCTGGTGCAGGCCGGCCAGCAGAAGCTGCCGACCTATCTCGCCCTGGCCTCCAGCATGGGGGACGATCTCGATGAGCGCGCCTGGGGACAGATAACCGATGCGCTCGGAACCATCGAATATGCCGAGCGCGGCACGCCGGGCCATGACGCCTTCGCCTCTTATGCCCGCGCTCTGATCAAGCCGGCGGCGGATCGGCTCGGCTGGGAGAGCAAGGAAGACGAGACCCCGGGACTGCAGAAATTACGCCGCACCCTGCAGAGCGATCTTGGCGCCTGGGGTGATCAGGCCGCCATCACCGAGGCAAGGCAGCGCTTTGCCCGCTTCAAAACGGACCGGACCGCCATCGCCCCCGATGACCAGTCGGCCATTCTGTCGATCGTGGCAAGGAATGCCACCCCGGCAGATTTCGAGCAATTGCACGCCCTGGCCAAGAGCGCGAAGAATGAGACGGAGTTGCGGCGCTTCTACTCGGCGCTGATGCTGGTGCGCGACACCAAATTGGCGGAACAGGCAGCCGCCATCGCCTTGTCAAATGAGATTCCGCCCCAGGCGGACGCGGTCAGGCTCAATCTGGTGATCGGACTGCATGACGAAAACCCCGCCTTGTCGTGGAAGATCTTCAGCGAAAATCTCGACACGCTGATGGCGTCGCATGCCAGTTTCGCGCCGCTGATCATCGCGCAATATAGTCCGGCGATCTTCTGGAATTCGGTCCCGTTGGACCAGCTGGAGGGGTGGGTAAAGAGCAAGGTCCCGGCGGAGATGGAAGATAATGTTGCGCGCGGCATGGAAACCGCCCGCTTCAATTTCGCCCGCAAGGTCGCCCTGACAGAAGCGGCTGACAGCTTCCTGGCGACGCCCGGGCTGGCCGGCGGGAGCCAAAAGCAGTGATGCGGGATGGTCCCCGCGGCGTCAGAAGAAAAAACGCGCCATTAATTGTTCCTGATTGTCGATCTGCCGTGGCGCGATATTTTGGATCAGGCGTAATTGGCGCGTGCTGTCGACATGAAGATATTCCGCCGTCAGGCGCAGCCAGGCGCGCGGCCGCCAGGACAGCGCCAGCGTCTCGTCCAGCCCATGTTCACTGTAATCGGCCGAGAAGAAATGATCATAGCCGCCGGTGAGGAAATGCTCGATACGCGCGGCCAGACGCCAATCATCCCACTGCCAGCCCGCCAGAAGATAGGCTGCGCTAAATGTCGTATTGGCGGTGTAGGTCGGGCTGTCAGCGACGCTGGTCTCGCCGCTCATGACTTGAGCGAGCAGGGTTAGATGATCCCACTGGCTGTTGGCGCCGGCGCTCCAGAAGCGTGTATGCCAGGTTGTGTTGACGTAATTGGCGGCGACATCGACATTATTGTCGTAGCGCATCACGGTCAGCTGGCCATAGCCGGTGAGGGTCACGGAGGCTCCGCCATACCAGCCGGGATTGCCGTCGATCTGTTGAAAGACCGGACTGAGTTGCGCGCCGCCGCCAAAATTCGGTTGGGACACCCGGCCGCCGAGCGGGGTGATGCTATCGGAAAGGTTCCAGCCGCTCAATCCGAGCAGCGTTCCGGCCGTCTCGTTGTCGCCGAACACCGCGCCGAACAGTCTGGCGGTTCCCCAGACGGCATCGCGCCACTCGACACTCGGCTCGATGCCGATGGTGCGTAATTCCTCGCCGACCCAGCTATTGAGCGCGGACGAGGTGATGGTCCAGGGATTGCTCCAGCCCAGCGAGTCATTTTCCTGCGAGATCGGGGCGAAAAACATGCCCGCCTTGACCGACCAGCGCCAGGGTGAGGTGGAAACCGGCCGATAGCGCAGATAGGCATCGATCACTCCGAATTTATCGCGGGTGGTGGGATTATATTGCAGGTCAACCACCGCCCGAAGATCCGGCAAAATCTGCCAGGACGGCTCCAATAGCGCGCCGCCGATCACTGTTTCGGGCTGGCTGCCGCTATAGCGGGTCTTGCCAAAGCCACCCTCGCGCCAGGTCGCGTCCGAAGCCGGCGCCTCGGCGCGTAGATCGACATAGCCGTCAATCCGCCAGTCCTCCGCCAGAGCCAGAACCGGCCACCCCAAGCAGAGCAGGATAAAACCGGCGGCATCTTTAGGGCGTAGACGGATCAACACTGTCGATTTCCCCGGCAAGACTTGAGATAACAGGGTAGCATCGGAGTGGCTCACGCTGCTAATAGTCAAATGAAGACTTAGAGGGGAAACATCCATGGCCCGCGCATCATCGAAAATAGATCTGTTCGCCTCCCTGGCGCTTGCCTTCTCGGTCGCCGCCCCCTCCTTGGCGCAAGAAGCTGCTCCCGCCACCCGCATCCTGTTACGCGCCGGTCATGTGCTCGACGTCAAGAGCGGCAAAGAAACCGCTGATCAGACCATCATCGTCAGCGGCGACCATATCGTCGCCATCGCGCCAACCTCGGCGACACCGAAGCAGGGCGATGACCGGGAGATCGATCTGCAGTCCATGACGGTGATGCCGGGACTGATCGACGTGCATACGCACCTGACCGGCGAGACCAATTTCGATCCCTATCATGAGCTATCGACCAGCGTCGCCAAAAGCGCTCTGATCGGCGCGCGCAATGCCAAGGTGACACTGGAAGCCGGCTTCACCACCGTGCGCAATGTCGGCGCCGATGGTTATGCCGATGTAGACCTCCGGGACGCGATCAATGAGGGTCTGGTGGTCGGGCCGCACATGCAGGTCAGCGGTCCGCCGCTCGGCATCACGGGCGGCCATTGCGACGACAATCTACTGCCGCAATCCTATCACCTGCAAGGCGGCGGCGTCGCCGACGGGGTCGAGGCAGTGCAGCACAAGGTGCGCGAAACCATCAAATATGGCGCCGACCTCATCAAGATCTGCGCCACCGGCGGGGTGCTCTCGAAGGGCGATGATCCGCAGGCGTCGCAATATACCCAGGCCGAGCTGAAAGCCATCATCGACGACGCCCATCGATTGGGCCGCAAGGTTGCCGCCCATGCCCATGGCGCACAGGGCATCCTGTGGGCGACGGAGGCCGGCATCGACTCCATCGAGCATGGCTCTTATCTCGATGATGCCGGCATCAAGGCCATGAAGAAGAACGGCACCTATTTTGTCCCGACCGCCTATTTGATCGACTGGATCCAGCAATTCGGCAAATTGCCGCCCTTCTATATCCAGAAGATGAAAGATGTCAGCGCCGTTGAGAAAGCCAACGCCAAGAAGGCGATCGCCGCCGGCGTGAAGGTCGCGCTCGGCACTGACGCGGCGGTCTATCCCCATGGGCTGAATGCCCATGAGCTGGACGTCTATGTCAATCAGTTCGGCATGACACCACTGGCCGCCCTGCAGACCGGCACGGTCAATGCCGCCGACCTGATGGGTTGGTCCGCCAAGGTCGGCTCGCTCGAGCCCGGGAAATGGGCCGACATCATCGCCGTCGCCGGCGACCCGCTGCAGGATGTGAAACTCCTGCAGACGGTCGGTTTCGTCATGAAGGGCGGCGTGGTCTACAAGAATCTGAAACCCTGACCGTCGCCAGAGCGCGATTCTGCTAATAGATTTAATCGCAAAGCGATTCAATCTATTAGCATCAGGCTCTCGGCGGAGTCTCAAGCCGCCACGGCCGCCCGCGACAGGATGCATTGCGACCAGATGTCCGACAGCGCCTCGACCAGATGATCGATATCCTCATCCGAATGAAGCGGTGACGGCGTCAGACGCAGCCGCTCGGTCCCTTTTGGGACGGTGGGATAATTGATCGGCTGGACATAAATATTGTGCCGTTCCATCAGCCAATCGCTGATCCGTTTGCATTTGTGCGGATTGCCGATCATGACCGGAATGATATGGCTTTCATTGTCGAGCATGGGAATGCCGATGGCCCGCAGACGGTGGCGCAGTTTGGCGACGCGGTCGCGCTGGGCGAGACGCTCGGCGTTGCTGCCTTTGAGATGTTTGACACTGGCCAGTGCGCCGGCCGCCACGGCCGGCGGCAAGGCGGTGGTGAAGATGAATCCCGAAGCGAAGCTGCGCACGAAATCGCATAGATCGGCGCTGCCGGAGATATAGCCGCCGACCACGCCATAGGCCTTGGCCAGGGTGCCCTGGATCACGGTGAGGCGATCCAACAGCCCTTCGCGCTCGGCGATACCTCCCCCGCGCGGGCCATAGAGCCCGACCGCATGGACCTCATCAAGATAGGTCATCGCGCGGTACTTTTCGGCGACATCGCAAATCTCTGCGATCGGCGCGATATCGCCGTCCATGGAATAAACCGACTCGAACGCGACCAGTTTCGGCCGGCGCGGATCGATGGCCGATAATTTGAGCTCGAGATCCTCGGGGTCGTTATGTTTGAAGACTTGGCATTCGGTGCGGCTGTGGCGGATGCCTTCGATCATCGAGGCGTGATTGCCCGCGTCGGACAAGACGACACAGTCTGGCATCTTTGAAGCCAGCGTGCCTAATGCCGCCCAGTTGGAGACGTAGCCCGATGTGAACAGCAGGGCCGATTCCTTCCCGTGCAGATCAGCCAATTCGCGCTCCAGCAGCACGTGATAATGGTTAGTCCCGGCAATATTGCGGGTCCCACCGGCGCCGGCGCCGCAGCGATCAAGCCCTTCATGCATGGCGGCCAGAACCTTCGGATGCTGCCCCATGCCGAGATAGTCGTTCGAACACCAGACGGTGACGTCGCTGGTATCGCCGCTGTCATGGCGGGTCGCTCTTGGAAACCGGCCAACCTGGCGCTCAAGATCGGCGAAGACCCGATAGCGGCCTTCTTCCCGCAGAGCGTCGAGTTGATCGGCGAAAAAAGCATCGTAATCCATCGGTCTCTCTCCCCTCATCTCGCCTTACGGCTGAGGCTTTTGAATGATTTTGCCAGTGGTGGCCGCCGCACCCGCAGAATTGGCCCACCGCCACAGAGCGGATTCCTGCAGCGGAATGACCATGAAGAAATGCTCAAGAATGGCCAGTGACAGCAGAGCGAACATCAAGGCGAAGCCGGCCGCTTCGGCGCCCTCGGCGCCGAGTGCATGCCGGGCCAAGGAAATGGCGACCAGCGAGGCGCCGATGATCGATATCGGGAACAGAAAATTGAGCCGACGCGTGCGGAAGTAGGATTTCAAATAGGCCAGCCGCGCGGGCAACAGGGCGTCGGGCAGATAGGGAACGCCGAGGAAGATGTTCAGCTCGGCGCTGACCCGCATCACCAGCAGAATCAGGAAGGTGAACAGACCAACCTGATTGATTTGACCGTGGGTCAAGGCGACCACCAGGAGTGTCGCCACAATGATCGCCAATTGACGGTATAGAAGGGTATGCACCGCGAGGGTGAATCGTTTCCAGCCGGTCGCATCGACCGGACAGGGGGCCGTGCGCGGCCCCGTGACATAGCCCATGAGAAAACCCATCTCAAGCCAGCCCCACACGCCAACGGCGCTAAGAAAGGAGAGATAGGTCATCATGGCGCTGGTGCCGCGGGCGCCCTCATGCAGTCCATAGAACGCCGCCGTCGCCATCAGCGAGCCGCCGGCCAGACTCCAGCCGAAGGTGCGGCTTGGGAGGGTGCACAGCATCAGAATGATGCCGGTGCTGAACCACCACAGCAGGATCGTGAAAATGAAGGTGAGACTATGCCCGACCATCGCTGCTTTCTCCTGGGCTTGCCCCTGGGGCTTGCCCGTAGCTTGCTTCTACCAGGCCGGGCTGAGACGAACCTTTTGCGGGGTCTGATTGGGCTGACTCGGCAGCAAGAACAGACTGACAAAATTGGCAGCAATCCCGCCCATCAGACCGATCTTGCGGACCAGTCCGATGACCCCGCCTTGCGCTTTGGCATCCGCCATGCCATTCGACAGGGCCCGCATCCGCTCCAGCTTGGCGCGGAATTTCGGATTGTCCGTATCGAGGGTCAGCGGAAATACCTGTTTGGAAATTTCCGAACAGAGACGGAAAACATCATAGTCATAGTCGGTCGGGTCGAAGCCGAGGGCGGCGTGAAATTCCGGCCGCGTGTGGTCGCGCACAAACATGGTGGCATAGACCGAGAGCAGAAAAAATTTGATCCAGAGCTTGTTGACGCCCTGCACCAGCTTGGGATCGGAGCGGATCATCAGGGCGAAGGCTTCGCCGTGACGGAACTCGTCATTGCACCAATTCTTGAACCAATTGAAGATCGGGTGAAACCGCAGTTCAGGGTGCTTTTCCAGCTGGCGGTAGATGGTGATATAGCGGGCATAACCGATCTTCTCGGACAGATAGACGGCGTAGAAAATATATTTCGGTTTGAAGAAGGTGTATTTCTTCGCGCGGGTCAGAAAGCCGAGATCGACGCCGATGCCGTAATCCTTGAGGGTTTCGTTGATGAAACCGGCATGGCGGGATTCGTCGCGGGTCATCATCTTGAACAATGCCAGCACGTCGGGATTTTTGGTCCGCTTGGCGATTTCGGCATAGAGCACGCAGCCAGAAAATTCCGACGTCAGGGAACTCACCAGGAAATCGACAAATTCCTTCTGGAGCGGAACCGGCAAATCGTCGAGCTTGTCGACAAAGCGGTCATCGCGCTTAAAATGGTTCTTGTTGGGGTCGGCGGCCATCTCGGCGATCAGCGCATCCCATTCGGCGCGGACCGGACCGACATCGACGCGGTCGAGCTCGTCAAAATCGGTGGTGTAGAAGCGCGGGCTGAGAACCGTGTCGCGGAGCGCGAGGCTCATCGTATCGGGCGTGGCTTCTTGAATGGGTGCTTGATGGGTCATGAGTGCCTCGCCTTCATAGGCTTCTGCTGGGGGTGAAGCTCACTTCATAGAGTTCTTGCAATTGAAAGCCCGACAGCATCCGGGTCCAGGCGCGACTGAGCAAATTGGCGCGATGAACGGTCGCCCGGCGCCGCTCGACCAGGCGATCGCCAAAGGCGATTTTCACCGGTGCGCCATGTACCTTGACCCGGTCTCCGGGGCGGATCTTGATCTCGCCATCCAGCTCGACATGGGCATGAAAATAATCGTGGGTCTGCTCGATCTTGAGGGTACAGGGAAGATCCAAGGTGGGGCTCCACCATTCACTGATCGTCATCACGAGTTCGCTCCCGCGCGCTGCGGCGCCGGCGCCAGAAACCTCTCGAAGGCCGCCCGGTTGGGAATGCCGAACTGACCCAGGCCGATGTGGACGCCCGTGGTGGGATCGGTCAGGGTGAGCCTATTGTCCTTCCAGGCGGTCAATTCAAAGACCGGCACGGCATTGACGATGCGCCGCTTGGTCCGCTCGAAGGCCAGGCTGTTGAGGACGGTGCGCACGAAACCCTCATCGGCGCGCAATTCCGGATATTCTCGGCCGGTGGCGACGTCGAACACCCTGACATGGCCGCCATAGACGCTGACACCATCACCCTGGTCGACAAACCGCAATTGACGGCTCTGGGCTGGCTGAGCGGTCTCAACCACCGGAGGGGCGTCCATTTTTCGATTCTGGTGAAGATTGACGGCGATAATCGATGTGATAATCAACAATCCGGAGGCGACCACAGCAATGAGGGTCGATGGACTTTCTTCGCGGGATCTCACCTCTTGGGATCGCATGGCTCGCCTCCTCATCGTTCAATAATGGCCGCGCTGCTGGCCGCCATTGATTTACGGCCTCAATCGCTGCTGCCCAGACCTGTAATCTAAATTAGACATTTAGATACTGTCAAGGCAAATGGACAGTTTATTGAGGTGAGAGGAGATTCATGACGCCTGCGCGCCGCTTAGGCGAGGGCTCGAACGCCGCTCGGGTTTTTATGACGCCTGCGCTCCGCTTAGGCGAGGGCTCAAACGCCGCTCGGGCTTGGCGGGCCCGACAGATAGGGACACGTCCCGATCGTGTCAGGCCCTTTGCGACTCAGGTCGACAAACCCAGCTTGGCGGCGACAGGCATGGAGGCGCCTTTGACAGTCTGGGAACGGAGGTCATTTAGCTTCAGAGCGGCGAGCGGAACGCCATCTGCGTTGAGCGGCAGAGAGTCGGATAGCGCCGCCCCCAACAGCTCGGCGACCTTGGCCGCATCGGGAATCCCGCGCAGCATCGGCTCGGGCCTGGCAAGGTGCCACGGCCGGACATGCGGCCACAGATTGCTATAAGCGATCCGCTCATCGCCGCGCAAAGACAGCGGAATATCCCCATGTCCCGCCTGCCCGACCCGCAGACTGGCGGTGCCAATCAGCTTGAAGGGAACATTGATGGCGGTCGGCAAGGCAATGCCGATCCGCATCACCACACGGCGGTTGGTAATGGTGTAAACCGTGCTGCGGGCCGACAGGCGCGCCAGCAGCGCCAGGAGCCCGACCCCGATCAGAGCGATCGGCAAAGGAGCCAGCAGCGCCAGCAGCGCCATATGACGATCCCCACCGGCCAGCAGCGTGCTGCCGCATCGCCACAGCATCAACAGCGCGAAATAGGCTACCACCACCCTTATATGGAAGACTTCCCGGGCCAGAACCCGCCAATCGGGCGTGCCCTGCCAGAGAATATGCTCTCCTTTGGGCGGCACTGCCGGCAGGCCCGGGATCGGTTCAATCTGATAATCATCATGATCGCTCATAGCAGGGGCTCCTGGCGGGAGGGTGTCGCATAGAGATACCCGCCGCCGTAATAGGCGACGACGCGTTCCTCCTCATAGAGGGTGACCTGGTCGGATTTTTCCAAACGTGGCACGTCGGCGAATTGCGCGGCGGTTATGGCGTCGACCACGACCTTGCCCTTGCTCTTATTGATCAGGGCGCCGGTGATCGGCAGCAAAACCGGTTGTCCTCCGCCGGTCAGGCTGACTTCCAGATAGCGGATATAGGCTTCCGGCCGATCGACCCAGACTTCGCTGACCTTTCCGGCGACTTCGCCATCGAGGCCGAGCACTTCCATGCCGCGCGGGTCGGGATCGCCTTTGGCGATGGTAAAGCCCGTGGCGACCCGCATCGGGACGATCTTGGGATGGCCATGGGCATCCAATTCCGGCCGTTTGGCGCGCTCGGCATAGCCTGCCGGCCCGATGCCGTCGATCAGCGGGTTGCCGGTCGGCTCGCTGGGCGAACCGGGCGTGACGCTGGTACGCTTGTAGGCCAACACCCGATCATCGCGCTTATCGTTCGGCGCCAGAACAGTACCCTGGCCGAAGGGCAGACGAAAGACCTTGGGATCGGCGATGAACATCGCCCCACCCGCCGGCTGCAGGCGGCGTGAGCCGTCATCCTCGAGCGGATAACCCTCGCGGCGATCTTCGCGGCGCAAGTATAAAATGAGGGCGGCAAAGAAACCCCAGAAGAGATAGATGGCCACCAAGCCGAAATCGACCCCGTAATTGGATAACATGATTTGATCCTCCATAGGCGGGATGGTCAGGTTGGCAAACGCGCCAAGCCTAGATCATCGGAGCTGGATACGCGGTTACTGAAAGAATGCCTCGAGAGCGGCCCGATCGCGATCAAACCGGCCAGCAGCAGAACGATCTCGATGTAATAGACCGTGCCATAGCCAGTCGCGTGACTGTTGAGCGCCAGGCCGAACCGGCCTTGCAAGGCGAGATGGGACACCACGTCCCGGGTGATACCGGCCAAACCGATGGCCAGGCCGGCGCCGGTCGCCTGCACGGCCCCCCAGGCGCCGAGCGCCAGTCCGGTGCGCCCCTGGCCGTCCAGGCCCATGGCGGCGACAAGCGTGCCGACCGAGAACATGCCGGCCGAGAAACCGATCAGCCCCGCGCCGAAACGGAACATCACCGGGGCATCAAGGGGCGCCGACAACAGCACCATGATGAAGGCCGGCAGTCCGAGCAGCAGGCCATGGGCGGCCAGCCGGCATGGATCCCAGCCATGCACCAGGGCGCGCTGGGCCAAGGCGAAGGCGCAGAGCGCGCCGCCGGCCATCAGGGCGGTCAGCATGGTGGTCTGGGCGACGCCAAGGTGAAGGATTTCGCCGCCATAGGGTTCGAGCAGCGTGTCCTGCATGGCGAAAGCGACGGTGCCAAGACCCAGCGCGATCAGGAAACGCTTGGTTTTGGGTTGGGCGACAAAAACCGCCCAGGAGGTACGGAAATCCTGCTGTTCCGGCTTAACCTTCATGGTCAGGGCGGGGTTGCGCGCTTCCTGTTTCCACAATGCGAAGACATTGGCGACCATGGTCAGGGCGGCCGACCCCTGGATTACCTGGATCAGCCGCACCGGCGTGAAACCGGTCAGCAAAGCGCCGAAGGCAAAGCCGCTCACCACCATGCCGATCAGCAGCATGGTATACATCAGCGCCACGACGGCCGGACGGTCCTCCTCGGGCGCCAGATCGGTCGCCAGGGCCAACCCCGCTGTCTGGGTCATCTGCATCCCAGCGCCGACCAGCAGGAAGGCGAGCGCGGCGGCGAACTGACCCAGCATCACTGGGGCGCCGTTATCGCCCGACAAGACCAGGAGCGCGAAGGGCATGAAGGCCAGGCCGCCAAATTGCAGCAGCGTCCCGAACCAGACATAGGGCACCCGGCGCCATCCGAGCACCGAGCGATGATTATCGGACTTGAAGCCGATCAGGGCGCGGAAGGGAGCGGCGATCAACGGCAGCGCCACCATCAGGGAGACCAAGGTGGTCGATACGCCGAACTCGACGATCATCACCCGGTTGAGAGTGCCGATCGTCAGCGTGATCGCCATCCCGACAGTCACCTGAAACAGGGACAGACGCAGCAGCCGCAACAGCGGGAGATCCTTGCTCGCGGCATCGGCGAAGGGCAGGAATTCAACCCCTACCTTCATCCAATGCCGCCCCAATTTTGCCACCGGATTTTTCATTTGCGCACCAGTTCAATCGCTTGAGAAGTATAGAAGCCGCTCATCACGCGCTCCGTGCGGCCGATGCTCCAGCCGGCCAGATCCGGTTCCTTGACGATCTGACGGGCAAGGGATTTCATCCCGGCCGGAACGATCGCCGGAGCGCGGTCGCCGCGCGGAAAGAGGCTGCCGATTGCCAGCATTACCGTCAGCAGCGGCGTCCTGGGCGTCAAGGTGAAGACGATGGAGCGGTTGGTGTGGCTGGCAAGCCGAACCAGAGCCGCAACCACGTCGCGGGTCTCATAATGGATCAGGCTATCCATTGCCACCACATGATCGACCATGCCACAACCGGAATTGAGCATGTCGCCGACGCGGAAGTCGATAAGGCCGCCGGCCAGATCGGTTGGTTCGCGCTCGCGGGCGATGTCGACCAGGTTACCGGAGAGATCGATCGCAATCATCCGGGCGCCGCGTTGGGCCAGCTCGAATGAGAAGGAACCAGTCCCGCATCCGGCGTCAAGCACCGATGCCCCGGTGAGATCAGCGGGCAGCCAGCCGGACATGATGGTGCGCATTCGGTCGCGGCCAGCCCGCACTGTGGCGCGAATCTTGCTGACCGGCGCGTCGGAGGTGAGTTGCTTCCAGGCGTCAAAGGCGGTGCGATCGAAGTAGGCTTCGAGTTTACCGCGGCGTTCTGCAAAGGCTGTTGTCGTCATCACTCATACCCCAGAAAATCGAAAATATCGCGGTCCTTCATGGGAACCGCATCATACTTGCTCTCCCCTACCAGCAGGGTGGCGGCCAGCCGGAGATATTCGTCGAGCACGCGGTCGAGTTCGGGCGATTGCTCCATCTCGAAAAGGGTCGATTTCTTCAGCCGCGAGCGGCGAATTACGTCGAGTTGCGGGAAATGCGCCACCCGCCCGATGCCGATCGCCTGATTGAAGCGGTCAATTTCGTCGGTCTTATCGCTGCGGTTGGCGATCACGCCGCCCAGACGCACTTCGTAATTCTTCGATTTGGCCTTGATCGCTGCAACGATGCGGTTCATCGCAAAGATGCTGTCGAAATCATTCGCCGTGACGATCAGCGCCCGCTCGGCATGCTGCAGCGGCGCGGCAAAGCCGCCGCACACCACGTCGCCCAGCACATCGAAAATGACGATGTCGGTATCTTCCAGCAGATGATGTTCCTTGAGCAGCTTGACGGTCTGGCCGACCACATAGCCGCCGCAGCCGGTTCCGGCGGGCGGGCCGCCGGCCTCGACACACATCACGCCGTTATAGCCCTCGACGACATAATCTTCGGGGCGCAGTTCCTCGCTGTGGAAATTCACCTGTTCCAGAACGTCGATCACGGTGGGGATCAGTTTCTTGGTCAGGGTAAAGGTGGAGTCATGCTTCGGATCACAGCCGATCTGCAGGACCTTCTTGCCCAATTTGGAGAAGGCCGCCGACAGGTTCGACGAGGTGGTCGATTTACCGATGCCGCCCTTGCCATAGATGGCGAACACGCGGGCGCCCTCGATTTTCATGCGCGGGTCCATCTTGACCTGGACGCTGCCTTCGCCATCGAGGCCGTTATTGGGACGGGGGAGATCTATCAAAGTCATGCTGATTATCCTTTATTCGGCCGCCATCATGACGCCTTCAAGCCGGTCTTCGATCTCGTCGCCGGCGCGCCGCAGGGCCTGCAGCGTGGCGGCGTCGGGAGTCCAATATTTGCGCTCATAGGCCTCGATCAGACGATTGGCCATGCGGGCCGAGGCTTTCGGATTGAGATCGACCAGTCGGGCGCGCATGGCCTCATCCAGCACGAAGGTTTCACTGATCTGCTGATAGACCCAAGGCTGGACCTGATCGGTCGTCGCCGACCATCCCATGGTGTTGGTCACCTGCGCCTCGATCTGGCGCACGCCCTCATAGCCATGCTTCAGCATGCCGTCATACCAGCGTGGATTGAGAGTGCGGGTGCGGGTCTCGAGCGTCACCTGTTCCGACAGAGTCCGTACCTTGGCCTCGCCTTGGGTGCAGTCACCGACATAGACGGCGACATTTTCACCCTTGGCGCGGCGGACCGACCGGGTGATGCCGCCCAGCGTATCGACATAGTGATCGACGGTCGTGACCCCCAGTTCCAGACTGTCAAGATTCTGATAGGCCAGATCGACGGTCTTCAGGGCCTGACCCAAGAGCGCCGGCTGCTTCGAGGGTTTGCCGGTGCGGCCATAGGCGAAACATTTGCGGCTCTCATAGGCGTCCGCCAACTCATCGCCCTCGTCCCAGCAACCGGCGTCGATCATCTGATTGACATTGGCGCCATAGGCCCCGTCGGCGTTGGAGAAGACCCGCAGCGCCGCGGTCTCGAGATCGCAGCCCAAAGCCGCCTGATAGGCCAGGGCATGTTTGCGGATGAAATTCTGCTCGATCGGTTCGTCTGCACTCGCGGCAAGAAACGCCGCATCGGCCAGCATCTTGGTCTGCAGCGGCAGCAGATCGCGGAAAATGCCCGACAGGGTGGTGATCACGTCGATCCGCGGCCGCCCGAGTTGGGCCAAGGGGATCAGTTCCGCGCCGCACAGCCGACCGTAGGAGTCGAAGCGGGCGCGCGTTCCCATCAGCGCCAATACCTGAGCGATAGGCTCGCCTTCGCTTTTCAGATTGTCGGTGCCCCACAGGACGAAGGCGATGGTCTCGGGCAGGGGCGCCCCCTCGGCGGCGTGACGATCGAGCAGCACCTTGGATTGGGCGGCGCCGTTCTTGAGCGCCATAGAGCTCGGCAAGGAGAAGGGATCGAAACCATGCAGATTACGCCCGGTCGGCAGGATCGCCGGAGTCCGCATCAGATCGCCACCGGTCACGGGCTGGATGTAGCCCGTATCGAGGGCCCGAATCAGAGCGCCGATCTCGCTGTCGCGGGACAGATGGTCATTGGCGGTTTCGAGTTCGCGGAACATGGCCACCACATCGCCACCATTCGGCAAGCCGCTCAGGGCGGCCGCTC
>Ga0116226_10001184_pt1 | contig 22651 bp, 23 predicted proteins | sample S1TSphfallax_FD_89692 | JGI IMG/M metagenome (GOLD analysis project Ga0116226, IMG submission 89692) | Host-associated microbial communities from peat moss isolated from Minnesota, USA - S1T2_Fa - Sphagnum fallax MG | ecosystem: Host-associated > Plants > Peat moss > Unclassified | place: USA... | reverse complement strand
TGGCGCGAGTTCCTGATCGCGGCGGTGTTGTTGATTGTGCCGGTCGGCCTGATCGCCAAGCAGCCTGATCTGGGTACGGCGATTCTGGTGCTGGCGGCGGGCTTCTATGTGATCTTCCTGGCGGGCCTGTCGTGGCGCGTTTTGCTGGCACTGGCGGTAGCTGTTGGTGCGTCGATGCCGATAGTCTGGTCGATGCTGCACACCTATCAGCGCGAACGGATCAAGATGCTGATCGACCCGACTTCCGACCCGCTCGGCAAGGGTTTCCACATCATCCAATCGACCATCGCGGTAGGTTCCGGCGGCATCACTGGCAAGGGTTATCTGCAAGGTACGCAGGCGCATCTGGAATTTATTCCTGAGCGTACTACCGACTTTATTTTCGCTGTCTTTTCGGAAGAGTTCGGCCTGATCGGCAATATAGTGCTGATGATCCTGTATCTGCTCCTGATCGGGCGCGGTTTGATGATTGCGGCCAACGCGCCGACTTTCTTCTCTCGCCTGCTTGCTGGTGCGATCACGATGATTTTCTTTACCTATGCCTTCGTTAACATGGGCATGGTCAGCGGCATTCTGCCTGTGGTCGGTGTGCCACTGCCATTCATGAGCTATGGCGGCACGTCGTTGTTGACGTTAGGCTTGGGCGCGGGCATTCTGATGAGCATCCAGAAGAACCGCAAGCTGGTGCAAAGCTGATGAGGCGAACATGTCGATAAACGTTGCGCAATCAGAAAGATTGAACATAGCGACACTGCATCTCGATTGGCGCGTCCTGCGCAATCTGGGATTGACCTTGCTGGTTGCGGCGCTGGCTGCTTGCACCACTACCCCGCATGCCCCGGTTGTTGCGCCGTCAACACCAATAGTGACGCCTGTACCTGCACCAACCGACACCAGCCGCTTACCTGCTTTACCTGCAGCCGGTTCCGGGCGTGGTGGTTATTATCTGGACGATGGCCCTGGTGATCATCCGCCTGACGGTTTGCTGGAAACGCCAGATCCGATGCCGAAGGTTGAGCCCTACGCGAGTACCGGTAACAAGCCCTATGTCGTATTCGGCAAAACCTATACGCCGATGCTGGATGCTCATCCATTCAAGCAGCGCGGTACCGGCAGTTGGTACGGCAAGAAATTCCATGGTCATAAGACATCATCCGGCGAGTTGTACGACATGTACAAGCTGACGGCTGCGCATCCGACCTTGCCGATCCCGTCGTATGCACGTGTCACCAATCTTTCCAACGGCAAGCAGGTGATCGTCCGTATCAATGATCGTGGACCGTTTCACACCAATCGTATTATCGACTTGTCGTACACGGCGGCGTTGAAACTTGGTTACCTCAGTTCCGGCAGCAGTGAATTGGAAGTCGAACGCCTGTTGCCGGAAGATATCGCGCAGATCAATGCAGGTAAGCTGCCTGCGTCGAGCGCGCCTGTTGTGGTTGCGGCAGAAGCACCGGCACAGCCTGTCGTCGTACCGATTTCAGCGACACCAGCACCTGCACCGTTGATCGTGACAGATACAAGCGCGCCAAGTCCGGTGGCGAGCAATCAGCAAACACCACCGGCTACGATAGAAGATTTGCTCGCGCAAAAGTTAAACACCACTGCACAGGCCAGTGCGACCGTGCCTGGCACTTACTATCTGCAACTCGGCGCGTATGGCGAATCCGGTAATGCCGAAGCGGCGCGTGTGCGGCTGATGCAAAGTTGGGATAGTGCATTGCCACCCTTGGAAGTGATTCATCAAGACGCGTTTTATCGCCTGCATAGCGGCCCGTATGCGAGCCGGGCCGAGGCTGCCGAAGCGGCGCTGAAACTGCAATCGCTCGTCGATGTGAAAACGATGATCGTCCAGCGTTAGCCTATTCGGCGTCAGCGTCGTTTTGCATCTGCAGCGCCAGATCGTACAAGGCATTCTTCTTTTGTCCGGTGATTTGGGCTGCCAGTGTTGCTGCCTGTTTCACCGAACATTCCTGCAGCAGGATGCCAAGGATGCGCCGTGCCTCGATGTCGCCGCCATCCTCCTGCGATTGGGCGCCTTGCACCAGTACCACGTATTCGCCTTTCTGGCGATGCGGATCTGCCCGCAGCCAGTTCGATGCCTCGCATAGTGAACAGCGGTGGATTTCCTCGAACAGCTTGCTCAATTCGCGCCCAAAGACGATCTGCCGCGATGGCTCGAACGCAGTTGCCAAAGCCGCCACCGTTTCGACGATGCGGTGTGGTGCTTCGTAGAAAATCAAGGTACCAACCGTCGCTTGCAGACCCAACAATACTGTTTCGCGCTGTTTTGTCTTGTTCGGTAAAAAGCCAATGAAATGGAATTGATCGTCCAGCAAGCCGGATGCCGATAAGGCGCTGATCGCAGCTGATGCTCCCGGCAAGGGGGTGACGCGCAAACCCGCTGCACGTACCGCATCGACAATACGTGCGCCAGGGTCGGAAACGCCCGGCGTACCAGCGTCGGAGACCAGTGCGATGCGCTCGCCGGTTTGCAGGCGGTTGATCAACTTGTCGGCGGCTTCGCGCTCGTTATGCTGGTGTGCAGCAATCAGCGGCTTGGACAAACCATAGCGTGCCAGCAGTTGCGAAGTGTTGCGCGTATCCTCACAGGCGATGGCGTCAGCTATTGCCAGGACGTTAAGAGCGCGCAGGCTGATATCGCCAATATTCCCTATCGGCGTTGCCACCACATATAATGTCGAGTCGGGATAAATCTGTTGCGCGACTTCGTCCATCAGGGACTGAAGCGAGGCGGCTGGGGGCGTGGACTGGGTCATGGGGGCAAGAATGCGCGTCACTGCGAATAAATGGATGCTGGGGATGCTGCTTTGCATGTTCAGCGGATTAGCGCCGTCTATAAATGCGCTCGCGAACAGTGATGATACCAAACCACAGAGCGAACCGCCCCTGATCGTCACACCGATGGTCCCTCCGGGTAATCCCAATGGCCCCGTCAATCCGCCCAAGCCTGCCGATCAAGCTGTCGTCGTACCTGCAACCGATGTCGCTTTGCCGCCGGAAAGAGTCGTTGGCGGACGTTTTACCCTGTTGTTGCCAATTAGATCCGACACCTTCGGCGCGGCGGCGGATGCCGTCAAACAAGGCTTCATGGCAGCTTACGAGCAGGATAAAGCTGGCGTTACCGTGAACGTCATCGAAACCAGCGACGTCCCTGAGGAAGTTGTGTCCGACTATACCAATGCGCTGTCCGTTTCCGACATCATGATCGGCCCTCTGACGCGTAGTTGCGCTGCTGCGGTTGCTGATTCCGGTGCGGTACGTCTGCCGACCATCTCACTGGCGCAGGCCGAAGTCGATGTCGATAGTGATGCGCCTGTGACGATGCCACCGCTGATGCTGTCGATCGGCTTGTCCGCAGAGGATGAGGCGCGGCAGATCGCCAGCTGGATGGCCGTTAATAAAGCGAACGGCAAGACCTACGTGGTTTCTACCAGTGCGCCATGGCAACGACGTGCCGCCAAAGCGTTCGCTGCGCGCCAGCAGCAACGTGGTTTGAGTCCGGTCATCTTTGAGCTGGGCAGCAGTTCCGGCTACCTGAGCGCAGCGGATTTGGCCAATCTGAAGAAGCAGGCCGCAAACGACAAACCTGCGGCAGTATTTTTGGCGCTGACGACATCGCAGGCGCGCCAGGTACGTGAATTGATTGGGGCTGATGCCGTCATGTATGGCACCTCGCAGTTGAATCCGATGAGCCTGGACGACCGTGCCACGGCAGACCGCGTGATCGGCATGAATGGCGTGCGCCTGGTTGATATTCCGTGGCAGCTGGAAGCCGATCATCCCGCCGTGATGGTGTATCCGCGTCTGGTGGTGCCAGCAGATAAAAGACGCAGCCCGGATATGGACAGGCTATATGCCTTGGGCATCGATGCCTACCGCGTTGCACGCTTGGTCGCGATGCAGCGCAAGCAATTTGAACTCGATGGCGTGACCGGTAAGCTGACCGTCGGCTTCAACACGGATACGACGCATTTCGAGCGCACCGAACCGCAAGCGATTTTCCGCGATGGCGTCGCTACCGCGTTGGACGACGGTCATTAAACAATGAGTTTGTCGCAGCTATTTTCGCGGCGCACGGCGCAGCAGCGGACCGGCCAGAATGGCGAGGATGACGCACTGAAGTTTCTGCTGCGGCAAGGTTTGAGCTTGCAAGGGCGAAATTTTCGCTGCAAAGGCGGCGAAATCGATCTGCTGATGATGGATCGTGATACGCTGGTATTCGTCGAAGTGCGCAAGCGCGCCAAGTCGCAATTCGGTGGTGCTGCCGATAGCGTCGGTACCGCCAAGCAGCGGCGCCTGATCATTGCGGCACAAGTTTATCTGCAACGCTACAAGATGCCGCCGCCTTGCCGTTTCGACGTGATCGCTATCGATGGCAATGACATCACGTGGCTGAAAGATGCGATCCAGGCATAAAGTGTCAACGCAATATGGGGCAATCCGTTAGCACCTCTAAAGGCCGGGATGCCCTGATTCCCTTATAATCCCGAACACTATGAATACTCAACGAATCGTCGAACACTTCCAGGAAAGTGCCGAATTAAAGAGCCAAGCGGCTGCGGTACTCGCACAACCCATCGCTGACGCGATTGAACTTATGTTCACAGCGTTGTCTAATGGGAACAAGATTCTCGCTTGCGGTAACGGCGGCTCGGCAGCGGATTGCCAGCATTTCGCTGCTGAACTGGTCGGCCGGTTCGAGCGTGAGCGTCTGCCATTACCAGCGCTGGCGCTGACGACCGATACCTCGATCTTGACGGCTGTCGGCAATGACTACTCGTTTGACGATATCTACGCCAAGCAGGTGCAGGCGTTCGGCCAGTCCGGCGATATCCTGCTGGCATTGTCCACGTCGGGTAACTCGAAGAACGTCGTAGCGGCGATTGATGCGGCGCTCGAACGTGATATGCGTGTGGTTGCATTGACCGGCAAGGGCGGCGGCGTGATCGGCAAGAAGCTTACTGAGGCTGATGTGCATATCTGTGTGCCGCATGACCGCACCGCGCGGATACAGGAAGTGCATCTGGTCACCATACATTGTCTATGCGACGGTATCGACGTCGCTTTATTCGGAGAGGATGTGCATGATTAATTGGCAGCGTATCGCTAAACCCCTGGCCGCCGTCGCATTGACGGGTTCGCTGGTCATGTTGTTGCAAGGCTGTGTTGGCGTGATCGTCGGTGGGGCTGTGGTTGGTGGTTTTGCCGCCACGGATCGCCGCACCCTGGGCAATCAAACCGCAGACAAGGAAATCGCGTTCAAGGCCAATGCCAAGCTGCCTTCGCTGGTGGGCGATACCGGTCACGTCGATATCACAACCTACAACCGCAGGATTCTCCTGACTGGCGAGGTCAAAGACGATCAGACCAAGCAAAACGTCGAACAGGAAATGCACAATATTCCTGACGTGCTCGGTGTGATGAATGAACTTGAAGTTGGTTTCACCTCCAGCATTTCGTCACGTTCGAATGACTTGTACATCACCAGCAAGGTCAGCGCGACTTTCATCGATGCGAAAGAATTGAACGCGAATTCGATCAAGGTCGTCACCGAGCGCGGCAATGTCTATTTGCTGGGTCGTGTGACGCAGCGTGAAGGCGATCTGGCTGCAGGTCTGGTCAGTGGCATTAGTGGCGTGAAGAGCGTCGTCAAGATGTTCGAGTACATCACGGATGACGAATTGCGGCAGATGAATAGTGCACAAGGGGCGCGAGGTTAAGCGCGCACTGCAATGACGATGACGTCTACCCAAGCGCCAGAACAATGTTCTGGCGTTTTTTTATGCATCGGGCAAATGAAACGATAGTGATGCGACGATGAAACGGCGTACCTTCATACAAAGTGTTGGCGCACTCGCGCTATCGACAGCAGCTTCATTCGCCACATCACAGGTGCGTGCCAAGCCAAGGGTCGTGGTGATCGGTGGTGGCTTTGCTGGCGCTGCTGTTGCTAAACATTTGCGCGTGCATGGCGAAGAATGGATCGATGTCACGGTAGTAGAACCGTGCCCTGAATTCATTTGCTTGCCATTGTCGAATCTGGTGGTTGGGGGGGGACGTGCGTTGAATGCGCAGACATTCAGTTATCGAGAACTGGTCCAACATTACGGCATACGTTGGATACAAGGCATTGCGACCGCCATCGACAGCAGGCAACGCACCGTCACACTCGCCGATGGCACGCAATTGCCCTATGATCGCCTGATCGTTTGCCCCGGCATTGACTTTATGTGGGAAGCATTGACCGGCATGGATGCGACCGCCCGGCAAAGCGTATTACATGCATGGAAAGGTGATGCGCAATTGTCGCAACTGTTCACGCAGATCGATGCGATGCATGACGGTGGCAGCTTTGTGCTCTCAATCCCGCAGGCACCTATGCGCTGTCCGCCAGCACCGTATGAGCGCGCTTGCCTCGTGGCAGATTACTTGCTGCGCATGAAGAATCGCTGCAAGGTTGTGATTCTCGATGCGAATGTGGATGTGCTGACAGAGGCGAGGCAATTCAAGCAGGTGTGGAGTCAGCGTTATGCCGATATCCTCGAATATCGCCCTAATTTCACTACCGCCGAAGTGCATGCTGGTAGTGGCACTGTGGTGTCCGACTTTGGCGACAAGGTACAAGGCTCGGTATTGAACGTGATCCCGCCACAACGTGCGGGCGATATCGCAATGCATGTGGGGCTTGCGAATATCAACCAGCGCTGGTGTGAAGTCGATTTCCTGTCGTTTGAATCAACGCAGGCCAGGCATGTCCACGTGCTCGGCGATGCGATCCAGATTGCGCCGCAAATGCCCAAGGCGGCACAAATGGCAAGTCAGCAGGCGCGTGTATGCGCAGCCGCGATCATCAATCTGTTTGATGACAAAGAACCTGACCAGAATCCGATGTTGACCAGTACCTGCTATAGCTTCATCTCGGGCCACCAGGCGATGCATATCCGCTCCAAGCATCGTTATGATGCGCAGGAGAAAACTTTCATCAGTGCTACCAGCGATTTTTCCTCATCGCAACCCAGCAGCGCGGATGCTGACGAAGCTGAAAACTGGATGCGCACACTGGTTGCCGACAGCCTCGCATAAAGCCCACGACTGCAGCGACGCCTTGTGCACAATTGTGTATGATGTCCGCTGACGCAAAGCAAATGATTGCGTCCTGCGATGGCGCAAAAACATCATAAGAAAATACGTTAAGGGAATATCGGTATGGATCAGGGCCGCAGGGATACGCTGCGCATTTCAGGTGTATTGGGCTTGGCGATTGCGGCTGGATTAATCAGTCCGCTTGATGCTTTTGCCGATGAATGGAACAAGTCAGCGTTTGAGGCAAAGAACTATAACGACGCCACCAAGGGCATGGGCGCGAGTTTGATTGTGCCATCGAAAGATGTCGTGCTCAACGCACCGGACATTGCGGAGAATGGTGCAGTCGTGCCGCTGACGGTATCGACGGCGTTGCCGAATGTACAGCAGATTGCGATCCTGATTGAAAAGAATCCGAATACATTGTCGGCGAATTTCACAATACCGTCTGGCACCGAACCATCGATTTCAACGCGGGTGAAGATGCGTCAAACATCGAATGTCTATGCACTGATCAAGGTCAACGGCAAATGGCTGATGGCGAGCAAAGAAATCAAGGTGACGCTGGGCGGTTGCGGCGGCTGATAAAGAAAAGAGCAGGGGAAGATAATGGCAGACCCGATGCGCATCCGTGCGCTGGAAAAAGACGGCAGCACCGAAGTAAAAATCCTGATGAAGCACGATATGGAAACCGGCTTGCGCAAGGATGATGCAGGCAATGTCATACCCGCGCATTTCATCCAGCAGGTATGGGTGAAGCATAACGACACTGAATTGTTGTCTGCCCAATTTGGCACCTCGGTATCCAAAGACCCTTTCGTCTCGTTTAAATTTAAAGGCGGTGCGAAGGGTGACAAGATAACCGTGAGCTGGGTCGATAATCAGGGCGACAAGCGTACCGATGAAACCGTGATTGCATAGTGAATTACTTGAACTATTTTTGAGGCGAGAGGCAGATATGCGACGTAGTTTTTTGAAAGGCTTGCTGGCTGCCAGCGCGATGAATGTGATGGCAGCAGATCAACCGGCAGTGACGACAAACGAGCCTCCAGTCAAGGTAGTCTATGACGTCAGCGAGGGGCTGGATCAGGCGTCGCGCGCATTGGTCAATGTACGCAATGAATTGCGCGCGGAACCGAATAGCAAGATCGTCGTTGTCACGCATGGCGATGGCGTCAAGTTCCTGCTCGATGGTGCAGTCGATAGCCGTGGTCGCCAGTTTGAAGCGATTGTGTCTGCACTTGCATCGCAAGGCGTGGAATTTCGTGTCTGCAACAATACGCTGAATGGCCTCAATATTCCCGCCAGCAAAGTGATATTGGAAGCGAAGGTTGTGCCGTCCGGTGTTGCTGAAGTCGCGCGTTTGCAGTCGCGCGAGAGCTACGCCTATATTCATCCCTGATCGGTTTTGCGCATAGGCAGGGCGGAGCCGAAGATGATCAAGCGCTCGATTTTCCTGATGATGGCGATGGCGTTTGCCGTTGCGGCGTCGGCGCAATCATCTGATTCGACTGACGAGGAATTGGCCAAGTATCGGCAGATGCTGGCTGATGATAATCCCGCTGATTTGATCGAAGCGAAAGGTGCGGAGTTGTGGAAGACCCAGCGCGGCCCGAAGCACGCGACGCTGGAGCAATGTGATCTTGGTCAAGGCGCAGGCGTGGTTAAAGGCGCCTATATAGGATTGCCGCGCTATTTTGCCGATACCGGTCACGTGCAGGATATCGAATCACGCCTGGTGACCTGCATCAATACGATCCAGGGCATACCGGTAGCGGAAGCCAGCAAGAATCCATTTGCGGGCAACTCCGACATGCAGGCGCTGGTCGCTTATGTTGCCGGTCAATCCAAGGACCAAGCCATCGCTGTACCGATGACCCATCCGCAGGAAAAGCAAGCCTACGAATTCGGCAAGCAATTGTTTTACTACCGTGCCGGGCCATATGACTTTTCTTGTGCGACTTGCCACTCGCAATCGGGCAAGCGCATTCGCCTGCAGAAGCTGGTCAACCTGACTGATCCGAAAGAGTCGCAGGCGTCGTACGGCAGTTGGCCTGCCTATCGCTACTCGCAAGGTGAATTGCGTACGCTACAGCACCGCATCTGGGACTGCATGCGTCAGCAGCGTTTCCCGGATCTGCAATACAACTCGGATGCAGCGATTGCGTTGACGATGTTCATGGCGAAGAATGCCGAAGGAGGGGTTTATCATGCGCCCGGCATCAAACGTTAAGCGCATCGCGGTGACGGGCGCTGTGCTGGGTGGGATGACAGCCGTGGCCATCCTGATTGTTGGTTGCGCAACCAAATTGGAGCACACGCCAGCCGATGCTGCCACGATCAAAGCATCCTTTGCTGCCAAAGGCGTCGCCGGACTCGGCAGGCTGGATCAGGACGAAGTGCAGCGCATCTGCACACAATATGCGGACAAGACTTTGCCACCTGACGCCGCCGAAAAAATTCAACAATCGCAATCCACAGATATCAAGCTGCCTGCATCCGGCAAGTTGATCGGCAATTGGCAGGCTGGCGAAGCGTTGGCGCAGGAAGGCCGGGGCTTGCAGTCTTCCGACAAGCCTGATGGGCCACAAGGTGGCAACTGCTATGCCTGCCATCAACTCACGCATGAGGAGATTGCCTATGGCACGCTCGGCCCGTCGTTATACAACTACGGCAAGCTGCGCGGCAATAGCGATGCAGTTCTGCAATACACCTATCGCAAAATCTATAACTCGCAAGCCTATTTGGCCTGCTCCAATATGCCGCGTTTCGGACATAACTATATTCTGACGCCTGAGCAGATTTCGGACGTGGTTGCACTCCTGCTTGATCCGCAATCGCCAGTCAACAAATGAAGAAGCGCATACACCACAGAGCGCATCGGCAATGAACCGTCGCGACTTTTTGCAGATGCTCGCGATAGCTGGTGCGGGTGGCATGCTGTTGACCGATAGTGATCGCGCCGCCCAAGCGGCGCAAGCCAACTATGACTTGGCTCCGTTTGGCAACGTGCATCTGCTGCACATCACAGATTGCCACGCACAGTTGAATCCAGTCTATTTTCGCGAGCCGAGCGTCAATATCGGTGCAGGTCGTCTGCGTGGGCATGTGCCGCATCTGGTTGGCGAAAGCTTGCTAAAGCAATTCCATATTGCGCCACATAGTGCTGACGCTTATGCATTCACGTCGCTCGATTATGTCCAGGCTGCGCACACCTATGGCAAGGTTGGTGGCTTCGCACACCTTGCAAGCTTGATCAAGCAGCTCAAGGCCAGTCGTCCGACGGCACTGCTGCTTGATGGTGGCGATACCTGGCAAGGCTCGGCAACAGCCTTGTGGACGAAGGGGCAGGATATGGTCGATGCTGCCAAGCTGCTCGGCGTCGATATCATGACCGGTCATTGGGAATTCACGCTCGGCGCTGAACGTGTCACGCAAATCATCGAACACGAATTGCGTGGTCACATCCAATTCCTGGCACAGAACGTCAGCACCAGCGACTTTGGCGACCCGGTGTTCGAGCCTTATACGTTACGTGCAATGAACGGCGTACAAGTTGCAATCATCGGGCAAGCTTTTCCATACACACCGATTGCCAATCCGCGTTACTTCACCCCGAACTGGACTTTCGGCATCCAGGAACAGCGATTGCAAAAAACGGTTGACGAAGTGCGGGCCAATGGCGCAAAGGCTGTGGTGCTGTTGTCGCATAACGGGATGGATGTCGATCTGAAGCTGGCGTCGCGCGTGACCGGTATCGATGCAATCCTGGGTGGACATACGCACGATGGCGTCCCTGCACCCGTGATCGTTGCCAATGCGAGCGGCAAGACCATCGTGACCAATGCCGGATCGAATGGCAAGTTTGTCGGGGTGCTCGATCTGCAAGTGACTGATGGCGGTGTCGTCGATTTCCGCTACAAGTTGCTACCGGTATTCTCCAACCTGATTGCGCCTGATCCTGAGATGGCGGCGTTGATTGGGAAGCTGCGCGCACCCTATGCTCAAGCGTTGGAAGAACCTTTGGCTGTGAGTGAGGATCTGCTATACCGGCGTGGCAATTTCAATGGCAGCTTCGATCAGTTGATACTGGATGCCTTGCAGGCAGAAAAGGATGCCGAGATTGCGTTATCGCCGGGTTTTCGCTGGGGTACGACGCTGTTGCCGGGGCAGACGATTACGTTAGAGGACGTGATGAGCCAGACGGCAATCACGTATCCCTCCACCACGGTGAATTTGATGACGGGCGCACAGATCAAGGCAGCGTTGGAAGATGTCGCCGACAACCTGTTCAATCCCGATCCGTATTACCAGCAGGGCGGGGACATGGTGCGTGTAGGTGGCTTGCAATACGCGATCACGCCTGTGGCGAAAATCGGTGCGCGCATTTCCAATTTGCGCTTGCGCGGAAAGCCGCTGCATGCGGACAAAAACTATAAGGTCGCCGGTTGGGCATCGGTTGCCGAAGGCGTGGTTGGTGAGCCGATCTGGGATGTGGTTACGCGCTACCTGCGTGCGCACAAAAGCATCGACCCACTAGCCATCAATACGCCGGTCATCAAGGGTGTGACCGGCGATCCGGGTATCGGCTAAGGTGCTGCTATGCCTGCTTGAATAAATCCTTCAAGCCGTGCGGTTGCGAGCGTAAATACTGTGGTGGTGCAATCACGCTGCCGCCCAGTTTTGCCGCTGCATGCCATGGCCAGCGTGGGTCATACAGCATGCCGCGTGCAAGTGCGACCATGTCGGCCTGGCCTGCGGTCAAAATCTCTTCCGCCTGTTCTGCTTCGGTGATCAAGCCGACGGCAATCGTCAGCAAGCCTGTTTCCTTGCGGATTCTGTCAGCGAACGCTACCTGATAGCCGGGGCCAACTGGAATCTTCTGTTGCGGAGAGATACCGCCGCTCGATACATGGATGAAGTCGCAGCCGCGTTTTTTCAGTTCGTGTGCGAACGCGACGCTTTGCTCGATATCCCACCCGCCTGCTACCCAATCTGTTGCAGAGATGCGTACGCCGACTGGTTTATCTGCCGGGAATGCTGCGCGGATTGCGTCGAATACTTCCAACGGAAAACGCATGCGATTTTCCAGCGACCCTCCATATTCATCGCCGCGTTGATTAGATAATGGCGACAGGAATTCATGCAATAGATAACCATGCGCTGCATGTATTTCGATCGCATCGATGCCGATACGATCGGCGCGTTTTGCCGCCAGTGCAAATGCTTTCTTGATTCTCTCCAGCCCGGTGTGATCGAGTACCAGTGGCGCCTCTTCGTTCTCATTGTGTGGGATTGCCGATGGTGCGCACGTGATCCAGCCGCCTTGCGCTACCGGGATTTGATGTCCGCCTTCCCACGGCACACTGGTGGATGCTTTGCGGCCTGCATGTGCGAGCTGAATGGCAATTGGCATCGCCGAATAGTTGCGGATTTTCTTCAGCACGCTGCCTAAGGCTTCTTCCGTCGTATCCGACCAGATACCGAGATCAACTGGCGAAATACGACCTATCGCTTCCACGGCAGACGCTTCGATGAACAGGATGCCAGCGCCGGATAGCGACAGGTTGCCCAGATGAATCTGATGCCAGTCCGTTGCCTCGCCATTGTGGGCAGAGTATTGGCACATGGGAGCAATTGCGATGCGGTTGCGCAGCGTTAATTTGCCGATATTGATTGGCGTAAAGAGCGTACTCATCGAATAGAGAATTACAAGGTAGTTAAGGGAAGGCAAGCCTGCGGTTGGCAACACCGGGTAATCATAACGTGTGTAAGGAAATTCCGCTGAAGCTGGATTTGCCTGATGTTAATGGAATGTCGGGCAACAAACGCGAATTTTAGAATTGATCTACAATCGTCGCTTGACATTTAGTTCTAATCGAAACTAAACTGGTTCCTGTTAGAACTAAATTGATTATCCCTGTGGCATCCAAACCTTTTTTAGCACTTGCGCGTGAATTGGCATGTTGTTTCCAGGCTTTCGAGTCTTACTCGGCTGCACATATTCGCGAACTGGGGCTGACGCCCTCGCAATTTGACATCATTGCAACACTTGGCAACACGCCAGGGATGACGTCGAAGATGCTGGGCGAAAAGACTTTGATTACCAAGGGGACATTGACGGGCGTCGTTGATCGCTTGATCGATAAGGGCTTGGTGCGTCGTAAGCAATGTGAATGCGATGGCCGCAGCCAGATCGTGCAATTGACGAAAAAAGGGGAGGCCGTGTTTGAAGACGTTTTCCCTGCCCACGTAGAGTATTTCAGTAAATTGTTTGTCGATTTCAAGGCGGAAGATTACGCCCGCATCCAATCTGCGCTGTGTGAACTGCGGCGAGTGTTTGAGCAGGCGGATGATCCGACTTGAACGACGAAGTATTGACAGGCTGTTTGCAATAATCCGCTGCAACTACCAACAACCCTGAAGGAAATGTTATGAAGAAAATGATCGCTTTAGCCTTGGCTGCAACCGCCTCCGCTGCTGTATTTGCTGCACCAGAAACCTACGTGATCGATGGTATGCACACAATGCCGCGTTTCGAGTACAACCACATGGGTTTTTCCGAGCAATTGAGCCGCTTCGACAAAACCACCGGCACCATCACAATCGACCGCGCGGCAAAGACCGGTTCTATTGATGTGACTATCGATGCGAAGTCGGTTGATACCGGTTCGTCGCTGTTCAACGAACACATCCAGGGCGAAGACTTCCTCGACACTGCAAAGTATCCGACCATCACCTTCAAGTCCAGCAGCGTGAAGTTCAATGGCGATAGCGTTGCTTCCGTCGATGGTTCGTTGACGATCAAGGGCGTGACCAAGCCTGTGACGCTGAATGTGCAATCGTTCAAGTGCATGCCACATCCTATGCTGAAGAAGGATGCATGCGGTGCAACCGCAACTGCAACCATCAAGCGTTCCGACTTCAACGCGGGCAAGTACGCGCCGCTGGTTGGCGATGATGTGACATTGACGATTCCAGTTGAATCGGTCAAGCAATAATCGGCCAAGCGATAAAAAAAGCCCGGCGCATGCGCATTACGCAGCCGGGCTTTCTACTTTTACGAACAGCTTGTGATTACAGCTTGAAGGTCGGCAGTTTCTTCGGCACGGCGACGTTCTTCAGTGTTACGTACTTCGGCAAACCGTTTTCGTACTTCGGATAGTCTTCGCCCTGAATCAACGGTGTCAGATAGCGCTTGCACTTCTCGGTAATACCATAGCCATCCTTAGTGATGAAGTTCGCAGGCATGAATTTCTCGACGTTGGCAACGTCCTTCAGATCGGCAACGCCGATCTTGTACTTGTACGGTACGTCGGAAAGGCGGTCGATGGTCGGCATTACGGCGTTGTGGCCCTTCACTGCCAACTGTACCGCAGCCTTACCCAGTTCATAGGCTTGTTTGACGTCTGTCTTCGATGCAACGTGACGCGCCGCTCGTTGCAGGTAGTCTGCTACCGCCCAGTGGAACTTGTAGCCCAAGGCGTCCTTGACCATGTTGGCAACCACGGGTGCAGCACCACCCAATTGCGCGTGGCCGAATGCATCGCGTGTGCCTTGTTCTGCCAGGAATTTGCCGTCAGGGTAATGGCAGCCTTCGGATACCACGATAGTGCAATAGCCGAACTTCTTCACGTTCGCATCGACCTTTGCCAGGAATTTCTTTTGGTCAAACGGTACTTCAGGGAACAGGATCACGACAGGAATATTGTGATCGGTCAGCAAACCACCTGCCGCGGCGATCCAGCCTGCGTGACGGCCCATGACTTCGATCACGAAAATCTTGGTCGAAGTCTTTGCCATCGACTTCACGTCGAACGATGCTTCCAGTGTCGATACGGCGATGTACTTGGCGACCGAGCCGAAGCCTGGGCAGCAGTCCGTGATCGGCAGATCGTTATCGACGGTCTTCGGTACGTGGATCGCTTGCATCGGATAGCCCAGTGTTTCCGACAATTGCGAAACCTTGAAGCAGGTGTCGGCAGAATCACCACCGCCGTTGTAGAAGAAGTAGCCAATGTTGTGTGCCTTGAACACCTGGATCAAACGCTCGTATTCGCGCTTGTTCGCTTCCAGGCTCTTTAGCTTGTAGCGGCAGGAACCGAATGCACCGGATGGCGTGAAGCGCAGCGCAGCGATGTCGGCAGCGGATTCCTTGCTGGTGTCGATCAGGTCTTCCGTCAATGCGCCAATGATGCCGTTACGTCCGGCATAGACCTTGCCGATCTTGTCCTTGTGCTTGTTCGCTGTTTCGATGACGCCCGCAGCGGAAGCGTTAATGACTGCGGTCACACCGCCGGATTGCGCGTAAAAGGCATTTTTCTTGGCCATGGCAGATTGATCTCCTGAAAATGATTGCAACGGAATAGCGGCGATTGTCGCACGACAGCGCCGCAAATGCCGAAAAAAGCACTGTTAGCAGGGCTTTCGTTACATAAAATGGGTATCAGGTTACGGGCAATATGGTTGGCGCATTTCTGTCCGGCATCGTTGCCAGCACTACGCCCAATAATGCGATGCCCAATGCCAGGGCGCGCATCGATGTCAGTGTTTCACCTAGTGCTAGCACGCCGACCAATGTCGTCGCAACGGGCAACAGCACCGAGAACACGCCTGCTTGATTGGCGGGTATCGTCTGCAAGCCTGTCATCCATAGCCACACCGTCCAGACGCTGGCTGCCAGCGAATAGAACAGCAACAACATCCATATGCCACTGTGTACTGTGGAGAAATCGAAATGCAGCGCCGAATACAAGCCGAACGGCGTCATCAAGATAAAGCCCCATAGGTTAATCAGCGACGAGATACGACGCGGCGATAACGCTGCTGTCAGCTTCTTGCCGATCACCGCATAAGATGCCTCACACACCACGGCGCAGCAAATCAGCACATTGCCCAACCATGGACGTGCCGAGGTATTGGTTGGGTGCGCTGTATCGTGCATGGACGATAGCGCCAGCAAGCTGATGCCACCGAGCGCGCACACCAGTGCGCCCCATATGCGTGGCGCGATACGCTCACCCAGCAAAGCCCAGCTCATCAAGGCAATGGCTGCAGGTATCGCTGCCATGATCACGCCTGCTGATACGGCATTGGTCATGCTCACGCCGAATAGCATGCAGACGGAAAACAGGAAATTGCCAAAGAAGGATTCCATGAACAGCAGGGTACGCGTCTGCGTCGATAGCGGGGCTTCGTCGGTGGGTTTTTTCAACCAATGTGGCATCGCCAGACCGGCAATGCCAAAGCGCAACCAGCCGAGCAGGAATACGGGAAACACCGCCGTCAGCGGTTTTGTCAAAGCGATATAGGTGCCGACAACGGACATGCTTAACGCCAGACAGCAATAGGCCAATACACGATTCATGCAAAAAAGAGGGGAGATGGAATGAGAACGGCCAGTATATCGGCTATGGGACAAGACTGCCCACAAGGCTATAATGATGTCATCCACCTGTCATTTACCATATTGCCCGAATACGCATCGTGCCAGCGCAAAAATCCACGTTCCATCGCGTCATGCTCATTATCGCAACCGGCATATTGCTGGCCGTGGCGATGGTGGATGGCTGGTATCGGTTTATTGCCCCACCGCTTGCGCCGGATGTGGCCTTTACCAGCATCAAGGGACAGCAAATCAGTCTGCCCAGTTTGCGTGGCAAGGTAGTGCTGGTGGAATTCTGGGCGACCAGCTGCAGCTATTGCGTGCGCGATATGCCAAAAATGGTGAATACCTATAAGCAGTTTCAGCCCAAAGGCTTGGAGATGGTGGCGGTGGCGATGAGCTACGACCGGCCCGATTATGTCGTCAACTTCGCTGATGGTCAGCAGTTACCGTTTCCGGTGGCGCTCGACTTGCAGAACGATTTATCGCATGCCTTCGGGGACGTCACTGCCACCCCGACGCTATTCGTCATCGGCAAGGACGGCAAGATCATCAAGAGCATAGTCGGAGAACCTGACTTCTCCGACCTGCAGCAATTATTGCGGCAACTGCTTACTTGACTTCAGGCGGCAGCGGCTGATTATCTGGCCAGATCGCCTTCAGCACCTGTGCCAGATGTGCGCCTGCCTTTGCCAGTTGTAGCGTCTTGACGGCATCTGCACGGCCCTTATAGGTATCATCGTCACCGATGACGTCCCATTTCTCCGCAACCTTTTCTGGATGTTCGCTATCGGCCGCTGGGCGCATCGTGAAGTGCAGTCCGTCAAATGCTGCTTTGCTGGCGTGAATGGCGTCGGTTGCCCATGCTGCCGACCACGTATTGATGTCACCCAGTGTCGGCGGGATCTTTTCGGCCAGGACGCGCAATTCGCCTACCTGATCGGCGAATCTGACTGGGTGGGTAGGTGGCGCATCCCATTCAGCATGCAGGTTCTTTTGACCATCCCAGATGTAGTTTCCGCCAGCGGTTTCGTTGCCTGGCTTGCTGCCCTGGGCATCCGGGTCGATCACGTTGCCGTTCGCATCCAGATACAACGCTGCGGCGTGCAATGGCTGACTGATGTCGCCAACGTAGTGTTCCAACAGAACCAAGGCTTCGCGCTTGTCGGCAAAGCTGAATGGCGCTGGCACCGGTTGATCGCGCAGGTAGGCGATGGCTGCGTTGATTGCATGCACCACGTCTTCACGAGCGGTGCCTGCGTAGCTGTCCTGATAGTGATCGCGCAGATTGGAGACGTCGGTATAGTGATAATGCGTATGGCAGTAGTCGTTCGGACCGGTAGTCGTGCCACATTGCTTCCAGTTGCGCTCGACGAAGCTTACCATGCGCTTCACGTTTTCCGGGTCATTGAACGGTACGCATTCCGTGTATAGCGGATTGGCCTGATAAGCCAGCGTTTTGCCATCTATGCTCTTCACGCCACGGACGCAATCGGCCCAGACTGACATCAGTTGCAGGTTTTGATCGCCGAGCAGATATTTCACCCATTTTTCTGCATGGCTACCCGCAATCATTTGCTGGGCAACTGCAGCCACTTCCTGATGTCCTTGTGGATTCCATGCGAGTGCCAGTGTTGGCGTCAGGCAAATTGCAGCAGTCAGGGTCAGGTTGCGAATGCGTTTGCTCATGGCAATGAAAGGTTAGGATAAAAAGGGAGAATACTTTAACCTAATTTTTTGACAAATGTATGTCAAATGTTGCGTCTGCGCCGCCTTCTCATATGAATTTGTGCAGCGCTTTACTCCGCACGGCGGCCTTTGGCTCCGGTAAACCCTCGCTTTGTCGCAAAGCGCTGGAGTACAGTGTGCTTCATCCGCAAAATGCCCCCATGTTTCAACAGCATGGAAGGGCATCATGTACATCAAATCGAGCACTGCAGCACGAATCATTGCATCCATCGTCGCTTGCACTGTCTACGCGCTCTCATCCAATCCTGCCTCGGCGCAAACTAAAAGTGACTGGGATGCGTCAATAGGCGCCCTGGTATTGGCTGCCCCTGCTTATCCCGGTTCCAACAACGAACACGGGTATGGGTATCCATTCGGCAGTGTCAGTTACAATAACGAATTCTTTTTTCGCACTGACTCCATCCCCGGTGCCAGCATACGCGGCTTGGGTGCCTACTTGTACAAGCAAAATGATTGGGAGCTAACGGCATCATTGGCGCCAAGTTTTGAAGAGCGCAAAGCATCGGATGATGTGCGTTTCCGCAATCTCGGCGAAGTCAGCCCAACAGTGCGCAGAGCCAGGCTTCCGGTTTGTCCGCCTATAACGCCAGCGGTGGTGTCAGCAACGTGCACGTGAATGCAGGTGTCAATTACCTTTCAATGGTAGTTGGGATGCCGGTGTATTCGCCACGCAATCAAGCTTGACTGGCGATGCGGCAGATAGCCCGATTGTCGAAACGTGCAATCAAACGGCAATCGGCGTGTATTTGCAGCATCAGCTGTAGCGTTATCTCCGCTGCCAATGTTTGTTTGGCAGCGGACAGGCATGAGTCTTAACGGTTTTCAGTGATGCCTAAGTGACGATTGAAGAACGCCTCAATCGTACGATACACATGCTGCTGATTGACGCTGCCGGAAATACCATGCTTCGCACCCGGATACGTCATCAGATCGAACAGAATGCCGCGTTGCTGCAACTCATGCATCAGCGCAGTCGAGTTCGCGAACAACACGTTGTCGTCCGCCATGCCGTGGACCAGCAGCAGCGGCGAATGCAGGCCATCGAGATGTGTATCGATACGACTTTGTGCATAACCTTGCGCATTGGCTTTCGGTTGCGACATGAAGCGCTCGGTGTAATGCGTATCGTACAGCTTCCAGTCCGTCACCGGTGCGACCGAAACACCGGCAGCGATACGGTCAGATGCTTCGCACAGCAAACGCAGGCTCATGAAACCGCCGTAACTCCAGCCAAATACGCCGATGCGTTTGGCATCGACAAAGCTTTGCTTGCCAAGCCAATCAACGCCGACGAGTTGATCTTCGACTTCGTGCTTGCCGAGGTTTTCGTAGATCACATCGGTAAAGCGACGCTCACGTCGGGCCGAACCGCGATTGTCGATGCTGAACACTACATACCCGTGCTGCGCCATGTACTGGAAGAACAGATTGTTCCAGCTACGCTTGACTACTTGTGCACCAGGGCCGCCGTACACATACAGCAGCACCGGATAACGTTTGGATGCATCGAAATTGGCGGGCTTGATCAGCGAGTAATGCAGATCCTGATTGTCTGCCGATTTCAGCACGCCAAACTCGGTCGGCAAGTGCGTCTTCAGGTATGGTGCATACGGATGATTGGCATCTACCTCGTTATGCAGCAGCCACGTGACCATCGTGCCATCGGCGCGTTTTACGCTCACTTGCGGCGGTGTCATCGGATCGGAGAATGTATCAACGAAGGCTTCGCCATGCTTGGAGAAACTCGCCTCATGCCAGCCATCGGTGCTGGTGATCCGCTTTGGGTGTTCAGCATTGCTGCCATCGATTGCCAATGCATACACTTGCTTGTCGGTTGCGGCATCACGGTTCGATGCAACATAGACCAAGCCGTGCTTTTCATCGACTGACAGGATATTGTCGATACCCCAATCGCCCTTGGAAATCGGATGCAGCAATTTGCCCTGCATATCGAACAGATACAAGTGACGGTAACCGCTGCGCTCGGATGTCCAGATAAAGCCCTTGCCATCTTTCAGGAAATGCGGCTCGCCTTCGATATTGACCCAGGTATTCGCAGTTTCAGTCAGCAGCGTTTGTTGATTCAGATTGCTGGCATCAACGGCGATCAAATCCAGCCGCTTTTGATCACGGCTTTGGCGTTGGAACAGCAATTGATGTGCATCGGCGCTCCAGTCTGCGCGTACCAGATAGATATCCTTTTCCTGGCCAAGATCGACCTGCCTGGTTATCCCGGTAGCAGGGGCAACAATTGCAAGGCTCACGCTGACATTGGTATCGCCTGCGGCTGGGTAGCGTTGTTCGATGATGGCAGCGTGGTCAGCATACACCTCCATGCGCTTGGCGATGGGGACTGCCGCCTCGTCGAAGCGCTTATACGCTATAGCCGAATCGTCCGGTGCCCACCAGTAACCGCTGGTCTGCGACATCTCTTCCTGCGCGACGAATTCCGCCTCCGCGTTGTGGATGGTGCCGCCGCCATCGGTGGTCAGCTTGTGTTCGCTGCCGTCAGCCAGATCGATTACGAACAAGTTCTGATCACGCACGAATGAGGCATAGTGACCCTTAGGCGATACTTGCGGATCGATGATGTCGCCCGATGCAATGCGGCGTGCATGGTCAGGATGCGCAACTTCTACCAGATACAAATCACCGCTGATCGATACCAGCAATTGCTTGCCATCTGGCGACCAGCCGTATTCGCCGATCCCACGCAATGCGGATGTGCGTGCGCGCTCACGCCGGGCTTTCTCTGCATCGGACATCGTTTGTTCCGGGTGCAGTACCAATGAGTCTATCAGGCGCTTGGTGGAACCATCTTTCAAATCGAAGGTCCATAGATCCAGTTGGTTTTGATCGTCGTTGCGACCTTTCAGAAAGCCGACCCGTTCGCCGTCAGGCGACATCTTCGGACTATGCAGCCCCGGCCCGGATAGGGCTGGATCTGAAAAGATGCGTTCTATCGTCAACTGTTCGGCAAGAGCGGGGAGGGAAGTGAGTGTCATAAGCAGGCAGAACAAAAAGCGCATGGGGTTTCTCGAATTGGCGGCTTGGGGGCAAGCTCTATCAATCTGCAGTACCAATACAGGCTTGCCAAGATTGAGAGAGATGTCCTTATTGGTTAAGAAAAGCCAGACGATTATATGTCGCAGTGGCAGAACTTGCCTAAGAGGTCATGTTAAAAATGAGTCCTAAGGACATGCCGTACCACGAGAGGCTCATCAAACGATGAAGAGGCAAACAAGGAGGTGAATGAAGAGATGTATCGCAAGCGTGTGGAAGCTTACGAAAAAGAGAAATAACAACCATGCCCAACACAATAGGCCAGGCATGGTTGCCTGCTGTATCGACTAGCCGATTACTTTGCGGGAGAGCCCGCAGGCGTCTTATGCAGATTTGATGTTCGACGCTTGCTTGCCTTTTGGACCTTGCGTAACCTCAAAGCTGACCTTCTGACCTTCTTTCAAAGTCTTGAAGCCATCCATGGTGATTGCCGAAAAGTGAGCGAACAAATCTTCGCCGCCGCCGTCTGGAGTGATGAAGCCAAAACCCTTGGAATCGTTAAACCATTTGACTGTACCGGTTGCCATAATGCATCTTTCAATATTGCGATATTGCTAGTTAATCGGAGAATGTGTTCCACCCAAGGCGACCGTGGAATCCACGCAAGTGCAATAGGTAGCTCGGCGAGTATAACTTGCCATTTGGTCACAATGGTTGCAAATTCGGTACGAAGTGTCGCCAAAATGCATACAGATACGGGACTATTTCACTATCTTTCGCGGATATTTTCTAACCAGGCTAGGTTTTTCTCACGCCAGGAGCGGGGTTATTCGCTGAATTTTGCAAAAACCTTATCAAAATTTTCAGATTTATGTACGCAAGGCTGTTGGTGTCATTCCCAGCTCGCGTTTGATGAGTTTTCTCAGCGCTGTTCCATCCTGATAGCCGACCTTTTCGGCTACAGCATCAATCGATAGTGAGGTCGATTCGATCAAATGCGCTGCGTGCAACACGCGTCGTCGCTGAATGAATTTGACTGGCGATAAGCCTAACGCCGCATCCAGGCGACGTGCCAAGGTCTTCGACGATACCGCCAATGCACTCGCCAGTTCCGTCACATTGATCGGCTCGGCCAAGCGGGCATCGATCCAGCGCTCTGCTGCAATCACGGTCGGGTCTGCATATTTCACGTGCGACGCGATCATGTAGCGTGCTTGTGAAGGACGCTGATCGATCAACAGATAGCGCGAGCAGGTATCTGCCGTTGCTGTACCCATCACGTCGGCAACAACGGATAGTGTCAGGTCTAGCTGGGCAAATGCAGAGCCTGCAGTCATGATCGGGCCGTCGCTAACCAGCATGCGCGTTTCGTCGAGAATAACGTCAGGGTGACGTGCACGAAAG
>Ga0116226_10001183_pt1 | contig 22652 bp, 23 predicted proteins | sample S1TSphfallax_FD_89692 | JGI IMG/M metagenome (GOLD analysis project Ga0116226, IMG submission 89692) | Host-associated microbial communities from peat moss isolated from Minnesota, USA - S1T2_Fa - Sphagnum fallax MG | ecosystem: Host-associated > Plants > Peat moss > Unclassified | place: USA... | reverse complement strand
GTGCATCGCGCCTTGATCGACGGGCTGCATTTGGGCGAAGGGCAATTGCCGGCCGATGGCTGGGAGCGTTTTGGCGAAATCGGCGAGCATATTTCGGCCACCGAACGACGCGCCGCCGCGGCCGAGCGCGATTGCGTCAACCGCTTCACCGCCGCCTTTTTGGCCGATCGCGTCGGCGCCAGGTTCGACGGCAAGGTCAGCGGCGTTACCCGCTTCGGCCTGTTCGTGACCTTGAGCGACTCGGGCGGCGACGGGCTGGTACCGGTCTCCTCGCTGCCCAACGATTATTACGACCATGACGAGGTGCGCCACCGGCTGGTCGGCAAGCGTTTCGGCATGGCCTTTGCCTTGGGCGATTCGGTCGAGGTCGAACTGGCCGAAGCCAATCCGCTGACCGGCGGTCTGGTGTTCCGCCTGATGGTCGACGGCCAGGCTTCGAAGGGCCGCCCGTTTGGTCGCGGCGGCAGCCGGCCGTTCAAGCCGGGCAAACCGGGCAGGCCGCCGCTGCCCAAGGGAAAGAAGGCCAAGCGGCGATGAGGCGGGTGATGCTCTGCCTGCTGCTGATCGCCGCGCCGGCCGGGGCCTCCGCGCCAGCGCCGGCGGTCACTCTTGCCTTTGGTTTGTCGGAGATCCATGACCGCGCCCTGCTGCCGATTTCGGCCGAGACATTGGCGGTCGAAGGGCTGCAGGGACTGTCCGCGCTCGACCCGGCGGTCAGCGTCACCAAGGGCAGCGATCGTCGCATTCAGTTTTCCTATGAGGGACAGGCCGTCGCCAGCTATCTGGCCCCCGCGCCCAACGATTCGGTCGGCTGGGGCATGCTGCTTGAGCGCATATCCCGCCAGGCCGGCCGCAAATCGGCGCAGATCGGCCATGCCGATCCCGATCGGGTGATGGGTGCCTTGTTCGATTCGATGATGACCAAGCTCGACGTGTTCTCCCATTATGCCGGCCCGGCCGAAGCGCGTGAGCGGCGCGCTTCGCGCAGCGGGTTCGGCGGTATCGGCGTGCGCTATGACCTGTCCGACAGTGCGGCCGTCCTCAACGAGGTGATGCCGGACAGTCCGGCCAGCGACGCGAAATTGAAAATCGGCGATCGCATCACCGCCATCGACGGCAGCGCAGTCGCGAGCCTCGACCAGAGCGCTATTTCGCAGAAGCTGCGCGGCCCGGCCGGAACCCCGGTGACATTGTCGCTCGATCATGACGGTCGGTCCACCTCCCTCACCCTGCAGCGGCGCCTGATCGTGCTGCCTACGGTGACCAGCAGCGTCGCCGACGGCATCGGCGTGATCGCCGTCTCCGGCTTCAACGACAATACCGGCGCCTCCGTGGCCGAGGCGGTCAGGAAGGCCAGGGCGACCCCCAACTTCAAAGGCATCGTGCTGGATCTGCGCGGCAATTACGGCGGCCTGCTCGACCAGGGGCTGGCGGTGGCGGACGTGTTCATCGCCCAGGGCCCGCTGCTGACGACGCGCGGCCGCCATCCCGCCACCTTCAGCGTCTATGAGGCCAAGGGTGGCGATCCCGGCGAGAAGCTGCCGCTGGTGGTGCTGGTCGACGGCCATACCGCCTCCGCCGCCGAAGTCGCCGCCGCCGCGCTGCAGGATTCGGGACGCGCCGTGCTGGTTGGCACCAACAGCTTCGGCAAGGGCATCATCCAATTCGTCCAGCAATTGCCCAATGAGGGCGAGATCGCCTTCACCTGGTCACGCTTCTATGTGCCGTCGGGCTATGCCCTGCATGGGCTCGGTGTGCTGCCGGCGATCTGCACGGCCAGTGGTGCCCCGGCAGGCGACAAGCTGCTGGCCGACGGGCGGGCCGCGCCATCCTCCTTGTTCGCCGCCTGGCGCACGGTGCCGCCCGAAGACATGGCGCGCCGCGCCAAGATGCGCGGCCATTGTCAGGCCGAGGACCATTCGCACACGGAGCAGGACCTCGCCATCGCCAGGCATCTGCTGAGCGATCCCGCTTTGATGGCCCGCGCCTTGGCGGTGGCGGCCCCCGTCAGCACGGCATCGGCGCAGCATGGAACGCCCGCCAACACCCGGAACTGAGGCCCACGCTCTCAGGCCTCGCGCACTTCCTTGAGAAAGCCATCGACGATCTGGCGACTGGCTGGACCGTCAGGAAACCGGACTCAGGCGATATTCGCCGACCCGGCGCTCGAACGCTTCGCGCTCATGCTTGATCCGGTATTGCCGCTCGCCCTGGTCACTGGGCAGTCGGGCCATGATTTCGAAGCTGCCGGCCACCGGCACTCTGTCGAATCGGTTGGCTGCCAGTTGAACCCGTTGTCCGACCGGAAATTTGTCCGGCCGAACGGCTTCGTCGATCGTGCCCATGCGGATCTCCTGTGCGGATTTTAGTCTTCGGCACCCTCGTCGGCCTGCGGCTCATCGCCGTCGCCGTCAAGTTCGCGCTCGCCCTCTTCGCCGGGCTCGTGCTCTTCGTCTTCCGAGCGCGCTTCCTCGGCCACGGGCTCCGACGGCTCCTCGGGGCGGTTCTTGGCGAAGAACCCGCGCTTCCGGCTGTTATAGGGAACCGAGATGGGCCGGACGATCTCGATGAATTCAGTGCCGCATTTCGGGCAGATCATCGGTGACCGGGTCAAATCGTAGAATCGCGCCTCGCAACTCTGGCAAGTGCGTTTGATGCCCCTTTCGGGTCGGGCGTCATACAAGAGCGTAGCCTTTCAGATAGAGGGGGCTTCCGGCTTGGGGCGATTGAGCCCGGCGGGAAGAATCGTCTTGATGGCACCGCGCATTTTTCCCGAAGCTTCAGCGATCTTGCGATCCTGCGCTTCGAAATAGGCCATTACGGCGCTATCCTTGTCCTCCTCCCCCACCAGTTCGGCGGAGGGGATCTTGCGGTAAGAGAGGCGAGCGCCGTCCTGATAGACGACGTCGAACACCTCGAACTCGCCAACTTCTTTCTTCTTTCGTGCGTTCAAAGCCATGGCGATCCTCATGGGGTCCGGGAGCGGCAACAAAAAGCCGCCAGACGTCTGCCTGGCGGCGCTCTCAAGGTCGGCGGCAGATCAGTCGGCTCGCAGGTTAACCGCGGCCATCTTGCCGGTCCGCCCGCGCTCCAGCTCGTAGGACAGCTTCTGTCCCTCATGCAGGTTGCCGATGCCGGCGCGCTCGACCGAGGAGATATGGACGAACACATCGCCAGAACCATCCTCGGGCTGAATGAAGCCGAAGCCCTTGATCGAATTGAACCACTTAACGGTGCCGGTGGACATGACGTCTCCCATAGTCTGGTGTTGCTCCGAGAAAAAAGATCCGGCGCATCAAATCAGTCTTGGGTAAGTCCAGAAGGAAGCCTGGAAGGCAGCCGAAAAAAGTTCCCAGCGAATTTGAGTGTCGATGATATGGTCATGAGGCCGGGCAATGGTCAATATAATTCCCGGAATATCATTGTGATCATTATATTTTATTAGTCTGGGCGACGGGCTTGAACAGAGAATTGATCACGCAGCGCGGATCATCGCTATCGAGGATGCAGACCCGGATTGATGCTGCCCGGTTAGATGCTTACAGTGGAAACCAATTGATCTCATCAAGAGGAACTCCCCATGAACGGCGCACCGGCATACCGCAGCGCGCAGACCTCCCGGGGGCGGAACGTCATAGACCTGATCGGCAACACCCCGCTGATCGAAACCTCCCGCCTCGATACCGGCCTCTGCCGTCTCTTTCTCAAACTGGAAAGCTTCAATCCCGGCGGTTCGATCAAGGACCGCCCCGCCTTGTCGATGATCGAGGCCTTCGAACGCGAAGGCCGCCTCAAGCCGGGCGGCACGCTGATCGAGGCCACGGCCGGCAATACCGGTCTCGGCCTGGCCCTGGTCGCCTCGCAGAAGGGCTACCGCCTGATCCTGGTCATCCCCGACAAGATGAGCCGCGAGAAAATCTTCCATCTGAAAGCGATGGGCGCCGAGATCGTGATGACGCGCTCGGACGTCGGCAAGGGCCATCCCGAATACTACCAGGACATGGCCGCGCGCATCACCGCGGAGACCCCCGGCGCCGTCTTCGTCAATCAGTTCGCCAATTGGGCCAATCCGCTGGCGCACGAGACCTCGACCGCGCCCGAAATCTGGGAGCAGATGGATCATCAGATCGACGCCATGGTGTGCGGCGTCGGTTCGGGCGGCACGCTGACCGGCCTGTCCCGCTTCTTTGCCAAGGTCTCGCCCGCCACCGAGATGATCCTGGCCGATCCGGACGGCTCGATCCTGGCCGATGTGGTGGCCGGCAAGAACCCGCGCGAGCCGGGCAGCTGGCTGGTCGAAGGCATCGGCGAGGATTTCATCCCCGATATCGCCGATCTGTCGCGCGTCACCAAGGCCTATACGATCACCGACCGCGAAGCATTCGAGGCCGGTCGCGAGTTGCTGAAGGCCGAGGGCGTGCTGGGCGGTTCGTCCTCCGGCACGCTGATCGCCGCGGCATTGCGCTATTGCCGCGAGCAGACCACGCCCAAACGGGTGGTGGCCTTGGTATGCGACAGCGGCAACAAGTACTTGTCCAAGATGTATAACGATTACTGGATGCAGGATCAGGGGCTGATGGACCGGCCCCATACCGGCGATCTGCGCGACCTGGTCGGGCGGCGTTATGACGAGGGCGCCGCCGTCACCGTCGCGCCCGAGGACACGCTCAACACGGCCTGGAAGCGGATGAAGCTCTATGACGTCTCGCAGCTGCCGGTGATCGAAAACCATCGCCCGGTCGCCGTCATCGATGAATCCGACCTGCTGATGGCCGTCTCGGGCGACCCCGAGCACTTCTCGACCCCGGTGCGCCTGGCGATGAGCAAGAGCGTCGAGACCGTGCGGCCCGATGCCGACATCCCGACCCTGCTCGACATCTTCAACAAGGGGTATGTGGCGATGGTCGCCGACGGCACCCATTTCTATGGCGTCATCACCCGCATCGACGTCATCAACCATTTGCGCAGGAAGTTTGACCTATCGTGACGACATCTCCCCGCACCTTCTCCGGCCGCTCGACGCTGGCCGTCCATGCCGGTCCCGGCCCCGATCCGGCCACCGGCGCCGCGATGACGCCGATCTACGCCACCTCGACCTTCATCCAGCCCGAGCCCGGCGTCACCACCGGCTGGGAATATGCCCGCTCGGGCAATCCCACCCGCGCCGCTTTCGAACAGGCGCTGGCTCAGATGGAGGGTGGCGCCGCCGGTTTCGCCTTCGCCTCGGGCCTGGCGGCCGAGGCGACCATCCTCGACCTCTTGCCGCATGGCAGCCACATCATCGCCTCGCAGGATCTTTATGGCGGCTCGTGGCGGCTGTTCCACCGGGTGCGCAAGCAATCGGCCAATCTCTCGGTCAGCCATATCGACGTCAATGATCCGGCGGCCCTGAAGGCGGCCCTGCACCCCAATACCAAGATGATCTGGATCGAGACACCGGGCAATCCGACCCTCTCGATCGTCAATCTGGAAAGCGCCGCCGCCTTCGCCAAGCAGCATGGGCTGATCTCGGTGGTCGACAACACCTTCGCCTCGCCGGCGGTCCAGCAGCCGCTGGCGCAGGGCGCCGATATCGTGGTGCATTCGGTGACCAAATATATCGGCGGCCATTCCGACCTGGTGGCCGGCGCCGTGGTGGTCGGCCATGACCGCCCCGAACTGGTCGAGCGGATGGGCTTCCTGCAGAACGCCGTGGGCGCCGTACTCGACCCGTTCCAGGCCTTCCTGGCCCGGCGCGGCCTGATGACGCTGGAACTCCGCGCCGAGCGGCACGCCGCCAACGCGCTGAAGGTGGCGCGCTTCCTGGAAAGCCATGGCAAGATCGAGCGGGTCTTCTACCCCGCCCTGCCCAGCCATCCCGGCCATAATGTCGCGATGAAGCAGATGAGCAGCGGCGGCGGCATGGTGACGCTGACCACCAGGGGCGACCAGGACTTCACCGTGCGCTTCCTCAAGAAACTGGCAATCTTCGGACTGGCGGAATCTTTAGGCGGTGTCGAGAGCCTGGTCGGTTATCCGTGGCTGATGAGCCATGCCTCGGTGCCCGAGGAACAGCGCCGCGAGATGGGGGTGACGCCCAATCTGGTGCGCCTGTCGGTCGGGATCGAGGATGCTGACGATCTGATCGCCGATCTTGAGACGGCGTTGGCGGTCTAGACTTGGTTTCCCGGCGTCCGGGCCGCTCCACCTTGGGCTGGTAACACAGATGGACACAGTGTCCATCTGTGTTCTCTAAAACGCCGCCCCCAGACTGTCCGCGCGACGCACACTTTCCCTTGACACCGCCAAGGAACACTGTATTTTCCGCCGCCTGATTTAATTCTCTGTCTGGGATTTTGCGACTATGGCCAAGCCCGCCACCATTCTCATCAAGCTGCTCAGCACGGCTGACACCGGCTTTTTCTATACGGCCAAGAAGAACCCGCGCAAGACCACCGAAAAGCTGGAATTCCGCAAGTACGACCCGGTCGTGCGCAAGCATGTCCAGTTCAAGGAAGCCAAGATTAAGTAATTAATCCTGTCTCGATCCTGGGCTCATGGCGCCGCACGCCAGTGCGAGCCAGCCCAGGATGAAGCAGCTTCCCCCGACCGGTACGAGAAAGACCACCGGTAAAGACGCCAAGGCCATGGCGTAGAGCGATCCCGAAAACAGGATCGATCCCAGCAGGAACAGGATAGACGCGGCTTTCAGCCAACGCCCCTGTCCTCGCCCCAATCCCAAGACCAGCAAAACCCCCGCATGAATCAGCTGGAAGCGCGAGCCGCGTTCCAGCCAGTCGGCCGCCTGCGCCTCGACGCCATGCGCGCCCATCGCCGCCAATGCGACCGCCATCGCGCCGCTGAGTCCGGCGGCAAGGACACACAGGCGCTGCCAACGGATCGTTGTCATCGCGCACCGCTCAGCGCAGAAAAATGGCCGGGACAAGCCCGGCCTAATCTCTCTTGAGGGAAAAAGATACTGGAGATTAACAGGAAATAATCGCCTGCATCTGACATCATGATACTCGCTTTCCGTGTGGGATCTGTGATGGCTGTCACTAGGTTACGAATTTAAAAATTGCCCCGCAGATCTTCAACCAATTCGGTCAGGCGCGCCACGTCGCGCACCACCAGCGCACTTTTGTTGCGCTCCAGCATGCCGGCCCGGGTCAGTTCGGAGAAGACGCGCGCCACCGTCTCGCGGGTCGTCGACACGCGGCTGGCAATGTCGGCATGGTGCGGAATTGGCGAGATGATCGAGGCATTGCCCTCTCGGCCTGCCGCCTCGGCCAGGCGCAGCAATTCGGCATGGACCCGATTATTGGCGCCCACCGTGGACAGATCCATGATGCGCTCGGTCGAGAAGCGGACGACGCGGGCCAGCCGCCGCATGATATCGAGACCGATCTTGGGCTGGCGCATCAGCAGGTCGAGAAAGACTTCATGCGGCATGGCCGCGGCGGTGGCACCGGGCGCCTGAGCCTGGACGAAGGCGGAGCGCGGTCCGCCATCCAGCGCCGCCAGTTCGCCGAAGAAATTGCCGGCCGGAATGTCGTCGAAGGCGACCTCGCGGCCGGAGGGCGAATAATTCACCACCCGCACCATGCCGCTGACGACAAAATAGACATCGCGCCCGGCGCTCTGGCCGTCGATGATGTGCTCGCCCTCGGCATAGCGGCGAAATCGGCATTGCCGCGACAGATCGTCACGTTCTTTTTGCGAAAGTTCCCTCAGCAGCGGCACGCCATCCAGCGTGGCGACAGTCTCGTTCGCCATGATCGGCCCTTTCCCCTCAAGCCCGACTCTTGTTGCTGCCTATATTATTTGAAAACCACGGTTTTCATACCGTTAAGAAGAACGCGATGCTCGGTATGGTAGCGAACTGCCCGAGCCAGCACGACACTCTCGATGTCGCTGCCGATCCGGACATAATCCTCGGCCGAATAGGTGTGATCCACCCGCGCCACTTCCTGGTCGATGATCGGACCCTCGTCGAGATCGTTGGTGACGTAATGCGCGGTGGCGCCGATCAGCTTGACCCCGCGCTTATGGGCCTGGTGATAGGGCTTGGCGCCTTTGAAGCTGGGCAGGAAGGAATGGTGGATATTGATGCACCGCCCCGACAGAGCCGACGACAGTTCGGGCGACAAGACCTGCATGTAACGCGCAAGCACCGTCAACTCGACATCATAGCGTCCCAGCAAGGCCTCGATCTGTTTCTCCTGCTCGGGCTTGGTTGCTGCAGTCACCGGCAGATAGTGATAATCGATGCCGTGCCATTCAACTAAGGCGCGCATGTCGGGATGATTGGAGATCACTGTCACCACCTCGGCATCGAGCGTGCCGCTTTGATGGCGATGCAGCAGGTCGTTGAGGCAATGGCCGAACTTCGAGACCAGGATGGCGATGCGGGTCTTGCGCGACGCGTCCTGCATCTGGAAGCGCATCTCGAACTTTTCCGCGATCGGCGCGAACAGGTGACGGAACCCCTCGAGGTCGGGGGACTGCTCGCCGCGGCGGAACAGGATACGCTGGAAAAAGGTCTGCGAATCCGGGTCGCCATATTGCGCGGCTTCGGTGATATAGCCGCCCTGGGCCGACAGAAAACCGCTCACCTCGGCGACGATTCCACCGCGGTCGGGGCATGTGATGGTCAAGATGATGCTGTTCTGCAAAGCGTCGCCCTCCTCTCCTCCTCCCTTGGTAGCCGAAGGCGGAAATTTGACCAAGCCGGATCTTGCTTTTTTGCCGCCGATCCCTCAGTTTTCGTCTTCCCGAACAGGAGAATGCTATGAAGACCGTCTACTTCAAATCCGGCGACGCCGAATGGAAATACGAGCTGGATGACGAAGAGTTTCAGAATGTGATCGACAACATCCTGGAAGACGGCACCGATTTCGAGGAAATGCTCGACGATTCGCTGGAAATCATTCGCGATACCGCCTCGCTCGACGATGACGAGATGGACGAGGACGACCAGATCGACCAGACCATTTCCGTCGCCTTCATCTGGCACTATTTCAACAGCCTGCCCGACGATAAGGGGCGCATCGACGGCGATGTGGTGCTGGTGGAAGACGAGGATGGCAGCGGCGTGTCGGTGCTGGCCGCCGAAGATGTGATCGGCGAAACCGACTAAAGAAAGGGCCACCCGCGGGTGGCCCTTTCAGTTTGTATCGCGCATTGGAAAAGGCCGGCGACAATAATGTCACCGGCCTTTTTATTGGAACTGTTTTTAGGTCGCTTACTCGGCGCTGAAGCGGATGCTGCCGCGCACCACATCGCCGGCAGCGGCCGGCGCAGGGAACGGCGCCGCCGCCTTGACGGCGTTCAGGGCTGCATCGTCGAGCGACTGGAAGCCCGAGGACTTCTCGATGGTCGCGGTAGCCGGGGCGCCGCTGGCATCCATCGAGATGGCGACGATGGCCGCACCTTCCTGGTGGCGCATCTTGGCCATCTTCGGATATTCGACCTTGCTCGACACCTTTTCCATCACGGCCTTGGTATAGGCGGCCGGCGCTTCGGCGGCCTGCGCCACGCTGGCGAGAACGACAATGGCGGCCAGAGCCGAACCCTTCAACACTTGCGAGAACATGACCTGAAACCTCATTTTCAGTAAAACCTGATCCCACGAGCGTTGCGCTCGGGATGTAGCGGCGGGAAAATGAGCGAATGGCGAAAGTAATGCAACCGGGAATTATGGGTGCATGGCAGATATGCTTTAACTCATTCGGCTTTCAATCTAAATTGCGTAAAATTTTAACGATCTACACTGCCCTGAACTGACTTGATAAATGTAACTCGGCCATCATGAGCCCAGTCCCCATTCGGGGATTGAACCGGCCTCGCGCCAACGGTTACCATCGTGAGCCATGGGAGGGTTGGTGCAGGAATGACGTTCGCTCAGCAGTTGCTGGACCGCCTGGCCTCGCCCCGCCTGATCCGCTGGGCCGTCGCTCTGTGGGTCCTGCTGGCCGCCCTTGCGCTGTTCCTGGCCTTGATGCCCGCCGATACCGAAGCCCAATGCCTGATGTCGGTGATCGGGCTGGGTGCGGTGATCGCCCTGTCCCAACGTGCCTCGGAAGATCCCAATGATTGGCGGCGCGCCGCGATCCTGCTGACCGGCATATTTCTCAGCCTGCGCTACATGCTGTGGCGCTCGCTCTACACCATGCAGCTGTCGGACACCCTGTCCACCCTCGCCGCCTGGCTGCTTTATTCCGCCGAGGTCTATGCCTTCACCATTTTCGTGCTTGGCATCTTCGTCAATTTCTACCCGCTGCGCCGGGCTCGTCTGCGCCTGCGGCCCGGCGACGATGCGCCGACGCTCGACATCTATGTGCCCAGCTACAATGAGAGCCCCGAACTGTTGGAGGTGACGCTGCGCTGCTGCCTGGCGGTGCGCTATCCGGCCGGCAAGAAGAAGATCTATCTGCTTGATGATGGCGGCACCGAGGCCAAACGCAACGACGCCAATGTCAAGAGACGCAACGAAGCGATTGCCCGGCGGCACACATTGCTGGCGCTGTGCGAGCGCCTCGGATGCCACTACCTGACGCGTGAGCGCAACGATCACGCCAAGGCCGGCAACATCAACGCCGCCTTCCACCGGACCGATGGCGAGCTGTTGCTGATCCTCGACGCCGATCATGTCCCGACCGCCGACATGCTCGAGCGCACGGTGCCCTGGTTCATCAAGGATCCCAAAGTGTTCCTGGTGCAGACGCCGCATTTCATGATCAATCCCGATCCGATCGAGCGGAACCTGTTCTCGGCGTTCAACCGCATGCCGGCCGAGAACGAGATGTTCTACGTCACCATCCAGCGCGGCCTCGATTTCTGGGACAGCTCGTTCTTCTGCGGCTCGGCCGCGGTCTTGCGGCGCAGCGCGCTGGAGATGGTCGGCGGCCTGACCGGCGACTCGATCACCGAGGATGCCGAGACGGCGCTTGAGCTGCATGCGCGCGGACTGAAAAGCGTCTATGTCGAACAGCCGATGGTCGGCGGGCTGGCGCCGGAGAGCTTCACAGGTTTCGTCGTCCAGCGCATGCGCTGGGCCCAGGGCATGACCCAGATCATGCTGCTGAAGCTGCCCCAGGCGCTGCCCAAGATGAAATGGTACCAGTCGCTCTGCTATGTGAATGCCTGCCTGTTCTGGATGTTCCCGCTGGCGCGGCTGGTCTTCCTGCTGAGCCCGTGCGCCTATCTGGTCTTCGGGCTGCAGATCTACAATGCCAGCATGAGCCAGATCCTAGTCTATGCCGTGCCGCATGTGGTGGCGGCGCAGATCTGCAATTCGCTGCTGTTCCGCCGCACCCGCTGGCCGCTGATCTCCGAGCTCTATGAGCTGATGCAGTCGGTCTACACCATGATGGCGATCGTCCAGGTCTTCCTCAATCCGCGCAAACCGAAATTCGTGGTGACGCCCAAGAGCGAAATGGTCGAGGCGGAATTCGTCTCGCCGCTGGTGCGCCCCTTCTATGTGCTGTTCTTCTTCGTGATCCTGGCCAGCGTCGGCGGCATCTTCCGCTTCTGGCTGGTGCCGGGATCCCGCTCGCTGACGGCGGTGGTGATGGTGTGGAACCTGCTCAATATCACCCTCATCTCGGCGGCGTTCGGCGCCTTGTACGAGCGGCGCCAGCGCCGCGCGGCGCCGCGCATGCCGCTCAATGTGCCGGCGATGATCGAGGGTCCGGATGGAACCCCGGTACGCTGCCTCATCGAGGACGCCTCGGCCGGCGGTATCCGGGTCAAGGTGGAAGAGCCCCATGCGCGCTTTCGCTTCGGCGAGCAGGCTTTCATCAAGGTCCGCATCGCCTCGCGCCAGATCGAGACGCGCCTCAAGATGGAGATCCGCGCCACCTTCAAGATCGGCGGCATGCCGGGCCTGGGATGCCGCTTCGTCGATCTGTCGGAACAGGACCGCGAACTGATGTATTCACTGATGTATGGCGACAGCGAATCCTGGTCGCAATTCGTCGCCCGCCGACAGAAGCCGATGCCGTTCTTCACAGCGTTGACCTTCGTCTTCCGGCTCGCCTATCATCCTATTCTCAATCACTTTTCCTTCGTCCTGGGGCAATTCCGCTTCCGGGTGGCGCAGCGCCTGAGCCGTCGGCCCAGTCCTCAACCCTTGCGGTCCCAACCTAAAGCGGCGCGGTGATCCCTCCCATGATCCTTATCGGCAACAGATTTGGCGGCATGCTCGCCGCGCTCCTTCTCCTGATGCCCCTGCTCGGTCGGGCGGCCGATCTGCAGCCGGTCTTCCCGACCGGCCCGGTGGGAGAGGCCGCCAACGGCGCGGCGCATTACCGCTATCCGCTCAGCAAATTCGTCCCGACCGCGGGACCGCTGATGCTGCGCGATCAGACCAGCGGCAGCAAGATCTCGATACCGGTCTCGGCGCGTCTCAAGCCGAAGAGCATGAGTGTCACGCTCAACTACACCAACTCGATCGGGCTGGTCGCCAGCACCTCGGTGCTGGCGGTGCGCTTCAACGAGACGACCTTGGCGCAGATCCGTCTCGACCCCAACAGTCCGAGCGGCACCGCCAAGGTCACTCTGCCGGTCGAACTGATCCGGCCCGGCTACAATATCCTGGCTCTGGCGGTCAGCCAGCATAATGGCGATCCGTGCGAGGATCCCGAGGCGCCGGAATTGTGGACCGAGATCAACACGGCCAGCTCGGCCATCGAGATCGACGGCGAGTATACCAGCGCGCAGCTCCATCTCTCCGATTTCGACCAGATCTTCTCGCCCGGGATCGGCGCCGCGCGCCGCCTGTCGGTGGTGACTGCGCCGCTCGGCACCGACAGCACGCTGATTTCGTCGGCCGCCCTGGTGTCCCAGGCGGTCGCCCTGCGCGCCCAATATGAGAGCGTCGAACTGCATCCGGCCGCGCTCGCCGCGCCGGCCACCTGGACCAGCGACGACCATGTCATCATCGGCACCAAGGACCAGATCGCCGCGGCGCTTGGCGACGAAGCGGACAAGATCCAGGGCCCCTATCTCTCGCTGCGCACGCTCGACCATCGCCAGGTGCAGATGGTGGTCAGCGGCAAGTCGCCGCAGGACGTCGCCACAGCCGCGCGCGCCCTCACCTATTTCAACCTGCCCTTTACCGACGCCACCAGCGCCGCGATCAAATCGGTCGACGACAAAGGCGGCGCCATCAGTCGCACCTTGCAGCCCGCCCATATCTACAGCTTCGAGGAACTCGGCGTGCCGACCACCACCCTTTACGGGGCCGGGACCCAGCGGGTGGCGCTGGAACTGCCCCTGCCGCCCGACCTCTACGCGCCCGAGAACGCCACTGTCGATATCCTGCTCGACCTGGTTTACGGGGCCGGACTGAGCGCGGGCTCGGTGTTGAACGTCGAGGTCAACGGCAAATTCCTGCACGGCATCGCTCTGTCCAACGAGACTGGCGGCGCCTTCCGCGGCTACCGCATTCCGCTGCCGCTGCGAGACCTGGTCGGCGGCAAGAACCAGATCGGCTTCTCGGTCATCATGCACCCGACCAGCAAGGCAAGATGCGTCGGCACGTCCGGCCGCCACCTCGCCGCCACCTTGTTCGGCACCTCCTCGATCTCCCTCCCCGAGGCGTCGCATGTCGCGGCCCAGCCCGACCTCGATCTGATGCCGCGGACCGCTTCCCTTACAGCGCTGCCGGCACGGCGCCCACCACGATCTGGGTGTCCGACGCATCGCTGCTGGGCGCCGGCTGGACCCTGGCCGGCCGCCTGGCCCAGGCCTCTGGCGGGCCGCTGCCGCAGCTGCAATTTGCCATCGGGGGCGAACCGCCGCATGAACCGGCCTTGCTGATCGGCGAGGCCAAGAGCCTCCCGCCCCGCCTGTTCGCGGGCGCGATGCAGGCTTTCGGCGAGGCGAACCGCATGCCCTATTCCAGCTTCGATTCGCCGCAGGGTGTCGCGGCGCCCGGCCTGTTCGACCGGATGTGGCCGTTCGGCAACAAGCCGCGCCAGCCGGACTCACCGCTGCCGGCCGGGGCCGTCGAGCAGTCCAACGATCTTGGCGACACCGTCATCCTGACCGCGGTGCGGGCCGATGACGGACACGGCACCACCACCATCGTCACCGCCTCCACGCGCGAGCGATTGGCCGCCGGCGTGCAGGAGCTGGTCGCGCCCCAATATTGGGGGCAGGCGCGCGGCGACTTCATGATGTGGAAGGGCAAGCCCGACCAGCTGGTGACCCTGCGCCTGTCGCCGCGCTATCAAATCGGCTCGGCGCCGATGATGATGGGCTTGCGCTTCTATGTGTCGCAACATCCCTGGGGATGGCTGATCGGCAGCGTCATCGTGCTGGTCGGGCTGGCTGGCTTGACCGTCTGGCTGCTGGCGCGGCGCCGGCCCAGGGAGGATTGAGACGATGGCCGCGCGGATCCTGATCGTGCTCGGCGTGGCGGCGGCAGCCGCCCTCGCCGCCTGGCTGCTGATCTGGAAACCCGCCCATCGCGATGCGGCGTGGGAGCAGTATAAACAGCGCTTCCTGACCGCCGAGGGCCGTATCGCGGATTCCGGCAATAAGGGTGTGTCGCACACCGAGGGTCAGGGCTATGCGATGGTGCTGGCGACAGCCTATGGCGACCGCGCGACGTTCGATAAGCTGTGGGGCTGGACCCGCCAGACCCTGCGCCGGCCCGATGGGCTATTCTCCTGGCGCTATATTCCCAATGAAGACCAGCCGATACCCGACCGCAACAATGCCAGCGACGGCGATCTGTTGATCTGTTGGGCCCTGCTGCGGGCCGCCCAGGAATGGCACCGGCCGGAGGACCAGGATGCAGCGCTCGACATCGCCGCCGCGCTGCGCCGCGGCGTGGTCAAGCTCGAGGATGGTCAGGCCTTTTTGCTGCCCGGCGTCGAAGGGTTCGCCGATTCCGGCAAGCGGATCGTCAATCTGTCCTATTGGGTGTTCCCGGCCTTGCAGGACATCGCCGCCGCAACAAAAGACCCGGTCTGGAACCAGGTGATCGATACCGGCCTGCATCTGATCGCCACGGCCCGATTCGGCGCGCACAATCTGCCGCCCGACTGGCTGGACACGCTGGGCACGCCGAAGCCGGCCGAGGGCTTTCCGCCCCGTTTCGGCTATGACGCGGTGCGAATCCCCCTCTATCTGGTCTGGGCGCGCCAAAGCGGCGCAGAGCAATTGGCCGCCATCAAAGCTTTCTGGTCCTCCGCCAACCCGGTACCGGCCTGGATCGACGTAACCTCGGGCGCGGTTTCGCCCGAAGCGCAATCGCCTGGCATGACCGCCGTCACTCATCTGACGCTGGGCACCGAGCTGCCGCCCCTCCCCGAGCAGGACGATTATTACAGCGCCAGCCTGTGGATGCTCGCCACCCTGGCCAAGGGTGCCGATGCGCGCTAAGTCCTTGCTCATGACTGCCGCCTTGCTGGCGCTGGCCGGTGCAGCCCATGCCCAGCCGGGGCCGGGCCAAGTCGACACCACCGGCGTCTGGTACCATCTGCGCCACAATAATCGGCCGGCCGCCCATGCCGAGCTGGACCGGCTCAAGGACGAACATCCCGATTGGCAACCCTCGCAGGATCTGCTGCAGGCGCTGGCCGGCAAGACGAAAGCGCCGGCCAAATCGGTCGCCGAACAGAACGCCTATGCCCGACGGCTCGACGCGGCGGAATCGGCGATCCGCGGCAATCATATCGACCCCAAGGCCATCGAATCATTGGCCGCGGAGATGCGCCCGCGTCACGATGCCAGCGGCGCGGAACGAATCGGCCGCGCTTTGCTCGACCATGACCGGCCCGAGCTGGCGCGGGGCTGGATGGAGCGCGCGGTCGGCTGGTCGCGGCCGGGCAGCCAGCTGCACAAAGATGCCGCGGCCAGCCTGGCGCGGGCCACCGAGGCAATCGCCCATAGTCAGATCGCCGAAGCCGAGGGCGCCGCCCGCCGAGCCGCCGCCGCCGGTCATTGGAGCCTGGCCGAGCAGCTCGCAGCCATCGCCGAAGCTGGCGGATCATCGCGCATCCGCACCGATCTCGGCTGGGCCGCGCTCGATGCCAACGAGCCCGCCCGCGCCGCCGGCTATTTCGCCGCCGCCCGCCAAAATGAGGAAAGCCGCTATGGCCGCGCCTTGGCGTTGTCGCGGTTCCAGGCAAACCCTGACCTGCTGGCCGTCGCCTGCCGCCCCGAGGACCGCTCGGCGCGCACCGCCGAGGCCTGCGGCGATGCTTTCGCCGCGCAAGCCCTGGCTGCCTATAATGACGGTCACTGGGATCAGGTGCTGGCGCTGGATGCCCGCGCGCGCGGGCTCGGCCTGGCGCGGCCGGGCACCGGCGTGCTGGCTGGCTGGAGCCTGTTCCGCAAAAGCGATTACGAGGGCGCCCTGCAGCGCTTTGATGCCGCCGCGTCCGACCCTGCCGCCGCCGAGGGCATCGCCCAGTCGCTGATCGCGCTCGGCCGCTATGACGAGCTCAAGACGCGCTCGGCCACGATGCCGGCCTTGGCCGAGCCCTATCGCAAGCAGGTCGGCGACCTCGCCTTGCTCCGCCAGCGCCCGGCCCTGGCCGCTTCGGTCGACGCGGCCGGAACCGCAGGCATCGAAGACACCCCGTCGCTGACCGCCGGCTTCTATGACCGCGACAAGTCAGGCGGGATGGGCGCCGACAAGATCGCCGAGCAGGCTGCCACCGTCACACTCAAGACGGTGCTGGGCCAGGACATCCTCAGCGCCGGGCTGGAAACCGCCTGGGTCCGCAACGGACTGTCCGCCGACAATGCCACCCTGGCGACGCCCTGGATGAAATGGGAACGCCAGGCGGTCGACAGCGACCTGTCGGCCACCCTGGGCAGCTCGCCGCTCGGCGGCGCGGTCGCGGCCTTGCCGGCGATCGGCGTGACCGGCGAGAAGGATTGGAGCAGCCTGATCGGCACCGCCGCCTTCAAGGTCTCACCCCGCTATGACAGCCTGTTGTCGATGGCCGGCCAGCGCGATGCCGCCTCGGGCAACAGTTGGGGGCGCGTCGTCGAGATCGGCCCGCAAATCGGCGGCATCCTGCTGGCCGAAAAAGACATTTCCGTCTCCGCCTCGCTCGCCTATGGCCGGCTGGAGGGCCATGAGGTGGCCGGCAACGATCATGCGGCAGCCACTCTCAGCGGGTCCTATTCGCTGCGGCTGGACGGATTCGATTATCTGAGGCTGGGGCCGTTTTATGCCTATGACGCTTATGGCCGGAACGAATTCTTTTTCACACCCGGCTATGGCGGCTATTTCAGCCCGCAGGCCAGCCACGCCCTGGGTCTGTTCGCCGATCTGCTGACCGACCAAGGGAAAACCTGGCTGGTCGGCGGGCGGGTCAGCGGCTCCTGGCAATATAGCCGGCAGGCGGCGGAGGCAAGCTTCGCCGGTATCACGCAGACCGAACTCGGCACCGATACCACGCTGCGCGGCGGCGTACTGCTGGGCCACAGCGTGATCCTCGGCGGCTTCGGCCGTATCACGATATCGCCCAGCGGCCGCGACAAGGCGGTCGGCGTGACCGTCACCGTGCCGCTGTCGGGGCGCGAGGGTCTGTTCGCCGACGATCTGCCGCATTTCATCGACCGGGCCTGGCCATGAGCGAGTGGCGGGATCCATGGCAGTGGAGCGCCTATCGCCGCATGCGCCGCGGCGTCAAGGGCGGCAGCCTGCTGCAGCTGGCCGCATTGCTGGCCTTCCTGCCGGCTGGCTGGATCCTGATGATGCCCTCCGACACGCTGCTTCGACCGGAACTCCACAGGACCGGCGCCTGGATCACGCTGGGGCTCTGTATTGCCGCCCTGCTGATCGGGATGCGCTGGTCGGCCCGCGCCCAGGCCGCCTTCGAGGTGGCGCGGGACGAGCAGGTCATGGCGCTGCGCGAGCAGGCCGCGGCCGCGGCGATCGATCTCGACATAGAGATCGCCGACACCTATCCGCCGCTCCTGCTGTCGCGGCGCATCCGCAAGGTCGGCTTTGCCGGACCCAATTGCCTGATCCTGCCGATGGATCCGGTCGAGGTTCTGTCCATGCCGGCCGGCGCCAAGGATGGCGGCCCGCCCTACCCGCATGTGACGCTGCGCTTCGCGGGATCCCAGCCCGAATGCGTCTTCGTGACGCCGGAGGTCATCGAAACCAGCCTGGGACAGGTGGAGATCCTGGCCGAAAAGCTGCGCGACCAACTCGATCCCCGCGTCAGCTGGGACCGCGACCAGGGACCCGGCATCGACATGGCCGCCTTCATCGAAAGCATGCGGCCGAGATAGGCTGTCTTACTCCAGCGACCCCAGATCGATCAGCGTGCCGCTCGAGGTCAATCGCCGGCGGCTCAGTTCGGCGGGGGCAGTGACGGTCGTCGGGGAGCCCAACGCCTCGAGCGCGGCGCGGGCTTCGGCCAGTTTGGCGTCGATATCATCGTCGGTCTGGTCGGGATCGTGCTGCATCAATTGCAGCTCCTTCACCCCGGCGGCGTCGGCCACGCCGACGATTTCGGTGACGCCGGAATGGCCCCAATTGACCCGGCTCTTATGCTGGGCGTCGCTATACATCACGTCGGTCAGCAGCACGTCGGCGCCGCGCACGAACTCGGTCAGTTTTTCGATATAGGCCGGATCGTAGCCGGGCGTGTCCTTGACATAGAGTTCACTGTCGGTGACGAAGCAGAAGGAGCGCCCGTTCAGGGTCACCCGATAGCCGAGGCAATTGCCGGGATGGGCCAGCAGCAGGGTGCGCACCGAGGCGTCGCCGACCTGGACCTCCTCCTCCGACAGATTGCGATAGCGAATCTCGGCGCCGAAATGGCGGAGCGGGATCGGCGCATAAGTCCCATCCATCTGCGCCTGCACCATCTCGCGCATGGTCAGGGAACCCTGGCTTGGCCCGAGGATCTCGAACTGATTTCCGGCGATATAGAGCGGCACGAAATAGGGCAGCGCATTGAGGTGATCCCAATGCGGATGGCTGATGAAGATCTTGGCCGAGAGCGTTCCGCCGCGCTGGGCCATCACATGACGCGACAATTCGCGGATGCCCGAGCCGGCATCGAATATGAAGAAATTGCCGCGCGGCATCTCCAGCGAGACACAGGTGGTGTTGCCGCCATAGCGCAGCGTCCGGCGACCCGGCACCGGTATGGTGCCACGCAGGCCCCAATAGGTGATGTCGATATTGTTCGAGGCGAGGGCCAGCACCTCCTCGGCGAAGGTGGCCGGCGCAACCGGCTTGACGATCATGCCGTCGGCGCCCACGGCCAGCGCGCGGTCGCGATCGGCCTGGTAGCTCTTGGAGGAGACGACGATGATCTTGAGACCGCGCAGCTCGGGAACCAGCCGCAGGCGGCGAACCACTTCAAGCCCGTCGACATTGGGCATCATGATATCGACCAGCAGGATGTCAGGCTTGACCCGGCTGACAAATTCGATGGCGTTGGAAGCGTCTAGGCTGACCTCGACCTTGTGACCCTGTTTTTCCAACAAGCGACGTTGAATATCGGCGGCGACCAGATCGTCGTCGATGATCACAAAGCTTTGTTCCGACATCGGCACCCCTGCGACCGCCTCGATTGCCAACGAAGTGTAACGCGCTTTTCCCGCCTATGCCTACCCCCGGCCGAGTTCTGACCGAGCCTTAGGGACAATCAATGCCACTCTCTTCCCGGCCGGAAACCATACGAACATGTCGCTTCTCCCGATCGGCCTCGCCCAACCAAGGAATGTGCCTGAGGCTGCACCGACGCTGGGCCAAAGAGCTTTACCGCCGGTAAGCAAATCTGTTCGCGATTTTGACATTGGATCCAAGCTGATGGCAGCATGATCCGGCGCCGCATCGGCTCGGGAGAAATGCCATGAGGAAATTTTTCTTCGGCTCTCTTTTGCTGGCTCTGTCAGTGGTTACCCTGTCGTCCGCGGCACGGGCGTCCGGCCCGGTGCGGGTGAGTGCTGGCACCTGGTGCCCCTATGTCTGTCAGGACGAAGCGAGACCCGGCGCGCTGGTCGAACTCACGCGCGCCGCCTTTGCCGCGGTCGATATCGCCGTAACCTTTCGTATTCTGCCGTGGGAAAGACAGATTTCGACCACCCGCCGCGCGGAAACCGATGCGATGCTGGCGGTGGCCAAGGGGGACGTTCCCGATTTTGTTTTTCCGAAGCGGAAGATCGGCCGCTTCCGCGCCTGTTTTTTCACCGGCGCAACATCGGACTGGCTCTATAGCGGCGTGGCTTCGCTGAAATCGAGGCATCTGAGCGTCTTGCGCGGCACGACCTACGCTGACGAGCAGATAAACGCCTATATCAACGGCGAAGGATCACGCTCCGGTGCGGTCGATTTCCTCTATTCGGATGATTACCTTCCGCTCAGTTTCAAGAAGATCGATGCGGGTCGGGTCGATGTCATGCTGGATGACATGAATGTGGTGCGGGCCTTCCTGAGCGCGACCGGTCAGGAAACGCGCTTCAAAATGGTCGGTTGCCTCCCGATGACCAGCCTGTGGCTGGCTTTCTCTCCCGGCGCTGTCAATGCGCAATCCTTGGCGGACAGCTTCGATCTGGGATTGGCGCGGATCAGCAAGACCGGCCAGGCCACGCAGATCTACGAAAAATACGGGCTCGCGGACAGCGACCTTTGATCGGCGGAAAAATGGGGCGAGTGACCGGATTCGAACCGGCGACATCCAGGATCACAACCTGGCGCTCTAACCAACTGAGCTACACCCGCCGCAAAGAGGAGCGTTGTCTATCGCAAAGCCCGCCCCGCGTCAACACGCTCGATGGAGCTTTTTGACGGACTCCTGCAGACGCCGCACCGCCTCGTGCAACGTCTCATCGCGCTTGGCGAAGCAGAAGCGCACGAAATGGCGCGGCGGATCCTGCTCATAAAAGGCGCTGACCGGAATGGCGGCGACACCGACCTCCGTGATCAGGCGGCGGCAGAACTCGGCATCGTCGGTAAAGCCCAGCGGCCTGATGTCGGCCGTCAGGAAATAGCTTCCTTCGCAGCCCAGTACGTCGAAGCCCGCGCCCGCCAGGCCTTGGGCCAGAAAGTCGCGGCGGCGTTCGAGATCGGCAATCAGTGTCTTGTAGTACGCGTCGCCGGCAGCCAACCCTTCGGCCACCGCCTGCTGGAGCGCCGGCGGCGTGGTGAAGGTGACGAACTGGTGGGCCCGGATCACCGGCTGCAGCAATTCCGCGTCGCCCACCACATAGCCGACCTTCCACCCCGTCACCGAAAAGGTCTTGCCGGCTGAACCGATGCGCAGGCAGCGCGCGCGCATGCCCGGCAAGCTCATCAGCGGCGTATGGCGCTTGCCGCCATAGGTCAGGTGCTCATAGACCTCGTCGCACAGCGCGATCGCATCATGGCGCTCCAGCAGCCCGGCGATGAAGGCGAGGTCGTCGGCCTCGAACAGCTTCCCAGTCGGGTTCATCGGCGAATTCAAGATCAGGAGGCGGGTTTTCGGTCCGAAGGCCGCAGCCAGTTCCTCGCGGGGCAGGCGCCATTCGGGCGGGCTCAAGCGCACGATACGGGCGCCACCGCCAGCCCGGCGGATGATCGGCAGATAGGAATCGTAGAAGGGCTCCAGCACCACCACCTCGTCGCCCGGCGTGATCAGCCCGAACAGGCAGTCGGCCAGCGCCTCGGTGGCGCCCGACGTCACCACAACCTCGCTTTGCCAGTCGAGATCGAGCCCGTAAAACCGCTTGTCATGCGCCGCCACCGCCTGTCGCAGCGCCGGGAGCCCCAGCATGGGCGGATATTGATGCGGCCCTTTTGCCATCGCCCGTGTCGCCGCCTCGATCAGGAAAGGCGGCTCCAGCCCTTCGGGAAAACCCTGACCGAGATTGACTGCGCCATGCTCGTTGGCCAGCCGCGAGATCACTTCGAAGATGGTGGTGCCAAGCGAGGAGAAGATCGGATTAGCGGACATCGGGGACTTTCGCGTATAGTTGCTCACAAAATTGGCAGTGATGCCCAAAGGATAGGCGTTTTATTTCAATATACCGAAGATAGCGCTAATTAATCGTCTGCCTAATGGCTTTTTCGCGATATTTTGGGCATAGCCCTCCGCTCGTGCGCGTGCTAAATGGGTTCCTAGCACGCCCCTGACGCATCTGCCGACGGACCCCATCCCTGAGAGAAGAGTTCCCGAGCAAATGAAGAAAATCGAAGCCATCATCAAGCCGTTCAAATTGGATGAGGTGAAAGAGGCTCTGCACGAGATCGGCCTGCAGGGCATCACCGTAACCGAGGCGAAGGGCTTTGGCCGGCAGAAGGGCCATACCGAACTCTATCGCGGCGCGGAATATGTCGTCGATTTCCTGCCCAAGGTGAAAATCGAGCTGGTCATCGAGGACAATCTGGTCGACCGCGCCATCGAAGCCATCCAGCAGGCGGCCCACACCGGCCGCATCGGCGATGGCAAGATCTTCATCATGCCGGTCGAAGAGGCCATCCGCATTCGCACCGGCGAACGCGGCGCCGACGCGATTTAAGACAAGGGCGCCGACGCGATTTAAGACAAGGGCGCCGACGCGATTTGACCACGCCCCCTAACAAGATCCTCAACCATCTGGGAAAACTACCATGTCCGAAGTGAAGAAGGTCCTCGATCTCATCAAGGAACACGACGTCAAATACGTCGATTTCCGTTTCACCGACCCGCGCGGCAAGTGGC
>Ga0116226_10001182_pt1 | contig 22660 bp, 22 predicted proteins | sample S1TSphfallax_FD_89692 | JGI IMG/M metagenome (GOLD analysis project Ga0116226, IMG submission 89692) | Host-associated microbial communities from peat moss isolated from Minnesota, USA - S1T2_Fa - Sphagnum fallax MG | ecosystem: Host-associated > Plants > Peat moss > Unclassified | place: USA... | reverse complement strand
TGGGTCGAGCGCCGCGACGGCCGGCGCGAGAACCTGGGACATCTCGCCCAGGTCGACATCGGGGCGGGCGACCTGCTCGTCATTGCGACGCCCGGCGGCGGTGGTTATGGCTTTTCACAGTAGCGCGCCGCGAGATCCCATAGCCAGCGCTGGACGGCGCGCACTTGCGCGCCGCTCGGTGGCGCCAGCAGCAGCGCATCGTTCGGGAAGACGAGCCGGATCAGCAGCGCGGACTTCACGACCCGATAGAAATCCGTGGGGTCGACGCGTCGGAACGCGCCGGCGCGGACGCCAGCCCGCAGCAGCGCGCGCAGCCGCAGATGCATCGCGGCGAGCGGGCCGTTCGAAAAGTTGTCTTGGAAGGAGCCGCCGGCCGCGAGCTTGACGTAGTCCATGCCGCCGCCGGGCGTCGCGAAATCGGCGAGCGCAAGACGCACGTAGGCCGGGTGCAGCATCTTGAACTCCACGAAGCGATCGAGAGCGGCCCGCAACGCCGCAGCGGCATCGAGTCCGGGGCTGGCCTGGAATTGTTCCGCGAGCAAGGCGATGAAGCGCCGCGATACTTCCACGAGCACGTCGTCGCGACTCTTGTAATGTTTGTAAATCGCCGGGACGCGCACGTCGAGCGGTTCGGCGACGTCGCGCAACTTGAAGCCGTAGACGCCTTTGCCGGCAATCAGCCGCTCGACTTCGTCGAGAATGCGCTCGCGCGTCGGCGTCGGCAGGGGCGCGGCTGCGCGAGCCTTCGCCGCGCGCGCGGCGCGGCTCACGTTAGTTCGGGCCATGGCTGATCACGATCGCGGGCTCCCGGGGCAGGAGCCTGCGACTCTCGCAGATTCGTTCCCAGGCCACAACCCGGCGCGAGGCTTGCCAGCCGGCACGAATCTGGTTTACTTTTGGCTCAGGTTAAGCCGATTAACTCCATCGTCCGAGCGCAGCGCCGCGGCGAGCCGACTCGGCGCGGCGACGCGTCGCGCCAACCCGGTTGGGCGGGCGCCACCCCTTGAGCCTCGAGGACAGTCCATGAACTCTGCGCGTATCGATTCGGCACGACTCTGGGCGAGTCTCATGGCGATGGCCGAGATCGGCGCCACCGCGCGTGGTGGCTGCAACCGGCAGGCGTTGACCGACGAGGACAAGGCGGGGCGCGACTTGTTCATCGCTTGGGGGCGTGCCGCCGGATGCGAAGTCAGCATCGATGAGGTCGGTAATATCTTTCTGCGACTTGCGGGGCGCAACCCCGAGGCCGCCCCCGTTCTGATCGGCAGCCACCTCGATACCCAGGCGACCGGCGGCCGGTTCGACGGCGTCTATGGGGTGCTGGCCGGGCTCGAGGTCGTGCGCACGCTCGCCGATCACGGGATCGCACTCGAGCGCACTCTGGAGGTGGCGAGTTGGACGAACGAGGAGGGCTGTCGCTTCGCACCGGCGATGCTAGGTTCGGGCGTCGTCGCCGGTACCTACGATCTCGCCTATGCCTACGCCCGCACCGACAAGGCTGGACGCACCTTCGGCGGCGAACTCGAACGGATCGGCTACCGTGGCAGCGCGCTCGCGGCGCCGCGGCCGTTTCGCGCGATGTTCGAGGCGCACATCGAGCAAGGCCCGATCCTCGAACAAACGGCGACGACGATCGGCGTCGTCACCGGCATTCAAGGCGCCTACTGGTTCGACGTCACGTTGACCGGTATTTCATGCCATGCGGGACCGACACCGATGGAATCGCGTCGCGATCCGTGGCGTGCCGCGACGCCGATCATCGAGGGGGCGTTCGCGATCGCCGCTGCGCAGGCGCCCTGGGGCCGGGCCACGGTCGGCGACCTCAAAGCCTCGCCCGGTTCGCGCAACACCGTGCCCGAACGCCTCGTGATATCGGTCGATTTACGCCACCCCGATCGCGATACGCTCGAGGCCATGGTTACCGCTTTTCGCGACTTGGCCGCGGCCGCCGCCGCCCGCCACGGGATCGGTCTCGAGATCGTCGAGGTGTGGCACATGCCGCCGACACGCTTCGATCCCGAACTCGTGTCGATCGTCGATCGGGCCGCGAGCGAACTCGGGTTGTCCCATGCCGAGATCGTCAGCGGCGCAGGCCATGATTCCCTGCACACGGCGCAATTCGCGCCGACCGCGATGATCTTCGTGCCCTGTACCGGCGGCCTCAGTCACAATGAGGCTGAAGAAGCGAGCGCCGTGGATCTAGCGGCTGGCGCGAACGTACTGTTGCAGGCGGTGTGCGCCGTCGCCGACGAAAGGAGTTGACCGATGCAGCTGCGCACGCGAGTCCCGGGTGGCGGCACGCCCCTGGCGGAGCCCTGGGGGGTAGATAGCGAGTACGGCGTGCTGCGCGACGTGCTCGTCGGTCCGATCGATTACTTCAGCTGGCAGGCTGGCAATGCCGTGGCCCAGCGGGCCGAACGTGTCGGCCTCAATTTCGACTTCGCCGTCGCGCGTCGGCAATACGAGGAAATGCTCGACGTCTACCGCCAGGCCGGGGTGACGGTGCATCTCCTGCCGGCCTCGCCCGAGCTGCCGTATCAGATTTTCGCGCGCGACAGCAGCGTAATGACCCCATGGGGCGCCGTGATCATGCAGTTGCAGAAACCCTACCGCCGCGGCGAGTATGCGGCCTGCCTGCGCTTTTATCTCGACGCCGGTATTCCGATTTACGACTTGGTCACGGCCGGTAATGTCGAAGGCGGCGATTTCATGGTGCTGCAGCCCGGTGTCGCAGCCTGTGGCTATTCGGGCGAACGCTCGATCGAACCGGCCGTGCGCCAACTCCAGTCCTGGTTCGAGGCCGAGGGCTGGGAATTCCACACCTATGCCTTCGACGCCCATTTTCTGCATCTCGACGTGCAAATCGGCATGCTAGCGCCCGGCCTCGCGGTCGTTTGCGTCGAGGCGGTCGAGCCAGAACTCGTCGCCTGGCTGCAATCCAAGCGCGTCCGCGTGCTGCCGATCTCCTACGGCGATGCCATGCAACTCGGCAGCAACGTCGTCGCGCTCGGCAACGAGCGGGTGCTCGTGCCGGCTGCCAGCAAAAACCTCGCTGCCGCGTGCCGCGCCGAGGGCCTCACGGTGTTCGATCCCGACGTCGCGATGATCGGCAACGGCGGCGGAGCCGTACATTGCATGTGTCAAGCCTTGCGCCGCGATTCGGTGGGCGGGCTCGCCTGAACAGACTTCGCACTGCGCAAATATTTTCGCCGCGGCACACGCGTTATGACACATCGGGCTTGCCCGCCGGCCCTCGCTGTCGTGATAGTGCGGCACACGCTACGCGCGCCGTCCAAACCAAGAGCGATATGTCCCTACGTAAGGAAGCCAATGATTGGGTGGTGCATCAACTGAGGGGTTTGCCCCGGCATGCCCCCGGTGTGTTCAACGATCGTCGCGATCGCCCCGAACGGCGTCGACGGATCTGGTGGTCGATTCTTTACGGCAGCTTCAATCCGCGCCGCCGCACGCCGCCGCGTCGTCTGGACGATACCCGCTATTACTCGGTCGACTGGCATTCCTCGCACTTGCTCGCCGTTGCGATCGCGATCCTGCTGCTCTCGTGTTGCGATGCGTTTCTGACTCTGGTGCTGCTCGACGGCGGGGCCCAGGAGATGAACCCGGTGATGAATCTCGTGGTGCATGGCGACACGGCCTTGTTTGCCGGCCTCAAGATGGCAATGACCGGCGTCAGCGTGGTGCTGATGGTCTGCCTCGCGCGGTACCGCTTCCTGCGTCTCGTGCGCGTCGAGTACGCTCTCTATGCCATCTTGATCGGTTATACCATCCTGATCGGTTATGAGTTTTGGATGCTGTCGCTCGGCAAGGATCTCTTCGCCAGCTGATGATGGCCCGCGCTGCCGGCCCTTGCCCGCTCACCGACCGTACTCGCGATTCCCTATTGTGCCGCCTTCGGCTAAACTGACGGTCGTTCCGCGATTCCGATCACACTTCTTATCATCTTGAAGTTCCTGACATTTTTCCGGTCTACGATATTCCCATGAGACCATCACTTGTTGATTTATTCGCCGCGACGGCTTTGTCCGGCGGAAATGCCGCTTTCATCGAGGACCTGTACGAACGGTTTCTCAGCGATCCGCAAACGGTGGAGCCAGCTTGGCGCGAGTACTTCGCCGCCCTCGCCGGCGGCCCCGTCGCCGATGTCGCACACGGGCCGATCCGCGAGAGCTTGCTGCGCCATGTTCAGAAGCCGCTCGCTGCGCCCGCCGCAAGTCCTGCCCTGCCCCTGGACGAGGTCGGCGCGAAGCAAAGCGGGGTTTCCCGGCTGATCCAGGTGTTCGCGAATCGCGGTCATCTGGTTGCCAAGCTCGACCCCTTGGGTCTGCAAGTTCCTGCCAAGCCGTATGTGCTCAGCCTGGAATACTTCGGCCTCTCGGATGCGGATCTCGACACGGAATTCTTCACCGGCAGCCGCACCGACGACTTCCCGAAGCGTGCGAAGCTCGCAGACATCCTGGCCGTGTTGCGGCGCGTCTATACCGACACGATCGGCGCGGAATTTGCCCACGTATCGGACACCGAGGAGCGGCTCTGGCTCCAGGATCACTTTCAATCGGAACGTACGAATCAGCGCTTCAGCGACGCGGAGAAGAAGAACATTCTCTGGCAGTTGACCGCGGCCGAGGGTCTCGAGCGCTATCTGCACACCAAATACGTCGGTCAGAAGCGCTTCTCGCTCGAGGGCGGCGACAGCTTGATCGCGCTGCTCGACGACTTGGTTCAAACCGGCGGGAAGCTCGGCATCGAGGAGACGATCATCGGCATGGCCCATCGCGGCCGCCTGAACGTGCTCGTCAATCTGCTCGGGAAATCGCCCAAGGATTTATTCAACGAATTCGAAGGGCAATACGACCTCGCCAAGTTGCGCGGCTCCGGCGACGTCAAGTATCACAAGGGATTTTCCGCGGATCTCAAGACGCCCTCGGGCAATGTGCACGTTGCGCTCGCGTTCAATCCCTCGCATCTGGAAGTCGTCAATGCGGTGGTCGAGGGCTCGGCGCGCGCCCGCCAGGAGCGACGCGGCGATTTGCGCGGTATGCGCATCTTGCCGGTACAAATCCACGGCGATGCGGCTTTCGCGGGTCAGGGCGTGGTGATGGAGACCCTGCAGCTTTCCCAGGCGCGCGGTTTTTATACCGGCGGCTCGATCCACGTGATCATCAACAACCAGGTGGGATTCACGACCAGCGACCCGCGCGACGCCCGCTCGACGTTATATTGCTCGGACGTCGCCAAGATGGTCGAGGCACCCATTTTCCACGTCAACGCCGACGACCCGGAGGCGGTTTGTTTCGTGGCGCGCCTGGCGCTCGATTATCGGATGAAATTCAACAAGGACGTGGTCATCGATCTCGTCTGCTATCGCCGTCACGGCCACAACGAGGCCGACGAGCCCGCGGCGACGCAGCCGCTGATGTATCAGGTGATCCGCAAGAAGCCCACGGTGCGTCAAATGTACGCCGACGAACTCGTCGCCAAAGGCGTGCTCAAGGCGGCGGAAGCGGCGGCCATGATCGAGCAATACCGCAATGGTCTCGATGAGGGCAAGCCGCAGGCGCGAGCCGCGCTGGGGCTGATCGGCAACAAATATACGGTCGACTGGAGCGAGTATCTCGGCGCCGATTGGTCGGAACCCGTGAAGACGGGCGTCGACATGCCCCGGCTACGGGCGCTCGGCAAGGCGATCACGAGCTATCCGGCTGACTGGAAGCTGCATCCCCGCGTGCTCGCGATCATGCAGGCGCGCGAGAAAATGGTCGCCGGCGAGCTCGAGCTCGATTGGGGCTGCGCCGAGAACCTCGCCTACGCGAGTCTCGTGCACGATGGTTATCCCGTGCGCCTCACCGGACAGGACAGCGGCCGCGGCACGTTTTTTCATCGTCATGCGGTGCTGCATGACCAGACGAGCGGACGCAGCTACGTGCCGCTCCAGCATCTGGCGACGGATCAGCCGAAGTTCACGGTCACGGACTCGGTCCTCTCCGAAGAGGCGGTAATGGGTTTCGAGTATGGTTTCTCGAGCACCGAGCCGCATTGCCTGACGATATGGGAAGGTCAGTTCGGCGACTTTTGCAACGGCGCGCAAGTCATCATCGACCAATTCATCAGTTCGGGCGAGGCTAAGTGGGGCCGTCTCTCGGGCCTGACCTTGTTCCTACCGCATGGTTACGAGGGCCAGGGTCCCGAGCATTCTTCGGCACGGCTCGAGCGTTTTCTGCAACTCTGCGCCGAGTACAACATGCAGGTCTGCGTGCCCTCGACGCCGGCGCAAATGTTCCACATGCTGCGCCGACAGATGGTCCGGGCGCTGCGCAAGCCCTTGATCGTCATGACGCCGAAGAGCCTATTGCGCCATCCCTTGTCGGTCTCGCGACTCGAGGATCTCGCCGGCGGCGGCTTTCGCAACATGATTGACGAGATCGACGACCTCAAGCCTTCCGCGGTCACGCGCGTGGTGCTCTGCAGCGGCAAGGTTTATTTCGACTTGTTGAAAGCGCGCCGCGAGACCAAGAACGAGGCGGTCGCGATCGTACGGATCGAGCAGCTCTATCCGTTTCCCTCCGACGAATATGAGGCCATCCTGCGCAAATACGCCAATGCCCGCGAGATCGTCTGGTGCCAGGAAGAGCCGCAAAACCAGGGCGGCTGGTATCAGATCCGGCACCGTCTGCAGGCGAAGCTCGGAGCCAAGCAGGAATTGCTTTATGCCGGCCGCGCCGGTGCAGCGGCGCCCGCGACTGGTATTTCCGCGCTCCACGAACAACAGCAGAAAAATCTCGTCAGCGCTGCGCTGCAAGGCGTACCCCCGGAAGAGACCTCGCGACAGACGATGCGCGTACCGGCGCAAACTAGGACAGGTTCATGACCATCGAAGTGCACGTTCCTCAGCTGCCGGAATCGGTGGCTGATGCCACACTCGTTTCTTGGCACAAACAAGCGGGCGATCGTGTCGCGCGCGATGAGAATCTCGTCGACTTGGAGACCGACAAGGTCGTTCTGGAAGTCCCCGCGCCAGCCGCCGGTATTTTGACCGAGATCAAACTCGGCAACGGAACGACCGTCACGAGCGGCCAGCTGCTCGCGGTGATCGAACCGGTTGCCGCCGAGGCGACCCCCGCCGCCGCACCTAACGCCGCGGTCGCCACCGACGCTGGTTCCGGCAAGCTGAGCCCGGCTGCGAAGCGCGTCGTCGAGGAGAACAAGGTCGACCCGGGGGCCATTGCCGGTTCCGGCCGTGATGGACGCGTGTCGAAGTCCGACGTGATGAATTATCTGGCCGCCAAGGACGCGCCAGGCGCCGCGAATGCACCGGCTGTCGCGGTGACGGCGGCCCCGGCAACGACGGCCCCCGCGACCACGGGCCCTGCTACCGCGCTCAAGGGGCCCGCAGCGCCTGCCTCGGTTGCGCGTGGCGGCCGCGGCGAGCAGCGCGTCCCGATGACGCGCTTGCGCGCGCGCATCGCCGAGCGCATGGTTCAGGCGCAGTCGACCCAGGCCTTGTTGACCTCGTTCAACGAAGTCGACCTGAAGGCGGTCAATGAGCTGCGTGCCCGCTACAAGGACGTATTCGAGAAGCAATCCGGCGTCAAACTCGGCTTCATGTCTTTCTTCACCAAGGCCTGTGTAGAGGCACTGAAGAAGTTCCCGGCGGTCAACGCGTCGGTGGACGGCAATGACATCGTCTATCACGAATATTTCGACGTCGGTGTCGCCGTGTCGACCGATCGCGGGCTGATCGTGCCGGTGCTGCGCGATGCGGATCGGCAGAGCTTCGCCGACATCGAGAAGTCGATCGCAGCATTCGCTGCGCGCGCACGCGCCGGTTCGATCACGATCGAGGAACTCACCGGCGGCACGTTCACGATCACGAACGGCGGCGTGTTCGGTTCGCTGCTGTCGACGCCGATCGTCAACTCCCCGCAGAGCGCGATTCTCGGCATGCACAAAATCCAGGAGCGACCCGTGGTCGTCGACGGTCTGATCGTGGTACGTCCGATGATGTACCTAGCCCTGACCTACGACCATCGCATCATCGACGGCCGCGAGGCCGTGCAGTTTCTCGTCACCGTCAAACAGTGCCTCGAGGATCCGGCCCGGCTGGTGCTGGGAATATGAGCGCTGCCGCGTACGACGTCGTCGTCATCGGCGGCGGTCCGGCTGGCTATCCGGCCGCGATCCGCGCGGCGCAGAACAAGCTGACCGTCGTCTGTGTCGACCAATGGCAGAACTTCGACGGCAGCTACGCCTTCGGTGGGACTTGTCTCAATGCGGGCTGCATCCCGTCGAAGGCGCTGCTCGAGTCCTCGGAATTGTTCCATCGCGCCCGGCACGAGTTTGCGACTCACGGCATTCAAATCGGCGAGGTGAAGCTCGATCTGGCCGGCATGCAAAAGCGCCGCGCGTCGATCGTCAAGACCATGACCGGCGGTATCCTAGCTCTGTTCAAGAGCGCGGGCGTCGTCGGCTTGCAAGGCCACGGCCGGGTGCTCAAGGGCAACCATGTCGAGATCACCGCGCCCGACGGCAGCAAGACCGTGGTCGTTGCCAAGGACGTGATACTCGCTTCCGGGTCGACCCCCGTGCGCCTCAAGAGCGTGCCCCACGACGGCAAGTTCATCGTCGATTCTTGGAATGCGCTCGAATTCGATACGGTGCCGGCCCGATTGGGCGTCATCGGTGCCGGCGTGATCGGGCTGGAACTCGGCAGCGTGTGGCGCCGACTCGGCAGCGAAGTGACCGTACTCGAGGCCACCGACCAGTTCTTGAGCGTGGCCGATCAGACGATCGCGAAGGAAGCGCAGCGACATTTCAAGAAGCAGGGTCTCGACATCCGCCTCGGCGCCACCGTGCTGAACGCCAGCGTCGACGGCACGGCCGTCAACGTCGCGTTTCGCGACGCGAAGGGCGAGCACACGGCGCAGTTCGACAAACTCGTCGTCGCGGTCGGCCGTCGGCCGTTCACCGACGGATTGTTCGCCGAGGATACGGGCGTCAAGCTCGATGCACGTGGTTTCATCGAGGTCGACGCGCATTGCCGCACCGGCGTGCCGCATCTCTGGGCCGTCGGCGACGTCGTGCGCGGCCCGATGCTCGCGCACAAAGGCAAGGAGGAAGGCATCATGGTCGCCGACCTGATTGCGGGCCTCTTCGGTGAGGTCAATTACAAGGTCATTCCGTCGGTGATCTATACCGCGCCCGAGATCGCGTGGGTGGGGTTGACCGAGGAACAGGTCAAGGCCGGCGGCCGGCCTTACAAGGTCGGCACGTTCCCGTTCGCGGCGAGCGGCCGCGCACGCGCGATGGAAGCCGCGCAGGGCATGGCGAAGATCATCTCCGCGGTCGACGACGATGAAATCCTCGGCATCCACGTGATCGGGCCGATGGCCGGTGAACTCATCGGCGAGGCCGTGCTCGCTCTCGAGTACTCGGCGAGCACCGAGGATCTGCAGCGCACGATTCATGCGCATCCGACTTTATCCGAAGCGATCCACGAAGCGGCGCTCGCCGTCGACAAACGCGCGATCGATTCGATCAATCGCTAGGCCTTGCTCGGCATTCCGACGGGCTTGTACCGCGTTGCCAGGAGGCCCGTGGCTTCCGACAGGTCGATGTCGGCCAGCAACAGCCCCTCCTTGCCGTAAGGCTGAAACGCCAAGAGCGTGCCATCCGGCTTCACGACGGCCGAGGTGGTCGGGGACCCGGCGCTCGCGCAGTTCGCGCTGACCACGAAGCAGGTGTTCTCGGCCGCACGGCACAGCAACGCCTTCTCGTGAAAAGTGTTCGACTCGTCTGCGTAACGGCTGGGGCGATAACTATCCCCTTCCGCTTCGCTAAGGTGCGGGTGAAAAACGACCTGGGCGCCGCGCTGCGCCGCCCAACGCACGGTCTCAGGATACCGAAAGCCTTCGTGGCAGATGGACACGCCGAATTTCAGGGGACCCGCCTGGAATAGATGCCGCTCCATGCCCGGCGTATAAATCGCGTCCTCGGTTGGATCGAGTTGCACCTTATCCTGGAAACCCGCCGTCGATCCGGCGCGATTGATGACGAGTGCCGAAATGCGCAGCCCGTCGGCCACCACGCGCTCCGTGCCGAGCACGACGCCCACGTTGCACTCACCGGCTGTCGCGGCGATCGTGGCCCACGCGCCTTCGAGGAACATCGCATCGGGTGCTGCAATCACCCGGCCAAAACCTCGATACCCGGGGACGTAGGCCTCGGGAAAACAGATGAGGTCGGCCCGCTCAATAGCCGCTTGCCGGATCGCGTTCGATGCCAGAACGACGGATTCCTGCGGTGTGGCGGGAAATCGGATGTTGGCGACGGCGATCCTGACGATCGGAATGTAAGAGTCCTCCCTTTCAGACGCTCGTGCTGCCCGGTGCGAGGATCGCCGCCAGTTGCCGCCGGGCGTCGGCGGCATCGCGAAACTGGAAGGACTGAAGCCCCGCGGCACGCGCCCCGATGACGTTCGCTTCAAGATCGTCCAAGAACACGGTTTCCGCGGCGCGCAGCCCGTAGCGCGCCAATAGATACTCGTAGATGGCCCGTTCCGGCTTTAGAAGTTGAATCTGCCCCGAGATCACGATGCCCTGGAATCGCGTCCAGAAACCGTGCAGGTCCGTCAAATGCGCATAGACCGAGTCCGCCATGTTCGAAAGGCAATAGAGGGGCACTCCACGCCCGTGCAGCGTCTCGAGCAAGCGCAGGGTGTCGGCCTTCGGCACGAGCGAATCCCGCAGCGCTCGGAATAGAGCGCTCATCTCCGGCGCGGGGCGACCGGAGCGTGTGGCGAGGGCGGCGAGCAGATCGGTCTCGCCGAGGGTGCCGCGATCGAAATCGGTCCAATCGCTGCCGCCGAACAACACCGCGGCCATGTGCCGGCGCAGCGCCGGGTCCGCATAGAATTGCGCCAGCACTTGCTGCGGATTCCAATCGACGAGTACGCCGCCGACGTCGAAGACGACGTTGCGCACCGGAGCCGCGCTCGTCGGGGCTGCGCTCGAAGAGACCGGAGTCGTGCTCCCCGGCGAATTCGTCACCGGATGATGCTGTAGTTGACCGGTATCCACGCGTAGCCCTGGGGCAGGTTGCGCACATGCCCGACACCGGGAAACGCAAGGTGGGCGCCGGCGACGAGATCGCCGTCCTTCGCGGCCTCGTTGAACACTTGCAGCCGCTCGGCGAGCGCGGATTTCGCGTCGCTGTCGAAGCCGATCGTAATCGTGGGTTTACCGAATTGAACCGCACCGACATGGATCAAATCGCCGAGCACGATCAGCTTGCGACCCTGGCTCTCAACCACGTAACTCGTGTGTCCCGGGGTGTGCCCGGGCGTCGCGAGCGCGGAGATCCCCGGGCTCAGTTCACCGCTGCCCGAGAACGGTTTGAACCGACCGGCGGCCACATAGGGATTTACCGAGGCGACCGCGCCCTGAAAGAAGCCCTTCGAGTCGGCCGGCGCCTGGGCAAGGTTCGCGGCGCTCAGCCAATAGTCCGCATCCTTTTGATCCGCGCGCAGGATCGCGTTTGGGAACGCTGGTTTATCGCCGGCGATCAGGCCGCCGACGTGATCGGGATGCATGTGCGTGATGTAGATTTCGTCGACCTGGTCAGGGCGATAACCCGAAGCCTCGAGGTTCGCGACGAGGAAGCCGAGCGTGGGACCGAAGAGTTTGCCGGCGCCGGTGTCGATCAAGATCAGCTTCGTGCCCGTGTTGACTAGGTATGCGTTGACCGAGGTTTCGAGCGGGACCTTGAGATAGGACTTGGCGAGCGTCTGCTGCAATTGGGCCGGCGCCATCCCATGCAGGAGCTTGTCCACCGGCAGATCGACCGTACCGTCGGATAGCGCGGTGATCTCGAAATCGCCGAGCATGAACCGGTAGTAGCCGGGCGCTTGTGTCTTGATCAGAGGCGCCGCGGCTCGCGCGGGCTGTACGGCGGCAAGGCCGGCGCCTAGGACCAGCACGACCGCGACCGAGACAAAGGCAAGAGAATTCAAGGCAAATCGGCGTTTCGACATGAGGTGCGCTCGCTCTCCGGCAAAGGGCCCTTAGTCTCGCTCGGAGACTTGAGTCTGTCCACCCGTTGCGACCGCGGCGCGCTCGCCGCGAACGGAGCGTGAGTCTGGCGCATGCTGACGGGCGGATTACTTTCTCCGGCGCGCGCTCACGATGTTCGGTAGCTGCGCGATCCGGGCGAGTACCTTGGACAACTGCGGCAGTCCCGTGATCGAGATCCCGATTTGCATGCGCGCGACGTTGTCGCGCTTGTCGGTGACGGTATTCATCCCCTGGATGCTGATTTTTTCGTCGGCAAGCGCGGCGCTCACGTCGCGCACCAGGCCGCGTCGATCGAAGGCTTGGATCTCGATGTCGACCGGAAACTCGCCGCCGCCGAGACCGCCCCAGGCGACGTTGAGCACGCGCGCCGGGGTCTTCGCGCTCAGGCGGGCGAGATTCGCGCATGACTGCGTGTGGATGCTGACGCCGCGTCCCACGGTGATATAACCGACTATCGCTTCGGGGGGCACCGGCTTGCAGCAGCGCGCGTAGGTCGAGAGAAGATCGCCGATCCCTTGGACCTCGATTTCGGGTTCGCGTTCGACGGCCGCGCGCGTCCGTTGCGGCGGCTCCCTGATGCCCTCGCGGGCATGGAGGAGACGCTGAATCGCACCCGCGACCTGGGCCGCGCTGAGCTCGCCGAGTCCCAGCGCCTCGTGCAGCGCCTCGGTCGTCGGCAGTTTCAACTCAGCCAGCAGCTCCGGGATCGGCACCGTGCCCTCGCCGAGGCGCTGCAGTTCGCGCTCGAACAGCGCTCGTCCCGCGGCCTTGTTCTCGGTCGCGTTCTCCTTGCGAAACCACGCCCGCACCTTGTTGCGATGTCGCGGACTCGCGAGATAGCCGGACTGCGGCGAGAGCCAGTCGCGCGAGGGCTGCAGCGTCTTGCCCGTTATGATCTCGACCGTGTCGCTGTTCTTCAATTGGTGGTCGAGCGGCACCATGCGGCCGTTGACCTTGGCGCCGCGCGTGCGGTGACCCAAATCGGTATGAACTTGGTAGGCAAAATCGAGCGGCGTGCCGCCGAAGGGTACGTCGACGATCTCGCCGCGTGGCGAGAGCACGTAGACCCGGTCCTGGAAGAGATCGACGCGGACGCGATCTAGGAAGTCGCGTTCCGTTTCGCCGCCCTCGACGGGCGCGAGCAGACTGCGCAGTTGATTGATCTTGCGTTCGTAGGCCTGATCCGCGCGGCCACCCTCCTTGTAGCGCCAGTGCGCGGCGACGCCACGCTCGGCGTTGGCATGCATTTCGTCGGTGCGGATCTGGATCTCCACCGGTTCGCCGCCGGGGCCAATTACGGCCGTATGGATCGAGCGGTAGAGATTGTCCTTCGGCGTCGCGATGTAGTCATCGAACTCGCCCGGAATGAACTGCCACATGGAGTGCACGATTCCGAGCGCCGCGTAGCACTCGGCCACGGTGCCCACGAGGACTCGCGCGGCGCGGATGTCCATGAGCTGCTCGAACGCGAGTTGCTTGGCCTGCATCTTGCGCCAGATGCTGAAGATGTGTTTCGGACGGCCGTCGATGCGGGCCGTGACGCCCGCCCCGAGCAAAGCAGCTTGCAGCGTGCTCTTCAACTCCTCGATGTAGCGTTCGCGCTCCGAGCGGCGTGTCTTCAGGGCCGTCGCGATGCGCTTGTAGTCGAGTGGCTGCAGGTAGCGGAAAGCCAGATCCTCCAATTCCCACTTGACCTGCCAGACACCGAGGCGGTTCGCGAGCGGCGCGAACACCTCGCGCGTCTCGAGCGCAAGCTTGCGCTGCACGGATTCGTCGAGGAGTTTCGCCGAACGCATGCGTTGCAGCTGCTCGGCGAGACGCACGACCACGAGGCGCACGTCGCCGACGACCGCGAGCAGCATCTTGCGCAGGGCTTCGGCTTGCGATGCCTCGAGGCCCCGCTCTGGTGTCCAGTCGGCAGGCAGACCGAAGTTGCCCCACTGGTTCAGTTCGCGTGCGAGCCGGGTGGGTACGGTGCCGTAGTGACGCTCGGCGGATTCTCGGGCGAGTAGTCCGGCATCGAGCAGGGGTCGCAACAGTGCCGCGATCACCACGTCATCATCCGCATCGAGCTGGCGCACGATTTCCGCCACTTCCAGGGCGGCGGCGCGCACGGGCTCCGCCGCGGGCGGGACGGCGAGCGCGCGGATGCCGGCGAGCGCCGTCAAGACCGGCGCACGGGTCGAGTTGCGGTTGCCTGCGGTGGTTTCCAAGAGGGTCGGGTCTCGCCGGTGTAGGTGGGTTTAGAACACCATTGCCGGTATCATACGCGGATGGCAATTCAGAGAGTTCGGGTGCTCGGCATCGATCCGGGGTCACAGCGCACGGGATTCGGAGTGCTGGACGCGGTGGGGCCTCGCCTGAACTACGTCTCGAGCGGTGTGATCCGCACGACCGGAATGGATTTTGCGGCACGCCTGTGCGAGATCTTTCGTTGCATGCAGACGATCGTCGCGGAATATCGGCCCGAGGAGATCGCGATCGAGCGGGTGTTCATGAACCGCAATGCCGACAGTGCGCTCAAGCTCGGCCAGGCGCGCGGCGCCGCCATATGCGGGACCGCAGACTCTCGGGCGCAGGTGTTCGAGTACGCGCCGCGCGAGATCAAGCTGGCCGTGGTCGGTTCGGGCAATGCGGAAAAGAGCCAAGTCCAGCTCATGATGCGCAGTCTCCTCAAGCTCGAGAGTGCCGTGACGGCCGATGCCGCCGATGCGCTGGCGGCCGCCGTATGCCATGCGCTGCGCGGTCGCGTGCGCGCCTCGCTGGCGCGGGCCGCGGGGCGTGGATGATCGGATTTCTGCGGGGTCGCCTCGCCGCCAAAAATCCGCCGACGTTGCTCGTCGACGTCGGTGGCGTGGGCTATGAAGTCGAGGCGCCGATGTCGACGTTCTACGGCTTGCCCGCGGTCGGCGAGCCGGTGTCATTGCACACGCATCTCGTCGTGCGCGAGGATGCACATGTGTTGTTCGGTTTCGGCTCGGAGGGCGAACGGCGACTGTTCCGCGGCTTGCTCAAGGTGTCCGGCGTCGGACCGAAACTCGCGCTCGGCATCCTCTCGGGGGCGAGTGTCGAGGATTTTCTACGGACGATCGAAGCGGAAGACGTCGCGATGCTGACGCGGATCCCCGGGATCGGCCGCAAAACCGCCGAGCGCGTGATCATCGAGATGCGCGACAGCGTCAAGAAACTCAGCGTTCCCGCCTCCGGCGGCGAATTAGGTTCGGCGTTCGCCGCAGCGGTCTCGCCACAGAGCGAAGCCTTTGCGGCCTTGGTGGCCCTCGGCTACAAGCCGCCCGAGGTTACGCGTCTGCTGCGCCTCGCCGACGAGCCGGGCGCGAGCACCACGGATCTGATCCGCCGCGCGCTGCAGGCGGCCGGTAAAGGATAGCGATGGGCATAGAACAGGATCGGATCATCACCGCGACCGGCGGCCGGGACGATGAGGTCGTCGATCGGGCCGTGCGGCCGAAGACGCTCACCGACTATGTCGGCCAGCCGAACGTCAAGACGCAGATGGAGATTTTCATCGAGGCCGCGCGCAATCGCGGCGAGGCGCTCGATCACGTGCTCATCTTTGGTCCGCCGGGTCTCGGCAAGACGACGCTTGCGAACATCATCGCGAACGAATTGAAGGTCAATTTGCGCCAGACCTCGGGCCCGGTGCTCGAACGGCCGGGCGATCTGGCGGCCTTGCTCACCAATCTCGAGCCGCGCGACGTCTTGTTCGTCGACGAGATCCATCGCCTGAGTCCCGTCGTCGAGGAGGTGCTCTATCCGGCGATGGAGGACTTTCAACTCGATCTGATGATCGGCGAGGGTCCGGGCGCGCGTTCGATCAAACTCGATCTGCCGCCTTTCACGCTGGTCGGCGCAACGACGCGGGCGGGTCTGTTGACTTCGCCCTTGCGCGACCGCTTCGGTATCGTGCAGCGTCTGGAGTTCTATTCGACCGAGGAGTTGCGCCGCATCGTGATCCGCAGCGCCGCGATCCTCAAGCTGCATCTGCAGCCCGACGGTGCCGAACGGATCGCCGAGCGCTCACGCGGCACGCCGCGCATCGCCAACCGTCTGTTGCGGCGGGTTCGGGATTATGCCGAGGTCAAGGCGGGCGGCGTGATCAGCGCGACGGTGGCCATGGCCGCGCTCGACATGCTCGAAGTCGACCCGCAGGGTTTCGACATGCTCGACCGCAAGCTCTTGCTGACGGTCATCGATAAATTCGAGGGTGGTCCCGTCGGTGTCGACAGTCTGGCCGCGGCCATGAGCGAGGAGCGCGGCACGATCGAAGACGTCATCGAGCCATTCCTCATCCAGCAAGGCTTTTTGATGCGCACCGCGCGCGGGCGCGTGGCCACGCGCCATGCGTATCTGCACTTCGGTCTCGCACCTCCGTCCCGGGAGCCGGTCGGCGAGCGGGACCCAAATTTCCCACTCTTCAAGGAGCCCGGTTGAGCGCCGGCCGTGCCCGGCACGTAGATTCAAGTCGTCGGCCGAAGGAGCGCGGAAATGTCTTGGATCGTGAAGCCGTGGAGTGGCGGTGCCACCTTGCACGATCGCCAACGGTGAATTGCGTCGTGCCTTGCCCCAGTGATTTGGGTGGCGCTAAGTGGTTGTATATTAATGAGTAAAAAGTTCCAAATCGTTCAGAGAATCTACTGGGAGGACACGGATGCCGGTGGCGTCGTGTACTACGCGAATTACCTAAAATTCATGGAACGTTGCCGGACCGAGTGGCTGCGCCAGTTGGGCGTCAAGCAGCAGCGATTGCGAGAGGAAAGACGCCTGCAGTTTGCCGTCGTGAGCGTCGCGGTGGATTTTCTGCTGCCCGCGGTGCTCGATGATGAAATTACCGTCACGGCCGAACTGCAGCGCTTGGGCGGTGCGACAATAGAATTCAAGCAAACGATATGGCGCGCGGATGTGCAGCTGATCGATGCCGACACGCGCGTGGCTTGTCTCGATTCAGACAGCCTGAAGCCGCGTGCCATCCCCAAAGATTTGTTCACGGAGTGGCGGCATGGGCAATGAGTTTTCGGTCGTGGATCTGGTGCTCGATGCGAGTCCCGTCGTACAGGCGGTGTTGCTCGCGTTGGCGCTGGCGTCGATCACTTCGTGGGCCGTCATCTTTGCCAAGGGTCGCATCATCGGCCGATCGCGACGGCAGGCGAGCAAGTTCGAGACAGCTTTCTGGTCGGGTGGTGACCTCGGCGCGCTTTATCGCAGCATCGAGACCAAAGGTCGCGCCGGCACGGGACTGCAGAGCATCTTCGAGTCCGGCTTCGGCGAGTTCAGCCGTTTGCGGCAGCTCTCGACGCCGTCCGATCTGCTTCTCGAGGGCGCGCAACGCGCGATGCGTGTCGCTCAGCTGCGCGAACTCGACCGGTTGGAGAAGAACCTCGCGCTGCTCGCGACCATCGGTTCGACGAGTCCCTATGTCGGCCTGTTCGGGACCGTCTGGGGTATCATGGGGGCGTTCCATAATCTCGGTAATGCGCAGCAGGCGACGCTAGCATCCGTCGCTCCTGGGATCTCGGAGGCCTTGATCGCCACCGCGATGGGCTTGTTCGCGGCGATCCCGGCCGTGGTCGCGTACAACCGCTATTCCGACCAGGTGAGCCGTCTCGAGCTGCGCTTCGACACGTTCATGGAAGAGTTCGCGACGATCCTGCAGCGCTACGGCCCGGCCCGCGGCGCGCAAGGCTGATGCCGATGGCTGCCAGGTCTCGTCGCCGCAAACTCATGGGTGAGATCAACGTCGTGCCGTATATCGACGTGATGCTCGTGCTCCTGATCATCTTCATGATCACGGCCCCTCTGCTCAAGGAAGGCGTCAAGGTGGATCTGCCGACCGCGGCGGCGAAGCCGCTCGACCCGACCTTTCTGAACAAGCACGAGCCGCTGATTCTGACGGTGGATGCGCGCGGCCGGCTCTATATCGACATCGGTGGCGGCGGCAAGAGCGATCAGCCCGTACCCGAGACCACCGTCGCGAGCCGCACCGCTGCCGTATTGCACCGCGACCCGCTGACGCCGATTCTGATCCGTGCGGATACCAACGTACCCTATGGAGAGGTGGTCCGGGCGATGGTCGTGCTGCAAAAGGCCGGCGCGAGCAAGGTCGGATTCCTGACCGATCCCGAGCAGACGAAACCGCGGACGCCGCGCGCAGCCGACGGAGCGGGAGCGCGGTAAATGGGCGGGTTCTTCCGCGACAACGGGTCGTCGGTCTTTTTATCGGTGTGCCTGCACGGCTTGATCGGCGCGGCACTGATATTCGCTGCCCGGTTTTCGTTCACGAGTTCCTCGCCGCGCGAACAGGCGTTTCCGGTGAGTGCGACCGTGGTCAATATCGGTGTGTTGCGTGCGGCTCAACACATCCAAGAGGACGCGCAGGCGCAAGCGGCGGCCCAGATCGAGGCCTCGGCTCGGGCCAAAGCTGCCGAGGCCGCCGCAGCTGCGCAGCACTCCGCGGCCGCCGCCGAAACAGCCGAGCAGGCGGCGCAGGCCGCGAAGCAGGCCCTCGATGCCAAGCAGGCGGCCGCCGCCAAACAAGCGGCCGACGCAGCGCGCGCCGCCGAGGCGGTCAAGGCCGCCGACGCGGAACGAGCAGCCGCGGCGAAGCGGGTCGCTGAGGCTAAGACCGCGGCGGACGCAAAGGCTGCCGCGGACGCGAAGGCGGCGGATGCCAAGGCGGCTGCCGAAGCAAAGCGAATCGCCGATGCAAAGAAGGCCGCCGACGACAAAGCGCGTGCGGCGCGCGAAGCCGAGCTGCAAAAGCAGCTTGCCGATGAGGAACATGCGACCCAGATCGAGTCTGGCCCGCTCGGCGATCAGTACAAAGCCCGGCTACAAAGCAGGATCACCCACGCCTGGATCAAACCGGCCTCGGCTCGCTCCGGTATCGACTGCACCGTCGAAGTGACGCAGGTGCCGGGTGGCGAGGTGACGAATGCACGTGTTTTGCAGTGCAATGGCGATTCGGCCGTTCGCCAATCGATCGAAAATGCGGTATATCGTGCCTCCCCGTTGCCGGACCCCCCGGATCCGAGCCTGTTCCACCGAGTCTTCGTCATCGAGTTCACGCCCAATGATTAATCCCTTAAGCGCCTTACGCGCATTATTCGTGCTCGTTCTGCTGACCGTGGGCGGCGCGGCCCGCGCGGAGTTCGTCGTGCAGATCACGAGCGGTCAATCCGAGGCGACGCCGATCGCGATCGTGCCTTTCTCCACGCCCGACGAGGCGGCTGCGACGTTCGACGTCGCGCAGTTGGTCGGCGAGGATCTCGGTCGCAGCGGCCGTTTCTCACCCATGGATCGCAAGGACATGATCGAACAGCCGCATCTCGGCAGCTCGATTTCCTTCGATGACTGGCGGCGGCTGAACAACGACTACATCGTCGTTGGCCAGCTGACGGCCTTGGGCAACGACCGCTTCAACATCGTTTTCGAACTCTACAACGTCTTGACGCGACAGCGTCTGCTCGCCTACCAATTCAGCGCGAATCGCGCCGGTCTGCGTTTGGCGAGTCACCAAGTCGCCGATATGATCTTCGAGAAGATCATCGGGGTGCGCGGCGCTTTCGCGACGCGGATTGCCTACATTTCGGTGCTCGGGCATCTGCCGAACAAGACCTACCGGCTGATCGTCGCGGACGCCGACGGCTACAATCCTAGCGTCATCATGGAGTCGCACGATCCTCTGATGTCGCCCGCCTGGTCGCCTGACGGCAAGAGCCTCGCCTACGTCTCGTTCGAGGATCGACTGCCGTCGGTGTATATCCAGACGCTCAAGACCGGCGAGCGCCAGCGGGTCTCGGCACGTGCGGGTGTCAACCAGGCGCCCGCGTTCTCGCCCGATGGCAAGAAGCTCGCCCTCACGCTCTCGACGCGCGACGGCAACCTCGATGTCTACGTGCTCGATCTGGCGACCCAGGGCTTGACGCGCATCACCGACGACCCTGGCATCGATACCGAACCGCAGTGGTCCCGCGACGGCCAGAGCCTGTACTTCACGTCGGATCGGGCCGGCGGTCCGCAGATCTACAAGATCGCCCTGAGTCCCGGCAGCCGTCCGCGCCGCCTCACGTTTCAAGGCGCCTACAATGCGCGTCCGCGGATATCGCCGGACGAGACGCAGATGGCGTTCGTCACGCAAGAAGAGGGCGCCTACCGGATCGCGACCATGGATCTGAACGGCCACAACGACGTGCAGGTGCTGACCAAGGGGCGTTTCGACGTGTCGCCGAGTTATGCGCCGAACGGCGCCGTGATCATTTATGCGAGCCGGGACGGTGGGCGCGGCGTGTTGGCCCTGGTCAGCGGCGACGGTCATGTTCAGCAGCGGCTGGTCTCGCCCGACGGCGAGGTGCAGGAGCCGGCTTGGGGGCCTTTCTAAGGCGAACGTTCGCCGGTAGGCTTGGGATCAATCGAGATATTCACGAGTGGAGAAACGAGTCATGAAGCGATTATTAGCGATCGGCCTGTTGGTTTGCGGCGCGGCCCTCTTGGCCGGTTGTCCCAAAAAGCCGACCGTCTCCGAACCCGCCTCGACGGCAAGTCAAGTACCTGCGAGCAGCGCGACCACCGGTGCCGGCAACGGGCCGTCGACGAGCGGCTCTCCGTACGGCAGCGACTCGGGCGCCAACGGTCCTGGTGTCAACGGTCCGCTCGCCGGACGCGTGATTTATTTCGACTTCGACAAGGCGGAGATCAAGCCGGAGTTCGCCGATCTGATCACGACGTTCGCCAAGAATCTGGTCGCGCATCCGAATCTGAAACTGCGCCTCGAGGGCAATACGGACGAGCGCGGCACGCGCGAGTACAACATCGGCCTTGGGGAGCGGCGCGCCCAGGCCGTGCGCCGCGCGCTGATGTTGCAAGGCGTCGCCGAGAGCCAATTGACGACGGTGAGCTTCGGTGCCGAACGTCCCGCGGTCGAAGGTGACGATGAATCCGCCTGGTCGCAGAATCGTCGCGTCGAGTTGGTCTACCTGCCGTGACTTTGCTCGCGGGCCGATCATGGCTGCTCGGCACGGCGGCGATTCTCGCCGGCTGCGCCTCGACGCCGCCCGACAAGGACCCGGTGCAGATCAAGCTCAACGATCTCGATGCGCGCTTGGGCCGGATCGAGCGCGTGCTCGCGAACCAGAGCCTGCTCGATCTCGCCAATCAACTCGAGGCGGCGCGCAGCGACGTGCGCTCGCTGCACAACGACGTTGATCTCCTCAACAATAACCTCGCGAACACGCGCAAACAGGAACGGGATCTCTACGCCGATCTCGATCGGCGCCTCAAAGTCCTCGAGGCACGCGGGTTCGCGGCCGCCGGCGCAAGCGCGGGTGCGCAACCCGTCGGCGGCGCGGCTGCGACGGCGCCGGGCGGGGCCGCGGCCGCTGCGGGTGGCATCACTCCAGCCGCGGCCGGCGATGCGTCGGGCGCCGGGGCCGCGTCCGATAAGGCCAACTACCAGACCGCTTTCGACCTGCTCAAGGACGGCAAGTACGATCAGGCGACCGCCGCGTTTCAACAATTCCTGGCGACCTTTCCCGACAGCAGTCTCGCCGACAACGCGCAGTACTGGTTAGGCGAGGCGTATTACGTGAACCGTAACTTCACCGGTGCACTGGCCGCCTTTCAGGCCGTGATCGATCGCTATCCGCAGTCGCGCAAGGTTCCCGATGCGCTCTTGAAGATCGGTTACTGCGATTACGAGCTCAAGCAGGTGGATCTCGCGATGCAGGTTCTGAGTGACGTGTTCACGCGCTTCCCGGATACGTCCGCCGGCAATCTCGCGAAGCTGCGCATCGACAAGATAGAGGCCGAGCGGCATTGAGCGCCACGGTCGACATACGCGAGCGGGCGCCCGTGCGCAAACTCGGCCGGCTGCGCATCAACGAGATCTTTCATTCGCTACAGGGCGAAGCCGATGCCGTGGGTTTTCCGACCGTCTTCGTGCGGCTCACCGGTTGCCCATTACGCTGCGGCTATTGCGACACGGAATACGCCTTCCACGCCGGCGACTGGTTGAGCCTCGACAGTATTCTCGAGCGGGTCGCGAGCTTTGGCGCCGCGCATGTCTGCGTGACCGGCGGCGAACCGCTGGCGCAGCCCGATTGCCTGCCGCTGCTCGCGCGGCTCTGCGATGCGGGATACCGGGTTTCGCTCGAGACCAGCGGTGCGCTCGATATCGCGGGCGTCGATGCCCGGGTCGCGCGCGTCGTCGACGTCAAGACGCCGGGTTCGGGCGAATCGGCGCGCAATCGCGTCGAGAATTTCGCTCTGCTGTCGGATCGCGATCAGCTGAAATTCGTGATTTGCTCGCGCGAGGACTATGACTGGAGCAAGCAATTTCTGCATACCCATGCATTGCACGGGCGCTACCACATATTATTCTCGCCTAGCTTCGGCGCGCTATCGCCGACCGAGCTGGCGGACTGGATCCTCGCGGATCGGCTTGCCGTCCGTTTTCAATTGCAGCTTCACAAAATCTTGTGGGGCGACGTGCCCGGCAAGTGAGCCCTCGAGCCGCCGTTGTTTTGCTGTCCGGCGGGCTGGATTCTGCTACGGTGCTCGCG
>Ga0116226_10001181_pt1 | contig 22674 bp, 20 predicted proteins | sample S1TSphfallax_FD_89692 | JGI IMG/M metagenome (GOLD analysis project Ga0116226, IMG submission 89692) | Host-associated microbial communities from peat moss isolated from Minnesota, USA - S1T2_Fa - Sphagnum fallax MG | ecosystem: Host-associated > Plants > Peat moss > Unclassified | place: USA... | reverse complement strand
GCGTCGTCGCAATAGGCCGTGGCGACCCGGGCGAACATGTCCTGATAAGACTCGCCGGCCAACAGATAGCGGTCCTTCAACGTCGTCTTGCCGAAATCGGTCAGCAGGGCGTCGCGGGTGCGGTCCACCTCCACCTTGCGGACAAGCTGGAGCTGGGGACGTTCGGACTGGCGCGCCGGTTTGCCCTGCGCCGCACGTTCCGAAACCGTCTTAAGCGCTTCAGCCATTGAGCCAACCCCCACATCTTGTGCAACGGGGACATGTCACCCCTAAATGCGGGGTACGTCAACATTCTCGAACGCCGCAGGCGGAACTAAATTTCTGCATATTAACCCTTGTGATTCAGCTTGTAATAACCATTCCGAGTCTTGCGCGGTTCCGGCCGCCCTCAAGCTACCTCCTGTGATCAACTCCCCGGCTTGACCTCGCCGCAGGATGGGATCAAACGCCCCACATTCAGCCCGGATGGAGACATGATCATGCGCGTGGGCGTGCCCAAGGAGATCAAATCCGACGAGTATCGCGTCGGCCTCACGCCCATTGCGGCCAAGGAGTATATTCTGCACGGCCATCAGGTGCTGGTGGAGACGGGCGCGGGCCAGGGCGCGGGTTATAGCGACGAGGATTACGCCAAGGCTGGCGCGACCATCCTGCCCGACGCCGACGCGGTCTTCGCCCAAGGCCAGATGATCATCAAGGTCAAGGAGCCGCAGAAGGTGGAGTGGGAGCGGCTGAAGGCCGACCATATCCTGTTCACCTATCTACATCTCGCGCCCGATCCGGCCCAGACGGAGGGGCTGTTGGCCTCGGGCTGCGCCGCCATCGCTTATGAAACCGTGACTGATTCCAAGGGCGGGCTGCCCCTGCTGGCGCCTATGTCGGAAGTGGCGGGGCGAATCGCGGTGTTTTCGGCGGGCGAGACGTTGCTGAAGCATAATGGCGGCATGGGATTGCTGCTGTCTGGCGTGCCGGGCGTGCCGCCGGCGCGCGTGCTGGTGCTGGGCGGCGGTGTGGTCGGCGCCAACGCCGCGCGCATGGCCGTGGGCCTGGGGGCCGAGGTGGTGGTGATGGAACGCTCCATCCCCCGTATGCGCGAGTTGGACGACATCTTCATGGGCCGCCTGCGCACCCGCTATTCCACCGCCGCCGCCGTGGAGGAGGAGGTGCTGCTGGCCGATGTGGTGATCGGCGCGGTGCTCACCGCCGGCGCCGCTGCGCCCAAGCTGGTGAAGAAGGAACACCTGTCGCGCATGAAGCCCGGCTCGGTGCTGGTGGATGTCTCCATCGACCAGGGCGGCTGCTTTGAGACCTCGCGCGCCACCACCCACCTCCACCCGACCTTTGTGGTCGACGGCGTGGTGCATTACTGCGTCGCCAACATGCCGGGCGCTGCGCCGCGCACCTCGTCTGAAGCGCTCGGCCACGCCACCCTGCCCTTCGGCCTGGCGCTGGCGGATCGCGGCTTGGAAGCGCTGAAGTCCAACCCCCACCTGGCGCGCGGCCTCAACGTCCTGAACGGCCAACTGACCCACCCGGCCGTGGCGAATGCGCTCTCAAAGCCGTTTGTCGATCCGTATGGGGCTTGGTCTTAGGCGGGAGTCACCCCTACTCAAAGATCGTGGCCAGTCTGGCCATCACCTCATCCAGGATCGTCGCTGGGAGTTCTTCCACTTTACGGCCATTGCGGGCTTGCAGGTCGAGTACGCGGGGCTGGTCGCAGCGCACCGCGCCCACAGTTTTATGCCTAAAATCGGCACGGCGAAGCCGATGCGGCGCGCGAACTCGCCCCCATAGCGTTCTCCGCCTTCACGCGCCATATATCCACCCATGCGTTTCAAGCTTGAGCATCGTATCGGGGTGAAGGCCTCGCCGTCTGAGGTGTGGGCCTTGATCTCGGACCTGGAGGGCTGGAAGGCCTGGAACCCGATCCATCCTGAGGTGTCAGGCGAACTCAGATTCGGCGCCCGTCTGACCGTGACCGAGGCCCTGCCCGGCCAGGCGCCCGACGTGATCACCCCCGAAGTCATTGACTGGGTCCCGGACTCCCATATCCACTGGCGCGACAAAACGGCAGGGGGCTTGGTGCGTCGTCTTCGCTATCTGGAGATTCAGACCCTGAGTGAGACGGGCTGCATCTTTTCCAATGGCGAAATCTATGACGGGTTAGGAACCCGCTTCATCTCGCGCCCGATGCGCCAGGCATTGCAGCGGGGCTTTACAGAGCTTGGCGAGGCGGTGAAGGCGACTGTGGAGGCGCGCCTCAGCGTCGCGCAGGGCGATGCCGCATGATCGACGATCTCTACAGCGCCCGCATCCTCCGCCTCGCCGCCAACATGCCCCATGCCGGCCGCCTGGCTTCGCCTGACGCTTCAGCGGAAAAGGTCTCGCGCCTGTGCGGCAGCAAGGTGGTGGTGGATGTGCGGGTCAAGGACGGTGTGATCATCGACTTCGCCCAGGATGTACGCGCCTGCGCCCTCGGCCAGGCCGCCGCCGCCATACTGGGCGACCAGATCATCGGCGCGGAGGTTCAAGAGGTCGAGGCCGCCCGCGACGCCTTGCGCGCCATATTGAAGGACGGCGGCCCTGCGCCCGTGGGGCGATTCGCTGATCTGGCCGTGCTGGCCCAGGTGCGCGACTATCCCGCCCGCCACGCCTCCACCCTTCTGGCCTTCGAAGCGGCGGCCGAGGCCGGGCGAACCGCGGCGCGGGGCTAAAAACCGTCCCTTTCTATCAAAAGTGTGGCGCCGACGCCGTTGGCGCACCCTTGGCGGCGTGCTAGCTCTGTACTGCGCCTTTAGGTGAGGACGGAACGTGTCGGGACTTTTCGCACGCGTCGTGCTTTCAGGGTTGCGCCTGTACAAGGTGGTTCTGTCTCCCCTGTTCGGCGAGCGCTGTCGTTTTCTTCCGACGTGCTCGGAGTATGCGGCTCGGGTGCTTATTTCTCATGGCCTTGTCCGGGGCGGCTGGCTAGCGACCAAAAGACTATGTCGCTGCCATCCCTTCGGCGGATCGGGTTATGATCCGCCGCCGGACCGAGTCGCGCGCACATGGAAGTGTGAGACATGATCGAATTTCTGTTCCCCGATGGCGCAAGGCGGCAATATGCAGACGGGGCGACCGGTCGGGACATTGCGGAGAGCCTCTCGAAGTCCCTGGTGAAGAAGGCCGTTCTGGTGCGGCTCGACGGCAAGATGCTCGATCTGAACCGTCCGCTGGAGCAAGGCGGCGAGATCGAGATTCTGACGCGCGATCACCCCGATGTGCTGGAGACCATTCGCCACGACACGTCGCACGTGATGGCGGAAGCGGTGCAGGAGCTGTTTCCCGGCACGCAGGTGACCATTGGCCCGGCCATCGAGGATGGCTTTTATTATGACTTCGCCCGGGACGAGCCCTTCAGCCTGGATGATCTGGCCAAGATCGAAGCCCGCATGCGTGAGATCGTGGATCGCGATGAAAAGATCGTGCGCGAAGTTTGGAACCGCGACGACGCCATCATCCACTTCGCGGCCATGGGCGAGGCTTATAAGGCGGAGATCATCCGCGACCTGCCCGAGACGGAAACCATCACCATCTATCGCCAGGGCGCGTGGCAGGACCTGTGTCTCGGCCCCCACCTCCCTTCCACCAAATTCGTCGGCAAGGCGTTCAAGCTGACTAAGCTGGCGGGCGCCTATTGGCGGGGCGATCACAACAACGCCCAGCTCCAGCGCATTTACGGCACGGCCTGGGCCAGCGAGGAGGATCTCGCCGCCTATCTGCATCGGCTGGAGGAGGCGGAAAGACGCGATCACCGCAAGGTCGGCCGGGCGATGGACCTGTTCCATATTCAGGAAGAAGGTCGGGGCATGGTGTTCTGGCACCCCAAGGGCTGGGCGCTCTATCGCACGCTGGAGGCCTATATGCGCCGCCGGGTCGAGGCCGCCGGCTATGTGGAGGTAAAGACGCCCCAGGTGCTCGACCGCACCTTCTGGCAGCAGTCGGGCCACTGGGACAAATACCGCGAGAACATGTTCGTCTGCGAAACGACCGAGGGCGAGACCCTCGCCTTGAAGCCGATGAACTGCCCAGGCCACATCCAAATTTTCAATTGGGGCCAACGGAGTTATCGCGAACTGCCGATCCGCATGGCCGAAATGGGCTCATGCCATCGCTATGAGCCGTCCGGCTCCTTGCACGGGCTGATGCGGGTGCGGGCCTTCACCCAGGATGACGGCCACATCTTTTGCCGCGAAGACCAGATCGAGGCCGAGACGACGCGCTTCATCGAGCTGTGCCGCTCAGTGCACGCGGATCTGGGGCTGGAAGCGGAGTATATTTCCCTGGGCACCCGGCCCGAGCTGCGTGCGGGCACAGACGCCTTCTGGGATCGCTCAGAGGCTCAGATGCTCAACGCCGCCCGCGCCGCCGGTTATGAACCCGTGATCGCCCAGGGCGATGGGGCCTTTTATGCGCCCAAGCTGGACTTCATGGTGCGCGACGCCATCGGCCGTCAATGGACCTGCGGCACGATCCAACTGGACTATGTCCTGCCCGAGCGTCTGGGGGCGGAATACGTGGCCGAAGACGGCTCCAAGCAGCGGCCTGTCATGCTGCACCGGGCCATTCTGGGATCGTTCGAGCGTTTTCTGGGCATACTGATCGAAAACTATGGCGGGTCCTTTCCGCTTTGGCTATCTCCCGTTCAGGTTGTCGTCGCTACCATTACATCGGACGCGGAAGATTATGCGCGTCAAGCGGCGGCGCAGCTTCGAAAGGCGGGGCTTAGGGTGGAGACGGACCTTCGCAACGAGAAGATCAACTACAAGATTCGCGAGCATAGCCTGGCCAAGGTTCCGGTGATCGCCGTGGTCGGCCGCAAGGAAGCGGAAACCCGCCAGCTCGCCCTGCGCCGGCTGGGCTCGGAGAGTCAGTCGATCTTAAGCCTTGCGGAAGCTGCCGACAGGTTGGCGCGGGAAGCCCTGGCGCCTGATCTGGCCCGTACAGCCGATGGTCAATCCCCCAATGGGACCCTCGCAGCCGCATGAACACCTATGTCCGACCGTTGAATGGCGGACTGCTTGAGCGCGCCAAGGTGCTCGCCACCGCAGACGTCGTAGACCTTTCCGTGATTATGGTCGTCTACCGCACCGGCGCGGCGCTGCAGGAAAGTCTGGCGCGGGTGCTGGACGATCCGAGCATGGATGAGTTCATCCTGATCGATAACGGCTCTCGGCCTGAGGAAGAGGCCTGGCTGGATGCGGCCGCCGCGTCCGATCCCCGAGTGCGCCTCCTGCGCGGCCACGGCAATGTCGGCTTCGCCCGCGGCGCAAACATGGGGGCGGAGGCGGCCACAGGCCGGGTGCTGGTTTTCCTCAATCCGGACGCCTTTATAGACGTCGACTGTCTATCGAGCCTGCGCACGGCGGTAGACGAGACGCCTGCGCCCAGGCTGGTAGGCGCGCGCGTGCTGAACCTGGATCGTACGGAGCAGCGCGGCGCGCGGCGCGGCGAGGTGACGCCCGTCACCACGCTCCTCAGCCTGACCAAGCTGTCTCGGCGGGTGTCGGCCCTGCGCGGCTTTGAAATCCACCATCAAGATGATCCGACGCCCGACAGGCCCAGCGCCGTGCCGACCATTTCAGGGGCGTGCTTTTCCATGACGCGAGCTGACTTCGTCGAACTGGGCGGTTTCGACGAAGGCTATTTCCTGCATGTGGAAGATGTGGACCTATGCTGGCGCGTACGCCAAAGCGGCGGCGTCGTCCTGTTCCACCCCACGGCGCGGGTGGTGCATCTGGGCTCCACCAGCCATACCTCGCCTTTGAAGGTCGAATTCTGGAAAGGGCTTGGACTGGTCCGCTATTTTCGCAAGCGGGCCGATAATCCGGGGCGGGCCGCCCTGGCCGTCGCCCTGGCGCCCTTGATTATGCTGGTCTCCGTCCTTCGCCCGCTCCTGGGACGGCGGCTGCGTTAAAAGACATCAAAGAATGCGAGTTGACGAAAACTGTCGCACAAAAACCGCACTCTTAGAAATGTATGGCGACATTGTGGAACGAATTGGATCGTCGGCGCATTTGTCCCGCATAGCTTGTCGGGGACGATGATTTCCAAAGTGGCGATACTAGGTCGAGTTTGCACCATGGGTGTGGCCCGCTAAGCATATCCGCCGAGGTTTATCGTCTGAATTTGATGTCTTTTCGTTTGAGCCGTTGACATGTCGGCTAATGGCTTTCATGAGACGCGGCCTAACGTCACGGCGACGAAATGTGTCGCACGTGACCGGGACGACACGACGTCTTCGTTTTCGACTTGTTATACCGTTCCTTGGCCGAGCATCTCGGCTGTCGCTCAGGGCAGATGAGGGTCCTTGATATGAAAATTAATCTCCTGGCTGGGGCAGCCTTGGCTGCGGTGCTCGCCACCGCCGCCGGCGCACAAGCCCAAACGGCGCCCGTTAACGGGTGGTACGCGGGCGCAGACGTCGGCTGGCACTTCCTGGACGCCGCCGGCGGCATCAGCACCACATCATCGAACAACGCCCCCGACGGCGCTCCCTATGGTTGGCGCTGGCACATCAAGAAGGGCGGCGATTTCGACGGCTTCGCCGAACTCGGCTACCGCTTCTCACCAAACTGGCGCGTTGAACTGGAAGGCGGATATCGTCACGGCGACCTCGGCCCCGTGTTCGGCTCGACCAACCGCTCGCAGCCCATCGCACTCTGCGCCAATAACTTTGTCGGCTGCGGCAAGCCTGCAGGCAAGCTGGAAGCTTACAGCGTAATGGCTAACGCCATCTACGACATCGACTTCCCCTCCAGCATGATGAAGTCCCTGCCCCTGCACCCCTTCATCGGCGGCGGCGTCGGCATTCTGGATCTGAACACCAAGGCGTTCGGCGAGTTCAGCGGCGACCCCAACCGGGCCGATCCGGGCTATCAGACGCTGACGGTCAACAGCACCGATGCTGTCTTCGCCTATCAAGGCTTGGCCGGCATTACCTATCAAGTGAACCCCCGCCTTGCGGTGGATCTGAAGTATCGCGCTCTCTACACGGCCAATGTCACCTGGCAGTCGACGGGTTCCAGCGTGCTTCAGCCCGGCACTTTCAAGGGCAATTACAACGATCAGAGCATAACGATCGGCCTGCGCTACGCCTTCTCGGCGCCGCCGGCTCCGCCCCCCCCGCCGCCGCCGCCGCCCCCTCCGCCGCCTCCGCCCCCGCCGCCTCCGCCGCCGGTTGAGGCTCCCCCGCCGCCGCCTCCGCCGCCTGTGGCTCAGGAGTTCGTGGTGTACTTCCCCTTCGATAAGTCCGTGCTGACCAGCGACGCGCAAGCCGTCGTCCAGTCCGCCGCGTCTTATGCCCAGAAGGGCGGCGTCGCCACCGTGACCATCGTCGGCCACACCGACACGTCGGGTTCGGTGAAGTACAACCTGCGTCTGTCCGAGCGCCGCGCCAAGGTCGTCGCTGACGCTCTGGTCGGTTTGGGCGTCCAGCAAGGCAATATGAGCGTGAGCTGGGTCGGCAAGACCGACCTGGCCGTCCCCACCCCCGATGGGGTGAAGGAGCCGTTGAACCGGCGCACCACCATTGTCGTGACGCCCCCCGGCGCCATGGCGAAGTAAACAGATCCCCCAAAGGGATCAGCTTTGAGGAGAGCCCGGCTTCGGCCGGGCTCTTTTTTTGTCCGCGACAGCCCACTAGGCTGACAACCTACGGCGCATAGGGCGCGGGACGAGGCTATGGCTCAGTATTTCACCCTGAACGCCCTGGGCTCCTTCGCCACCCTGACCTTTCTTGAGATTGTGCTGAGCGTCGACAATGTCGTTTTCGTCGCCCTGGCGGTGGACCGCCTGCCCAAGGCGCGGCGGCGTCTTGGGCGACAGCTAGGCCTTTGGCTGGCCCTAGCCTTTCGGATTGCGCTGCTTTGCGGCCTGGTCTGGCTGAGCCGGCTCGACGTCATCCTGATCCACGCCTTCGGCCGCGCGATTACCGTGAAGGACGCGGTTCTGATCGGCGGGGGAGCCTTTCTGATCTATAAGAGCGCCGGGGAAATTCAGGCGGACCTGGCAAGGGCCGGCCGCACCCGGCCGAGACCTCGCCCCCCAGCGGGCCTGCTCGCCGTCATTCTCGAAATCGGCCTGATTAATCTGGTCTTCTCGCTGGACAGCGTCGTCACCGCCATCGGCCTTGCCAACCAACTCCCTATTATGATCGCCGCCGTCGCCGTGGCCACCTTCCTGATGATGGCGGCGGCCGGGCCGGTGGGCGGCTTCATCGAACGCCGGCCGACGACCAAGATGCTAGGCCTCGCTTTTATTCTGCTCGTCGGCGTCGCCTTGATTGGCGACGGGATAGGCTGGCCCATTCCCCGGGGCCTGCTTTACGCCGCTATCGGCTTTTCCATGCTGGTCGAGACGCTGAATTCATTTCGGGCGGACGCAAATAGCGGCGGCTAGTCAGGTCCAGCGAACGGCGGCTGGTTGCGGCGGGGCGAGGTGCGTGCTATGGCCGCCCAGCTTGAGCGGGACGGCTCGCGCGCTCGCCTTCTCGTGCGCCAAATTCCAAACCCGCCCTGCGGATACAAGCGGTCTCGGGCTGTGGCGTTCGAGGCGCGACAGACACATAATCGGGCGGTAGAACAGAGTGGCGGACGACTCCAGAAACGCGGACGTGGGCGCACGATATGCGCGGGCCCTGTTCGACCTCGCTGACCAGGCCAAGGTCCTGCCCGCAGTGGAGGCCGACATCAAGGCTTTGCGCATCGCCGAGCAGGACAACAAGGAGCTGCGCCAGGCGCTTTCCAGCCCGATTATAAGCCAGGAAGACAAGGGCAAGGTCCTCCTAGCTATTGCGGAGGCGGCGGGCTTCGCACCCTTGACCAAGAACTTTCTCGCCATCCTGTCGTCCAACAACCGCGCGGCCGCCTTTACCGCGGTCGCTTTGGCCTTCGAGCGTCTGGCCGCCGCGCAGCGCGGCGCGGTCGCCGCCGAAGTGACCAGCGCCATAGCCCTGACCGCCGCCCAGAAAGAGGGCGTCGCCGCCGCCCTGCGCCAAGCGCTCGGCAAGGACCCTGAAATCACCACCCGCGTCGATCCCAGCCTGCTCGGCGGGTTGAAGGTGCGCGTCGGCTCCCGCCTGTACGACTCCTCTTTGAAGTCCAGACTTGATTCCCTGAAGTTCGCCTTGAAGCGCGCTTAACGGCCAGAACATAGAGCTTACACCCATGGATATCCGCGCCGCCGAAATCTCGGCCATCTTGAAATCACAAATCGCCAATTACGGCCACGAGGCTGACGTCTCCGAGGTCGGCACCGTTCTCTCCGTCGGCGACGGAATCGCTCGCATCTATGGCCTGGATAAGGTCCAGGCCGGCGAGATGGTGGAATTCCCCAAGGCCGGCGTGAAGGGCATGGCGCTCAATCTGGAGCGGGACAATGTCGGCGTCGTGATCTTCGGCGACGACCGCAATATTGGCGAAGGCGACGAGGCGCGGCGTCTAGGCGAGATCGTGGACGTGCCCGTGGGCAAGGGCTTGCTCGGCCGCGTGGTCAATCCCCTGGGCGAGCCGATTGACGGCAAGGGTCCGATTGTTTCGACAGAGCGTCGCCGGGTGGATGTGAAGGCGCCGGGTATCATCCCGCGCAAGTCGGTGAGCGAACCTGTGCAAACCGGCATCAAGGCCATCGACACCTTGATCCCAGTGGGTCGCGGCCAGCGGGAGCTGATCATTGGCGACCGTCAGACCGGCAAGACCGCCGTGGCGGTGGACGCCATATTGAATCAGAAGACCATCAACGCCGGCGACGACGAGAAGGCCAAGCTCTACTGCATCTATGTCGCCATCGGTCAGAAGCGCTCCACCGTCGCCCAGATCGTGCGCACCTTGGAAGAGCGCGGGGCGCTTGAGTACACCATCGTCGTCTCCGCTACGGCGTCAGAGCCTGCGCCCTTGCAGTTCCTGGCCCCCTTCGCCGGCTGCGCTATGGGCGAGTGGTTCCGCGACAACGGGATGCACGCCCTGATCATCTATGACGACCTCAGCAAGCAGGCTGTGGCCTATCGCCAGATGTCGCTCCTTCTGCGCCGCCCGCCGGGTCGCGAGGCCTATCCGGGCGACGTCTTCTATCTGCATTCACGTCTGCTGGAACGCGCGGCCAAGCTGAATGACGATAACGGCGGCGGCTCGCTGACGGCCCTGCCCATCATCGAGACCCAGGCCAATGACGTGTCGGCCTATATTCCGACCAATGTGATCTCTATCACCGACGGTCAGATCTTCCTGGAAACCGATCTGTTCTATCAAGGCATCCGCCCCGCCGTGAACGTCGGAATCAGCGTCAGCCGCGTGGGCTCCTCCGCGCAGATCAAGGCGATGAAGCAGGTGGCGGGCGCGATTAAGGGCGAGTTGGCTCAATATAGGGAAATGGCCGCTTTCGCCAAGTTCGGCTCAGACCTCGACGCCTCCACCCAACGCCTGCTGGCCCGTGGCGAGCGCCTGACCGAGCTTTTGAAGCAGCCGCAGTATTCGCCGCTGCAGGTCGAAGAACAGGTGGCGGTAATCTATGCCGGCACGCGCGGCTATCTGGATAAGCTGCCGGTGAACAAGATCGCAGCCTTCTCCGAAGCATTGCTCAGCAAGCTCCGGACGAGCTATCCCACTTTCTTTGAGGGCATCCGCACCAAGAAGGCCTTAACGCCGGAACTGGAAGCGATCCTGAAGGAAGCGCTGGACCTCGTTGTTCCCACCTTCGCGGCTTAAGGGCGGGACCTGATCGGCCATGCCCAGCTTGAAGGAAATGCGCAGCCGGATCTCCAGCGTGAAAGCCACGCAGAAGATCACCAAGGCGATGCAGATGGTGGCGGCGGCCAAGCTGCGCCGCGCCCAGGACGCGGCAGAGAGCGCACGCCCCTATGCAGTGCGTATGGCGGCGGTGATCGCCAACCTGGCTGCCGGCGTTTCAGGCGACAGCGCGCCCAAGCTCTTGGCCGGGACGGGACGGGATCAAAAGCATCTTGTTGTGGTGGCTACGGCGGATCGCGGTCTGGCGGGGGGCTTCAATTCCTCCATCGCCCGCCTGGCGCGGGAACTGGTCTCCAGCCTGCTCGCCGGGGGCAAGGATGTGAAGATCATCTGCATCGGCCGAAAGGGTCGCGATCAGCTTCGCCGCCAGTTCGGCGAGCTTATTCTGGAGACCTATGAGCCGACATCCGTGAAGGCCCTGACGCTCGACTTCGTCCAGCCCATCGCCACACAGATTCTGTCGCGCTTCGAAGCGGGCGAGGCCGACGTGGTCACGCTAATCTTCAGCCGCTTCAAGTCGGTGATCAGCCAGACGCCCATGACACGCCAGCTCATCCCGGCCGAGGTGCAGGCGGACGCCGCCGCCTCGCTCCAGGACGGCCTGAAGGGCGCGGTCTATTCTTACGAGCCGGATGAACAGACGATTCTGGAAACGCTCCTGCCGCGCAATCTGGCGGTGCAGATTTTGAGCGCCATCCTGGAAAATCAGGCCGGTTTCTACGCCGCCCAAATGAGCGCCATGGATAACGCCACACGTAACGCCGGCGACATGATCGCCAGCCTGACGCTTCAGTACAACCGTTCCCGCCAGGCCCAGATCACCAAGGAGCTGATCGAGATCATCTCCGGCGCAGAGGCGCTTTAACGACCAATCTGTGATAGGACCGGCTTCAGACCTGCTTTCGACCCCGTCGCAAGCGCCTGAACCCCGGATCGCCGAAGACAAAGAGACGAGCCCGAGACCGAAATGACCATCCAGCAACCCATCTCCGCCGACGCCCGCGCAAAGGGCCGCCTTGTCCAAGTCATCGGCGCCGTGGTCGATGTGGAATTCGACGGCCACCTGCCCTCGATCCTCAACGCCCTTGAAACCACCAATACGGACCAGAAGACGGGCTTGCCCTTCCGTCTGGTGTTCGAGGTGGCTCAGCACCTGGGCGAGAACACCGTGCGCGCTATCGCCATGGACACGACGGAAGGTCTCGTGCGCGGCCAGCCGGTGATCGACACCGGCGCGCCGATCACCGTGCCGGTCGGCCCAGCCACCCTCGGCCGGATCATGAACGTGATCGGCGAGCCGATTGACGAAGCGGGCCCTATCGACAGCCCCTTTCACCGCGGCATCCACCAGGAAGCGCCGTCCTTCGCCGATCAGGCCTCCTCCACTGAAATCCTCGTCACCGGCATTAAGGTGATCGACCTGCTCTGCCCCTATACCAAGGGCGGCAAGATCGGCCTGTTCGGCGGCGCGGGCGTGGGCAAGACCGTGACCATGCAGGAGCTGATCAACAATATCGCCAAGGCCTATGGCGGCTATTCGGTTCTGGCCGGCGTGGGCGAGCGCACCCGCGAAGGCAACGACCTCTATCATGAAATGATCGAGTCCAACGTGAACCAGGCCGGCGGCGGCGGCGACTCGCGCTGCGCCCTGGTCTATGGCCAGATGAATGAGCCGCCGGGCGCCCGCGCCCGCGTCGCCCTGACCGGTCTGTCCATCGCCGAATACTTCCGCGATGAAGAGGGCAAGGATGTGCTGCTCTTCATCGACAACATCTTCCGCTTCACCCAGGCGGGCTCCGAAGTGTCCGCCCTGCTCGGCCGCATTCCCTCCGCCGTGGGCTATCAGCCGACACTTGCGACGGAGATGGGCAATCTGCAGGAGCGAATCACCTCCACCAACAAGGGCTCCATCACCTCGGTCCAGGCCATCTACGTCCCCGCCGACGACCTGACCGACCCCGCGCCCGCCACCTCCTTCGCCCACCTGGACGCCACCACGGTTCTGAACCGCGATATCGCCGCCCAGGCCATCTTCCCGGCCGTGGACCCGCTGGACTCCACCTCGCGCATCCTCGACCCGCTGGTGATTGGCGATGAGCATTACAGCGTCGCGCGTCAGGTTCAGGAAATCCTGCAGCAGTACAAAGCGCTGAAGGACATTATCGCCATTCTGGGCATGGATGAGCTGTCCGAAGATGACAAACTGATCGTCGCCCGCGCCCGTAAGATCCAGCGCTTCCTGAGCCAGCCCTTCTTCGTGGCCGAACAGTTCACCAACCAGCCCGGAAAGTTCGTCGAGCTGGCGGATACGATCCGGTCCTTCAAAGCCATCTGCAACGGCGAGTACGACCACCTGCCCGAGGCCGCCTTCTACATGGTGGGTCCGATTGAGGAGGCCGTCGCCAAGGCCGAGAAGCTCGCGGCGCAAGCCTGATGCGCGCCCTCGCCGCCTCGGTTGGGCTCACGATCTGCGTTCTAAGCCGGACCGTGCCCGCCGTTGCGGCCGAAGCGCCGCCGCCCGCGCCAATCGCCGCCATGAGCGTGATTTTCAGCGTCTGCCGGGAGGCGGCGGTACAAGGCAAGCCGCCTGCCGTCTTCGCCGAACAACTCGGCCTTGAGGCGGAACCCGTGCCCCGGGGCGTGGTCATCGCCAAGGAAGGGACAAAAAGCTGGCGCGTGCCGTCTTCCACCGGCGAGGTCTATGTCCTAAGCGGCGCGATACCAGAGCCGGCGCAACCCTCCGCCTGTGTCGTCGCGATCTATGGCGATCCCATGACGGGGTTTGAGGACGCGCTGACCACCCGGATCACGGAGGCAGGCGTCGGCTTTGAGCGCGACGCCAAGCAGAGCTTCACCACGGACCGCTTCCGGGTCACGCATTACGACAGCAGCCAAGGCTATCTTGTGCGCAATGTCATGGCGGTTCGCCCCTTGGTCATGACGCCGGATCACCCCAGCTTGTCGATCATCTCCTATCGCGTGGACTATTCATGGCTAAAATCCATTTCTCATTAGTGGCGCCCGAGCGCGAATTGTTCGCCGGCGAGGTCGACCAGATCGACGCGCCCGGCGTTGAAGGCGATTTCGGCGTTCTGCCGGGGCACGAACCCTTCATGGCCACGCTGCGCCCGGGCGAGGTGGTGGTGCGGGACAACGGCAAGACCCGCGTCTTCTCCATAGAGGGCGGCTTCGCCGACGTCACGGCGACGAGCTTCATCCTTTTAGCCGAACACGCGGTCGAGGCGACGGTCAGCGCGTAAACTTAGCGTTTCAGGTCGCCGCCCAGGGACGGAAGGCCTCTACGACCTGGACATAGGCCTCATGCTTGAAGGGGACGATGCTTTCCAGCGCCTGGTCCAGGCGGGCCCAGCGCCAGGCGTCGAATTCCGGGTGCACATCGCCAGTTAGATCGATCTCGGACTCATCGCCCTCGAACCGAAAGGCGAACCAGGCCTGAATCTGCCCCTGATAGCCCTTTGCGATCTTGGCGCCCCTGGCCTCGGGCGGAAAGTCATAGCGAATCCAGCCCGGCGCCCGTGCTAGGAAGGCGACGGAGACGATGCCGGTCTCCTCCCGCAGCTCGCGGCGGGCGGCGTCCAATAGATCCTCGCCCGAGTCGACGCCCCCTTGCGGGAACTGCCAGTTATAGGGCGGCCGCCCGCCCTGGCGGCGGCCCAGCCAGACTCGACCCTCAGCATTGAAGACGACAATGCCGACATTGGGACGATAGCGGCCGCCGACGTCTGGAATAGGCTCAATCATCATCGCCGCGTTATGGCCGAAGCCGGCGCAAGTTGATAGCCGCGGCCTGGCAGGCCCTGGGCCCAGCGGCCGACCTGCTCAACTGTGACCGGATAGGAGAAGCCGACGCCTAAAGCTGCGCCATGTTGCAGGGCCTGAGCTTCCAGCCCCAGCAGCGCGCGGTCGATGCTGTCGACGGAAAGCTGCTCGTCCACCACGGCCGACGCCGTGGCGCGGGGAATCCCCACGGCCTTATGCGCGGCGGCGCCGTCGTCGATGAAACCCAGCCCTCTGGCCTTCAAGGCGCCGGTAAAAGCCCCCATAGCCGTGTTAGAGTTCAGGAATCGGCCACCCAGATAGTTGGTGACGGCGAAATAGCCGGTCGCCCGCGCCAGCAGCCACTCCAGCCGCTTCACCGTCTCCGCCGACGAAGCGCCGGCCATCAGGGTGTACTGGCCGGGATCGTTGTTGGGATAGTCCAGCGGCTCCATGGGGATTTCGATCATCACCTCATGGCCGGCGGCGCGGGCCTGGTCGACCCAGCTCTGCAAGCCTTCCGTATAAGAGACGAAGGACAGGGTCACTTCCGGCGGCAGGCGCTCAATGGCGGTCTTGGTGGAGGCGGCGTTCAACCCCAGCCCGCTGATCACTAGGGCCACCTTGGGTTTGCCGTTATCATGGAAGGGTCGGGCGTAGGCCTGGAACGGCGTACGGCCGTCGCCGGCGATAATGGGCAGAAGCCCGCCCGGGCCGGGGGCGGCGAGGCCCGCGATCGGCGCCTTGGGCAAGGGCGGGCCGACGCTGCGAACGACAGGCGGAGGCGCCGACGCAGCGGCCGGCGTGGGGCCGGCCTCGCCGCCGCCCATGGAGCCGCCCTGCGGCAGGGTTATCACCGCCTGGCCCTGGATCGGCGCCTCCGCCGAAGCCTCCGGCAGGGTCATCTCCTGGCCCGCGGTCATATTATCCAGCGATATAGCGCCGTCCCCGCCGAGCGGCGCGGTGGGGCGCTCCAGCTTCGGCGCGGCCTTACCCGCAGGGTCGAGCGAGATTCGCAAGGAGGGCGCGCCGGCATGGGGATCGCCCGTAATTGCGATCAACGCGCCCACCGCGCCGACCAACAGAAGCGCGGCCGCGCCGGCGCCGAGATAAGGATTGCTGATCGCCGCCAGCCAGTCCGGACCGGAGCTTGGAGGCGGCGTAGGCGTCGGCGTAGCGGGCTTACGTGCGAACATGAGGCGGATGACCTGGGCCGGAACGCATCAGAAAACGGGCGTCCTGCTAAAGTCTGAACGAACACGGTTAACAGGGCGCAAACACGCACCATAATTTTGAAGCCACCCCGGCGGCGTAGACGGGGCCGTCTTGCGCTGACGGCCCAGAAAACGACGCTACATTCCCGGCGTCTTCGCCCCGGCGCTTACATCCTTTGCGGGGGGCGAGGGATCGACGGGCTTGATCGGCGTCGCCGGCGGGGTGATCTGCGCCGTGGTGAACTTCGGAACCGGCTTGGCGTAGATGGCCGTCGGCTTCATCTGCACCGCCTTTTCCACAGAACCATATCGCAGAACGTCGAGCGCCCGTTGCAGCTCAAAGTCCGCCTTATCCTTTTCCGCCTGGGTCAGCTTGACGGCCGGCGTCTTGGAGACCGGCGGGGCGTCGTCGTCCTCATCGTCGGTAAGGGCGACCTTCTTGACGCCGGGCGTCGGCGCCGCCGAAGGAATTTCAATCTCCTTCGGGATAAGGCGCACACGGCCCTCCTGGGCATCCAGCGCATTGCGATAGCTGCCCTCCGTCATCTGCAGGGCGGCGTCTTCATAAATGGTTTCGGCCTGAGGCTTGGACTGGGCCACGAACAGATCCGGCGCAATGCCGGTCTTCTGGATCGAGCCGCCGGACGGGGTGTAATAGCGATCCGTGGTCAGCTTCAGCGCCCCATCGGCGCCGCCGCGCAGCGGCAGAACGGTCTGTACCGAGCCCTTGCCGAAGCTGGTCAGGCCCACCAGGATGGCGCGCTGACGATCCTTCAGCGCGCCGGCGACGATTTCAGCCGCAGACGCCGAACCACCATTGATCAGCACGACCATGGGAAGGCCATGAAGCTTGTCGCCGTCGGCCTTGGCGTTGAAGCGGGTGATATCATGCGGATCACGCCCACGCTGGGACACGACCTCGCCCCCGTTCAAAAAGTCCCCCGCTACATCCACGGCCTGGTCCACCAGCCCGCCGGGATTATTGCGAAGATCAAGAACAAGACCCTTCATGTTGGGGTCCTTGGCCTTCAGGTCGCTCAGGGCCGCGGCGGTTTCCGGCCCCGTCTTCTCATCAAAACCGGATAGGCGGATATAGCCGTAATCGCCCTCCAGCCGCGAGGTGACGGACTTGATCTCAATCACCTCCCGCGTGAGGCGCACAGTGAAGGGATTAGTCTTTTCCCGCGCAATGGTCAGGCTAATCTGGGTGCCGACCGGACCGCGCATTGACTTTACGGCGTCATTCAGGGACTGGCCGATAATGCTTTGCCCATCAATGGCGGTAATATAATCGCCAGGCTGGATGCCGGCGCGGGAGGCGGGTGTATCGTCCATGGGGGAAATGATCTTCACCGCCCCATCCTCCGCCGTCACCTGCAGGCCAAGCCCGCCGTATTCGCCGCGCGTCTGATCGCGCATGTCGCTGAAGCCGTCCGGATCGAGATAGCCGGAATGAGGATCGAGCGAGGTCAGCATGCCGTCTATGGCTGCCTGGATCAGCTTCTTATTGTCCACCGGCACGACGTATTGCTCGTCCACCTTAGTCAGCACGTCGCCGAACAATTGCAACATGCGATAGGTGTCGGCCCGGGTGGGATGAGCCGCTTGGTCCGCATAGGCCATGGCGGCCGCGCCCAATGCGAAGACGGAGACGGTGGAGACGCCGATCAGAAGAATTTTGCGCATCAGAACCTCGAACTCGCAGCGCCCCTAAATACACTTAAGAAACGCGCGTTAAAGAACAAGCCTACGCCATTTGACGAACGCCGCCCAGAACCTCAAACGCCTCAAAACCATCTGAAAACGGCTGAATTTCAAGTAAAAGAATAGGCCGCGGCTATCCGCCGCCGGAGGATGGAGCGGAGGCGGGCGGATTGGGCGCCGGATTGGCGGGCGCAGGCGCGAACCAGTGCGCGGGATCCACCGGCGACGTGCCCCGCCGGACCTCCAGATAAACCTCCGGCCGATCCGGCCCCGGACCGACCCGGCCGATGGGTTCGCCGGCCGCGACCATCTGGCCCGTATCGACGTCCAGCACGGCCAGCCCTGCCACAACGAGATGAAGATCCCCCGTCTTCAGGATCAGCACCAGCCCCCAATCCTTCAGCGGGCCGGCATAGTCCACATGGGCGGCGGCCGGGCTCAGCACTGGGGCGTTAGGCTCCGTCGTCCAGGTCCAGCCCTTCGCCCTAAGCGGGTCGGCGCCAGCCTGGCCGAACAGGCGCGCTACAGGCCCGGCGGACGGCGCGGTAAAATGCGTCGGCGCGCCAGTGGCCGTCCCCGCCGCCCCCGGAGCCTGGGCGTCCAGCGCTGTCACCAGTTCGCCCAGCGACCGCGCCCGCGCGGCCAGGCGACGTACATCCTCGTCGGCGGCCTTGGCGTCGCTGCGAAGCTGCTGCTCCAGGGCGCGTTTTTGCTCGATCAGGCCGGCGATTTTGGCCTGTCGGTCGGCCAGGTCGCTTTCCGCCTGGAACAGGTCGCCGCTGGCGGTCGCCGTCCGGCGGCGCAGAGCCTTAAGCTGCTCCGACGCCTGGGTGAAGGCCTTGCTGCGCGCCTCCAGCTCCGGCGCGATGGCCTGGATCAGGATGGCCGCACGGGCGGCGTCTCGGGCGGAGTGGGGGTCCACCAGCAGCGGCGGCGGCGGATTGCGCTGAAACATCTGCAGGGCGCCCAGGAGCTTGGTGAGGGACTCCTGATTTCGGCCGATCCTCTGTTTCAGCTCCGCCTCCTGCAGGTTCAGCTTGCGGAGCTGGCTGCGGGCGCCGCCGACGGACCGCTCCCCCGCCGCCTCCTGCTGGCCAAGGGCGATGAGCTGGCTGCGGAGTTTTTCCAGGTCCTTCTGCACCTCCGCCGCCCTGGCGCGGTCGATATCGCGATCCATAGCCCTGGCCTGGCGCTGAGCGTCGATGGCCGCCGCCGCAGTTGGCGCTGCGGGCGCGGGCGGCGGGGGCTGAGCGTCGGCGCCGCCGGCCAGAAACGTAAGCACGAGGGCGCCGAGGCAGGCGGAGCGGCTCATCGCGGCAGGGTCTCCGGCGACAGGGCCAGAACCTCGCCCGCCAGATAGAGGGAGCCGCAAATCAGCACGTGCGGGGCGGGACCATCGCCCGCCAGGGCCATGCGAACGCCGTCCGTCACGTTTAGGCAGGCTTGCGCCTCCAGGCCCTGGGCCCGAGCCAGTTCGGCCAGCGGCTCCGGCGGCGCGGCGAGGTCTGAGTTGAAGCCTATCGTGATGATATTGCACCTCACCTGCGAGAGCGCGGCCATGACCCCGACCGCATCCTTGCGCGCCAACAGCCCCAGCACAAACACGACCGGCCGGCCGTCGCGCCCCGAAAGGTCGGCGGCCGCCTGGGCGAGGGCGCGGGCCGCATGGGGATTGTGGCCGCCATCGAGCCAGAGGTCTGCGCCCCGCGCCTTCGCCATGACCGCAAGCGGGCCGGCAGTCAGCCTCTGCATCCGCGCCGGCCATTCCGCGGCGGCGACGCCCTTGGCCAGCGCGTCCTCGGTGATGCGCGGGTCTCGCAGCGCGCGCAGGGCGGCAATGGCCAGGCCCGCATTGTCAACCTGATGGCGGCCGTAAAGGCTGGGCGGCGGCAAGTCGATCAATCCCTCCTCATCCTGATAGATCAGGCGACCGTGCTCGGCGTAGGCGTCGAAATCCCGGCCCGCGACCGTCAGGGGCGCAGAGAGGCGCGCCGCTTGCGCCTCGATCACGACGAGCGCTTCCTCCGGCTGGCGGCCGATCACGGCGGGACGGCCGGGACGCATGATCCCCGCCTTCTCCCCGGCTATGGCCGTCAGAGTGTCGCCAAGATGCTCCTTATGATCATAATCCACCGGCGCGATGACCGTGACGGCGGGATGCTCGAATACATTGGTCGCGTCGAACCGGCCGCCCAACCCGACCTCCACCACGCACAGGTCTGCCGGCGTTTCAGCGAAGGCCAGGAGGGCGGCCGCAGCGGTGATCTCGAAGAAGGTGATGGGCTGGCCGGCGTTCACCCGCTCGACACGATCCAGCAGGGCGGTCAAATCATCCTCGCCGATAAGCTGGCCAGCCACGCGTATGCGTTCGGCGAAGCGGACGAGATGGGGCGAGGTGAAGACGTGCACCTTGAGGCCCGCCGCCTCGGCCATGGCGCGTAGGAAGGCTGTCGTCGAGCCCTTGCCGTTTGTCCCCGCCACATGGATCACCGGCGGCAGGCGGCTCTGCGGTTCGCCCAGATCGGACAACAGCCGGCGCACTCGGCTCAGCGACAGGTCGATCAGGGTAGGATGCAGACGCCGGAGCCGCTCCAGCGCGGCGTCGTGGGCTTGGAGAAGGTCACTCATAGGCGTTTCATAGCGCGCCTTCTCCCCTTGTGGGAGAAGGAAGGGGCGAGGTGGTTTTAAGCCGCGCTCAGGCCCTTGCGGCCGGCCATCAGGGTGCGCAGAAGCGCGCCCAGGACGGCGGGGAGTTCGCGGCGGTTGACCACGCGGTCCACCATGCCCTTCTGCTCCAGATACTCCGCGCGCTGAAAGCCTTCGGGCAGGGTTTCGCGGATGGTCTGCTCGATCACGCGCGGCCCCGCGAAACCGATCAGGGCGCCGGGCTCAGCCAGATGCACATCACCCAGCATGGCGTAGGAGGCGGTGACGCCGCCCGTGGTCGGATCGGTCAGGACGACGATGTAGGGCAGGCGCGCCCGCTTCAGGGCCTGGATGGCGAGGGTGGTGCGCGCCATCTGCATCAGGGACAAGGCCCCTTCCTGCATACGTGCGCCGCCGGCGGCCGTGAACGCCACCAGAGGGCAATCGCGCTCAATCGCCGTCTCAGCGGCCTTGATAAACCCCTCCCCCGCCGCCATGCCCAAGGACCCGCCCATGAAGGCGAAGTCCTGAACGAGGACGACGGCCGGGACCTGATGGATATCGCCATAGCCTATGGCCATCACATCCGGCTCGCCCGTGGTCTTGCGCGCGGCGGCGAGGCGTTCAGAGTAAGGTTTTTGGTCGCTGAAGCCCAGCGGATCTTCGCGCACCGGCGGGGTTTGGATGGTCTCGTACTGGCCGTGATCGAAGGTATAGCCAAAGCGAAGCTTCGACCCGATCCGCATGTGATGGCCGGACGGCGTGATCCACATAGCGGAGTCCAGATCGCCGCGATAGATCATCTCCCCCGTATCCGGGCATTTGACCCAGAGGTTGGACGGCGTGTCCTTACGCTCCACCAGCCTGCGCACGCCCGGTGCGATCTTGGAGAACCAGCCGGCGCCTTTGGGCTTCTTATCCGTCGGCGGCTTCTTATCTGCCTGAGCCTTCAGGTCCGGCTTGGGGGATTTGGGATCGATAGCCAAGGGTCAGCTCGCCTTCTCAGTCAGGCGGGCTTCGCGCACGCCCTGGGCGAGGGCCCGCACAGCGCTGAGCACGCGGGGCGTGGGATCTTCCCCCGCCGCCGCGGCCGCTGCAATTTCATCGACCAGGGCGGAGCCGACGACGGCGGCGTCGGCAATGCGGGAGATGGCGGCGGCGCGCTCAGGCGTCCTGATGCCGAAACCGACGGCGACCGGTAGGCCCGTGGCGGCGCGAACGCGGGCCACGGCGGGGGCGACCGCGCTAGCATCCGCCTCCTTGGTTCCCGTTACGCCGGCGACGGAGACGTAATAGACAAAGCCGGAGGTGCGCCGCGCCACGATCTTCAGCCGCTCATCATCCGTGGTCGGCGTGGCGAGGCGGATCAGGGAAAGCCCCTCAGCATCCAGGGCGTCCACCAGGGGATCAGCCTCCTCCGGCGGGCAATCGACCACGATCAGGCCATCCGCTCCCGCTGAAGCGGCATCCTGGGCGAAACGGTCGAAGCGATAGGACTCGATATTGTTCAGATAGCCCATCAGGATGATCGGCGTCGTCTGATCGCCCTTTCTGAAGGCGCGCACCAGGTCGAGCGCCCCGGTCAGGGTCATGCCGGCCTTGATAGCCCGCTGCGCGGCGCGCTGGATCGGCACGCCCTCGGCCATGGGATCGGAAAACGGAAAGCCCAGCTCGATCAGGTCCGCGCCGGCGGCCGGCAGGCCTTTCAGGATTTCCAGCGCCGTCTTGGCGTCAGGATCACCGGCCATGACGTAGGCGATAAAGGCGGCCCGGCCCTCGGCCTTCAGAGCCGCGAAGCGGGCGGCGATACGGTTGCTCATCCTCATGCGCCCTTAGATCGACCGCCCGAGCGCATCGGCGACGGTGAAGATGTCCTTGTCGCCCCGACCGGACAGGCAGACGGCGATGGTCCCGCCCTTGCCGATCTCGCGCGCCAGATCGCCCAGCTTAGCGATGGCGTGAGCGGTTTCCAGCGCCGGGATGATGCCTTCCAGCTCAGCGCACAGCTTGAACGCCTCCAGCGCCTCATCATCGGTGCAGGAGATGTATTGCGCCCGGCCCACATCGAACAGGAAGGCGTGCTCCGGCCCGATGCCGGGATAGTCCAGGCCAGCGGAGATGGAATGGGCGTCGGTGATCTGGCCGTCATCGTTCTGCAAGAGGTAGGTGCGATTGCCATGCAGCACGCCGGGACGGCCGCCGGTGAGGGAGGCGGCGTGCTTATCGGTCTTCAGACCACGGCCTGAAGCTTCGACGCCCACCAGCCGCACGGTCTCATCATTCAAAAACGGATGGAACATGCCGATGGCGTTGGACCCGCCGCCGACGCAGGCGACCACGGCGTCCGGCAGGCGCCCTTCGGTTTCCAGCATCTGGCGGCGCGTTTCCGTGCCGATGACGGACTGAAAATCACGCACCATGGCAGGATAAGGATGCGGCCCGGCGGCCGTGCCGATCATATAATAGGTGTCCGACACATTGGTCACCCAGTCGCGCATGGCCTCATTCATCGCGTCCTTCAGCGTCGAGGCGCCGGAGGTGACGGGGCT
>Ga0116226_10001180_pt1 | contig 22676 bp, 19 predicted proteins | sample S1TSphfallax_FD_89692 | JGI IMG/M metagenome (GOLD analysis project Ga0116226, IMG submission 89692) | Host-associated microbial communities from peat moss isolated from Minnesota, USA - S1T2_Fa - Sphagnum fallax MG | ecosystem: Host-associated > Plants > Peat moss > Unclassified | place: USA... | reverse complement strand
TCCCGCAAAGGTCTGGTCAATCGCAATCGCTTGTCTTCCGATCTCGAATGCACGCTTGACCAGCCAGTAAAACAGCAACACAACGACCAGCACTCCAACGAAACCCAATTCCTCACCAATCACTGCCAGCAAGAAGTCGGTATGTGCTTCCGGCAGGTAATTCAGCTTTTCCACACTGCCGCCCAAGCCGACCCCAAACAATTCACCACGACCGAATGCGATCAGCGAGTGCGACAATTGATACGCCTTGCCCAATGCGTGATCTTCCTGCCATGGGTCGAGGTAAGCGAAGATACGCTCGCGCCGCCATGGCGACAGTCCAATCACCAAACCAAAAATGCCAACCAGCGTTGCACCGATACCACCGAACCACACACCATTAATACCGCCCAAAAACAGGATACCCATGGCGATACAGACGATCACGCCGAACGCGCCAAGATCAGGCTCCAACAGCAAGAACAAACCGACACAGCCGACCGCCATCGCCATCGGCATGAACCCCTTGGTCAGTTGATGCATGAATTGCTGCTTGCGCACCGTGTAATCCGCCGCGTACAACACAACAAACAGCTTCATCATTTCCGACGGTTGCAGGTTGAACACGCGGAACGACAGCCAGCGCTTCGCACCATTGACGCCCTTGCCGATGCCGGGAATCAGCACCAGCGCCAGCAACACCAACGTAGCAACAAACAGATACGGCGCCAAACGCTGCCAGGTCTCGATGCGCACACGGAAAGTCAGTAATGCGCACACAATCGATACTGCGATAAAGATCGCCTGCCGTTGCAGGAAATACGTATTCGTATAATTCGCAAACTTCGGTGAATCCGGCAGCGAGATCGATGCCGAATACACCATCACCATGCCGAACAGCATCAGGATCAGCGTGACCCAGATCAGCGGCTGATCGTATTCCATCATTTTCGAGCGTTGTCCGACGCCATCCGCGACCCTGTTACTTGATGGGGCGGTTCCGGCGAACGAAGGCAGCGCGAATTTGATCATAGGATCTCTCCGCGATCCAACGCGATTTCGCGTACGGCATCGATGAAGACTTGTGCGCGGTGTGCATAGTTGTCAAACATATCAAAGCTGGCACAAGCAGGCGACAGCAATACTTCATCGCCATCGTGCGCAAGCTCTGCCGCTTTTTGCACAGCACTTGGCAAACTATCGCAATCGATCAACTCCACAGCCGCCGATTCCAACGCAGCACGAATCGCGGGTGCATCAGCGCCGATCAGTAGTACCGCTCGTACGTATTTAGCAGTTGGTTCAGCCAAGGGAGAAAAATCCTGCCCTTTACCTTCGCCACCGGCAATCAGGATCAGATGCTTCGATGCGCCACCACGACTCGCACCCAAACCATTCAATGCTGCCGCTGTCGCACCAACATTGGTGCCTTTGCTGTCGTCGTAATAGGTAACACCGCCAATGGTGGTCACCAGTTCGACGCGATGTGGCTCGCCCTGATAATCACGCAGGCCGTGCAGCAACGGCGCCAGCGGCAAATCGATGGCGCGGCACAACGCCAATGCAGCCAGGGCATTCAATGCATTATGCTGACCACGAATCTTCAATGCATCGGCAGGCATCAGGCGCGTGATCGTCACTGGTGGCAATTCCACCATGTCTTTCTTGCGGCGTTTCTTTTCGCCTTCTTCCTCGGCCACGGCAACGCTCAACCATTGCATGCCATTTTCAAAGATCAAGCCCATGCAGTTCGCCATTTCGGGCTCGTCCTTGCCGAAGCTGACTTGCTGCGCGGTAGCGGAGCCCATGCGCATCACAACGGCGTCATCGCGATTCAATACGCGCACCGTGTTTTCACCAAAAATGCGCGCCTTGTCGGCAGCATAGGCTTGCATGTCGCCATGCCAGTCTAGATGGTCTTGCGTCACATTCAATACAGTCGCCGCGTCGGCTTGCAGGCTGAAGGTCGAATGCAACTGGAAGCTGGACAATTCCAGCACCCAGCATTGCGGCAGATCATCCGCATCCAGCGCGGCACGCAACACGTCAAGTGCTGCCGGGCTGATGTTGCCTGCAAGTTGTGTCTTCAATCCAGCGCGACGGCACAGTACGCCAGTCAGGCTGGTTACCGTAGTCTTGCCATTGGTGCCAGTGATCGCAATCACCTTCGGCGTGTAATTTTTCTCTGCGCGCAATGCCGCCAGGGCTTGCGCGAAAATTTCAATTTCTCCCCACAACGGGATATTGCGTTCTTGCGCGGCAGTGGTGATTTCCGCCAATTCGCGTGTCGGCCCCAAACCTGGACTGACGGCGACGAAGTCGATGCCTTCCAATAACGCGGCGTCGAATGCGCCGTGAACGAATTGCGCCTCAGGCACGGCATCGCGCAATGCCTGTAGGCGTGCCGGTGCTTCGCGCGTATCCGCAACACGCACGGACGCACCGCAGCGAGCCAGCCACAATGCCATGGCCAGCCCGGACTCGCCCAAGCCTAATACCAATACCTGTTTGCCTGCGTAATTCATCAACGTAGCTTCAAAGTGGACAAACCGAACAACACCAGAATCATCGTAATAATCCAGAACCGCACCACAACTTGCGTTTCTTTCCAGCCTTTTTGTTCAAAGTGATGGTGCAACGGCGCCATCAGGAAAATCCGGCGACCGGTGCCGAAGCGCATCTTCGTATATTTAAAATAGGACACTTGCAGCATCACCGACAGGGTCTCGGCAACAAAAATTCCGCCCATGATGAACAGCACGATTTCCTGGCGCACGATCACAGCAATCGTGCCGAGCGCGCCACCCAGGGCCAGCGCACCGACATCGCCCATGAACACCTGCGCCGGGTGCGCGTTGTACCAGAGAAAGGCCAAACCCGCGCCTGTCATTGCCCCGCAGAAGATCAACAACTCACCAGTACCCGGAATGTGTGGGATGAACAGATACTTCGCATAAGTCGCGCTACCGGTCAGGTAAGCAAACAAGCCAAGCGCAGAGCCAACCATCACGGTCGGCATGATTGCCAAGCCATCCAGCCCATCAGTGAAATTCACCGCGTTGCTGGTGCCGACGATGACACAATAGGTCAAGCCGATGAAGCCCCAGACACCCAGCGGGTAGCTGATGGTCTTGAAGAATGGCACGATCAAGTCGGCCTTCGGCGGCAAATCGACATTGAAGCCGGAGCCAACCCAGGCGCTGAACAATTCCCACACCTTGGTATTGGTCGGCGCTGATACCGAAAACGCCAAATACACGGCAGCAATGATGCCGATCAAGGATTGCCAGAAATACTTTTCGCGCGAACGCATGCCTTCCGGGTCTTTATAGACGACCTTACGATAGTCATCGACCCATCCGACCATGCCATAACCGAGTGTGACGATCAGTACAGGCCAGATAAAGCGATTACCCAAATCGCCCCACAACAGCGTGGCAATACCGATGGAGATAAGAATCAGCACACCACCCATGGTCGGCGTGCCACTTTTCTTCAAGTGAGTTTGCGGACCATCCTGACGCACAGCTTGCCCCACCTTCAGGCGTGTCAGCATGCGGATCACAGCCGGACCCGCGAACAAGCCGATCGCCAACGCGGTCAGTGTCGCAAACACTGCGCGGAAGGTGATGAAGTTAAAGACCCGCAACGGCCCCAGGTCTTGTTGAAAATACTGTGCCAACCAAAGCAACATAATTAGTGTGATCCTTGCTCTTCTTTACCAAGCAGGTGGTTGACCACCCGCTCCATCTTCATGAAACGCGACCCCTTGACCAGCACGGTCGTGGTTGGCGTCAACATCTGTTGCAATGCTTGTTGCAATTGCTCTACTGTATCGAAATGTTTTGCGCGTGAGCCAAAAGCCGTGTTGCAATGGCGTGTCAATTCGCCCAGAGTCAACAAGGTTTCGATATTGCGTCCGCGTGCATACGCACCGATCTCTTCGTGAAACTTCTTACCTTCACTACCGACTTCGCCCATGTCGCCCAAGACCAGGATGCGCGGCGCGCCCGCATTAGCCAAGACATCAATTGCCGCGCGTACCGAATCCGGGTTGGCGTTGTAAGTATCATCAATCACCAGCGAACCAATGGTTGAAGTCTTGCGCTGCAAGCGGCCCGATACCGGTGCGAAGGATTCCAGGCCACTCTTGATCGCTGCAGGTTGTACGCCAATTGCCGTGGCACAAGCAATTGCCGCCAATGCGTTGCGGATGTTGTGCATGCCCGCAGCAGCCAGCTTGACCGGATATTGCAGCTTCGCAGTCTTGATCATCAAGTCGCTGCCGAAGTCGTTCATCGTATAGCTGCATGTGATGTCAGCGTCAGCAGACAATCCAAAGGTAACCACGGTACGCGCACCTGTGCCGCTGGCGTAACCGCGCCACAATGGTGTAAACGGGTCATCCGCCGGGAAAACGGCTACCCCATTCGCGGGCAGGCTTTGCAAGACAGAACCGTTTTCCTTCGCTACCGCTTCCACGCTCTCCATGAATTCCTGGTGTTCGCGCTGTGCGTTGTTGACCAAGCCCAGGGTCGGCTGAGCAACCGATGCCAACAAGGCGATTTCGCCCGGATGATTCATGCCCAGCTCGATCACAGCTGCACGACATACCTGGTGCAGTCGCAGCATGGTCAGTGGTACACCGATATCGTTATTCAGGTTGCCCTTGGTCGCGATGAACTGGTTCTCGCTCAATGCTGCAGCAAGAATCGCTGCGATCATTTCCTTGACCGTGGTCTTGCCATTGCTACCTGTAACACCAATCACCGGCAAGGAGAATTGACGACGCCAGTGACGTGCAATCTCCGCCAGGGCGACACGGGTATCCGGCACCACAATCGCAGGAATCGCCAGATCGGCAGGACGTTTTTCGACCACGACTGCAGCCGCGCCGCGATCAGCCACATCATTCAAAAAGTTGTGTGCATCGAAACGCTCGCCGCGCAAGGCCACAAACAAGTTACCAGGCTCGATCTCGCGGCTGTTTGTCGATACGCCTTCAAATTCGGTATTGCTGGTCGCCTGCGCACCAGTCAACCACGGTTGCAAATCGAACAGCGTGGACTTCATCATAGGCCACCCTTCATGGTTACGCGTGCAGCCAGAGCCAAGGCCGCATGATCAGCATCAAGGAAAGGCAGCTTGCGCCCCTTGATTTCCTGATACGGCTCATGACCTTTACCAGCCAACAGCACCACATCCGGCTTGGCTGCGTGCTTGACGGCCCACAGGATCGCAGCGGCGCGGTCCTCAAAGACTTGCGGCGGAGTCGGTGCTGCACTCATGCCCGCAACGATTTGTGCAATGATCTCTGACGGTTCTTCACTGCGCGGGTTGTCACTAGTGACAACCGCGTGATCCGCAGTCAGCGCAATCGCGCCCATCTGCGGGCGCTTGCCCGGATCACGATCACCGCCGCAACCGAACACGCACCACAACTCCCCGCCGCGTTGCTGCGCTACCTGACGCAAGGAGGCCAGCGTCTTTTGCAAAGCATCCGGCGTATGCGCGTAATCGATCACAACCAGCGGTGCATCAGGCCCACCGACTTGCTGCATACGTCCTGGTACTGAAGTCAACGCTTCGATGGCATCGACAACCGCACGCCATTGGAAACCCTTGGCAACCAGCGCGCCGATGATGCCGAGCACATTGCTGACGTTGAACAAACCGACCATCTGCGTCTTCAAGATACCGACGCCATAAGGCGAATCCAGATGGAAGGAAGTACCAGCGTGCGTAGTGCGCACGTCACTTGCATTCAGCACGGCAATGCCGTCAACCGTTTTGCTCTGCACGGTATAACCGATAATCGATACCGCCGGACTTGTGCGTTTTAGATGCGCAACAAGACGCAAGCCCATATCATCATCCAGATTGACGACCGCATGCTTCAAGCCGGGCCAATCGAACAGCATGGTTTTCGCTGCTTCGTAGGCTTCTTCGGTACCGTGATAATCCAGATGGTCACGTGTGAAGTTCGTGAACAGCGCAATATCAAAATGCATGCCATTCAAGCGACCTTGATGCAGGCCAATAGACGATGCTTCGACGGCCAGCGCCGTCGCGCCTGCATCACGCATCTGCGCCAAATGGCGTTGCATTTGCACTGAATCAGGCGTGGTATAGCCGGTGACTTCAAATTCACCGTGCGCACCGTTCTTATACAGCCCCACACCCAGCGTACCGATTACCGCTGTTGGTTCACCAAGGCGCGAAAACGCGTTACCCAGCCATTGCGTGCTGGACGTCTTGCCATTGGTGCCAGTCACCGCAATAGTCAGCATCGCACCGTCAGGTTGACCGTAATACGCATTGGCGATCTGCCCGGCTGATTGCATCAGATTGCTGATCGCCAGATGCGGCACTTGCCAGGCATCCTGCCAGACGAAGTGATCGTCATCGTAGACCACCGCTTTTGCGCCGCCTTGGATCGCGCTTTCGATGTGCTTGCGACCATCCGCGCCCGGTACCGGGTAAGCAAAGAACACGTCGCCACTGGCTAGCTTGCGCGTGTCAGTGTGCAGTTGAGCTGACGGTGCATTTGCAGCAAGCCAGTTCATGATTTGGGTCATTTGCGCCTGAGGCAGCATCACATCTCCTCGGACGAGTCGGTTGGAACCACGATATTGGTCACAGTGGAATCAGGTGGAACATTCATCGAGCGTAAGGCACTGGCAGCAACTTCAGAAAACACAGGTGCAGCGACATCGCCACCAAAATGGACAGGACCACCTGGTTCATCGATCATCACAGCAATAATCAGGCGTGGATTGGATGCAGGCGCGAAGCCGACAAAACTACCAATATAGCGACGCGGCGTCGCATACACGCCGTTGACGACCTTATATGCCGTACCCGTCTTACCCCCGACACGGTATCCTGGCACTTGCGCTTTCGGTGCCGTGCCACCTGGTCCTGTGACGGTTTCCAGCATCGTCCGCATTTCGCGTGCCGTCTTTTCTGAGATCACTCGTTGACCAACTGGTGGCTCAGTAACCTTCTGAAAGGACAGCGGAATCTCGTCGCCATCCCGTGCAAAAATCATGTAAGCGCGCGCCAACTGCATCAACGAAACAGCAACGCCCTGGCCATAGCTCATCGTTGCCTGCTCAATAGGTCGCCACGATTTGAACGGTCGCAGGCGTCCCGCAACCGCGCCCGGGAAACCGAACTTCGGTTGCTGCCCAAAACCGACTTTTGTGAACATGTCCCACATTTCCTCAGCAGGCATACCCAATGCAATCTTCGCCGTACCGATGTTAGACGAGTGCTGGATAATTTCCGACACGGTCAAGACGCCATGCGCGTGCGAATCGTGGATCACCGCAGGGCCGATACTCATCACGCCGGGGGCGGTTTGGAAAGTCGAATTCGGCGTAACACGATTGGTGTCGAGCGCCAGCGCGACGGTAAACGGCTTCATCGTCGAACCTGGCTCGAAGCTATCCGTCATTACGCGATTGCGCAACTGTGCACCGGTCAAGCCAGAACGGTCGTTCGGATCGTAAGTCGGTAGATTCGCCAACGCCAGCACTTCACCGGTCTTCACGTCGAGCACGACAATCGCGCCTGCCTTGGCTTGATACTTCTCCACCGCTTCTTTCAGTTTGGTGAAGGCGATGTATTGAATCTTGCTGTCGATCGACAACGTCAAATCCTTGCCGTCATGTGGCTCACGTACTGCATCCAGGTCTTCGACGATGCGTCCCATGCGATCCTTGATCACACGACGGCTACCAGTCACGCCAGCCAGATTTTTTTGCTGTGCCAGCTCCATGCCCTCCTGACCAGCATCTTCCACATTGGTGAACCCTACCACTTGGGAAGTCACATCGCCTTCAGGGTAGAAGCGCTTGTATTCCTTGCGCGTGTCGATGCCGTCAATATCGAGCTTCAAAATCTTATCGACTGTATCCTGCTCGACTTGGCGCTTCAGATAGACGAAGCTGCGATCCGAGTCGAGCTTGTTGCGCAACTCGGCATCACTCATATCGAGCAAATGCGCCAGCTCGGATAGCTTTGACTTTGGTGCTTCGAGCACGTCTTCTGGAATCGCCCACACCGCCTTTACTGGTAAGGATGATGCCAATACCTGACCGTTGCGATCAGTGATCTTGCCACGTGTCGCAGGCAGTTCCAAAGTACGCGCATAACGCAACTCGCCCTGCTTGTGCAAAAACTCTGTAGAGACGCCTTGCAGGTACAGAGCACGCCCTATCAGAGCAAGAAAAGCTGCAAACAGCACAAACAGCACAAAGCGCGAGCGCCATGCAGGCAGCTTCAACGCCAATACCGGACTGGAAGAAAAAGGCACGCCTTTGGCGGCGGCCGTGCGGGAGCTGGTACGCATCATTTTGCCTCCGCCGTCATATATTGGGTGCGATCATGGGTAACGGGCACCATGTTCAGATCGCGGCGAGCAACCGCGTCGATACGCGAATGCAGACCCAGCGTCGATTGATCGAGCTGTAATTGCGACCATTCGATATCCAACTGACGTGCTTCGGTTTGCGAACGTTCCAGTTCGATGAACTGCTCACGCGCGTGATATTGCGCATTGACTAGCGACAATGCGCACAGCACCAAGGCAAATAAGAGGACAAAAGTGATACGCCCGCTCACGATGCATCCTTTACAGTCACATCAGGGAGACGCTCCGCCACGCGCATCACAGCTGAGCGCGCACGAGGATTGGCAGCAGTTTCCGCCGCCGATGGCTTCATCTTGGACAGCAATTTCATTTCCGGCTGCGGCAAATCCACGGCACGAATGGGCAGGCGGCGATCAGGCTGCTCAACATTGGCTTTAGAAGCCATGAAGCGCTTGACGATGCGATCTTCCAACGAGTGAAAGCTGATCACAACCAATCTCCCATGCGGAGCGAGAAGTCTGTATGCCTCTTTCAATCCTATTTCGAGTTCTTCAAGCTCTTTATTGATGTAAATCCTGATAGCCTGAAAGGTACGAGTGGCCGGATCTTTGCCTTTCTCGCGGGTTTTGACTGCACGTGCCACGATCTCGGCAAGCTGTCGTGTGGTTGAAATTGGCCCGACTGCCCGGCCAGCAACAATCGCCTTTGCAATCTGAAAAGCAAACCGTTCTTCCCCATATTCTCGTATCACTTTCTCGATAGTTTGCTCGGTTTCCGTGGCCAACCACTCCGCCGCTGAAATACCGCGCGTCGTATCCATGCGCATATCCAGCGGGCCATCCTGCCTGAAGCTAAAGCCCCTGGCCGCATCATCGACTTGCGGCGACGAAATACCCAAATCCAATAGCACACCATCCACCTGCGCGATACCACGTTGCGCAAGCGCTTCGAACATCGTTGCGAAACTATCGTGCACGATGCCAAAACGAGTGTCGTTCATCTTGGTTTGCGCGGTCGCAATCGCTTGCGGATCTTTGTCGAACGCTATCAAGCGCCCGCGCTCACCCAGATGACTCAAAATCCTGCCACTATGCCCTCCACGGCCAAACGTACCGTCGACGAAAATACCGTCGGCACGCTCACCGATCAAATTCAAGGCTTCTACCGCCTCATCCAGCAAAACCGTTCGGTGCTGGAACTCTGGCACCGCTTGCACACTCATCGCGGACCGTTAAAACGAAAAATTGTTAAGCACATCTGGCATGCCATCGGCAATCGCCTGCGACTCGCTTTCGGCGAGTTTGGCGGCATCCCAGATTTCAAAGTGACTACCCATACCCAACAACATCACATCACGCGACAAACCAGCGGCAGTGCGCAATTCAGGCGCAATCAAGATCCGCCCGGCGGTATCGAGTTCGACATCGCACGCGTTACCGAGGAAGATACGTTGCCATGCACGCGCCGACATCGGCCACGCCGCGATCTGCTCGCGATGCGTTTCCCAAACTGGGCGCGGGAAGAACAACAGGCAACCATGCGGGTGCTTTGTAAGCGTGACGCGTCCTTCGCACTGAACTAACAGTGCGTCGCGATGCTTGGCCGGAATTGTCATCCGTCCTTTGGCATCGAGATTTAATGCGGACGCCCCTTGAAACACCCTGGCTTCCCTCTTCAGTTATTGGATTTAAGCAATCTTTGTAATCAATGTTTAGCGCGCAAAATTCGTGAAATTCCCCACAAAAATACACTTTTCCACACTTGCGCCCACTTTAGAGGAAGCTAAAAGCACGGTCAAGCGTTATTAAGAAGTAAAAACATTGTTTTTTTCAATGAAGTCAAGCACTTAGGAAAACACCGCGAGAGATTGCTTGAGGTAAATACTGAAAATAATGAAGAACTTAGAGCGGAAATTGAATGTAGATTCTTAAATAAACACATGTGTTTACATGAACTACATGACGGAACATGGGAGTCAGCAAACGCACTAAAATTTTTGCGGCCATGTTGGCCTTGTGCTTGCTGCTTTGAGGAGGTGTCCAGACTGGAACCAAGACACCTATCGAAAAAGCTTGATCAGTATAACGCGAAATCGTCGTGGGATTTTACAATTGTCCTGCATTACTGGTTCAGAAGACCTAGATGAATCTGTCAACTGGCCCGGCACAAAGAACAGAGTCACCAGCCGACATGCGGACTTCACACCGAGTAAAGCCCGCGAATCAGATCAGACCGACTGTTGCACCAGGCTGGCAAAACGCTGCAAATCGACATTGCCACCAGAGATGACGATGCCAACTCGCTTCCCACGCAGGTCAAGTTGCTTGCCGAATACCGCCGCAGCAGCAAGGCAGCCGGTTGGCTCGACAAACAGCTTCATCCGTGACGCGAAGAATTTCATCGTTTCGACCAACTCTGCATCGGAGACCGTCAACACGTCATCGACCAATTTGCGCAATACCGGGAAGGTGTACTGACCGAGATGCTGGGTCTGCGCGCCATCGGCGATGGTGTTGGGAGTATCGATATGGACGATTTCGCCGCTGCGGAAACTGCGTTGACCATCGTTGCCTGCTTCCGGTTCGACGCCATATACCTTGCAATCGGGTAGCAAGCCTTTGGCCGCGGTCGCACAACCAGACAACAGACCACCACCGCCAAGCGGCGTCAGCACTATATCCAGCGCGCCGACTTCTTCGATCAATTCTTTCACGCATGTGCCTTGCCCGGCCATCACATGTGGATGATCGTAAGGTGGGATCAGCGTCAAGCCGCGCTCTTCAGCCAAGCGACGGCCTATTGCCTCGCGGTCTTCCTTGTAGCGGTCGTAAATCACGACTTCTGCGCCGTAGCCGCGCGTCGCTGTCAATTTAATCTGTGGCGCATCGTGCGGCATCACGATCACGGCTGGCATGCCGAGTAGGCGCGCAGCAAGGGCAATAGCCTGTGCATGATTACCAGACGAGAATGCAACCACGCCACGTGCACGCTGTTCCGGCGTGAATTGCAGCAGCGCGTTATAAGCACCACGAAACTTGAACGCCCCCATGCGCTGGAAGTTCTCGCATTTGAAGAACAACTGCGCGCCAGTCATCTCGTTTGCAGTGATCGACGTCATTACCGGAGTTTGATGGGCGACACCGCGCACGCGCTCATGCGCATGCACGACATCGTCAAATGAAATTGCCAACTCTGTCATTACTCTTCCCAATTAGGCTACATAGGCGGTCTTCACCGTCGTATAGAATTCCTGTGCATAGCTGCCTTGCTCACGCGCACCGTAGCTCGAACCTTTACGTCCACCGAAAGGCACATGTGGATCGACACCTGCGGTCGGTGCATTCACCATCACCATCCCGGCTTGCAGGTGGCGTTTGAAATGCGCGGCATGCTTCAGCGATGTGGTGATCACGCCTGCAGACAAACCAAAGCGCGTATCGTTGGCAGTCGCCAGCGCTTCCTCCGCATCACGAACACGCACGACCGATGCAACAGGCCCGAAAATTTCTTCCTGATTAATACGCATATTATTACCGCTATCGACAAACAATGCCGGTTGCAGATAATAACCGCGCTTGCCGTTCAAGCTGGCGCTATGCTCTCCACCAAAAACGAGGCGTGCGCCTTCGTTCTTGCCGATGGCGATGTATTCCATATCCTGTTGCAACTGGCTGTCATCGACCACCGGGCCGATTTCGGTTTCAGCAGCACGCGCATCGCCAAGTCTCAGCTTAGCCAGACGTTCGACCATTGCCGCAACGAAGCGATCATGAATGCCTTCCGTGACGATCAGGCGTGAGGACGCCGTGCAACGTTGTCCGGTCGAGAAAAACGCGCCATTGATGGCACAACTTACCGCGACATCAAGATCAGCATCATCCAGCACCACCAGTGGATTCTTACCGCCCATCTCCAACTGGAACTTCGCCATATTACCTGCGCGTGTCACACAAGTCTGTGCAACATGACGGCCTGTGGATTCTGACCCTGTGAAGGTCACCGCCGCAACGCGAGGGTCTTGCAACAAGACATCGCCGATTTCGCGACCACGTCCCATGACGAGATTGAATGCACCAGCAGGCAAACCGGCGCGGCTGATGATATCTGCCAACAGCCATGCGCTGCCCGGCACCAGATCCGCAGGTTTGAACACGACAGTATTGCCATAAGCGAGTGCAGGGGCAATTTTCCAGGCCGGAATCGCAATGGGGAAGTTCCAAGGCGTAATCACCGTGACGACGCCTATCGGCTCGCGCGTGATTTCAACGTTGATACCGGGTCGTGTCGATGGCAAGACTTGACCACCCATGCGGAATATTTCCGCACCAAAGAACTTGAAGATTTGCGCGGCACGCGTGACTTCACCAACGGCTTCGGCCAGCGTTTTGCCTTCTTCGCGAGCCAGCATATCGCCCAATTCGGCCTTGCGCGCAAGGATTTCTGCGCTGATTTTATCCAGTGCATCGGCACGCTGCTGTATTGGCGTCAATGCCCATTTCGGGAAGGCTTGATACGCCGCTGCAATCGCCTGTTCTGCTTGTGCCTTGCTGGCACGTGCGTATTCGCCGATTGCGTCATCCAGATCAGAGGGATTGCGGTTGACTGCGCTCTCTACGCCCTCGCACCACTCCCCTGCAGTGAAATTCCGAAACATCGATGCATCCTTTCCATCCACAACCGTTATTGGGGATATAAGCCATGCACGCGACCGAACAATCGCGCCAAGCCCATGAGTGTATCAATATTTGGTGTAGGCAGTTGGAGACGTGCGCCGATCTCTTTGACCGCACCAACCAAGCTGTCCAGCTCGATGGCGCGCCCCGCTTCGACGTCCTGCAACATCGAGCTTTTGAACGCACCGAGCTTGCGCGTAATCTGATGACGGTCTTCCGGCGTCTGCGTGACTTCGCAGCCGATATACTTGCCGATCAATGCTGCTTCACGCATCGCTGCCGAGACGAAGGCCAGCACTTGCGGATCGTCAAGGATTCTATCCATCGTCGCGCCGGTGATCGCCGAAATCGGGTTCATCGTCATATTGCCCCACAACTTGTACCAGATGTCGTAGCGGATATTCGACGATAACGTCACCTCGAAATTGGCTTGCGTCAGCAGATCAACCAGTTGCCTGGTACGCTCCCGCGCCTCGCCAGCCGGTTCACCAATGATCAAGCCGCGTCCCATCTTGTGCTGCACAAAGCCGGGTTCCGACGTCGAGGTGCTGGCATGCACAACACAACCAACCACGTGTTCCGAGGGAATCTGCGCTGCGATCTTGCCGCCAGGGTCAACACTTTCCAATGGCTCCACGCCCAAAGCGGGCAATCCCTGCCCGAACCACCAAGGCACACCATTCATCGCTGGCAACACGATCGTATTCGGCCCCAGCAAGGGCGCGATATTTTGCGCGACTGCTGGCAATGCCGGGCCTTTGACCGCAATCACCACCACATCCTGCACACCAAGTTCAGCAGCATTATCGGCAACTTGACCGGCCTTGGCTTGGAATAACTCACCGTTTTGATGCATACGCCAGCCATATTCGCGCAGCGCATGCAAAGTCGCACCGCGTGCCAGTGCATTGACTTCACATTGACCGGCAATTGCCAACCGCGTACCGATAAAACCGCCGATGGCACCCGCACCGACGATGCATACTTTTTTCATAGTTGATGTCCTTGCAGACACGCGCTCAATTGGAGTCGCGTGCAGCCAATTGATAGTTTGCTTTGAAATGTTCAGGTACACGCGCATCGAAACCCAGCGCGACGCGGCGCACCTCTTCAGAGTCAGTCGGCGCATGGCCAACGCCAAGCGCCGACGCTCGCGGCACAGGCCCTGCAACCACGCGACTGCCGAGGCGACCGATACCGCTGATTTCAACCTCGACAAAATCGCCCACATCGAGCGAACGCGAATGACAAGGCGTACCAGTCACAACGACGTCGCCCGGCATCAAGGTAATATGCCGCGCAATATCGGCGATCATGTAATGCGGCCCCCACACCATCTCATCACCGATGTGTGCTTCCTGCACCAACAAGCCGTTACGATAGGTACGCAGCATCTGCTCGAAGATATTCACACCACGCACCAGTCCTGGGCCGATAGGCAGCAGTCCATCCGCACCTTTTACACGTAGCATCGAACCTTGATCGGTATCACGGAAATTTTGCAAGCCCATATCCAGCGCCGGAGCGAAGCCTTCAATATAGTCCCAGGCTTCGTCAGGCGTGACGTTGCGGCAGACCTTGCCGATCACCACCGCATACTCGCCTTCGTAATTCAGGTATTGGCAATCTTCCGGCTTGACCAATTCGCCAAGGTGATTATTCAGAGCCGTAACCGGCTTCATGAAGTAGGTTGGCGTTTCTGTCGGCTTGGCCTTGTTGCGCGTTTCAATACCACGCGAGCTGTAGCTCAGATGCACACAGATGATCTTGCTCGGGTTGCATGGCGGCAGGTGCTGAACGTCCGCAATCGACACACTACGACCATCGTCCAGAATCAATCTTCCATCGTCCTGCATCGTGCACCAATAGGGGCTGCCATTGACCAGTAAGCGTCGTCGTTCAACGCGTGGCCCACGCATCACCGCAGGTAGTTCCTTTGGTGGGAATTCAAACATGCTCATTGCATTTAATCTCGATGAGTTAGAGGCACAAACAAAATGCGCAGGGCCAGAAGTAGCGGCGCAGCCAAGTGCATTTTGTTGGCATCTCCTATTGGATATCGAACCAGACGTGGATATTGCCAGTTCCGCGTGCATTCTCGTAGGCGGACAATGCGCGCCCTTTCGCGCGGCATTCTTCGCCGCCGAGCGCACCTATCATTTGCAGGTAATGCGCGCCAGCCGCTTCCCAATACGTTGGGCGGAATTTCTCGTCCCAGTCACGCAAGATCAGGTCGTGACGACCTTCTTCCATCAACGCAATCGCTTCCTTGTCGCGCTCGATATTCTCTGGGCGAGACACGTTTTCTTCTGCAAAGATGCGTGGATTCTTTGGCACCCAGTCGATGTCGTTGAAGCGATGACTCAACGCACCGGAAGCCAGCAATACCACGCGCAAATCGCTACGAGCAATCGCCCTGGCAATGACACGTCCCGACTCAAGGAAGTGATGCGGTTTGCAATTCTGGCAGCTGCTGACAGACACGATGCGTTCGTTACGCGCAATCTTCTTGATCAGGTTGATCGTCGCATAGTGGCGCGGCAAAGTCGGCTCGAACACCGCTTTTGATTTGACACCTTGCTCGCGCCCGACTTCTTCAATCAATCGCGCCAGTTCAGGTTCGCCATGGTAATCGTAGGGGACGCCATTCAGATACCACGGCATTTCATCCGAGATGTAATGGCCGCTGTAATGAGCACCGCCATCGATCAGGTGATAACCAGTGGTAAACCAGTGCGTATCGAAGATCATCAACACATACGGCTTTACGCGATCCAGTTCATGCCGCAATTTCGCGTAACCTGGAATCAAGTCGGAATCCCGGCCATTACCCATCAATACCCGAAACTCCTCACACTGCATCAACCCCGGATGATGCGAAACGATCGCCGCCCCTACGATTTTTCCCATAACTCTTTATGTAGCTTATTTGCTCACAGTTGCCACGGCTTCGACGAAGCGTGCGATCTGGCTATGCTGCAAACCGGCGACATTGGTACGGCTGTCGCCCGGCATGTAGATGCCATATTGCTCGCGCAGGATTTGCACTTGCTCAGCTTTCAAACCCAACAGCGAGAACATGCCGTATTGATGTTGGATGTAATCGAAACGGTCATTACCGAGGCGTTCACGGAAGCTTGTCGATACTGCGCGACGCAGATCGTTGATGCGGTTACGCATCACTTCCAACTCGTCCAGCCACATCTTGCGCAAAGTCGGATCGCTTAGCACACGCACCGCGACATTCGCGCCGTGATCAGGCGGCATCGAGTAATTGCCACGCACCAGCACCAGCAGGTTTTCAATTGCACGCTGCGCTGTCGCTGGTTGTTGATGCACGATGATCGCGCAGCCGACACGCTCACGGTACAGGCCAAGATTCTTCGAGCACGAGATAGCAACCAGCAATTCAGGCACTTGCTCAGCAACGCAACGCACACCATAGGCATCAGCATCCAAGCCACGTCCCAGGCCTTGATAGGCCAGGTCGATGAAAGGCAGGAAACCTTGCTTGGCTGCCAGTTGCGCGATCTGTTGCCATTGCTCTTCGCTCAGATCAGCGCCGGTCGGATTATGGCAAGCGCCATGCAGCAAGACGACGTCATTCGGGCCAAGCTTGGAGAGGCAAGCGATCATTTCCTCGAAGCGCACGCCTTGCTTTTCGCGGTCGAAGTAGGGATAGGTTTCGAGCTTCAGGCGCGCTGAACGCACCAGCGGAATGTGGTTCAACCATGTCGGATCGCTGACCCAGACGGTTGCGTCCGGCTTGCTTTGCGCAACCAGGTCCAGCAGCGAACGCAATGCACCACAACCGCCCGTCGTTTGCACCGCACGTACGCGATCCTGAATTTGCGCAGCCTTGTCGCCGAACACTTGTTCGACAATTGCAGCGTTGAATTTCAGGTCGCCAGCCAAACCGACATAAGCCTTGGTATCCTGTTCGTCGAACAAGTGCTTTTCCGCCTGCTTGACGGCTGCCATCACTGGCGTCTTGCCGTGTTCGTCACGATAAACGCCGACACCGACGTCGATCTTGTCAGCGCGCGTGTCAGCGCGGAAAGCGCCCATCAACGCAATCAACGGATCGCCTGCGGTCGGTTGTAATAATTCCAGCATGATTTCTCCTTATGCTTACTCTATGTCTATGTAGTGTTCAATTTCGGTTCATCGATGGCTGAAGCTGGCGCGGAACGGTTTTTTCGGCAGCACCACATCCTTCACATCGCAAAAGAACTCAAAACTCCAATCGCCACCCTCGCGCCCGATGCCGGAGCGCTTGCAGCCGCCAAACGGCGCGGCCAGATCGCGGATGCCGAACGAATTGACCCAGATGAAGCCGGTATGCACACGGCTGGCGACGCTTTCTGCATGCGCCGCTTCGCCGTAACACACTCCGCCCAGGCCATAATCGATATCATTGGCCAAGCGCACCGCTTCCTCGTCACTTGCAAACGTTTGCAGCGTCAGCACCGGGCCAAACACCTCATTTTGCACGATTTCGGAGCCTTGGCGCACATCGGTCAGCATCGTCGGCTGGTAATATTGTGCGCCGAAAGGGTGCAAGCCGCCACCCCAAAGCACTTTTGCGCCGTCGGCAACCGCCCTTTGCACGAACCCGGCGACACGTTCGACCTGCCGTGGATGGATAATCGGGCCGACTTCGGTCGCCTCTTCACGCGGATCGCCGACATTCAAACCTTCGACATAAGCACGCATGCGCTCGATAAAAGCATCCGCAATTGACTGATGGACAAGGAAGCGCGTACCGGCAAGGCAAACCTGCCCGGCATTGCGATACATCAGCGCACCGGTGGCCGCAGCATTGTCGAGATCAGCATCTTCCAGCACGATGAAAGGCGATTTTCTACCCAATTCCAGACTGCAAGGTACCAGATTCGCCCCCGCTGCCTGCGCGATCCACTTCGCCGTTGGCACCGAGCCAGTAAACGAAATACGTGCCAAACGCAGATCAGACACCAGCCTGGCACCCGTTTGCGCGCCACTACCCTGCACCAGGTTAAATACACCGGGCGGCAATTCCGCAGCATGCGCGGCATCCGCCAACAAGGAGCAGGTCAGCGGCGCCCATTCCGGCGGCTTGACCACGACGGTATTTCCTGCTGCCAGCGCCGGGCCGAGTTTCCATGTCGTCAACATCAGCGGTGCGTTCCATGGCGTGACAATGGCGGCAACACCTGCGGGATCGTGACGTATCTTGTGCGTCGCTTGCTCGGTTTCCAGCGCCTTATCCTGCAAAACTAGCGCATGCTCGGCGAAGTAGCGGATGTTTAGTACCGCACGTGGCACCACGCCATGACGCATACGCGACAACAACACACCAGCATCGTTCGATTCCAGTATGCAGAGCGCATCGGCACGCTTGGCGATTTCATCGGCAAAGCGATCCAGATAAACCTTGCGTTCGGCAGCAGACAATGCCGACCATGCGGGGAACGCCCGCTGTGCAGCACTGATCGCCGCATCGACATGCTCATCCAACCCTACCGATATCTGCGCCAATTCCGATTGATCGATAGGGCAATGCACAGCAAAACGCTCGCTGGAAGCAACGCGCCTGCCGTCGATATAGTGATGTGGTGATACTTCGATACCGGCGACGTTCACGGTTTCAGTATGCATGTGATAGTCCTTGTTATTCCCAATGCCGCAATTACGATGCGGCCGTATCAACCTTGTATTTTTCCGCCAGTTGTCGCGCCGCACGCATCAGCAAACTGGTATCGACACCGACCGCGACGAAGCTCGCACCTGCTGCGATATAGCGTCGCGCCAAAGCCTCGTCCGCACATAGAATGCCTGCTGCTTTGCCGCCAGCGACGATAGTACGTATCGCCTTTTCGATGGCAGTAACAACTTCAGGATGATCGCTTTGTCCCAGATACCCCATCGACGCCGACAAATCAGCCGGGCCGATGAAGACTCCATCGACGCCATCGGTTTGCACAATCGCTTCCAGCTGTTGCAGGGCCGATTGTGTTTCAACTTGCACCAGCAGGCACACCTCTTCATTCGCCTCATGCAGATAACGCGCATAAGTACCCCAGCGCGATGAACGGGCAATGAAGCTGCCGACACCACGTATCCCTTGCGGGGGATAGCGCATGGCACGCACCAATTCCGCCGCCTGCTGCGCGCTTTCAACCATTGGGATCAACAAAGTCTGCGCACCCAATTCCAAGACCTGCTTGATCAGATTGGCATCGCCATGTGGCAAACGCACAACCGGCTGCACGGAATATGCTGCCAGCACCTGCAATGCCGACAAGGTACCCCGCAAATCATTGGGCGCATGTTCGCCGTCGATAACCAACCAGTCGAAACCCGCATTTGCAAGCAATTCCGTAGAGTAGGCATCGGCAAGCGCCAACCACAAGCCTATCTGTTGCTGATGTTGCTTCAATGCCTGCTTGAACAGATTACGCGGCGTGCTCGTGTGCGTGCTCATGTACGCGCCCCGACGAAGCGAAATGCTACAGAGCCGAGTGGTCCATAGTCAGCATGGAACACATCGCCGGAAGCTGCCGCGACCGGCCGTGTGAACGAGCCTGCCAGAACAATCTCACCCGCATGCAAATACTCGTCATGCTTCGCCAGCTTATTCGCCAACCACGCAATGCCATTGGCAGGGTGATTCAGTACGCCAGCGCCGAGACCGGTTTCTTCGATCACGCCATTCTTGTACAACATCGCGCCAGCCCAACGCAGATCAATAGCATCCGGCTTGACCGGACGTCCTCCAAGCACGATAGCCGCATTGGCTGCATTGTCGGAAATCGTATCGACTACCTTGCGTGGTACTTTCGTGCTGCGATCGAATTGCTCGATGCGTGCATCGATGATTTCTATTGCTGGCACGACATAGTCAGTAGCTTGCAATACATCAAAAATGGTAATGGCTGCGTTACCCTCAATTGACTGTAGCGGCTTGGACAAAATAAATGCGAATTCGACTTCGACACGCGGGAGAATAAAGCGAGACATCGGCAATTCCGCACCGTCGTGGAACAGCATGTCGTCCAGCAGCGTACCGTAATCAGGCTCGCTGATTTGCGACGCCTGCTGCATCGCGCGGGAAGTCAAGCCGATCTTGTGACCGATTGCGTTGCGCCCTGCCCGGTATTTCAACGCCAGCCATGCGCGCTGCACGGCATAGGCGTCATCTATCGTCATCCCAGGAAAACGCAGGGAAAACTGTTCCAGTTGCCTGCCCGCTTGTTCGGATTCCTGCAACTGACGGGCGAGTTCTTCGATCTGGTGTTGCTCCATAAAAGCGACTCCTGCAGCGTGCAATATGTACAAGGTTGATTTGCAGCCAGTATCGCTCACCGCCATTGTGAAGACAATCAATAAATCATGTAGTATTTATTAGAACTTCTAACTAATCCTTACTAGATGGCGTTCTCACGTTACACCATCCGCCAGCTCGACGCTTTTTCGGTTGTCGCCGAACTGCGTAGTTTTTCCGAAGCTGCGCAAAGACTGGGCCTGACGCCATCGGCGGTCAGCCAATTGGTCAATGAACTGGAATCAGGGCTGGAATTCAAACTGTTTGAGCGCAGTACACGCAAGGTGTCGCTGACCGCAGCAGGACGCGAATTCCTGAATGCCAGCGAATCGGTATTGCGGCAGGTGCGCGAGGCCGACACCATTGCAGCGAATGTGCGCAACCGGGCAGTCGGCACCGTGCGTGTCGCAGCGCCATTGGCGATTGCAAGCATGTTGCTACCGAAGGCAATGCGCACACATGCTGAACGATTTCCACAGGTTAAAATCCAGATACACGATTGCTCGGTCGAACGCATGGTCGATCTGGTCGCGCAAGGCGATGCCGACATGGCCATCGGGCCGGATCGTTCTTATGGCGAGAATGTGTCACGCCAAAACCTGTTTTCCAGCCCTTGGGTTTTATGGTGCGCGCCGCATCATCCCTTGGCTGTTGAGAGGACAGTGCAATGGGACGCGCTACGGCAACATCCTATCGTCGCGGCTGGGCATGATCATGAACGCAGTGTCGCGCAAATGCGTTCGGCCTTGCCTGATGACGAACGCATCACACCGATCGACGTGGTCGATAATATTTCAACGGCGATGGGAATTGCTGCAGAAGGTTTAGCAGTGACACTCTCGCCTGCGTATGTGCAGCCGCTGGCAGAAAAATTTGGATTGGTGATGCGCAGAATCGTGACGCCGGAAGTGATGCGTCACGTCTGCCTGTATCAACCCACGCAACGCATTACCTCACCGGCAGCAGAGGGATTTGCCGAGCACCTGATCACTTGGCTGCCCGGGCAAATCCCGCCATTGACGGCACATCAGAAGGAGAAAAGCCGCAGCTGAATCAGTGCGCACCGCCCAGGTAGGCAGCTTTCACCGCAGGGTCATTCTTCAAATTTTCTGCAGGGCCATGCACCTTGATACGACCGTTTTCCAGCACGTAACCATAATCGGCGACGTTCAATGCAGCAGCAGCGAACTGCTCCACCAACAACATCGTCACGCCACGCTGCTTCAGATCGGAGATGATACGAAACACTTCTTCCACCAGAATCGGCGCCAGTCCCATCGATGGCTCATCCAGCAACACGATTTCCGGGTTCAGCATCACCGCACGCGCCATTGCCAGCATTTGCTGTTCACCGCCGGATAACGTGCCCGCCAATTGATGTTGACGTTCCTTCAGGCGAGGAAATAGCTCCAGCGCTTTTTCCAAGTCCTGCTTGATGTCTCCACGTGGGCGCGAGCGCGTGAAACGTGGGAACGCGCCCAACAGTAGATTATCAGTCACGCTCATCGTCGAAAAGACGCGACGGCCCTCCGGCGAATGCGCCAAACCCGCACGTGCAATCTTGTGCGACGACCAGCCGGTAACGTCCTTGCCATCCAGGGTAACGTTGCCTTGCTGCGGTTTGAGCATGCCGGAAATCGCACGCATCGTTGTCGTTTTACCGGCACCGTTCGAGCCAATCAGCGTCACCACTTTACCCTTCGGTACTTCCAGCGAAATGCCATGCAGTACTTCAACCTTGCCATAGGATGCGTATAAATCAGTAATCTTCAACATGTCACGCTCCTTCGGTCGCGGTGGAGCCACCGAGATAAGCCTCGATCACGCGCGGATCGGATTGCACTTCCGCCGGTTTGCCTTCGGCGATCTTTTGCCCGAAGTCGAGCACGGTGACGGTGTCGCAAATGGACATGACGACGTCCATATGATGTTCGATCAGGATGATGGTAATGCCATGCTCGCGTATCTTGCGGATGATCGCGATCAGGTCTTTGATGTCTGGCGCAGTCAAGCCAGCCGCTGGCTCATCCAGCAGCAACAGGGCGGGATCAAGCGCCAGCGCACGGCCGATTTCCAGCAAGCGTTGCTTACCATAGGGCAGATTGCGCGCCTCTTCATTGGCGAGCGACGCCAAGCCGACAAAGTCGAGAATCGCCGCCGCACGCGCCAATGTCTGTTCGCGCTCGGTACGATAACGTCCCGTTTGCACCATCACATCAGCAATATTGCTACGGAAGCTGTGATGCAAGCCGACCAACACGTTTTCAATCGCGCTCATATCACCGAACAATTGCACGTTCTGGAAAGTACGAGCGACACCACCCAGCGCAATCGCCGATGG
>Ga0116226_10001179_pt1 | contig 22681 bp, 18 predicted proteins | sample S1TSphfallax_FD_89692 | JGI IMG/M metagenome (GOLD analysis project Ga0116226, IMG submission 89692) | Host-associated microbial communities from peat moss isolated from Minnesota, USA - S1T2_Fa - Sphagnum fallax MG | ecosystem: Host-associated > Plants > Peat moss > Unclassified | place: USA... | reverse complement strand
CTCGGCTATCTGTTCTATCTGAATTGGCGCTTGACGCTCGTCGTGGCGGTGATTCTGCCTGCGATCGGCTGGCTCATGAGTCAGATCAATCGTCGCCTGCGCCGTTTGAATCGCGAAAGCCAGATGCTGACCAACCAACTCTCGTATATCGTCGAGGAAACGGTCGGCGGCTACAAGGTGGTCAAGGTTCATAACGGCGAAGCTTATGAACAAGAGCGCTTCGAAACCATGAGCCGGCGCCTGCGTGGTTACCAGATGCGCATGACCATCTCGGGCGGCCTGGGCCAACCCTTGACCCAGTTCCTGGCGTCGGTGGCCATGGCGGTCGTGATCGCGATCGCCGTGGTGCAATCAGCCCACGACCAGACCACGGTGGGCGGTTTCGTGGCTTTTATTACAGCGATGCTGTTGATCGTCTCGCCGCTCAAACGCGTGATCGACGTCAATCAGCCGCTGCAGCGCGGCATGACCGCCGCCGAGCTGATTTTGGGTCTGATCGACGAGCCCAGCGAATCGACCGGTGGCCCGCTCGCATTGGAACGTTCGCAGGGTAAGGTGCAGTTCGATCACGTCGGCTTCAACTACGGCCTGGCAGATGTGCCGACGCTGGACGACATCAGCTTTACCGCAACGCCGGGCGAGATGATCGCACTGGTGGGCCCGTCCGGTGCGGGCAAGACCACGCTGGTGAATCTGTTGCCGCGCTTTTTCGACCCGAGCTCAGGCCGGATACTGATCGATGATGTGGCGATCACCGACTACAGGCTGGCCGACCTGCGCAGCCAGATTGCCTTCGTCAGTCAGGATGTGGTGTTATTCAATGATAGCGTTGCGGCCAACGTCGCCTATGGTCAGCCCGTCGACCGTGAACGCGTCGAAGCCGCCTTGCGCGCGGCCAATCTGTCCGATGCGGTGGCGGCCATGCCGCAAGGCATCGACACCGATGTCGGTGGCAACGGTATGCGCTTGTCGGGTGGTCAGCGCCAACGCCTGGCGATTGCGCGCGCCATCTACAAGAACGCGCCCATTTTGATTCTGGACGAAGCCACCTCGGCGCTCGATTCCGAGTCCGAGCGCCATGTGCAGGCGGCGCTTGAAGTCTTGATGCAAGGCCGTACCACGCTGGTGATTGCGCACCGCTTGTCCACCATCGAACGGGCCGACCGTATTCTGGTGCTGGATCGCGGCCGCATTGTCGAGCAAGGCGCGCATGCGGAGTTGATCGCGCGCGATGGTCTGTACGCGCATCTGCACAAGATTCAATTCCAGCAAGTCGATCGTTGAGCATGGGGGGGCATGCGTCGCGGCATGAATCCGCGCGCGTGCTGTCCCGACCGTGCCTGTTTTTGGCTGTTGCGCTTGAGCATCAAGCCCCCCGAGCCGATCGCAGCACCTGCCGCTTGGCGTCGGACCTGCTCGACGTCACGAGCGTGGTCGGTTTAGCCAACGAAGATCAACGTCACATAAACGAAGAACACCATCAGGTGCATCGCGCCTTCCAACAGGGTGGTGCGGGTGCCCGAGAAGGTCAGCATATTCAGCAGCAGCGTCAGCGTCAGCAGCACCATGCTAGCGGGCGAAAGCCCCAGCACGAGCGACTGTCCGGTGAACAAGCTGATGCCGAGCACGGCCGGCACGGTCAGGCCTATGGTCGAGGCTGACGCACCCAGGCACAGGTTCAGCGCCCGCTGCAACTGATTGCCGCTGACCGCGCGCAGCGCCGAAATCGCTTCGGGCGCGAGCACGATCACCGCAATGATCAAACCGCCCAAGGCGGGCGGTGCGGCGATTTTGTCCAACCCGATATCAAGAAACTTGGCCAGTGATTTGGCCAGCAGGACCACCGGCAAAATCGCAAGGATCAGCCACAGACCCTGCCGTAACAGGGCGGCTCGTTGAAGTGGCGTGTGCGTTGCTACCGGGTCGAGCGCCAGCGCGACGTCGCTCATGTCGTCGCGGGTGGGCTTTTCGTCGTCGATCACGAAGAAATCACGATGCCGGCCAGTCTGTATCAGCAAGAACACCCCGTACAAACCCAGCGTGAAGATGGAAAAACACACCGCCTGCGCCGGGTGTAGCGTGCCGACCGGGGTCGACACGGTGAAATTCGGCAGGATAAAGGCAATCACCGCGAGCGGAATGATGACGGCCAGATACGCACTGGCGCCTTGCCAGTTGTAGCGCTGCTGGCCATGACGCAAGCCCCCCATCAACAGTCCCAGACCGACCACCCCGTTCAGTACGATCATCAGCACCGCAAACATAGTGTCGCGCCCAAGCGTGGGCTGCGTGGCGCTCAAGGTCGCCGCGCTGATCAGCGCGACTTCGATCAGCACAATGGCCAGCGTCAGCACCAACGTCCCTAGCGGCTCGCCGAGCGCCTCGGCCAGATGATCGGCTTCATGCACCACGCCGAATGCGGACCAGAGAATGATCGCGAACAGCAGGGCGATGATCAGGGCGAGATAGAGCGGATGGGCGGCCCACGCTAACCATTGCGGCGCGGCGGCGAAGAAGGCGGCGGTGGTGAGCCAACCGGCGATCAGACGAGGGAGACGACGGGTGTTTGGGGTCTGCATCGAGGCTCCATGCGGGTGATCGGGCGCGAAAGAGCGAACGCGTTGCAAGGTGTGCTGCGGGCGCGCTGTCGAATGCATTATGCCTGAGCAGCGCGCGCAGCCGACACGGCGGACTTGAAGCCGGACGAATATCGTGGCAGCGAAGTCAGCACGAAGATGGCGCATAGGCGATGCGTATCCGCATCGCCGGATTGGCGGATGCTCTGCACAATCGCCGATGCGAGTGTCGATGGTGATTAATGGCGTCTATGGGATATTGCGTGTTGTTGGTTTGCAACGAGAATACCTTTCATAATAATTACTAAAAAATTATGAATGCATTACTCAACAATTACATTTATAACCGCGGTCGTGAAATTCATTAGGGGGCCGGCCAATGAGTATGCATATGCAGCACATTCCGGGGTGATAAAAATGGTGCGAACCGGGGCGAAATTCTGCGAAAAATCTTAGGAATGGCGTGCTGAAGCGCGTTTGGTGAAATCCGGGATGGCCCCGGGCGGCGTACTCGAGATTAAATATTGTATGCAAAAACGACCTGATTTAACCCTGGTATTCCATTCCACCTGATTTACTCGATGGCATCCGTGCGACAACTAGAGTGACTATTCTTTCTCAATCTTTCCGATCATTGTGATAACCTTCGTCGGCTTCAGATAAAGGCGTGCACAGCATAAATTATTGTCATTAATTCAATCGATATATCACTCGATGCGGCTGCGGCTTAGTTTTTCCGGGTACGCGTGTGCTATCGCAACACCATTCTCATTTTTTCGTGTTTGATCAAATCGGAGTATTCCGCGAATTACCATGATGCGTCTTTCGAATGCACAGATGACCTGTGTTGCCCGCACGATCTTATCGAGCACCGACGCTGCTGATCGCCCGGTGGTGGTGGCGCGAGTACGGCGAATGCGCTGACCACCAACCCGTTCCAGCAACCACTGCGACGGGTTCCGAATTGGCTAGAAATTGGCCCTATGACGGCGAACCGGTCGGTCAATTGCCGGCCGTCCCTGACTATCCTGATTCAAACAATAAATAGTGACTCTCATGATGCTTAAAATGCCTCGCATAGTCGGTTTGGTCGTGCCGGTTGTCCTGCTAAGCGCTTGTTCGGTGGTGGCGCCGCCGTACTCTCCTGCCCTGGATAATATTCAAGCGCTGAAGAGCGCAAGCGCTGTGCATGCTCAAGTCGGCGTATTTGACTCACGCCCGGACGCGAAAAATCCCTATCCAGTGCCTCTGCGGGCGAACCTGATGGTTTCGCCAGTTGGCAGTTCGTTTGGTGCGTATCTCGCGGATGCGATGACCAAGGAACTGACCATGGCTGGGAAATTGTCGCCGCAGGGTGATGTCGAGGTGACTGCTACGCTGTTGGAAAACGATGTCGATGTCGGTGTGGCTAGCGGTGGCGCGGAAATCTCGGCACGTTTCGTTGTCAAGCGCGCAGGGGTTGTGCTGTACGACCAAGTCAAAACCGCGCATACCCAATGGGATTCGGCGTTTGCCGCAATGATCGCAGTACCGAAAGCGCGCGAAGAGTATCCGTACGCGGTTCAGAAACTACTCGGTCAACTGTATGCGGATCCCGCTTTCCTTCAGGCAATTCAATAATCCACTTCAACCTACACATTCGGGATATCTGTCAAATGGCATTGATTCGCATGATCGCTGCGGCAAGCGTGGCTGCCGTATTGTCTGGCTGCGCACACGAAATTTCACTCACGGGCGACGCATCCAAGCTTCCGGCGCTATCGACAGCGCCGCTGGATAAAAACGTAGGGCTAGTCATTACCGATGAAGAGTCATCGCAGGAGGTGATCACCCCAGGCGGTGGGGGCGACAAGGTCAGCTATCATCCGTACCGCGACCTTGAACTGCCGATATATGTGGGCTTGGGCCATGTGTTCAAGAACGTGACGAAGCTGAAGGCCATGCCAGATGCCGCTACGATTCAGTCTCAGCATCTCGACTACGTGATCACGCCAACGATCAAGACAAACTCGTCATCGCCGAGCCTGCTTACATGGCCGCCGACGGACTTCTCGGTTACGCTGACCTGTACCGTCACGAACCCCAGCGGACAGCCAGTCCTGACTGAAGATGTGACGGGGCAGGGGCATGCTGAATTCAGCGAATTCAAGCATAATTTCGGCTTGGCCGGCCAGATTGCCACGACCGATGCAGTCGAAAAACTTCAGACGGCATTGTCCAATGCCCCTGAGTTGCATAAATAGGTAGGTCACGAGCAGGGCGATCGGGTCATGCCATCGCCCTCACCCTCACCGCGTCACATTCCACCGCAACGCACCCGCCTTCCCCAGCGAAGTGTGAACCTCGATCAAACCCTCGCGCAAAGCCGCGCCGGTATCGTTGCGCACACCGTCGAGCAAGGTCTGGTGGCTAGTGCCGGCGCGGCCGGTCAACGTCACCCAGCCATTACGCCCACTCAGCTTGGCGGCGTAAAGTGCGCGGTCAGCCAGATCGATGGCGCGCTCCCAATCACAGCTATCGGGCGCGTTCGGTATCAGCGGGAAGGCGGTTGCGCCGACCGAGCAACTGATGCGCAACACGGCACCGTTGGGGCTCACATAAGGCTGGTCGCTCAACTCGCAACGCAGTCGTTCGGCCAGCGTATTCAGGGTGGTGCGATCGGCATGACGGCACACTACGAGGAATTCCTCGCCACCCCAACGCACCACGTAGTCGGTGTCGCGCAACAGACGATGCAGGCGCTGCGCGGTTTCGATCAGCACCGCGTCGCCGCAGGTGTGACCATGGGTGTCGTTGATCTGTTTGAAGTGATCGATATCCAGCAACAGAAACAGTAGATCGGCTGAGGTGGGTAAGGTCGCTTGCGGCTGGCGGGCGCTGGCCTGATAGGCCGACAGCGCGCGCGCGATATCGGCGCCAATGCAACGCATCAGAAAGCGACGGTTGTGCAGCCCGGTCAGAGGATCGCGCACGGCTTGGTCGTCGAGCGCACGATAGGCTTTGGCCAATTCCTCGTGCTTGCCTTCCAGTTCTGCGGTGCGCGCGGCCACTAACCCTTCCAGTTGTTCACCGTATTGCTTGAGTTCGGCTTCGACGCGTTGCCGTACACGGTTTTCTTCCTGCAAGGCTTGAAACAGCGTGGCGTTCTCCAGTGAAATGGCGGCTTGCGAGGCCAGCAGTTCAAGCAATGCAATACGCGCGCGCGTAAACACGCCCGCGGCGAGCTTGTTCTCCAGATAGAGCGCGCCAACCAGGCGGGTTTGTTTGAGCAAAGGCAGGCACAGCAAGGAGCGCGGCCGCAGTGCCAACACATAAGGATCGGCCGCCACTGCCGGCGCAATCGGATCGGCGATCTGGTGCGCAGCGCCGGTCGGGGCGTGCGCCGCATCGTCCAGCAGCACTGGCTCGCGCATGCGCGCAACGTAATGCAATACTGTTTGCGGCAACAACGTGTCATGCGGCGGGACGCGGGTAAAGTCGACCTGTATCTGTTCTCGCTCAGCCACCGCCTGTGCTTCGATCTGCCACTGTCCGTCGCGCATCAGCACCAACAGCCCGCGATCAGCCCCCGCGTGCTGCATCGCGATGTGCAACAGATTGGCCACCAGACGGTCCAGCACCAATTCCTGGGACACTGCGTGCGAGGCTTTGAGTGCATTGACCAAGTCAAACTGAGCCACGCCATCGGTCAGGCGCGAGACCGGACTGCTATGCCAATCATTGCCGCTATCCGCCTCCAGTACCTCCAATTGCTGCAGTTTGCGTAGCGCGCCCCAGCGGCGATAGGCGGAGCGCGCCTCACTGCGATACAGGCTGGCCACTTTGCTGATGCCCAGTTGCTCATAGTAATCGGCTGCGCGTTCGGCGGCCAATGCCTCTTCGTGGATGAATCCGCCCGCGCGAGCGCTGTCGAGTGCGCTGGCGTAGTGGCGCATGGCTTGTTGTACATCGAGATGCAATCGTGCGGATTCGGCACGTAGCAGATCGAGACGATGTTGATAGTTGACAGGACTATGCCGTGCCCACAGCGCGTAGCGGCTCAACGCATCTTGCAGGATGACGCGATCGGACGGTTTGGGACCATCGACGTGAGCCAGGGCGGCAGTGCTCAAGGCGCGATAGAAATAATAGGTGGCCTCGAGCGGCGTCGACATCGCGTGCGGCAGGAAAGCCATGGCGGCGTGGGCTGCATCCAGAGCCGCCTGATGCTGACCTTGGATCGCGGCTGCAAGCTGTGCGCGCACGTGAAACACAGCAATTCCCGGGCCGAAGTCGGCTTCGCGCATCACAGCCAGGCAGGTGTCGGCATCGAAGGGCTCGTCGCTCGTCACGCTACCGGCGAGTGCGTCGACCAGAGCCAGACACGGCTGCAGTGAGCGGTACACGACTTCGTTATGGCTTTGACGGGCGAAACTCATATAACGTCGCGCGGCGCTGGCGACTTCGTCCAGCGGCGCACCTTGTTCGATGATCTGCCAAAGTAGATGGCGCGCCGTGTAACCGGCGAAGGCCAGATCGCCAGCAGCGGTGCAGGTGGCGAGGCCGTGTTCGAGTTGGGCGCGAGCCACGGCCATGGGTTCGCGCCAGAATTGGATATAGGCGCCATGCACGAACTGTTGCCGGCCGCGCTGGCGCGGATCGGCGAAACGCTCCGACAGCCGCAGCGCAATATCCGAAAAACGATGACCCGCCTCAATCTCACCGCGCTGCGAGATCAGCCAGCGCGCGTAGCAACTATAGGCAAAACAGGAAGCGACCGCATTGCCATAGCGCAGCGACAAGCGGATCGCTTCGGCGATCATCACGGTCGCCAGTTGCGGGCGCGCATCGGACGCCGAGGGGATGGCTTCTCCCAGCAGCTGCAACATCATCAGCGCATCAGGGTCGGTCGCAAGCGGCGCATCGAGCAACGTGGCAATCGGATGGTGTGCCAACTGTGCTTGAATTTCACTGTGCAGCCGTTCGAAGGTGGTCTCGAGCGCCTGATCCTCTTTAGGCAGCAGAACCCCAAAGCGCGCCAGGCCCGCTTCGGCAACCGCGATGGCGCCACCATGATCGCCTATCAGCTGGAACAGATTGAGTCGACGCACGTCGACGCGGGCGTGATCGTGGCGGCTCTGCGCATGGTGCTGCAGGATCTCGAAAATGCGCTGGGCCTGATCGAACTCGCCCACCAGAAAGGCGCACTCGGCCTGTTCCAGATGCAGAGAGAACGCCTCGTCGTAGTTGTGCTGCCAGGGTTCGCTGTCGAGCAGTGCCACCGCCTGTGTCAGATAGGACAGTGCCGCGCGATAGGCGATCGCCGCTTTGGCACGCGCCGCGGCGCGGGCGTTCAAGGTGCGCAAGCGCTGACGTTCGTCGCTGCTATTGAGCAATCCGGCGCCGCGATTGAACAGATCGAGCAGCGCAAACAGATTGTCTTCGATACGTGCGGCTGGCAGCGTCGCCAGTAGGGCGCGTGCAATATCCAGATGCACCTGTGGTTGCGTTTCGGGTGGGATCAGCGAATAGGCGGCCTCGCGTACGCGATCGTGCTGAAAACGCACCGTTTCGCCTTCGCGCAGTATCAGTCCGCCACGCAACGGGGCGCGTAAATCAGCCAGGATAGCGTCGGGAGTGGTACCTTGCAGATGGGCCAGCGTCGTCAGGTCCGCGCTGTGGCCCAGGCACGCGAGTAGTCGTAACGGCACCAACGCGCGTTGGGGCAGGCGCGTGAGCTTGCGCACCATCAGATCGGCGACATTGTCGGTAAAGTTCTTGTCGCGGATACGCGCCACGTCCCACTGCCAGCAGCCGCTGTCGGGATCCGTATGCAATAGGCCTTCGTCGATCAAGGTATCCAGAAACTGCAACACAAAAAACGGATTGCCCGCCGTTTTCTGATGCACCAGCGCAGCCAACGGGGCCAGGTCGGTGGCGGGTCCTTCATCGCAGCGCAAGATATCGGTGATCAACGCTTGCACGCTGGCGCGGTTGAAGCTGGCCAGCGAGATCATATGCACCGCCACACCGGCCGTTTGCAGTCGCTGTGTCGTCTGCGTCAGCAGGTGGGTTGGGCCGGTCTCGTTGTCGCGGTAGGCACCAAGCACCAGCAGATACGGCACCGGCTCATCACGCAGCAGACTCAGCAGGGCCTGGCAACTGGCATCATCGATCCACTGCAGGTCATCGAGAAACAACACCAGGGGCCGTTCACTGCAGGCGAGGGCGCCGAAGAAAGCTCGCAAAGTGGCGCGAAAGCGGTTCTGTGCTTCGACTGGGGGGACGGCCGGCGGCGTCGGTTGCGCACCCAACAAGCGCTCGAGTGCCGGCGCCAGTTCGATCAAGAGCCTTGCATTCTCAGCCAGCGCCGATTGCAAGCGTGTCCGCCAGCGCGCGATATCGTCCTCACTCGCGCTGTCGCTCATCACCTGTTGTACGAACTGCCCGATGGCTTGGGCCAGGGTTGCATAGGGTACGGCGCGTCGCAGCGGATCGAACTTGCCACGCAAGAACAAAAGTCTGTGGGGTTCGAGTGAGTCGAGCAGATCGAATACCAGCGTCGATTTGCCCGCTCCGGAGTAAGCACCGATCAGCACCAGCTCAGGCGTCGCGTGTTGTGCGACGCGCTCGAAGGCAGCGCGTAACGCGCGTTGCTCGGTTTCGCGACCGTACAAGTGGCGGCTATGCGGCAGCCGTGACGCGCCTGTGCGCGCGCACGGCAGGGACGCGGGCAGGGTGTCGCCGCTCTCGCTGAGCACTTGCTGGCAGCGCCGCAGATCGGCCGCCAGACTGGCTGCGCTCGGGTAGCGCTCGGCCGGGGTTTTGGCGAGCAGGCGTGCTAGCAGCTGCGCCAGCACGGGCGGCAGGGCAACGCCGTTGCGTGTCGGTGGGGCGGGTGGCCGCGCCAGATGACTGTAGATCCACTCAGCTGCATCGCCCGCGTGAAACGGCAGGGTGCCGGTCAAGAGTCGATAGAGAATCACGCCGAGGCTGTAAAGATCGACGCGCTCATCGATAGGGTGGTTGGTGCGCCCCGTTTGTTCTGGCGCGATATAAGGCAGGTGGGACGGCAGCAGTGTATGCAGGTCGCCGTGCGTGGGCGGCGCGTGCAGCGGATCAAGCGGCGTTTCGTTCTGACTGCTGTCAGTGGTGACCACAGCGCCCAAGGACTGCTTGAGCGCCTGTGTGCGCCTGGTCACATGGATAGCGTTGCCGAAGCCGCTCAGACGCACCTTACCGCTGGCCGGCTCGACCATGATATGGGCAGGATGCAGGCCACAGTGGATCAAGCCGGCGGCATGCATGCCGCTCACCGCGTCGGCCAAACCGGCTGCCAGCGTCAGGCTCGAGGGCAGCGACAAGGGGCCATCGCCGGAGCTTGCCATTATTTGGGACAGGGGCATGCCACCGGGATCGTCGCAGAACAGGACCGGTCGATCGCGGGCCGAACCCAATGCGAGCGGCATGACCGCCCAGCTGGCGTCAAGCGCATCGCGCAGCGCGAAGCTGCGCGCCAGGACAAAGAAACCCGGCGCCCCCGCGGCGTCGCTGCGCGGCACCACGGCCAGCATGGGCTGCTTAGTAAGCTGTTGCCGACAGCGAAATAAAATGAATTCGTCTTCGTCGCTAAGCCGATCGAAGTCGATATACCCATCTATCCGCAGCATAGAGCGGAATCCCGATAGCCGGTCGCGGCGTGAAACGACGAATGCCGGAGGTCGGTGCGCGGACGAAGCGGGCTGGCGTCTTACTCGTCACTGTGCTTGCGCACCGGTTTCCGGACAGCGTAACAACTGACTGCGCAAGCGTTAGAAACCGTCTTAAAACTCTACCATAAAGGTGAGTCAAGATGGTGCTCAGGGAATACGCCGATCGATTCGATTAATTGGTTTAATTTTATCGCCGAATCTAATTAATCGAATTTAAATAATACGCCGATTCACCTTGATGGCAGGGTGCAGCGCAGTTGTTTACAATCTGCTTAAAATGTTCATGCGGCAATGTGTAACTTATCGGGACATATTGCTTTGTCACGTCGTTTTATTCAGGCTGTTTAGTCAGGCCGAATAGCGTGGTGACGTGTTGTTCACTTACGTCAAAACAATATCGTACTGTTCCTGGATTTTACGATGGTTCCTTGATGCGTAAGGCTTAGGCCCGTGGTTCCGGTCGAAAATCTTTGGCCTGGCTACGTGTTTGGCTACCCGCCAGGTGAGCGGTAGGAGGGACAGGCCGCCGCCCATCCATGCAGGTCGACCTCTTGCCAATTATCCGTCATTGACGTATGGTCATTACATGCTGAGGGGCATCGAAACGCCCATCTTTCAACGCTATGCAGCCGATATTTGGCGCGATGGCGAGCGCGAAGACTTCATTACCTGGATTGCCGCTAATCCTCTCGCGGGTGACGTGATTCCGGGGACTGCGGGCCTGAGAAAGATACGGTGGTCGCGCCAAGGTATGGGAAAGCGTGGCGGAGCACGCGTGATTTATTACAACATTCTTGATGACGGTGAGATCTGACTCGTCATTGCGTATACGAAGTCGAAATTTGACAACCTGCCTGTATCGTTTCTTAATCAACTTCGGGAGGAAATCAATCGTGGATAAGGAACTTGAGCAATTTCAGGCTGATTTGCTGACCTCGGTCCGTCAAATGAAGGGCCGCCAAGCGGCACGGCTGACCAAGGTAGAGCTCTCGCCAGCGGCCGAGACGCGACACAAGGTTGGCTTGTCGCAAAGCCAATTCGCTGCGGTGTTGGGGGTTTCGGTACGAACTCTGCAAGAGTGGGAGCAGGGACGTCGTAATCCGACCGGCGCGGCACAACGGCTGATCAGCATTGCTGCGCGTCATCCAGAGGTGCTCATCGAAGAGCTAGGGTCACGGACTTGAAGTGAGATAGCGGTTAGCTAAACGATAGGTCGTAGTTGGAAAATACGCCAGCGTGCCTCGTTTCATGATGGTTCGCCTTTGTCGTTGCCTCGCGCTCTACGCGGATAGCAACGGACCCTCTTGGAAGGGTGATTTTTTATATATTTGAATTTAAACGAATTATTTTTACGCTATCGGAACTCGCCGGCTCTCGGTGGACTTACATTAATACGATATCGTATTGTTCCTGACTCAGATTCGACTCGACCTGCAGCGACACCGGCTTGCCGATAAAGTCGCATAGCATGGCCAGATGTTGCGACTCCTCCTCGAGGAACAGGTCGATGACCGTTTGCGAGGCCACCACGCGGAATTCGCGTGGGTTGAATTGCCGGGATTCGCGCAGGACTTCGCGCAGGATGTCGTAGCACACGGTGCGGGAGGTTTTCAGCTGACCCTTGCCGGCGCATACCTCGCACGGCTCGCATAGCACATGCGCCAGCGATTCGCGCGTACGCTTGCGTGTCATCTCGACCAGACCCAATTGCGAGAAGCCATTGACGGTGACGCGCGTGCGGTCACGCGCGAGGGCTTTCTTCAATTCGCTCAACACGGCTTCACGATGTTCTGCGCTTTCCATATCGATGAAGTCGATGATGATGATGCCGCCCAGATTGCGCAGTCGCAGTTGGCGTGCGATCGTCAGCGTGGCTTCAAGATTGGTGCGGAAGATGGTGTCGTCGAAATTGCGCGCGCCGACGTAGCCGCCAGTGTTGACGTCTATCGTCGTCATCGCTTCGGTCTGGTCTATCATCAGATAGCCGCCCGACTTGAGATCGACGCGCCGCGACAAGGCACGCAGGATTTCCGCTTCGATATTGTAGAGATCGAACAGCGGTCGCTCTCCGGTGTAATGATGCAGGCGCGAGCTGACCGCCGGGGTGAACTCGGCCGCGAACTGGCTCAACTGCTGCGAGGTTTCGCGCGAGTCGACCTGGATCTTGCTGGTGTTGTCGGTGACGAAATCGCGCAACACGCGGTGGGCCAGGTTCAAATCCTGGTGCAGCAGGGTGGTCGGCGGCGAGCGCATCGCCAGAGCTTTCAGGGTCGTCCAGGTTTTGCGCAGGTAGGCCACATCGTTGGCCAATTCCTCGCTGCTGGCATCCTCGGCGATGGTGCGCACGATGTAGCCGCCGGACTCGTCGCTCGGTAACACCGCAGTGAGCCGCGCGCGGATGGCTTCGCGTTCGGCCTCGCTCTCGATTTTCTGCGAAATCCCGATATGCGGTTCCTGCGGCAGATAAACCAGGGTGCGGCCCGCGATGCTGATCTGTGTCGACAGACGCGCGCCCTTGGTGCCGATCGGGTCCTTGATCACCTGCACCATCAGCGTTTGCCCTTCGTACAGCATCTTCTCGATAGGCTGCACCGGGGCTTGGTGACTATGTCCACCATGACCATTGCCGGGCAGGCGTGGCTGCCAGATGTCGGCCACGTGCAGGAAGGCGGCGCGCTCCAGGCCGATATCGATAAACGCAGACTGCATACCGGGCAGCACGCGTGCAATCTTGCCTAGATAGATGTTGCCGACCCGGCCGCGCGATAGCGTGCGCTCGACGTGCAGTTCCTGTACCGCGCCTTGTTCGACTATGGCGACCCGCGTCTCCTGCGGGGTGATATTGATCAGGATTTCTTCGTTCATTCTTATCGGTGTGAACCGGTTTATGGTTAGAACGCCACCCCTGCGGCGCGCACCAGCGCGGCCGTCTCGAAGAGCGGTAGACCCATGATACCCGAATAGCTGCCGTCGATATGCGCGATAAACTCGGCGGCGCGACCCTGCACGCCATATGCCCCGGCTTTGCCTTGCGGCTCGCCGCTTTCGACGTAGCGCACAATTTGGTCGTGGGTCAGCGCGGCAAAACGTACCGTCGAAACCGACAAAGTCGAGGCGATCGAGGCATCGCCGCCGCGGCTCGATGGATTGACCACGGCTACCGCGGTGAGTACCTGATGCACACGACCGGACAATCGCGTCAACATGGCGATCGCATCGTCGGCATCGGCCGGTTTGCCGAGAATCGCGCGATCGAGTGCGACGGTGGTGTCGGCGACCAGAATCGGCGCGGACGGTCGCGCGCCGCGCCCCAGACGTGCCGCAGCTGCCTCGGCTTTAGCGAGGCAGACGCGCCGCACATAGATGGCGGCGGCTTCGCCTGGCAGCTCTGCTTCAAGGGCTTCGACATCCTCGCCCTCATCGGGCGGTAACGGTTGATAGAGAATGCCCAATTGATCCAGCAGTTCGCGGCGTCGCGGACTTTGTGACGCAAGGTAAATGAAAGTGTAGGGCGCGCCAGTTTGCGTAGGCGCGGATGTCACGTTTTGTTCTTGAGGCATGGATACCGAAAAGCGGAAAAGCTGTTGTGGTCTGATGATCAGGCGTTGTCGCGATCAGCATACAAGGCCGCAGCGATAAAAGGGGAATCTTGTTGTTTTATCGAGTCGCCGCACTAAAGATGGCATGCTGCCGATGGGCATCGCAGGTGTGCTGCGTGCGGCATCACACGCAGTGGCGTCACACCCTGTGGTAGGGGTGATTCTGCGTGATGGTCCAGGCGCGATACAGTTGTTCCGCCAACAACACGCGTACCATGCCGTGCGGTAAAGTCAGACTGGACAGACGCAGCAATGTGTCGGCGCGCGCCTTCAAGGCGGGATCGAGACCGTCGGCGCCGCCAATCACGAAGGCCACGTCCTGCGCGGCTTCCTGCCAACGCGGCAATGCTTCGGCCAGCTGCACCGTGCTCCAGTCGCGGCCGCGTTCATCCAGCATCACCAGGGTGGCCTGCTTGGGCAGGGCCGCTTCGATGCGGGTTTTTTCGGCGGCCATCACGCTTTGCGCGCTACGCGAACCCGAACGCAGTTCAGGCTTGATCTCGCGCAGCTCGATGCGCAACTCGGGCGGCATCCGCTTCACGTATTCGTTGAAGCCATCGGTGATCCAGTCGGGCATTTTGTGACCGACTGCGATGATCAGCAACTTCATCGGCAGAGCGGCGACAGCTTGGTCGCAGGCGTGACGAGGCGGTACACGAGGCTAAGCATCAGGCCTTGGTCTTACGGGCCGGGCTTTTGCGCGCCGGGGCCTTGGCGGCCGGCTTGGTGGCCGGTTTCGCGGCCGATTTGGCTGGGCTCTTGCGCGCCGGTTTGGCCGTGCCGCCGGCGCTGCTGCTGGCGGCGGAGGTCTTCTTGGCGGCGGCCTTTTTGGCGGGCGCTTTTTTCGTGACCGGTGCGTCTTCCTCTGTGTCGTCGGCCGTCACGCTTGCGCCACGCTGGGTGTCGCCGCCGAGCTTGATGCGCACCGGCTTGTCGCCCCAGATTTCTTCAAGGTTGTAGTACTGGCGCAGGGCCGGTTGCATAATATGGACCACCGCGTCGCCGCAGTCGACCAGAACCCATTCGCCGGTTTCTTCGCCTTCCATGCTGATGACTTCGCCGCCGGCATCCTTGACGCCTTCACGCACGCTGTTGGCCAGTGCCTTGGTTTGGCGATTGGAGGTGCCCGAGGCCACCACCACGCGATCGAACAGACCGGTCAGGTGGGAAGTATTGAAAACGCGGATGTCCTGGGCTTTGACATCTTCCAGGGCGTCGACGATAACGCGTTGCAGTTTGGTGATTTCCATATTGTGCTTGTCAGTTTTGATAGAGGTGATGATCTCGAATATAGCGCCAAACGGTAGGCGGTACGTGTTCGCTGGTTTCGTGGCGGCCGGCCACGCGTTCGTTCAGATGCTGGCGGATTTCGGTGGCAGAGACATCGATCGCCAGTTCGGTGTCGAGCAAGATCCCGCCATGGGTGGTTTGGGCGAGGGTGAGGGCGGTGCTGAGTCGGCGCGCGATCTGCGCGCCGACGGCGGCTGGCACCGCGGCCGGATCAAAGCCGGGACGGGTGGCGACGCAGATGTGGGCATAGTCGAATAGCGCGGTCCAGTCGCGCCAGGTATCAAGGCGCATCAACTGATCGGCACCGATCAAGAGTGCGAGCGAGGCGGGTTCGAGACCCGCTTGCGCCTCGCGTGCGCGCCAGGCAGACAGGGTCTGCACCGTATAGGTGGGACCGTCATGCTCGATTTCGTCGCGCGCGACCCGCACGCGGGTGGCGGGGAAGGCGAGCGTGGCGGCGGCCAGTTCTGTCATCGCCAGGCGATGTTCCGCCGCTGTGACGTCGGCTTTCTGCCAGGGCTGGCCGGCGGGCAACAGTACCAGCTCGGTCAGGTTCAGGACCTCGACAAAGCGGCGTGCCAGCGCCAGATGACCGTCGTGGATCGGGTCGAAGGTGCCGCCGAGCAGGCCGACACGGCGCGCGCAGACGGTTGCGGCGGGCTCGGGAGCGGCGCCGGGGCGGGTGCTGGCAAAGTCGGGCGGACTCAGAATGGTGTTCCTCTTTCAAATTCCGCCGATCCGCGCAGTGGCGCCGCGCCCACATTTTGCGGCGCCACTGCGCGGATCGGCCCGGCGCGGTCGAGAACCTTGCCGGCTGCCGCCCGCGGGCTTACACCCAGTCGCGCGGCGGCAGGAAGTCAGTATATAGCGCCGCCTCCGGCGTGCCGGGTTCCGGCTGCCAGTTATAGCGCCAATTGACGACGGGCGGCATCGATAGCAGGATCGATTCGGTGCGCCCGCCGCTTTGCAGCCCGAAGGTCGTGCCGCGGTCATACACCAGATTGAATTCAACGTAGCGGCCGCGCCGATAGGTCTGGAACGCGCGCTCGCGTTCGCCATATGGCGTGTTCTTGCGACGCTCTACGATGGGCAGATAGGCTTGCAGGAAAGCATCGCCGACGCTGCGCATCATCTCGAAACCGCGCTCAAAGCCCAGTTCGGAAAAGTCATCGTAGAAGATACCGCCGATTCCGCGTGCTTCGCGGCGATGCTTCAGATAAAAATATTCGTCGCACCAGTGCTTGAAGCGCGGGTACAAATCGGTTCCGTACGGCGCCAGCGCATCGCGGCAGACCCGATGGAAGTGCTCTGCATCTTCGGCAAAGCCGTAGAAGGGCGTCAAATCCATGCCGCCGCCGAACCAGTACACGGGTTCGCTGCCCGGTTGCTGCGCAATGAAGAGGCGCACATTCATGTGCACGGTCGGGCAATACGGATTGCGCGGATGGAACACCAGCGACACGCCCAGCGCTTCGAAACCCCGCCCGGCCAGTTGCGGGCGGGCTGCGGTTGCCGACGGCGGCATGGTGTCGCCCTGCACATGCGAAAAACCAATACCGGCGCGCTCGAACACGCTGCCGTTCTCCAGCATGCGTGAGCGGCCATTGCCGCGCAGCGGGTCGGTGGCTTCTTTATGCCAGTCGTCGGTAATAAAGCGCTGGTCGTCGTGTTGCTCCAGCGCGTCGACGATGCGTTGTTGCAAATCCAGTAATTGAGCCCGCACCAAGCGGGTATCGATCAGAGTCATGATGAAGTCCGGACAGTTTAGCCAGGGGCAGCGCGCCGCTGCCGGGGCGGCGGCGCGTTACTTGCCGGGCTGCGCAAAGCCGTTCAGTGCTTGCGGTTCAACGCCCGGTGACCGATATCATGCCTGTATTGCATGCCGTCGAAGTTGATCTGGTTCAGTGTTTCGTAAGCTGCCGAGCGCGCGCCGCGCACCGTATCGGCCAAACCGACCGCACAAAGCACGCGACCGCCGTTGGAAGTCAGTTTACCGTCGGTCAGGGTGGTGCCGGCGTGGAATACCACACTGTCGTCGGTTTCCGCCGGAATGCCGGAAATCACGTCACCCTTGCGCGGCGCATCGGGGTAACCGTGCGCTGCCAGCACCACGCCCAGCGCGGTGCGGCGATCCCAGGCCAGTTCGATCTGATCCAGAGTGCCGGCAATGCCCGCTTCCACCACGCGCGAGAAGTCGCCTTTCAGGCGCGCCATGATCGGTTGCGTTTCCGGGTCGCCCATGCGGCAGTTGAATTCCAGCGTCTTGGGATTGCCTTGCTCGTCTATCATCAGGCCGGCATACAGGAAGCCGGTAAAGCGCACGCCTTCCTCTTCCATGCCGCGCACGGTGGGGGTGATGATTTCACGCATCACGCGGGCGTGCAGTTGCGGCGTCACGATGGGGGCCGGCGAATAGGCGCCCATGCCGCCCGTGTTGGGGCCCAGGTCGCCATCGAGCAGGCGCTTGTGGTCCTGGCTCGACGCCAGCGGCAGCACATGGATGCCGTCGACCATCACGATAAAGCTGGCTTCCTCGCCGCGCAGGAATTCTTCGATCACGACGCGTGCACCGGCATCACCGAAGGTATTGTCGGACAGCATCATATCGACGGCGCCATGCGCTTCTTCAAGCGTCTGCGCCACCACCACGCCCTTGCCGGCGGCCAGGCCATCGGCCTTGATCACAATAGGGGCGCCCTTGCGGTCGATATAAGCGTGGGCGGCAGCGGCGTCGGCGAAGGTTTCGTACTCGGCGGTCGGGATCTGATGGCGTTTCATAAACGCCTTGGCGAAATCCTTGGAGCTTTCCAGTTGGGCGGCTTCGCGGGTCGGCCCGAAGATCTTCAGGCCGCGCGCCCGGAACAGATTGACGATGCCGCCGGCCAGCGGGGTTTCCGGGCCAACCAGCGTAAACGCGATCTGTTCGCGCACGACGAAGTCGGCCAACTCCTCGAGATCGGTAATCGGCACGTTGCGCAGGCGCTCGTCGCGCGCGGTACCGCCGTTGCCGGGTGCGACATAGACCAGCTGGACGCGCGGCGATTGCGCGAGTTTCCATGCCAGCGCATGTTCGCGCCCACCGGAACCGACCACTAGTAATTTCATTGCTATCCTCGAATACGATTAAGACTGCGCCCGCCGTGATCGCTTATTCCTCGATCACGGCGTTGGTGTAAACCTCTTGCACATCGTCGAGGTTTTCCAGGGCGTCCAGCAGCTTTTGCATCTTTTGCGCATCTTCGCCGGTAAAGACCACTTCGGTTTGCGGTTTCATCGTGACTTCCGCCAGTTCGGCCTTGAAGCCGGCGGCTTCGAGCACGCTTTTGACCTTGCCGAAGTCGTGCGGCGCGCAGGTGACTTCCAGGCTGCCGTCTTCGTGCGTGGTGACGTCGTCGGCGCCGGCTTCGAGCGCGGCTTCCATCAACGCTTCCTCGGAAGTGCCGGGGGCGAACAGGAACTGGCCGATATGGTTGAACATAAAGGCCACCGAGCCATCCAAGCCCATATTGCCGCCGTTCTTGGAGAACGCATGACGCACTTCGGCTACCGTGCGGGTGCGGTTGTCGGTCATGGTGTCGACAATAATCGCGGCGCCCTGCAGGCCGTAGCCTTCGTAGCGGATTTCTTCGTAGTTGACGCCTTCCAGGCCACCCACGCCGCGCTGGACTGCGCGCGTGATATTGTCCTTGGGCATGTTGGCATCAGTGGCTTTGTCGACGGCCAGGCGCAAACGCGGGTTGGTGTCGATGTCGCCGCCGCCGAGCCGAGCCGCCACGGTGATTTCCTTGATCAGACGGGTCCAGATCTTGCCGCGCTTGGCATCAGTGGCGGCCTTCTTGTGCTTGATGTTGGCCCATTTCGAATGACCTGCCATACAAATCTCCAGAGCGCTCGCCGTCTTGGGCGCGCGCGCAAATCAGGGGGTACTGGGGCCTGCGCTGGCACCAGCAGGCCCGGGGCACGATTGCCTTCGCCGGGGCCACAGCGCGGCGCACAGGCGCCGCGGGCAGGCGGAAAAGCGTCTGCTGCGAATACAGCCGACGCTTAATATAAAGGGAGATGATTTTACCATGCCGGCCCGGCTTGCTCACCATTCATGGCCGGGTTTACCGTGCAAAGCAGGGGGGGCGTTGGGTCCAAGCGACGCGGACAGCATTCGCGCCCTCAGTTTTTGGTGCCGAACAGCCGGTCTCCGGCATCCCCCAGTCCAGGCACGATATACGCGTGCTCGTTCAGATGCGAATCGAGCGAGGCCAGGAACAGCTTGACGTCCGGGTGGGCGGCGCAAAACACCGCGACGCCCTCGGGCGCGGCCACCAAGGCCATGAAGAGGATGTCCTTGGCCGGCACACCGCGTTCTTTCAATACATTGACCGCATGCACCGCCGAATGGCCGGTGGCCAGCATCGGGTCGCACAGGATAAAGGTGCGGTCTTCGAGATCGGGCAGCTTCACCAGATATTCGACCGGCCGGTGATCGTCGGCGCGATAGACGCCGATATGACCGACGCGCGCCGAGGGCACCAGATCGAGCAGACCGTCCGACATGCCGATACCGGCCCGCAATACCGGCACGATGGCCAGCTTCTTGCCGGCAATCACCGGCGCGTCGAAGGTGGTCAGCGGGGTGGTGATGCTTTGCAGGGTAAGCGGCAGATCACGCGTGATCTCATAGCCCATCAGCATGGTGATTTCCCGCAGCAACTGGCGGAACGTGCGGGTCGAGGTATTCTCGTCGCGCATATGACTCAGTTTGTGCTGAATCAGCGGGTGATCGAGAATATGCAAGAGCGGAAAGCGCGGGTCCTGTTTCATTGGGGCGGGTGACAGTTCATGGAGTCCTGAGCAGTGTAACCAACTGGCGCTCCCTTCGATAGAGTGACGCAGCGTCAGCAGAGTTGGGGCACTTCCCCTAGAATCAGGGCCACGCAAAGCAATCATGAACAGGGGTGCATGCCGTCCGGCACACCGCGTTCAGCCAGAGGAGAGCAAGATGGATATGGGGATCGCGGGGCGTAACGCCCTGGTATGCGGCGCCAGCAAGGGTCTGGGCCTGGGTTGCGCACAGGCGCTGGCGGCTGAGGGCGTGAATGTCACCATCGTGGCGCGTGGGGCCGAGGCGTTGGAAGCCGCCGCGCAAGCGTTGCGCGCCGACTATGGCGTGACGGTGCGGGCCGTGGCGTGCGATATCACCACCCCCGCCGGACGGCAGCAGGCGCTCGCGGCCTGCCCCACGCCGGACATTCTGGTGACCAATGCCGGCGGGCCCCCACCGGGCGACTTCCGCGCTTGGGAGCGCGACGACTGGATCCGCGCACTCGATGCCAATATGCTGACACCGATCGAATTGATACGCGCCACCATCGACCCGATGATAGCCGCGCGCTTCGGCCGCATCGTCAATATCACCAGTTCGGCGGTCAAAGCCCCCATCGATATCCTGGGTTTGTCCAACGGCGCTCGCTCGGGCTTGACCGGCTTTGTCGCCGGCTTGGCACGCAAGGTCGCGCCGCACAATGTCACGATCAACAATCTGCTGCCGGGTCCGTTCGATACCGATCGCCTGAATGCGACCTTGGCGGGGGCGGCGCAAAAGCAGAATCTGACGCTTGAGGCGGTGCGCGAGCAACGCCGCGGCGCCGTGCCGGCCGGCCGGTTTGGCCGGCCCGATGAATTCGGCGCATTCTGCGCCTTTCTGTGCAGCGAGCACGCCGCCTTCATGACAGGACAGAACCTGTTGCTCGATGGTGGCGCGTACCCGGGCACCTTCTAAATCGCTGGCGCCGCGCAAACTCCAGTCGGATCGCGCTTTCGATGGTAGGGTGGGCGGTTTATGATGTGGGCGCACGGTGCCCGCAGGCGCTGCATCGCGCCCATGTATTCCTGAAAGGACTCGTACTGATGACCACACGTGTCGCGTTGATCGCGCATGACCATAAGAAGGACGATATCGTCGCGCTTGCGCGTGAATTTGAGCCGTTATTACGGCAATGCGTGCTGGTCGCGACGGGCACCACCGGCGGCCGTGTCGCCGAGGCGCTGGCGATCGACGTCGAGCGCATGCTGTCGGGGCCGTATGGTGGCGACTTGCAGATTGGCGCGCAATTGGCCGAGGGTCGGGTCGATGTGGTGATCTTTCTGCGCGACCCCATGACGGCTCAGCCGCACGAACCCGATATCAATGCACTGGTGCGCGCCTGCGACGTGCACAACGTGCCTTGCGCGACCAATATTTCCAGTGCGCGCATGTTGTTGTCGCAATTGGCCTTGAATCTTGGCGTAGCGCTCTGAGCGCAGGCGCAGTGATGGCTTGGGCCGGCGCGCTGGCGCCGCTACGGATTTTGTTTGGAGGAAACTGGCAATGACGAAAGCAATACGTATCGAGCAGGTCGGTGGACCGGAAGTGATGCAGTGGGTGGACGTCGAGGTCGGCGCGCCGGGACCGGGCGAAATCCGGGTCAAGCACCATGCAGTGGGACTCAACTATATTGATGTGTATTTCCGCACCGGACTGTATCAACAGCCGTTGCCGGGCGCGCTGGGGATGGAGGCAGCGGGTGTGGTCGAGGCGGTTGGGCCCGATGTGACGCTGTTCCAGCCGGGTGATCGCGTCGCCTATGCGGCGCGTCCGCCTGGCGCCTATTGCCAGGAGCGTGTGATGGCGGCCGCCGGTGTGGTCAAGCTGCCCGATGCGCTGAGCTTCGAACAGGGTGCCGCCATGATGCTGCAGGGCATGACGGCCCAGTATCTGCTGCGCCGCACCTACCCGGTCAAGGCCGGGCAGACCATTCTGGTGCACGCCGCAGCGGGCGGGGTCGGATTGATCCTGTGCCAATGGGCCAAGGCGCTGGGCGCGACCGTGATCGGCACGGTCGGCAGCGAGGCCAAGGCCGAATTGGCGCGCGCGCATGGCTGTGACCACACCATTGTGTACACCCACGAGAATTTTACCCAACGCGTGCGCGAGTTGACGGGCGGCGCGGGCGTGCCCGTGGTGTACGACTCGATCGGTAACGACACCTATATCGGTTCGCTCGACGCGCTGGCGCCGCTCGGCATGATGGTCAGCTACGGCAATGCGTCCGGACCGCTGCCGCCGATCGAATCGAGCGCATTGGCCTCGCGCGGCTCCTTGTTCTTTACCCGGCCGACCTTGTTCTCCTACATCGCACAACGGGCCGATCTGGAACGGACCGCGCAGGAACTGTTCGACGTCGTGCTGTCCGGTCAGGTCAAGATCGAAGTCAACCAGACGTATGCGCTGCAGGACGTGGCCGATGCCCACCGTGCTTTGGAATCGCGCACCACCACGGGTTCGACGGTGCTGCTGCCCTGACACCGTGACCCTAGACTAGCGGCAAGCTGCGCCTTGCGCGGCTACGCTGACCGAACGCCCAGGCCTATGCCTGGGCGTTTTTTTTATATCGCCTCTTTTCTGCAAGCGGCTGGGCGCCGGATCAGGCGTGAATTTTTATGTTGTTTACGCGTTGTTTACACCCACCCCGCAAACTTCTTCCGGTCCTTT
>Ga0116226_10001178_pt1 | contig 22684 bp, 20 predicted proteins | sample S1TSphfallax_FD_89692 | JGI IMG/M metagenome (GOLD analysis project Ga0116226, IMG submission 89692) | Host-associated microbial communities from peat moss isolated from Minnesota, USA - S1T2_Fa - Sphagnum fallax MG | ecosystem: Host-associated > Plants > Peat moss > Unclassified | place: USA... | reverse complement strand
GCCGATCAATGGGTGACCGTTGACGCATCATCTCGACGGATGCCTCATCGATTTCGATAATGCGGATATCGGGATGGACCGGCGCCGGATGGACAATCATCGCAAGCCTGAGATCGTCGAGCTTGGCTTCCAGCCAGGACACCGGCGGTAGCCATGCGCCGACTGCACCGAAGATGATCAGAAGGCTTAGGATACCATAGGAGAAGACGCGCTCGGCCGTCGGCACCGCGCCGCGTTCCGGTTCAGGCGCTGCAATTACCGCGCCCGGTTTTCCCAACCCGCCGTCCACCCCATACTTCCCATTAGGCGATCACCCAACAACAACAATACCACAGCAAGAAAAAATAGTCAGCGTTACGGACAATCGGACTTGCTGGATACAGTGCTGCTTCGGTACACAGTACGCGCAACGGTCGGAGAAGTCACATGGTGCCCCAGCGTGGTCTGAGTTCGTGTGCGATTCGAGCCTTATTAGTTTACACCTTGGCATTGAGCCCGCTGGCTGGCTGCGCCAATAACGGCGGCATGTTTTCATCGAAAGCCGACCCGAACGATGCTTGCGGCGTGCAACACGCCGCTTTCGCGGAGTCGAAGAATTACTATTTGGACGAGACGGTTAAGGGTGCTGTGGCTGGCGCGTTCGGTGGAGCCGCCATCGGTGCGCTGAGAGCAAAGATAATCGGCGGGAACGTTGGCGAAGGCGCCGCGGTCGGTGCAGGCGCCGGTGCTGCGGCCGGTGCGGCCGCCGCCTATTACAACGCCAAGCTGAAAGACGCTAAGGATCAGGCCGCCGCCGCCACGGCGATTTCGAGCGATGTCAGCCGCGCATCGACCGAACTCGACCGCGTATCGACCACGTTCATCGCGTTGCGCCAATGCCGCTTCGCCACCGCCGCCCAAATTAAAGTGGATTATAAGAGCGGCAAGCTGAGCCGCGACGCGGCCGAAAAACAGTTGGCAGATCAGCAGAAGCGCTGGCGCGATGAAATCGTGCTCGGGCGGCAATATGATTCCAAAATGGCCGAGCAGGAACAGAATTTCAGCTTTGCGTCGGACTCGCTGGCGAAGAATGATCCCGCTGCCCAAAAAGTCATTCAGCGCCATAATAATCCCCCCGTCGCGGCGTCCAGCATCCCGGGTGCGTACACCGTCAATCAAGCCGCGAATGTGCGCAAGCAACCGAGCGCCACGGCCGAGCGCGTCACCGGGCTTTATCCAGGGACCACCGTGCAGGTCGATGGCGATGCCGCGGATGGCTGGCGCAAGATCATCCTGGCGGACAAGCAGACCGGCTATATTCTCGACAAGTTTCTAACGCCGCCATTGACAGGCAAAGCCCTACCGGCCCCCGCCCCGCAAGCAACGCCGGATGAAAAGCAAAGCACGGATCCCAACGTTCAGGTTGCTGTCGCGGCGACCGAGACGATCCCGCAGAAACGCCAGAGCTACGACAAAGCCGTCAATGACGCCGACACTCAGGGCAATCTCGCGTTCAATCTAGACCAGTCCTCCCCCGCCTCCTGAGCCGAAAAATTAAGCAGGAGAGGCGCGTGATCGGCCGCATATCCTCTCTGTTATGTCCCTCCCCCTTGTGGGGAGTGTGGCGCAGAACGACGGGCGGGGGAATATTGCCGCTAGGGTCGCGGCGCCAGGCTGGAGCTGCACGAACGGCATCTGCGGCACCACCCCACCCGTCGCTGTCGCGCCACCCTCCCCATCAAGGGGAGGGAAAGATTCAGCGCCTACTCCGAAAAAGTGCAGTGTCACTGAAATCCCTCTCCCTCCCCCTTGTGGGGAGGGTGGCGCGAAGCGCTGGGTGGGGGAACGTCGCCGCTAGGATGGAGCCGCCGGACTGGACCTTCCCGAACGGCAGCTGCGGCACCATCCCACCCGTCGCTGCGCGCCACCCTCCCCATCAAGGGGAGGGAAAGAGGGTCTGGCTTCTGGTCGTTTGGCTTTTATTGTTTCTCCTCGGCGGACAGGCTCATGCCGCGGACTCGCCAGATCCGGCGATGCCGATCCTGCGGATCGAAACTGGCATGCATAATGCGGTGATCAACCGCATTGCCCTGGTGAAAGACGGTCGCGAGCTCGCGACCGTGTCGGATGACAAGACCGCGCGGCTTTGGTCGATAGGCAGTGGCGTGATTCGCCATGTCTGGCGCCCGCCGATTGGCGAGGGCGATATCGGGGCGCTGCTCGCCGTGGCCGCAACCGGCGATACGCTGGTGGTCGGCGGCCACAGCGCGACGGGCGGCGGGGTCCTCTATGTCTTCGATACTAAAACCGGCCTCCTGCACGGCAGTATCGGCGGTTTTTCCGCCCCGATTTCCGCGCTGGCGTTCTCGCCGGATGGCAAGACTCTGGCCGTTGGAGAATATGGTGAGGGTGGTCTGATCTTAGTGGATTTCGCCGGCCAAAGGATCAAAGCGAAAACCCAAGCGATCGGCCATTCGATCAACTGGCTTGCCTATGCGCCCGATGGACGTCTGGCCGTCAGCGCAGAGGATGGTACAATCCGGCTATTTTCCGATGCGCTGCAAGAGCTTGTACCCTCGGCGAGGCTCCCCGTGGTGCATGGCGTCGCCAATCCGCCCTGGGGTGTGGCCTTCTCGCCAGATGGTAAGACACTAGCGGTCGGCAGCTTTACCCAAAGCAGCATCTATCTGCTCGGCAGCACTGATTTGGCTCTGCAGAAAACGCTGCAGGGCGATAAAGCCTCAAGCGGCGGCCTCGCCGTGGTCGCGTTCAGCCCGGACGGCAGTCATCTTGCCGCCGGCGGCAGTTATCGCGGCGCCGATGGTCAGCGGGCTGTGCGCTTTTGGCCGGTTGGCCCCAGTGCAACCGAACAGCCGGTCGATCTGCCGGTCGCCCGCGACACCGTGACCGATCTCGCGATGCTGCCGAACGGCGAGGCCGTCTATGCCAGCGCGGAGCCCTCCTTCGGCGTTGTCCGTCCGAAAGAAGATGAACGGCTCCATCATGGCGCCCACCATGCCGATTTCCGCGACGGTTGGCAGACCGCTTTCGCGGTCTCCGGCGATGGGTCCGTGGTCGATTTTCCGACGCGGCAAGGCGGCGGCGCGATCGAGCGGTTTGATTTGAAGCATGGCGTTGTGATCAACAACCCCTCGCCGCGCAGCGATCTTACACGCGCCGTCACAACCGATCCCAAGCTGAAACCGTCAGACTGGCTGAACAGCACCGCGCCAAAACTGAACGGCCATCTATTGGCGCTGGACCCGGACGAGCATGTCCACTCGATTGCGGTTATGAAGGCCTCACTCGGCGTTGTCGTCGGGACCGATTTCTATTTGCGGGCCGAGAGTGCCGGCGGCGAAGTCTGGAATAATGTCGTCCCGGCACCGGTCTGGGCCGTCGATGCCACTGCGGACGGGCGGCTTGTGGTCGCCGCCTTGGGCGACGGCACGATCCGCTGGTACAAAGCCGACGACGGCAAACCGATCCTGTCGCTGTTTGTTGATCCCGAAGATGGCCGCTGGGTGGTCTGGACGCCACAAGGGTTTTTCGACCATAGCCAAACAATCGGGCATCCCGGCGGCGAGACACTGGTCGGCTATCAGTTGAACCGCGGCGACAATAAACTCGGCGACTTCGTCCAGATCGGACAGCTCTACGATAAATTCTATCGACGCGATCTCGTACTGGCCAATTTCAGCGGCGATGTGCCGGCTGAGAAACTGGTCATGGATCAGACCGCCCGGATCGGCGATGTCCGCGCGGTGCTTCAGACCGGCTTACCGCCATCCATTGAGCTCACCGCGCTCTGTATCATTGAGGAAAGCGCGTCCGACTGCCCGCAGGATGCACCAAAGCCACACGCACAAGATCCGGCGCATCCGCCGACCATCACCGGCACCGGTAACACTCTCTTTGCCCGCTATCGTCTGACCGACCGCGGCGGCGGGATCGGTGAAACCATCGTGCGGCGGGATCAGGTGACGATTTCGGGAACCCGTGCGACCGAAAAGACCACGCCAACGGAGCAGATCGAAACGCTGCGCCTGCCGCTCGACACCAAAGGCGATGATGTCAGCTTCACGACGGTGACAGCGAATGGCGCGATCGAAGCGGCGCCGAATGCGGCGCTGCTGATCCATGTGGCGCCGACCGCGCCCGAGGCAGCCCCAGCGCAACAAGCTGCAGAGAGCGATATCAGACTCTACTCGGTGCTGGTCGGCGTCAGTCAGTATCAGCAGGCCGAGTTTACCCTGCAGAACGCCGCGAATGACGCTGAGGCGCTCTATGATCTGCTCAACGTGCCGACACCGCCCGTCTATATGCAGCCGTTTCAACACCGCCTGATCGACAAGGATGCAACAGCGCCGAGCATTCTGGCGGCGCTCAGTGATGTCGCGGATCATGCGCGGCCGCAGGATCTGGTCATTATCTTCTTTTCGGGCCACGGCGAAGCGATCGACGGGCAATATTATTTCGCGCCGGTCGACTTTGCGACCGCCCACCCCGAAATGCTCGATGAGGCGCGCCATTCCAGTGCAGACCGCAAGGCGGAAATCGTCGATGATCTGTTCCGCCAGCAAGGGCTGAGCGAGGCCCAGATGTTGCCGATCTTCAAACGCATTCAAGGCAATATGCTGCTGATCCTCGATACGTGCTTTTCAGCAGCCTTGGCCACCGGGGACACGGTCAGTCCGCAAGCGACCGATCAGGTGAATGCGCGCAACCAGACCGCCGCGGACCGTGTCGGCCATGAAACCGGGCGCGTCGTTCTGGCCGGCGCCCGGGCCTTTGCCCGCGATTCCAGCGGGACCAACGATGCGCATGGGCTGTTCACCAGCTATCTCTTGAAAGGCCTCAAGGGCGATGCTGACTTCCTGCATGACGGACGGATCAACATCGCCAATCTTGTGCAATACACCCAGCGCAGCGTGGCGCGCGAGAGTGCTAAGCTCAAATTCGATCAGGTTCCCTATTTTCACATTGATGCGAATAAATTTTTCGACGTCCGAGCGGTACCAACGCCGCCATGAATCAATCGTTTTTGTTGCGGCCCGAGCGACGGCATGGCTACCATAAGCGCTGGATCCAGGATCTCAGAATCCTGACCAGTATCATGAAAGGATCGGGTTTGGTGTCGATACGCTCTTCTTGTCTGCCGGTTGCAGCGCTGTTCGCGTGCGCCGTGACCCCTCACGCAGCTTTTGCCTCATCCTATACCGTCGGCTCGCAAAATACGGAGGTGATCGAGCCGGGCGTGCGGCATCCCAAAGAAACGCCCTGCGTCGTCCATCTGGTCGATCACGCGGTTTTTGGCGCCAACGCGGTCTCGTTCAATTATGCACCGCCGACCGAATGCCCCGGCCCGTGGACAGCCGTCGTGCTCCAGGTCGATATTGCACTCGACAAGGGTATCCAATATGACCGGTCCGGCCAGCTCTTCCTCGGCGGCGTGCCGCTCTGGTTCGGGACGACATCGGAGCCCACGCCGGATCTCGGGCCTCGCTGGCATATCGAAACCAACGTCGTCGATTACAGCGCTCTCTACAAAACCGCCCAGACCGGTTCGCTGCAGATCACCAATTATACGAATTCGACCGATACCAGCGTGATTTCGGCGAGCGCCACCCTGTCCTTCTATAAAGCGACGGAAGCTGCGCCGGCACCGGTCACCGCGGATATCGTCATTCCGTTACCGGCTGGCGGCGGTGTAGCGGGGCTGAGCACCGGCACCGATACGCTCAGCAACACATTACCGCTGCCGCACAATATCCTAAGGGCGACGCTTGACCTCTATCTGCAAGGACAGTCAAGCGACGAATTCTGGTACACCTGCGTGCCGACTGCTGTTTCCTCGGAGCTCCAAAGCTGTGGGAATACGGCACTGCGCGAAGGTGAAATCTCGGTAGACGGCGAGCCCGCAGGTGTTGCGCCGATCTTCCCGTGGATCTTCACGGGTGGCATCGACCCCTACCTCTGGGCGCCGATCCCTGGTGTGCAGACCTTGAATTTCACCCCATTCCACGCAGATCTGTCGCCGTTTGCCGGTGTTCTCAGCAATCCCGGACTGCACACGATCGCGACATCGGTGTTCGGAGCGAACCAGTATTTCTCGGCGACCGGCGCGTTGCGGCTGTTCCTCGATCCGAAAGCAGCTTCGGTCACCGGCCATATCACCAAAAATACACTGAAGGCGACGCCCGTCCCGAACATCATCCAGGATCTTAAGGTCAAGGGGAGTTCAATCACGGGGACGATCGAAACCGGCGATGAGCGGACATTTACCATTGCCGGCACGGTGAGCGGCTCCGCAGGTAAAACCATAAACACCGTCAGCCAGAACTCGACGTTCCAGAACAACCAGCAATTCATCATCAATGACGCTGAGTATGTCCAGCATATCCGTCAGTCGACGCATGTCGCACAGACCAGAACGACATCGAACAGCGCCGGCTCAACGACGTACCACGAGGAGCGGGATTATCCACTGACCGTTCGGATTGCCGAGAAGGTCGCACCAAACGGCAATATTTCTCAAGCCACGACGATCGATCAGAATTTCCTGGAAAGCAGTAAGAGCACCGGCGGTCCGACCAACATACTCAACAATAAGATCCAGGTGGCCGATACCTTGTTGCTCGACAAGAACTACAATCTGCTCGGCAATAAGGATCAATCGGAAACGGCCACCTATGAATACGGGCCGTCGGGTTCGACCTGCATCCGGACACTGACAGCGGCGAACAGCGCCTTGACCAAATTCGAGGATAGCTGCGCGCCGTAACGCTTTAGGAGCGGCTAAACACCAGAGTTGGGTGAGATTTGTAATCGATCTCACCCACCTCGACGAACCCGGTTTTCTGGGCAAGCCGGACCGACGGCGCATTGTCCGGCGCGATGAGGCAGATGCAGCGGGGTGACCTCCAGGTCCGATCACCCCACGCCAAGGCGGCACGCACAGCTTCCTCAGCCCAGCCACGGCCTTGCGCCCACGGGGCCAGTGCCCAGCCGATTTCCGGCCCCTTTGGGACCGGCAGCCTTAAGTCCCGTCGGAACTCCGCGAATCCGACCTCTCCGGCGAACCGGCCGGTCGCGGTTTCCTCAACCACCCAGTAGCCATAGCCCAGCAAGGCCCATAGCCCGGCATAGCGCAGCAACCGGCCCCAGGCCTCCTCGCGCGTCGAGGGCGTGGAGCTGATGTAGCGGACGACACTCGGGTCTGCCCACATCGCCGCAGACGCCTCGAAATCCGCTACGGTGTGACCGCGTAACGTTAGATGATCGGTCACGAGTGTCGGAATGCCGATGCTGCCGACCATGCCGGTTGTCACACTTTCAGCAGCAAATGATCCCGCTCCCACGAGCTGATCACACCCTGGTACGCATCAAGCTCTGCCTGCTTGATCAAACCGAATGTGTGGCAAAATTTCTCGCCCAGCACGGAGCGCACCTCGCCCGCCTTGTCGAACCGGTCGAGCGCTTCGTCGAGCGTGCGCGGCAAGGTCCTGGCCCAGCGATACGCGTTACCATCGACTTTAGCGGACGGTTCCATCGCCTGCTTCATTCCCAGATAGCCGCAGATCAACGACGCTGCGATCGCCAGATAGGGATTTGAATCCGCCCCCGGCAAGCGGTTTTCGATGCGGCGATTCTGGGCATCCGAGACCGGAACCCTAAGGCCGCAGGAGCGATTATCCGAGCCCCATTGCAGATTGATCGGCGCGCTATGGCTCGGCCGCATCCGGCGGAAGCTATTGACGTTGGGCGCGAAGAGCGGCGCCACCTGCGGCAGCAGCGCCTGCAACCCGCCGACATAATGCCGGAATTGCTGGCTGTCGCCACCATCAGGGGTCGAGAACAAATTCCGGCCCGTTTCCCAATCGACCACCGATTGGTGCAGATGCATGGCACTGCCTGGCTGATCGGCCATCGGCTTTGCCATAAAGGTCGCATAGACCCCGTGCTGAAGCGCCACCTGCCGCACGATGCGCTTGAACATCAGCACCTGATCCGACAGCAGCACCGGATCGCCGTGGTTGAAATTAATCTCAAGCTGCGCCGCACCGGATTCATGAATCAGCGTATCGATCTCAAGGCCGGCAGTTTCGGCGTAGTTATAGACCTGTTCGATCAGATCCTCATATTCGGTGATCGCCTCCAAACCATAAGGCTGCGGTGCCGTTTCGGCCCGGCCCGAGCGGCCGGCCGGCGGCAATAGCGGCAGATCCGGATCGGTATTGACCTGGGTCAGGTAGAATTCCAGCTCGGGCGCCACGACCGGCCGCCAACCCTCCGCCTCGTACAGCGACAGCACGCGGTTCAGCACGAATCGCGGGGAGATCTCGTAGGCGGTCCCGTCATTCTGCCAAGCATCGGCGATCACGAATGCGGTCGGGGTCTTGAAACCCGGTGCCACGCATATCGTCCTCAGATCAGGCCGCAGCGTCACATCCGGATCGCGGCTGCCCTCCTCGTCTTCGTCGTCCGGATATTCTCCGGTGACCGTGATGAGATAGATGCTGCTCGGAATGCGCAGCGTGCCGTCTCGTTCAGATTTCAGGAATTTCTGGGCCGGCAGAACCTTGCCCCGAATGATGCCGTTCATATCTGGAACGAGGCATTCCACCTCGCCGATGCCCTTCTCCGCGATCCATGATTCGAAGCTCGCCGTCATCTGTCCCTCATCCGTGACATTGATCGTCCCGGACATAATACCGACGACAGGAACCGGCCCACGTCAAGCGCGGATCACGCACATTCGCGGTAGTTTGCGATTTGTCGATCGCACATTTCCGATTGTCATATCGGCCCTTGCCCTCGGCCGCCGCAAGGATCACGATCAAAGGAAAATCGCGGATGGGAGCCGCGGGCCCATGATGATCGAATTCATCGCCGATATCGTCTGTCCCTGGTGCTATATTGGGCGCCGGCGGGTGCAGCGCGCCATCGCAGAGCGCCCGGGTCTCGACGCGAAATTCACCTGGCGCATGTTTCAGCTCAATCCGGACATGCCGGCTGAGGGTGTGAACCGAAATTTCTATCTTGCGGCGAAATTTGGGGTTGGCGCGCCCGCGATGCGCCTCATGCGCTATGTTTCGCAGGCCGGCGCCCAGGATGGCATAGAGTTTCGGTTCGATCTGATCATGCATATGCCGAATAGTCTGGATGCGCACCGCCTCATTCTCTTCGCTGAGCGCGCCAGCCTGCAGAATGAGCTGATCGATGGGCTGTTTGCGGGGTTCTTCGAACAGGGCCGGGATATCGGCCGCCGCTCGGTCCTGCTCGATCTTGCGGCGGAAGCGGGTTTGGACCGAAGCGATGCCGCGGCGTTTCTGGCCTCGCATGCCGGCATCGAAACCGTTCTCGCCCACGATCGCGCGGCGCGGCGTCTGGGCATTACCGGGATACCCTGCACCATCATCGACGGCCGCTACGCGCTGGCCGGCGCGCAAGAGCCCGAATTCTTTCTGCCGCTGTTTGATCTCGCCGCACAAGAACAGCGGTCGAGCGTCACGTTAAGCGGCGGATAGGACGATCTATACGCATAAATTGAACGCGACCGACAGGCGTGGTCTAGTACCTCTGTAAGGCCGCACGCCGTGGAACAGCCATGACGGAAACAGGAAGAGCTGCCCCGACTGTGGCACGACATATTCGGACAAGCCTGCGGCGAGACAGCCATTGATCGCGATTTTGAGTTGGGGCGCATACATGATAGGCGTCACCCCGCGCGGGTCGAGCAGTTCAAATTCCCCGCCGCTGTCAGGATCGCCGGCATCGACATAATAGGCGCCTGACCAGAACGCGCCGGCATGGGTATGCATCTCGTTCGCATTGCCGGCACCGTTGAGGTTGGCCCAGGCGTTGAGTTTCCACGGCACTTCCGTGCGCTTCAAGCCAGTGGGTTCACTCACCGCCGTCGTGAGGTTGGCGAGTTGCTGCGCCGCTTGCAGAATGGCGACACCGTAGGGCCCGCTCCAGCTTTGGAAATCCGTGTCGGATTGCCAGCCGCCAAGATTGCTCTTGGTGACCGAGGGGTGCGTTTTCGATCGGGCCAGAATGCGGGCGGTCAGATCCTCATTGATGGAAGCGGCGCCGTGTAGCGACACCACGACGAGCGGCGTCGGAAACAGTGATTTGATATCAAGCGAGGTCTGGACGATCTGCCCGGTCGCTTCCGCTGCCATCTCCGGCTCGGACATCCTGATCTCCTGGTTATCGGCGTCGACAATCCTTTGTCATCCCGGCCGACCAGCTCTGGCAAGCGATTTGGACATCAGGAATCTTGCAGGTTTAGGCCAGCGAGGGTAAAGCGGCGACTAGGCGCGCCAAAAGTTGAAAGGGGCGATCGGTACCGTGAGTGAGTTCGACACGCCGCCAGAGTTCGCGCATGTTCACGCCGCCGCCCTTCGGCTTGCCGGCGAGGCGGTGCGCACGCCGCTCCTGGAATCCGATCTGCTGAGCCGCCGGTTAGGCGTGCGGCTGCTGTTGAAGGCCGAATGTCTCCAGCGTACTGGATCGTTCAAATTTCGCGGTGCCTATAATCGTCTGTCGCAATTAACCTATGAAGAGCGGCAGAGCGGCGTTGTGGCCTTCTCGTCGGGCAATCATGCCCAAGGTGTGGCTTTGGCCGCCAAGCTGCTCGGCATCCGGGCCACCATCGTCATGCCCAGCGATGCGCCCGCGATCAAGCGCGCGAAAACCCGTGAGTACGGGGCGGAGGTGATTGAGTACGACCGCTGGACCGAAGATCGCGAAGCGGTGGCTGACCGCGTCGTCGCGGAACGCGGTGGCGTGATCGTGAAACCTTTCGATGACCGCGAGATTATCGCCGGCCAAGGCACGGTCGCTCTGGAAGTCATCGAGCAGGCCGAGGCGATGGACGTCGCGCTCGATGGCTTTGCCGCCTGCGCCAGTGGTGGCGGGCTGGCCGCCGGCTGTGCACTGGTGATCAAAGCGCTCAGTCCCAGCACCAGGATCTACTGCGCGGAGCCTGCCGCCCTCGACGATCACGCCCGCTCGCTGGCCGCCGGCACGCAGCTGTCGAATAGCCCGGAGGCGCGCTCGATTTGCGACGCGCTGATGGCGCCGAAGCCTGGGAACGTCACGTTTCAGATCAACCGCACGCATCTCTCAGGAGGGCTGGTGGCGACGGATGAAGAGGTCCGCCGCGCCATGGCGGTCGCTTTTGAGGAATTCAAGCTGGTCATTGAACCGGGGGGCGCTGTTGCATTAGCGGCCGCGCTGGCCGGGCGCATGCCGCATGACGGCGGTGCCCTTGTCGTCGTGGCCTCCGGTGGCAATGTCAATCCGGCCCAATTCATTGAGGCGCTCAGCGCGTGATACGGCCGCTTGTGGTTGATCTGGACGGCACGCTGCTGCGCTCCGATCTCTTCGTCGAATCATTCTTTGCTCTGGTCGCGGCGGACCCGCTGGCAGCATGCCGCACGGCACTGTCTCTCCGCGAAGGACGGGCGCGCACCAAGACCCTGCTCGCCGAACAGATTCAGCCGGATTGGACATCGCTGCCGTGGAATGTCGAATTTCTGGCCTTCCTCAAAGCCGAGCGCAGCCGCGGCCGGGCAATCTATCTGGCATCGGCCTCGGCAGAACGCTACGTCCAGGCGGTCGCTGATTATCTCGGCGTGTTTGATGGGATTTTCGCATCATCCGCGGCCATCAATCTCAAGAGCCACGCTAAAGCTGCCGCACTGGTCGAACGGTTTGGCGCCCGCGAATTTGATTACGCCGGTAACGAGACGGCCGATCTGGCGGTTTGGGAAGTCTCCGGCCGTGTGGTCATCGTCAACGCGACCAGCCAACTCCAGGATCAGGTCAAAGCGCGCTGGCCTGACGCGCTGGTCATCGGGTCCTCGGACGTCAGCCTCAACGATTTCCTGCGCACCGTGCGGGCCCATCAATGGCTCAAAAATCTGCTGATTTTCCTTCCCGCTGCCGCGGCACACCAGCTCGGCGGTGGCGCGCTTTTCGCGTGCCTTATTGGTTGGCTGAGCTTCAGCCTGATTGCGTCGAGCGTCTATATTCTCAATGATCTGATCGATCTGGGACGCGATCGGGCGCACCACACCAAGCGCCTCAGACCGCTCGCAGCCGGACAATTCCCGATTATGCGCGCCCTGGTGCTGGTGCCGATGCTGCTGGTCGCAGCGCTCGGTCTGGCGCTGGCGCTTAATCCCAGATTCTGCGCCGTCCTGATCGGCTATTACGCGCTTACCATGGGCTATTCGCTGGTGCTGAAGCGGCTCATGATGATCGATGTTGTCACGCTTGCCTGTCTTTATGGCGTTCGGCTGATCGCTGGCGGTGCCGCGGCGCATGTCGCGCTATCGGACTGGCTCGTCGCCTTCTCGCTGTTCCTGTTCATGAGCCTGGCACTGGTAAAGCGCTGTACGGAGCTGGTCAGCAAGCTGGCGCGCGGCGAGGTCGTCATGCCCGGCCGCGCCTATCACGCCCAGGATTTGCCGATCCTGGAATCGCTCGCCGCCGCCAGCGGGTTCACCGCTGTTCTGGTCTTCGCGCTTTACCTCAATAGCGCAACAGTGATCGCACTTTACGGTGCATCGCAGCGCCTATGGCTGATTTGCATCGTCCTGATCTATTGGCTGGGCCGCATGCTGGTCCTGACCCATCGCGGCCAGATGCATGATGATCCCGTCATCTTCGCAGTAACCGATCGGGCCAGCCTCGCCTGTGTCGCGCTGTCGGCGCTCATTATATTCGCGAGCTTCTGATGCAAAAACCCTCCCCGCTGAGCGGCTGGGGGCGGTTTCCCAACGTAGCCTGCAGCATGATAAGACCGCGGTCAGAAGCCGACATGCGGCGTGCAGTTGAGCAGCCGAGCCTGATCCCACGCGGCAATGGGCGCGCCTACGGGGATGCCGCACTAAACCAGGGAGCGGTGCTGTCCAGCCTTCACACAGATCGAATCCGGTCATTCAATCCCGAGACGGGCATCGTCACATGCGAAACCGGGCTGTTGCTGGCGGATCTGATCGCGTTCGCCCTGCCGCGCGGCTTCTTTCCACCGGTCGTGCCAGGGACGAAGTTCGTCACGGTCGGCGGCATGATTGCCGCGGATATTCACGGCAAGAACCATCATGGTGCCGGGACGTTCAGTCGCCACGTCGTCTCGCTTAACCTGCTGACGGCCGATGGGACCATTCAACACTGCGCATCCGATGAAAATGCGGCGTTGTTTCAGGCGACATGCGGTGGCATGGGCCTGACCGGCATGATTCTCGATGCGGCAATCCAGCTTGTCCCTGTTGAGACCGCGTATCTCCGTCAGGAAACGCTGCGTGCCGGATCGTTGGAGGACGCGATGGCGCTCTGCGAAGCCTCGTCGGGCTGGCGCTACGCCGTCGCCTGGATTGATTGCCTGGCGCGCGGCCGGCGGCTCGGACGGTCGATTATCTATCGCGCCGAGCATGCGACACGGAGCGAGATCGAAAGCGATCCGTTCGTGGTCGCACCGCGTCCCACACGCGTCGTGCCGCTCGACTTTCCCGCCTGGACCCTGAATCGCTGGAGCGTATCGGCGTTCAATGCGCTCTATTTTGCCCGTGCAAGCGTTGGAACGGCGATCATCGATTACGATCGCTATTTCTTCCCATTGGATGCGGTGCTGGGATGGAACCGGCTCTATGGCAGGCCCGGCTTCGTCCAGTATCAATGCGTGATCCCCCGAGCAGAAAGCCCCGTCGCGCTGCGGCGTCTCTTGGAAAAATTGTCTGGCGCCGGCAGCAGTTCGTTTCTTTCGGTGCTGAAACTCTGCGGCCCGGAAGCGGCAGGGTTATTGTCGTTTCCATTGGAGGGCTATACGCTCGCACTCGATTTCCCGGCGAATGCGGCTAATTTCAATCTGATGCTTGAGCTTGACCGGATCGTCCTGGAACATGGCGGACGGCTTTATCTCGCCAAGGATGCCCGGATGAGCGCTGTGCTATTCCGGCAGACCTATCCAAGGCTGGCGGCATTCCAGGCAATCCGCCGCGCCGTAGACCCATCCCACAAATTTTCATCCCTCCTCTCTGAAAGGCTGGATCTTTGACCCTGCCCCAGCCCGTTCTTGTCATCGGCGCAACCTCAGACATAGCTCGGGCGATTGCGCGCGCCTATGCAAAGACCGGCAGGACGCTGATCCTTGCCGCCCGGTCGCCGGAAGCACTGGACCGCGATGCGGAAGATCTGAGGCTGCGCGGCGCTGCGTCAGTGACTGTGATCGGCTTTGATATTCTGGATCAGGCAGCGCACCCAAGGGTGCTGGACGCGCTGGGGGAGGCACAAGCGACGATCGTCTGCGTGGTGGGGCTGCTTGGCGATCAGCAGGCGGCCGAACGCGACAGCGACGCTGCTGAACTGATCATGCGCACCAACTATCTGGCCCCTGCCCTGTTCCTGGATGCGGCCGCCGATCGGCTGCTCCGCGCGGGCGGCGGCACGATAATCGGCATCAGTTCAGTGGCGGGCGACCGGGGTCGCGCGTCGAATTATCTGTACGGCTCGGCAAAGGCGGGATTTAGCGCGTTTCTATCCGGCCTGCGCAACCGGCTGTCCCGAAGCGCAGTGCATGTCGTCACGATCAAGCCGGGTTTCGTCGATACCAGAATGACGGAGGGCATGAAGCTGCCGCCATTGCTGACGGCTCAACCGAGCGAAATTGCTACGGCGGTGCTCACTGCCGAACAGCGCCGGCGCGATATCGTCTATGCCAGGCCGATCTGGCGCCTCATCATGATCGTCATCTGCGCGATACCGGAGCGGCTGTTCAAGCGCATGCGGCTATAACTTGTCAGTTTCCCTCTCCCTTGGGGGAGGGATAGAGAAACTTCTCTACTCGGCGGTCTTCACCACGCCCAGCGATCTTCCGGCGTCGAGAAAGCGCATCGGGTTTTGCGCGACGCCATTCACCAGCACCTCGTAATGCACGTGCGGTCCTGTGCTGCGGCCCGTGGAGCCGAGCAGCCCGACCTCGGTATGCTGGCTGACATGCTGCCCGACATTGACCATCAGGCGATTGAGGTGGCCGTAGCGCGTATGGATACCATGGCCATGATCGATCTCGACCATCTTGCCATAAGCACCGGCATATCCCGCAAACACGACCTCACCAGCCGAGGTACTGTAGACGGGCGCCTTGTAGGATGCCGACAGATCGATACCGGTATGCATTGAGCGATGCCCGTTGAACGGGTCAACCCGCACACCGAATGAACTTTCGAACTGATACCCATCAAGCGGAGCCGACAGCGGCAGCGTCTTCAGCATGGCTTGCGCTTCGGCATCAGAACCAGCCGGCTCTCCCGCTTTGCCATTGCCGAGCGCGACATAGGGGCCGCCCTCGCCGCCCTTGCGCTTGGCGCCGACACCCAGCTTTGCCATCAACGAATCGAGATCGAAACTGTCCTTGGCCACTCCCTGTTCCGGGGCCGCTGTCTCGCCCTTGCCACCCATCACGATCAAGCGGCCACCCGTGTGGGTCTGAAGCCGATTCTGTAACTCCGCGACTTTCTGCCGGAGCTGATCGCGTTCGAGAGCGATGGATTTCTCGTCCTTCGCCTTGGATTGTTCGAGCTGCCCGACTTCGTTTTTCAGTTGCCCGGTTTGCGAAGCAAGCTTCGCACGCTCTTCCTTCAATGCCGCCTGCCGATCATTGGCCGCTTGCAATTGTTGTTGCAGCGTCCTGATGCGATCGGCAATACGCTGGGCCAGCGCCGCCGAATCCGTACCCTCGTCAGCCTTCGATGCCGAATCCCCACCTTCTGCCAACAGCGCCAATTCCTGCTGGGCCCTGGCCGAATCGTTGCGCGCATCCGCCAGCTCCAAGGCCATCATTTCGGCCTTGGCGGCGAGTTGCGCATGGGCCCGAATCGTCGCTGCGCCAGCGCCGGCGCCAACCAGGATCGTTACCACGAGGCCGACCGCCGTCGCCGCTTGAAGCCGGGTCGACAAAATGACTTCAGAAACCTCACCGCGACCGCGGATCAGGATCTGGCGATCAGGAAAGTATCTCTTCCCAATCTCAGACAATGTCTGGAACACGCCCCCTTGCACGGTAAGCTCGCATCCTCGATATAGCCGCCAGCCAACGAGCTAAGCGGTCATTGCGATCGGGACTGCGATGCCAAGAAACTGGCAAAGAGCGGTCCCAGCGATCCCGGAAAAAAGCCGGATCACCTTCATTAAGTGTTCGGTGAACCCCACCTTCAGACGCCGGGAACCCTATCGATTTGGCCTCCGAGAGGCAACCCAATTCTGTAACAATTCGTAGCGTTCCGTTACCGAGATGCGGGCAGCATCGTGATAAAAGAGCTAGGTTATAAGGGGGACATGATTGCCCGGACGCTGCGTGATGAAGGAAATATGGCGAAATCAGCCGCCAATGCTAAAATTGCGTTGGCTTGGTTAAGGCCGCTTTCAACACCATTTCCACGCCGGGTAGCGCCGGCAAGTGCTGCATTTCGTCCGGCATATACCAGCCGACAGCATCCGCATCGTCGGCCGCCTTGCCATCCCCGGCAATCCAGGTCACCGCAATCGCAATCAGCGTGTAATGGTACTGAACCGCGTCGGCGGCATCGTGCTGAATGACATCAAGCGACGTCAGGAATCGCGGCGCATCGGCGACAATCCCGGTCTCCTCCAGCAGTTCGCGAAGTGCGCCGGCAAAGACGGTTTCACCTAGTTCCTGCACACCACCCGGGAAACCCCAGGCGCCGCGATTGGGCTCCTTGCCGCGGCGGACCAAGAGAAACCGTCCGTCCCGCTCGACCACGGCGAGCAACCCGACGATCGGGCGTGCCGGATATTGGCGGTCGTCGCGCCGATCTCTCCTGTCCGGCACCGTCAGGCGCTGCCGCTCCGCTTGATCGCGAGGGGACCATAGGCTTGGCACACCGGCATAAGCTGAACGACGTTGATATTCACCCGAGCCGGCCGGCTCACCACCCAATGGACGGTATCCGCGATATCCTCGGGCGTGAGGGGATCGGCCCCCTGATAAACCGCTGACGCCTTCGCCGGATCGCCCAGCCGCACGGTCGAGAATTCGGTCCCGCCGACCATCCCCGGTTCGATATTTGTGACCCTGACCGCCGTCCCAAACAGATCGGCGCGCAGATTATTCGAAAATTGGTGCACGAAAGCCTTGGTCCCGCCATAGACATTGCCGCCGGGATAGGGCCACTCGCCTGCTACCGATCCAAGATTGACGATATGGCCCCGATTGCGCGCGACCATCCCAGGCAGCAGCGCCCGCGTGACCGACAACAGACCCTTGATGTTGGTGTCGACCATCGCCTCCCAATCATCGATCGAGGCGCTTTGCGCCGGACCGATGCCGAGCGCCAGCCCGGCATTATTGATCAGCAGATCGATTTCAGCCAATTCGGCCGGCAATGTCGCAAGTGCGGCCTCAACCGCCGGACGATCTCGAATATCGAACGTGACCGGATGGAACGCTGAACCAAGCTCGCTCCGCAACGCTGCAAGCCGATCGCCACGCCGGGCGGCGCCGATGACGGTGGCACCCTCAGCCACGAAGCGTCGGGCAATGGCAGCGCCGAATCCTGCGCTGGCACCGGTCACTAAGACAATCATGACACCATCTCCCACCCATTCGCCGTCAAACGGGGCTCGCCCGCCATTGGAATTTAATCCGGCCGACTCGGCTCGCGCTTGCGAGGCCGCCCGCTGAGTGGATGCCGTACCGTGTTTTCAGTCGCCCTGCAATCGGTCGGCAATGCCGCGTGCGGTCAGTAGATAATCGACTGTCGTACCGTCGGTCGAAATCGGCAGGACAACAAGTTCACACTTTACCCCAGGCCCTGACCTGTAGGGGTTTCGCTGAAGAGCCCTGTGCGGACGCTGATTGCAAACGGCATGCGCCCAAGCCCCCACCATCCCCGCCGCAATTTCCCGCGGGAAAATATCGTTAAGCCGCTTGCCATGCAGCGACATGGAGTAAAACTCCTCAATCGCCGTGCCTGCCAGCCGAACCACGAAATCCCAGGCACCGGATGCCTGCTTAGCCACTTTCCACAACACGACCGCTGGCAAGATCTCACGGGGCAGTGCCACAGGATCGATATCGCTGCGTTTCGGCAGGTGGGTTCCACTACATTTATCGCGCCAAAAGCGATAGAGATCCTGTAAGCCTGGATCGGTTATCTGTGACATGTCCTCGGTCTGGAGATACAGATCCTCAGTCGTAAAGCCTTGAAGAACGTCCATGATTAGAATTACCGTCTGGAATGAACTCGAGCCTCTACGTGGGTGCTGCGTGGCGCGCAGAAACCCTAGCCTTCTTGTATGCTATCCATTCGTATAGAAACGATCTCACATTGGCAAAATTAGAATACCGGAGGGTAAATTCGCCGCTCGGTCTAGGATGCCGGACACCATGAGTTCGATTACCGCGCTCCAAAGCTTGCGCCATTCAGTGCCCCCCCTGATCGCGGGACTCGCCGCCTATGGGATAGCCCTTTCCAGTTGCCGCGAGATGATTTTCCGCGACAGCGATACGTACTGGCACATCGTCGCCGGGCAATGGATGCTGGCGCATCATGCGGTACTGCACCGGGATATTTATTCCTTCACCGCGAACGGAGCACCGTGGGTCACCCATGAGTGGCTGGCCGAGATCATCATGGCATGGGTCTATGATGTCGCCGGATGGAGCGGCTTGGTGGCGCTCTGCGCCCTGCTTTCAGGTCTGACTTTATATCTGCTTGCGGCCCATCTCGGGCGCTTTCTTGGATCGGGCGCGGTGGCGGCGTTGACCTTCTTCGCCGCGTTTTCGCTGCTGGTAGTCCTGTTGGCGCGGCCGCATTTACTGGCGCTCCCGATCGTCGAGCTTTGGACAGCGGAACTCATTCTTGCGCGCGCCCAATTGCGCCGGCCGGGATGGTGGTTGCTCTCGTTCATGCTGCTCTGGGCCAATCTGCATGGTAGCTTTCTGCTGGGGCTGGCCCTGACTGCGGCCTTCGGGCTAGAAACGCTGATCGCCGAGCCTGCCGATTGGCGGAAAACCTGCCTCGGCTGGGGCGGGTTCGGCATCGCCGCGACGCTGGTCGCAATGATCACGCCCAATTTCCCAGACGGTTTCCTGCTGCCGTTCCGCTTCGTCGGCATGAACACGATGTTCTCGATCATTAATGAATGGCGCAGTCCGAATTTTCAGCGGGTTGATCCGCTGGAATATGGGTTGCTCGCTTTCATGCTGTTCGGCTTCGCACGGGGGCTGAAGCTCCCGGTTTTTCGGCTGCTGCTCTTGCTCGGCCTCGTCTATTCGGCGTTTCAGCATATCCGCAACGAGATTTTGGTTGGACTGCTGGGCCCGCTTCTGATCGCAGCGCCTCTCGGCCGGCACTTGGCCGCCCTCCCGGTAAGACTGGCGGCGATGAGCAAATTTCGCACGGCCGTAATCGAACTCCCGATCATCCTGCTGATCGGAGGAGTTTTCACGGCGGAACTTGTGCACGATCCCGTGCATCGGCATGATGATCGGATGACGCCCGGCGCCGCGCTTAACCATGTGCCCGACAATCTCCGCCGCTTGCCCGTGCTGAACGATCTGGGCTTTGCCGGCTACCTGATCTTCAACGGCGTGAAGCCGTTCATCGACGGGCGGGCCGACATGTATGGCGGCGAATTTCTAAAGACCTACTACGACGCCGAATCCGCAAATAGCCCGGTGCTTCAGCGTGTGCTCAAGCAATATGACATCGCCTGGACGATGATGCCGCCAACGAGCCCGGTGGTGGCGGTACTGGATGCGTCGCCGGACTGGATCAGGCTTTACAGCGATGACTTTGCCGTCGTTCAGGTTCGTAAATCGATCAATCCGGCGCCCTGACAGCGTGGCGGCTCAGCAAGGCTGTGGTCAGCAAGAGCACAGCTCCCGCTTGATGCAAAGCGGCGAGCGGTATCGGCACGACCCAGAGCAGTGTCGAAATCCCGAGCGAGGCCTGCACCAACACCATTACCAGCATGAGGAAAATCGGCAAGAACGCACGACGCGGCAGCCGCGACCCGATCGCTAACCCCATCAAGCTCAGCACGGTGATGACTGTCAGCGTTGCCAGGACTCGGTGATCGAATTGGATCGCGGTAACATTCTCAAACGGGTTCGACCACCAGGGCTGCAGGGCGAAATACCCATCGGGAATCAGTTTTCCGTCCATGAGCGGAAAACTATTATAGGCGAGGCCTGCTTTCGTCCCGGCGGTAAATCCGCCTGCCAGAATGGTAACGGCGACGAGGCCTAGAATAGCTGTCGTAGCCCAGCGCAACCGCCCGGACAGAGTGGCGCCCAGACGCAGCATCTGCGGGCTTAACCGGTTGGCCGCCTGCCAAACACAATAGCTATAGAGCGTGAGCGCCAGGGCCAGATGGGCGGTCAGACGGTACTGGCTCACACTGGTTCGCACCGACAGGCCGCTTTCGACCATGTACCAACCGAGCACGCCTTGCAGCAGGACCAAAACCGGGACAGCGAACAGTGGCGCGGACCCGCTGAACCCGATCCGCCTGGATGCGAGCAGCCCGACCGGTCCGGCCAACGCGACGAGGCCGGTCACCCGACCGACCAGCCGATGCAGATATTCCCAAAAGAAAATGCCCTTGAACTCGGCCAGACTCATCCCGTAGTGGATCTGAGCATATTCAGGGATTTGCTGATATTTCGCGAAGGCGGCCTGCCAAGCCGCTTCGCCGAGCGGCGGCAGCACGCCCATCACCGGATTCCATTCGGTGATCGAGAGACCCGACAAGGTCAGCCGCGTGACGCCGCCGATCACCACCATCGCAAAGGTGAGCGCCGCCGTCGCGATCAGCCAGGCTGCAACCAGCCGATTAGTACCGAATTGACGGTCTGGGACGACATCAGCGGTAATCGAGGTCAACGTCGTGATCCCTTATCGTCAGCACATTCGCCCTTATGCTCCACAAGAGCGGCCGCGCGCAAACGCCATCACACGCGGCAGGCTGCCGCAATAGGACCGATGCTCCGTGCCTACTGCACGCGCCACTCACCCCCAACATGGCGCAGTTCTTCCGGCGCGAAGATTTGGCTAGAGGCAACGCGAACGGAAAAGAGCTTACCGTCGATGTTGGTCTGCCAGAATGTCAGGAACCGCTGCAGCACCGGGAATTTCGGGGCAAGATCGAGATTTTGCCAGACATAGGTTTGGAGCACGTCAGGAAAGTCCGGCAGGCGGTACAGAATTTCGGCAGTCGTCAAACGATACCCATCCAAGCGCAAGCTGAGATCTGTCATCGAACCGCAACTCCTTTGTCGTAAGCATAGCGACACGAGAAGCATGCCTCCGAACCGATCAAAAAGCAAAATTATCGTATTTATTCAGCGTATTAGCAGCCGTTTTGGCGGAGTGCTGCCAGATTCGCGGGAAGTCGGTTATGATGCGCTCGATGAGGACCAGTCGATGAAGGAAGCAGCGGTGGCTCAGGATCATGTTCCGCCCGGCGTCGCCACTCTCTCGGGAGGGAGTGGCTTTATGCTTTGGCAGGTCGCCAATGGCTGGCAACGGGCAGCGCGCGCGGTGCTCGGCCCAATCGGCCTCACCTATGTCCAGGCGGTGCTGCTTGCGGGCCTTTCTGAACGGCTCGCCACCGGCACCAAGGTTAGTCAGGCGGGCTTGGCCCAATCGCTGGGCGCCGATGTCATGATGACGTCGCAGGTGTTGCGCGCGCTGGAAGCCGCAGGCCTCATTCGCCGTGATCGCGATCCGGGCGACACGCGCGCGCGAACCCTGGCCCTGACCGACGCCGGCACGATGAAGCTCAATGAAGCTTTGCCACTGCTGGCCAAGATCGATGCCGCGTTTTTCGCGCCGCTGGGGCGCAAGGAAGACCGGTTCGTGAAATCGCTGCGCAAGCTTTGGCGCAAACGCTGCGCGGTCGACACGGACGCGCCGGTACCCAAACCGATCGACGCAAACGACGACAAGCGCCGCTCGCGTAAATCCAGTCAGAAGGGCGCTCTTCTCGCTTTCAAAGCGCCCTGAACCGGGCCGCAGCGCCCCGCTCAATGGCAGAGGCGATCAACCGGTCAATCCCGAGCCGATCGCGAAGCAATTCCAGGATACGAATTTCCTCGACGGTGGCCTCGCCATCGGCCGCGACCACATCGCAGCCAAGCGCATAGGCGGTCTCACGCAGTTTCGGCGGCAAGGCGGCACGGATCGACGCGAGCCCGCTTTCGAGTCCATCGTCCTGGCCCAGGATTTCGGTGCAGACCTCAAGCGTTTGCGACAAGCGGCCGCGATCGTAATCCCGGAAAATCGGCAGGTGGCCGACAATGTCTTCGATGATGTTGATCTCGGCATCAGTGATGCGGGAATCGGCTGCGGCAACCAGAAACATGGTCTCGATCAAGGCGCCGTGATGGTCTGTCATTCTGTCCTCATAGGCTGCTCAAGGATCACGCTCTAACGCGGGATGCCGCCGGTGTCATGTACTTCTTCGTCGCGCTGCGCCAGGAACGCCCGTGTTTCCGCGACCGCTTCGGCAAGACCGACACGGCGCAACTCGACGCCATCCGGCAGGCAGGAGGCCAACCGAGTCGGCATCATCGGATCGAGCAGCACGAATACTCCTGTATCACCGGCCCGACGAATCAAGCGCCCGAAGGCCTGACGCAGTTTCAGCCGCGTCAACCGATCGT
>Ga0116226_10001177_pt1 | contig 22685 bp, 25 predicted proteins | sample S1TSphfallax_FD_89692 | JGI IMG/M metagenome (GOLD analysis project Ga0116226, IMG submission 89692) | Host-associated microbial communities from peat moss isolated from Minnesota, USA - S1T2_Fa - Sphagnum fallax MG | ecosystem: Host-associated > Plants > Peat moss > Unclassified | place: USA... | reverse complement strand
GGCAGACGTCCATGAGCTTGATGGTGCGCTCCTCGACGCCCTTGGCGCAGTCGATCACCATCAGGGCCGAGTCGACCGCGGTGAGCGTCCGATAGGTGTCCTCGGAAAAGTCTTCATGACCCGGTGTGTCGAGCAGGTTGACGATGCACTCCTCGAACGGAAACTGCATCACGGACGAGGTCACGGAAATTCCGCGCTGCTGTTCCAGGCGCATCCAATCGGATGTCGCATGTCGTGTCGCCTTGCGTCCCTTGACCGTGCCGGCCATCTGAATCGCGCCGCCGAACAGCAGCAGCTTCTCGGTCAAGGTCGTCTTGCCGGCGTCCGGATGAGAGATGATCGCAAATGTGCGCCGCCGCGCTATCTCACGCGTGATTTCGTTCATGGCTGCGCTCACTTCGAGTCGTCGGTCAGGAAGCGGCGCAAAACGCAGGCGTCCTCGCGACCAACCGTGGCTTGATAATAGCCGCGGCGCACGCCGACCTGTTCGAACCCGAGGGACAGGTACAGGCGGCTGGCAACGGTGTTGGTGGGTCTGACTTCCAAATAGGCTTCGCGCATCCCCGACGCCCGCGCCCGATCGAGCAGGTGGATCAGGAGCTTGCGCGCAAGTCCACAGCAGCGAAAATCTTCGCGGATGCAGACGTTGAGGACGTGCGCCTCGCCGGCGCCGACGGACATGATGCCGTAGCCGGCCAGCTCGCCCGCCGATTCGACGACGCGGCAGATGTAGCCGACGCGCAGACAGTCGCGGAAGATTCCCTCGCTCCAGGGAAACTGATAACCGGCACGCTCGATCGCGACGACCATGGGTACGTCCAGTTCGTGCATCGCACGGATCTCTGCGGCGGCCGGCGATTCCCGTTTGACGCTAGACACGCGCAGCCACCTCCCGGGCATATTGCAGATCTTCCCAGGCCTTGCGCTTCTCGGCGGGAGAGCGCAGCAGGTAGGCCGGGTGATAGGTCACGACGAGCGGCACCCGGGCCGCGCCGAACGCGTGAGTTTTCTGGCGCAGGCTGCCCACGGGAGCGTCGCTCGCCAGCAACTGTTGTGCGGCGATCCTGCCGACGACGAGCAGCAGCTTGGGGGCCACGAGGGCGATCTGGCGTTCCAGGTAGGGCAGGCAATGCGCAGCCTCCGCGGCCGCGGGATCGCGGTTGCCGGGCGGACGGCACTTGAGAACGTTGGCGATGTACACGTCGTCGCGGCCCAAGCCGACGGCATGCAGCATCGCGTTCAACAACTGCCCCGCGCGGCCGACGAAGGGCTCCCCTTGCCGGTCTTCCTCGGCGCCCGGGGCCTCGCCGACGATGAACCACTGCGCCTGTGGGTTGCCGACCCCGAACACGGTCTGCGTGCGCGTCGTCGCGAGCGCGCAGCGTGTGCAGACGCCGACGCGGGCGCGCAGCGCCGCCCAATCGAGCAACGCGTCGGCCGGCGCCGGCCCAGGGGTCCCCGCGTCGGCCGTAAACGCCGCAGCGGCGACCGCCGCACCGGCGGCCGCCGGCGCCGTGCGCAGCACCCAGGTATCGAGGTCCAAGGCCTGCAAGTATTCGCGGCGCATCGTGTTCAAGACGGCAGCACAGCCCCCCGGGAGCGACGGAACAACCTACGGTAGGCCCAAACCGATGGCGCCGACAAGGCATAACAGCCGAAAATCAGCAACAGAGCGCTGGGTGGATGCAGTGCGATCAGCACGAACAGCAGCGGCATGAGCAGAAACTGCGTGAAACGCACGCGCGCGCCCAAATTGACCTGTTTGAAACTGTTGAACGGAAAGCGGCTGATCATGAGCGCCCCGGCGCAGGCCGTGATCGAGAACGCAAGCAACAGGCCCGGCAGGCCGATGTTCAGTTCGCCGCTCGCCAGCCACATGAACGCCGCGACGATCGCCGCAGCCGACGGACTCGGCAGGCCTTCGAAGTAGTTCTTGTCCTGGACCGCGATGCGCGAGTTGAAGCGGGCGAGGCGCAGCGCCGCCGCCGCCGCGTAGAAGAAGCACACGAGCCAGCCCAGGCGACGCCACAGCGGTCCATATTCGGCTATACGCGCCACGCCCCACTGGTAGGTCACGATCGCGGGCGCGAGCCCGAAGGAAACCATGTCGGACAGACTGTCGTACTCCTTGCCGAAGGCGCTCTCGGTATTCGTCCAGCGGGCGACGCGACCATCGAGCGCGTCGAAGATCATCGCGACGAACACCGCGACGCCGGCATAGTCGAATTTCCAGTCGATCGCCGCCACGATCGCGTAGAACCCGGAAAACAGGGCCGCGGTTGTCAGCAAGTTGGGCAGCCAATAGACGCCCCGCGGGCGCGATTGTTGAGCGTCGACGTCGGTCATGAAGCACGCATAATACCAGGGGGGCTGATGTAATATAGGCGGCCATGCGCTTATCTCAATACCCGATATCCACACTCAAGGAAGTGCCGGCCGACGCCGAGGTCGTGAGCCATCAACTGATGCTGCGCACGGGTATGATCCGGCGCCTCGCCGCGGGTCTGTACACCTGGCTGCCCCTCGGCCTGCGGACGCTGCGCAAGGTCGAGCAGATCGTGCGTGAAGAGATGAACCGCGCCGGCGCGCTCGAACTCGTCATGCCCACCGTTCAGCCGGCCGAACTATGGCGGGAATCCGGCCGTTGGAGCGAATTCGGCCCCGAGTTGCTGCGCTTCAAGGACCGCCATGATCGCGACTTCGCGTACGGGCCGACCCACGAGGAAGTCATCACCGACATCGCGCGCCGCGAACTGCGCAGCTACAAACAGCTGCCGGTGAATTTCTATCAGATCCAAACTAAGTTCCGCGATGAGATCAGACCCCGCTTCGGCGTCATGCGCGCGCGTGAATTTCTGATGAAGGACGCGTACTCGTTCCATGCCGACGAAGCGAGCCTCGAGGCGGGCTACCGGCTCATGTACGAGGCGTATTGCCGTATTTTCTCGCGTCTGGGATTGAAGTTTCGCGCGGTTCAGGCCGACAGCGGCAGCATCGGCGGCAACGCCTCGCAGGAGTTCCACGTGCTCGCCGATTCGGGCGAGGATGCGATCGTGTTCTCGGACGGCGACGACTACGCCGCCAATCTCGAGATGGCCGTCGCCATCGCGCCGGCCGCGCCCCGACCGGCGCCGTCTGCCGCGCTCGCGAAGCGCGCGACCCCGCACATGCGCACGATCGCCGATCTCAGCGCATTCCTGCAGGTCGCACCGGCGCGTTGCGCCAAGACCTTGCTGGTCGACGGCGCGGACGGCGACGTCGTCGCGATCGTGCTGCGCGGGGACCACGAACTCAACGCCGTCAAGGCGCAGAAGCTGCCCGGCATCGCGAACCCGCTGCGCATGGCGAGCGCGGAGCGCGTGCGCGAATCGACGGGCTCGGAGCCCGGATTCATCGGTCCCCTCGGCTTCAAGGGCAGGGTCTACGCTGATCACGCCGCGACGCAGATGGCAGACTTCGTCTGCGGCGCGAACGAGCCGGATCAGCATTACACCGGCGTGAACTGGGAGCGCGATCTCGCCGCACCCGAGAGCTTCGATCTGCGCAACGCGCTCGCCGGCGATCCGAGCCCGGGCGGCCGCGGCACGCTCTGCATCGCGCGCGGCATCGAGGTCGGGCACATCTTTCAGCTCGGCCGCAAGTACAGCGACGCCATGCAGGCGAGCGTGCTCGACGACGAGGGCAGGAGCCGGACGATGTTCATGGGTTGCTACGGCATCGGCGTGACCCGCGTGGTCGCCGCGGCGATCGAACAAAATCACGATGCGAACGGGATCGTCTGGCCCGAGGCGATCGCGCCGTTCAGCGTCGTGCTCGTGCCGATCAACTACCAGAAGTCGAGCTCGGTGCAGACCGCCGCCGATCGTCTCTACCAGGATTTTCAGGCTGCCGGCATCGACGTCTTGCTCGACGACCGCGATGCCCGTCCCGGAGTCAAATTCGCCGACTCGGAACTGCTCGGAATCCCCCACCGCATCGTGATCGGCGAGCGCGGCCTCGCCGCCGGTACGCTCGAATACCGCAGCCGGCAGGACACCCAATCGAGCGATATCGCGATCGCGGAGGCCGTGCAGATCATCCAGAAGAAGCGGGCGGCCTGAGGCGCGCTTGCGGCCGCTGCGGCGCTGTTCAGGCTTGCGCGCAATCGCCGCGTTGCTGCTGCTCGCGGGTGCGTGCGCGCATGCGGCGGATGCGTCCAAGCCCGGACAGCGCGAGCCGGAACTGAAGGAACTCCTGCAGAAGATCATCTCGAGTGCCGATTGTTTCGCGGACCGCTACGAGGCGGAGGTCTGGCACAAGGCGATGGAGCCGCGCCTGCGACCCTTCGTCGGCGCCTACGAGGATCGCGTCGACATTCTCGACCATGTCTATTGCGAGGCGAAGCGCGACCCGGATCTGCAACTGCCGCCGGATTTGATCCTGGCGGTGATCGCGGTGGAAAGTCGTTTCGACCCCTGGGCGGTGTCGCGCAGCGGCGCCGTCGGGCTGATGCAGGTGATGCCGTTCTGGCCGACGCAACTCGGCATGCAGAACCAGCTGGTGCGCACGGCGCCGAACATCCGGATGGGCTGCGAAATCCTGCGCTACTACCTGCGCGCGGAACATCGCGACTGGGTCAAGGCGCTGGCGCGCTACAACGGCAGCGTCGGCAGGCGCGACTATCCGGCGCTGATCATGTCGCGCTGGCAACATGACTGGAAGTTTTAGTGCGCGGCGGCCGCAGGCTGCGGGGGCGGCCCGGCCTTCTCGGCGACGCCCAAGGCAACCGCTGCATGGCGCTTCGCTTCGAGCGCCGCGATCCGTGCTCGCGTATATTCCTGGGCCTGCAAGTGCGTCTCGGCGCGCGTGATCGCGCCTTGGGCGGCGTCGAAGTCGGCGGGTGCGCGCTCCGGTGCCCCGGCGACGCGGGCGGCGGCGATCGCCTGTCGTGCATCGCTCATTTCCTGCACGGGGGCTCCGCCGCAGCCGGCGAGGCAAACGAGAGCTAAGAACAGGGCCAGGGCGCGAATCATGGGCTGAGGACACTAGCAACAGCGGCTAGAGCCGTCAAACGGTGGTCGGCCGGCGACCACCCGCGGCGGCTCCAAAACCGTTGCGCCGACGCTGCACCAGCCTCCAAACGATCGGAAGACCCCGAGAGAGTCAACGATGAGCGATATCCTTGTTTTGTATTATTCACGCCATGGCAGCACAGCGGCCCTGGCCAGACAATTGTGCCGCGGCGTCGAAAGCGTCGCCGGCATGCGCGCCCGCCTGCGAACCGTACCGGCCTTGACGACGACCACGAGCCCGCTGGAGCCGGCGGTTCCGGAGGACGGTCCGCCCTACGCGAGCCACGAGGATTTGAGCGAATGCAGCGGCCTGCTGCTCGGCAGCCCGACGCGCTTCGGCAACATGGCGGCGCCGCTCAAGCACTTCTTGGATGGCACGAGCGGACTGTGGTTGAGCGGCGCCTTGGCCGGCAAACCCGCCGCGGTGTTCACCTCGACGCAAAGCCTGCATGGCGGTCAAGAATCGACCTTGCTGAGCATGATGCTGCCGCTGCTGCATCATGGCATGGTGCTGGTCGGCATCCCCTACAGCGAGCGGGCCCTGAGCGAGACGCGCACCGGCGGCAGTCCCTATGGGGCGAGTCATGTGGCCGCCGGCGGCCCGCCGGATGAATTGTCCGAGCACGAACGCGAACTCGCGCGTGCCCTCGGCGCGCGGGTCGCCGCGCTTGCGCTACGGCTCGCGCCGGTTGCCGAATGATCGGCAGCACGGGCAAGGCAACCGCGCTGCTCGCGCGGCAGGCCACGATCTGGCTTTGGGGCTGCGTTTGCTTGAGCCTGCTCGCGTGGATCTGGGCGGGCTACCCGCGGTTTCTGTGCGTGATCGCGGCCGCGCCCTTGCTCGTGCCGCTGCGCGGTCTGCTGCGCGGCAGCCGCTACACCTATGCGTGGGCGACGCTGTTCGCTATTCCTTATCTGATGTTCGTCGTGACTGAATTGCTCGCCAATCCGCGGGCTCGCTGGGTTGCCGCTTCGACCCTGCTGCTCGTGTTCGCCTGGTTCTGCGCTATGGTCGCGTTTCTCCGGCTGTCTCGAGCGCCGCGCGAATGAAGGGAATCGTCAGACGTCGCTGCGCGGCAAGCGCAGCGACGTCGAGCGCGTCGAGCGCGTCGAGCAGCGAGCCCAAGTCCCGCGGCAGCCGCTTGAGCAGATACTCGGCGGTCTCGCGCGGCAAGGGCACGCCGCGCTGACGGGCGCGCAGACACAGCGCCTCGATGCGGCCCTCCTCGTCGAGGTCGTGCAGCTGATAGACGAGGCCCGCGGCGGCGCGTGAACCCCAATCCTCGAGCGACCAAGCGAGGCTTTGCGGCGCGGCCCGCGCCGCGAAGACCAGACGGGTGCCGAGTTCTAGCGCTTCGTTGAACGAGCGAAACAAGGCTCGCTCCCAGTCGAGATCTCCGGCAACCGCGTCGAGGTCGTCCAAACAGAGCACGCGGCGCGTTTCGAAACCCTGCAGCGCCTCCGGCGGCAGGCCGAGGCTGCGAGCGAGCGGGAAATAGGCCGCAGGTCCGCCGGCCTCGGCGCACAGCGCCTGCAACAGATGCGTCTTGCCGCTGCCCGCGGGGCCCCAGATCCAGAGCGGATCCCGGCCGCCGCCACGCAGGGCCGCGACGATCTCCGCATTTCCCCCGACCGCGAAGCTGGAAAACACCGCCTCCGCGCGCAACTGGACGCCGAGGGCAAGCTGCTTCATGGCGCCGCCACATAATCGAGTCCGCTGATCAGATTCGGCAATTGACGCAGCGACACGCGCTAGAACTCGCGCCGATTCAGCGGCGCAGTTGAAACCGCTGCAATCCGCCATCGCCGGCGGCGATCGGTTCGAGCAAGCCGTTCAAGGCCAGGGCCCGCTGCAGCGGTTCGATGCCGCCTCGCGTGGTCAGGTGAAATAGGACGGTATCGCCGCTCAAGGCTCCGACCGCCACGTGGGAAATGAACGCGAGCGATTCCAGATAGTTCTCGACGCTCGCGTAATCCTTGACGTCTTCGACACCGTCGACCTCGATGTCCACGGGTGCGAATGTGCCGCTCGCGGCGAACAGCGAGGCATACAGATCCGCGGCCCGATCCACGCCCTCGAGCGTGCCTGAGAATTCGCGGCTCTGATCCTGGAACAACTCGGTCCAACGGACGTTGGCAGCGGCCGTTGCATTGTTGGCATGGCCGATCAGCACGCCCTCGCCGCCGAGGCGGTGGGCGATTTCAGCCAGGCTCGTACCCGGGGCGCTCGCGAGCGTGGCGTAGTCGACATGGTTGGACTGCAGGTCCGTCGCGGTCGGCCAGAGCAGCTGGATCCCGCGCGCAGTCGCCTCGGCGTCCAGGGCCGTCTTGAGTTCCGAAGTGTCGTCGCGCGTGACGATGCTGCCGGCCTGGGAGCCGGACTGCAGGCCCAGCCAGACGAAGGTGACGGGTCGTTCACGACCCCAGATCGGCTGCCCCGCTTGCGCGAGCCACCGCTCGATCGCCGTCGCGTCGAAACCGACGGAGATCTGGCCCTCCTGAGCTGGGTGATATTGCTGCACATAACGACGCGCCTCGCCGATCAGGGGTGCGAGCGCAGGATCGGCCGCGGCGGCGCGGCGCCCGGTCACCTTGACCAAGACGGCCCTGAGCGACGTCTGGAACGCCGCGGTCAGCGCGGCGTCGGAACGATCGGCGAGCGGCGCGGTCGCCTGAAACAGGTCGGAGCGGACCGCGGCCGCGACGGGCGGCGCACCGGCCACCAAACCCCAGGCCAGCCAGGATGCCAATAGAAAACGCAACGCTCCCCGGCGCACGCGGCAAAGCCTGCGGCCTGCCCAAAAATCGCGGTCAATGTCTATCATGGTGTAAGGCACGTCAGTCTCTGGTCCCCTCGTGTAAAATACCACAGCTCGCCGACCCAGCCGCGTCGGCGCCCCCGCGAGTACTCTGAAAGGACATGCATGACTGAACGAGCGTCGGTTACTTATCGTGACGCCGGCGTCGACATCGACGCCGGCGAAGAGCTCGTCGAGCGCATCAAACCGCAGGTGCGTCGTTCGATGCGCCGCGAGGTCCTCGGGGGCATCGGCGGCTTCGGCGCACTGGTCGAGGTCCCACTCGACCGCTATCGCAAGCCGGTGCTGGTCTCGGGCACCGACGGCGTGGGCACCAAACTGCGTCTTGCCATCGATGCCGGGCGCAACGAGACGGTGGGCGTGGACCTGGTTGCGATGTGCGTCAACGACGTCGTCGTGCAGGGCGCTGAACCCCTGTTTTTCCTCGACTACTTCGCGACCGGCAAACTCGACGTCGACGTAGGCGAGCGCGTCATCCGCGGCATCGTCGACGGCTGCGTGCAGGCGGGCTGCGCCCTGGTCGGCGGCGAGACTGCTGAAATGCCCGGCATGTACCACGGCGAGGACTACGATCTGGCGGGCTTTTGCGTCGGCATCGTCGAGAAAGACGCCATCATCGACGGATCGAAGGGCGCGGCCGGCGACGTCGTGATCGGCCTGCCCTCGTCCGGCCCGCATTCGAACGGCTTTTCGCTGATCCGCAAGGTCTTACAGTTGTCGCAGGCGGCCTTGGAGACCCCGATCGACGGCATCGCGCTGATCGATCGGCTCATGACGCCGACGCGGATCTACGTGAAGCCGCTGTTGCAGCTGATCGCCCAGGTGCCGGTCCACGGGCTCGCGCACATCACCGGCGGCGGCCTCGTCGACAACATTCCGCGCGTGCTGACGGAGGGCCTCGAGGTCGTGCTCGAACGCAAAGCATGGCCCCGCTCCGCGGTCTTCGACTGGCTGCAGCAGAACGGCAACATCAGTGATGCCGAGATGGCCCGCGTGTTCAATTGCGGCATCGGCATGACCGTACACGTCGCGGCCACCGATGCGGCGCGCGCGCTCAGCGTCCTGGCCGCGGCCGGTCAGGAAGCATGGATCATCGGCGAGGTGCGCAGCGGCACCCGGGGTGTCGTGATCGCGTGAGCGTCCTCAAGTCGCCGCAACCGGTCGTGGTGTTGATATCCGGACGCGGCAGCAACATGCACAGGCTGATCGAGCAGGCGCGTGCCCCGGACAGTCCTTATTTCGTCGCGGGCGTCTTTTCCGACAAGGCGGCGGCGCCCGGGCTCGTGCTGGCGCGCGACTTGCAGATTCCCGCGACGGCGCTGCCGGCCGTCGGCTTTGCCGATCGCGTCGCCTATGATCGCGCGCTCGCGGCCCAGGTAGCGGCCGGCGAGCCGGCGCTCGTGGTGCTTGCCGGCTTCATGCGCATCCTCTCGGCAGACTTCATCGCACGATTTCCGGGACGCATACTGAACATTCATCCCTCCCTGTTGCCCAGGCATCCGGGACTGCACACGCATCGCCGCGTACTCGCGGCAGGCGAGCATGAGCACGGCGCAACCGTGCATTTCGTCACCAAGGAACTCGATGCCGGGCCCTTGATCCTGCAAGGGCGCGTTGCGGTCGCTGCCGGGGACGATGAAAAGAGCCTCGCGGCGCGGGTCCAGGCACAGGAACACCAGATCTATCCGCTTGCCGTTCGCTGGTTCTGCGAAGGCCGCCTCGAGCAGCGTGACGGCCGCGCCTGGCTCGACGGCGCACCGCTCGCAGAACCCCTGCAGCTGGCCGCAGTGCTTGAGTCACTGAAGGTATCCGCATGAGCAGCTCCCCCCGCGCGCCCTTCCTGGGCGTGCTGTGCCTTCTGGCGGGGGGGCACGCGGCCGGCGCGGAACCCGCGGCTCCCGCACCGTTCGCCGCGCATTACGACGCCTATTGGAAGAGCATCGCGGTCGGCACGAGCGATCTGAAGCTCGAGCGGGACAAGCCTGCTGAGGATGACAAGACTGCTGACCATTACCTGTACACCTGGACGATCACCGCGCGCGGCATCTTTCGCATCGTCTACAGCAATCCCGTCACCCAGAAAAGCTGGCTGGAAGTGCAGGCAGAGCACGTTCGCCCGCTCAAGTATCACGGCGACGATGGTTCGGCCGCCGTCGATCTCGACTTCGACTGGAGCCGGCACCAGGCCCATGGCACTTCGGAGGGAAAACCGGTGGAGTTGGCGCTGCACGACGGCACGCAGGACGTGATGTCGATCCAGGTCGAGATCATGCTCGGGCTGCGCCGGGGCAACCTGCCCCAGAGTTTCCAGATCATCGACAAGGACGAGGTGAAGGAATTCAACTACACGCAGGAGGGTTCCGCCCGCCTGCGCACGGCGCTCGGCGATTTGGATACCGTCGTGGTGGCGAGTCAACGCACCGGCAACAACCGCATCCTGCGCATGTGGTTCGCACCCGCGCTCGGCTTCGTGCCGGTCCAGGCCGAACGGACGCGCGACGGCAAACTCGAGTTCGCGATGCGGATCAAATCGCTGCAGCGCTGACCCAGGCAGCGCGCTAGGCCTTGGGCAGCGTCACTCCGCGTTGCCCCTGGTATTTTCCGCCACGATCGCGGTACGAGGTTTCGCAGACCTCGTCGGATTCGAAGAACAGCATTTGCGCGACGCCCTCCTCGGCATAGATCTTGGCCGGCAAGGGCGTGGTGTTCGAGAACTCCAAGGTCACGTGCCCTTCCCATTCAGGTTCGAGCGGCGTCACGTTGACGATGATTCCGCAGCGGGCATAGGTCGATTTGCCGAGGCAGACCGTGAGGACGCTGCGGGGTATGCGGAAGAATTCCACGGTGCTCGCGAGCGCGAAGGAATTCGGCGGAATGATGCACACCGGTCCCTTGAAGTCGACGAAGGACTTTTCGTCAAAATTCTTCGGGTCGACGATCGTCGAATTGATGTTGGTGAATATCTTGAATTCATCGGCGCAACGGACATCGTAGCCATAGCTGGAGGTGCCGTAGGAGACGATCTTCTGGCCGTCGGCGACGCGGACTTGGCCCGGCGAGAAGGGGGCGATCATGCCGTGTTCGGCGGCCATGCGCCGGATCCAGCGGTCACTCTTGATGCTCATTTAAGTTGACTCGACGGTGATTTTGGGAAAAGCGCGACTGTAGTCTTTGTTGAGCGTGGCGAGTCGGGCGGCCGTTCGACGGGCCATCCTGAGGTAGGCGGCCGCGCGCGGGCCGCCGGGTTCGCTGACCACGGTCGGTGTGCCGCCGTCGGCATCCTCGCGGATGCGGATGTCGAGCGGCAGTTCGCCGAGCAGTTGTACGCCATATTGCTCGGCCATGCGCGCCCCGCCGCCGCTGCCGAACAGATGTTCGGCATGCCCGCATCGGCTGCAAACGTGCACACTCATGTTTTCCACGATGCCGAGGACGCGGACCTCGACTTTCTCGAACATTTTTAGGCCCTTGCGCGCATCGAGCAGCGCGATGTCCTGGGGGGTCGTGACGATCAAGGCCCCGCTGACCGGCACGCGCTGCGCGAGCGTCAACTGGATGTCCCCGGTCCCCGGCGGCATGTCGATCACCAAATAATCGAGGTCACCCCACTCGGTGTCGCCCAGCAACTGGGTCAGGGCCTGGGTCACCATGGGTCCGCGCCAGACCATCGGTTGCTCCGGGTCGATCATGAAGCCGATCGACATGACCGCCACCCCATGCGCCCGCAACGGGGTCAGCAGCTTACCGTCCGTGCTCGTGGGTTTTTGGCCCGCCAGCCCCATCATGAGCGGCTGACTGGGTCCGTAGATATCGGCATCCAGCAGTCCGACCCGCGCACCCTGATGGGCCCAGGCAAGCGCCAGATTGGCCGCCGTGGTCGACTTCCCAACGCCACCTTTGCCGGAGGCGACCGCTACGATATTCTTGACCCGGGCGAGCGGTTTGAGGGTCTTTTGGACCGCATGCACGGTGATCTTGGACCGTAGCTCGAGTCGCAACGGGACCCCGCACAGCGCGGATGCGAGATGCGTCAGCAAAGCGGACGTCAGTTCCGGGGCATAATCGGCGCACGGAAAGCCGAATTCGAGGCAGACGGCCATCACGCCATCGGCGAGCGAGACGTCCACGATCGACTTCGCCTCGCCCAAGCTAATCCCAAGATAGGGATCGACGTAGGCACTTAAGGACGCGCGTGTTAGAGACTCCGCGGCAGCAGTTGAATTCATGACCGGTAGATTGTACCGCAGCGACCTTGCGGCGCGCGCGGTGTGGCATAATTACGACGTGCAACGTCAAGGCACCGAATGAGTTTTTTTTCCAACTATCGTGCCGACCGGCTGATTGCCGAAATCAAATCGGGCGGCAACCCGGCAGGTCCCGAGGCACAAAAGGCCCTGACCAAACTCGTCGGTCTGGGGCCCAGCGTGATCGAGCCGCTGATCGGCGCGCTGAACAGCGCCGACAAACGAGAAACGGTCGTCTACGTCGAAGCGCTGTCGCAGCTGATCGACATCAAGACCTTGCCGCAAGTCCTCAAGATCATGGGCGAATCCAACGGCCGCGCGGTTGCCGGCATAGCCTGGGCGCTGTCCTCGTCCCGCAGCTACCCCTCGGGCGCCCTGCTCGATGCCCTCGCCAAACCCGGCCTGCCGAAGCAGGCGATCCTCGACGTGATCGCCGCCCAGAAGTCGCGGTTCACGGTGCGCGACTTGCTGAACTCCGCCTATACCCAGGAGGCCAACGAACGGGCGGGCCTCTTCAAGATCATCGGGGATATCGCGGACGAATCCTCGATCGATGACCTGATCGCGCGCATCGAGGGCAAGGATGCGGTTGCGCGCATGCACATCATCAACACGCTGGCGCGCTTCAACAACCAGAGGGTCCTGGACGCCGTTCAGAAGCAGCTCAAGGACAACAACAAGTTCATCCGGTCGGCCGCGCTCTCGGCACTGGCGCGGATGGATGGCCACTTCGACGTGGTCCTGCTTTGCAACATGCTGCGCGACCCGGAAATCGAGGTGCAGAACAAGGCGGTCGACGTGGTCGTGAAGGCCAACCATCCGGACACCGTTCGTTACCTCGTCGAGGTGCTCAAGGACGAAAACGAATATGCGCGACGCGCCGCCGTCGAAGTACTCAACGTGGTCGGCACCGCGAAGTCGGTGAAGTTCCTGCTCGAGGTGATCGCCGATTCGGATTGGTGGGTCCGCACGCGTGCCGCCGATGCGCTCGGCAAGATCGGCGGTCCGCGCGTGGTCGAGGCGGTGCTCGAGCTCATCAAGGACGAGAATCAGGACATCCGCCGCGCCGCCATCGAGATCCTCAATCAGACCAAGGATGAACGCGCCGTGGCGCAGCTGATCGAGGCGACCAAGGATCGCGACTGGTGGGTCAGCGAACGCGCTGTCGACGCCCTCGCCGAGATCGGCAGCACGAAGGCCCTGCCGCGACTCGTCGAGATGCTCGGTGCCGTGGAGGGCAAGGGCCTGCCGAGCGTCGTCCGGGCGCTCGCGCGCATCGGCGATCAGAAAATCGTGCCCCACCTCCTGCCGCTGCTGCAGCGCCCGGAAAACGAGATCAAGATCGAGACCATCGCCGCGCTCGCGAAACTCGCCGACGAAAAACGCGCCGGCACGGTGCGGATGCAGCTGCAGACGGTCGGCAACACCAGCGAGGCGGCGATCGCCAACGCGGTGGAGCGCGCCCTGCAGGAAATGGAGAACCGCTTCTCCACGCAGCAGATCGCCGCCAATCAGCAAGCCGCGAAGATGCAGGCGACGGGCAAAACGCTGCTCATGGACAATCAGGAAATCTCGAGCATCGTCCGCCTGCAAGAGGCACAGAACAACAAGCTAGACATCGCTACGCTCTCGCCGGGCGACATCCTCGAGGGTCGGTACAAGTTCATCGAGAAGATCGGCAAGGGCGCGTTCGGCACGGTGTTGCTCATGGAGGACACGATCGTCGAGGAGCGGCTGATCCTGAAGTTCTTGAACGCCAACGTCTCGACCGACGAGGAGATGATGAAGCGCTTCGTGCACGAGCTGCGCTACAGCCGCAAGATCACCCACAAGAACGTCATCCGCATCTACGACTTTTTGTACATCCGCGGGCTCTATGCGATTTCCATGGAGTATTTCCCGTCGCATACGCTGAACGGGGAGATCGTGGGCGAAAAGCCAGTGGAACTGAAACGCGCGATCAAGTTCGGGATCGACATCGCCACGGGCATGGCGGTTGCGCACCAGGCGGGGATCGTGCACCGTGACCTGAAGCCCGCCAACGTCCTGATCAACAACGAGGGCCTGCTCAAAATCGTCGATTTCGGCGTCGCCGCCGCCCAGAGCCAGGGCGACACCCAGCTGACCAAGACCGGTTACGTGATCGGTTCGCCGAAGTATATGGCGCCCGAACAAATCCTCGGCAAGAAGGTCGATGAGCGGGCCGACATCTACAGTCTCGGTGTGATCCTCTACGAACTGCTCTGCGGGGTCCCGCCCTACTCGCGTGGGGACCACATGTCGGTGATGTATCAGCATGTCCAGGGCAAGGCGCGGCCACCGATCGAAATCAACAAGGACCTGCCGCGCGAGCTCAACGATCTGGTCGTCAAGAGCATGTCGCTCGACAAGGCGAAGCGCTCCCAGAGCATGGACGAGCTGCGCCTCTCGCTCGAGCGCTTCCTTTAGGGCCGCCATTGGGAGCCTCCGGGGCCAGGGGCGGCCGCTGGCGCAGGGTCTTTCCCCGCGCGGTGACGCAGCTCACGGTTATCGTACTCCGGCGTCGAAAGACTCGAAAATCCAATCGGTTACAGGTAGCCTAGACCAATATGGCCAGAATCGATGCGTTCCTGAAGCTGGGAATGGCGCAAGGGTGCTCCGATTTGCACCTCGCCGTCGGCGTCCCGCCGATGTTGCGCATGCATGGCGATCTGGTGCCGATCAAGTTCCGCGAACTCGGCGAAGCGGAGCTCGACGGCTACATCACGGAGGTGCTGACCCAGTCGCAGGTGGCGACGCTGCGATCCGGCAACGATCTGGATTTCGCCTATGTCTCGGGCGACGGCGGCCGCTTCCGCGCCAATGTGTTCCGCAAGGAAACCGGTGTAGGCGCGGTGTTCCGGACGATCCCGACGAAGATGCCGAGCATCGACCAGCTGAACCTGCCGCCCGTCGTGCGCAAACTCTGCGATTATCACCAGGGCATGATCCTGGTGACCGGCGCAACCGGCACCGGTAAGTCGACGACGCTCGCGGCGATGATCGATCACCTGAACTCCACCCGCGCGCTCAACATCATCAGCCTCGAGGATCCGATCGAGTTCGTCCACCGCAGCAAGACGAGCCAGGTCATCCAGCGCGAGCTAGGCACCCACCTGCCGAGCTTCGCAGAGGGCGTGCGAGCCGCGATGCGCGAGGACCCCGACGTGATCCTCGTCGGCGAAATGCGCGATGCCGAGACCATCTCGATGGCGATGACCGCGGCCGAGACCGGGCATCTCGTGCTCGGCACCCTGCACACGAACAGCGCCACGAAAACGATCGATCGCATCATCGACGCCATGCCGGCGGAGGAGCGCGAACAGACCAAGGCATTCCTCTCGCAGAGCCTCATCGCGGTGATCACGCAGGTTTTGGTCAAGAGCCCGGACCAGCGGGCCCGCCGGGCAATCTGCGAGGTGCTCGTCGTGACCAAGGCGATATCAAAATTGATCATGACCGACCAGTCCCATCAGATTCCGAGCCAGCTGCAGATGGGCAAGGAATACGGCATGCAGCTGCTCGATCAGGCGCTGCTCGCCGCGGTGACCGCCAAGGAGGTCGACCCCGACGACGCCTACGCCTATGCGTCCGACAAGAAGCAGTTTCAGCGCTTCACGACGGAGCTCGGCGGCCTACCCACCACGGAAGCGACCGGAACCTGACCCGGAGGTCCTCGAGCCATGGCCGTCATCGACCAGTATTTGACGACCTTGCTCGAGCGCAAGGGCTCGGATTTGCATTTTCTGGCCGGCGACCCGGCGCGCATCCGGCTGTACGGCGAACTCACGCCGCTGAGCCCGGAGCCGCTGAGCGCGGAGATGGTCAAAGCGACCCTCTACGAGATCATGCCCAAGCTCGCCCTCGAGCGATTCGAGGCGAAGGACGGCACCGACTTTGCCTACGCCATCCCGGAAGTGGCGCGCTTTCGCTGCAATGTCATGCGCCAGCTGAACGGCATGGGCGCAGTGTTCCGCGCGATCCCCTCGCGGGCCCGCACCGCCGAGGAGCTGAACCTGCCGGCGGCCGTGCGCCAGCTGAGCCGTGCGAGCAACGGCTTGATCCTCGTCACGGGCAAGACCGGTTCGGGCAAATCGACGACGCTCGCGGCGCTGATCGACGACATCAATTCCCGCGAGAAGGGACACATCCTCACGATCGAGGACCCGATCGAATTCGTCCACAAGCGCAAGAACTGCCTGATCAGCCAGCGCGAGATCGGCGTCCATGCGCCGTCCTTTTCGGCCGCGCTGCACTCGGCGCTGCGCGAGGATCCGGACGTGATCCTGGTCGGAGAGTTGCGTGACCTGGAGACGATGAGCATCGCCGTGACGGCCGCCGAAACCGGCATCCTCGTCATGGGTACGCTGCACACCAACGGCGCGGCGGCGACCGTCGATCGCATGGTGAACGCGTTTCCGTCCGACAAGCAGCCGCACGTCCGCACCATGCTCTCGACGAGCCTGCGCGGCGTGGTCTCGCAGCAGCTCGTGCCGCGCGCCGACAAGCAGGGCCGCATCGCGGCGCTCGAGATCCTCGTCAACACCCCCGCGGTGTCGAACCTGATCCGCCAGGGCAAGATGGATCAGCTGGAAAACGCGATGATGACCGGTTCCGCGATCGGCATGCGCACGATGGACTCGGCGATCCAGCAATTGCTCGATCAGCGCGTCATCAGCGGCAAGGAGGCCTACAAGAAGGCCATCCACAAGTCGCGCTTCGAGCAATACAAAGAGGCCTCCTAACGGACGTCGACCCTGCGCGGGGCCGCGAAACGGTGGCATAATTCGCGGCCATGACCACGCCCCGCCGCATCCTCGTCACCAGCGCGCTCCTGTACGCGAACGGACCTCTGCACCTCGGCCACCTGCTCGAATCGGTGCAAACCGACATCTGGGTGCGCTTCCAGAAGCTGCGTGGCCACGAATGCTGGTACGTCGGCGGCGACGACACGCACGGCACTCCGATCATGCTGAAGGCGCAGAGCGAGGGGGTCACTCCGGAACAGCTGATCACCGCGGTCAACGTCGAGCACCGACGTGACCTCGACGACATGCTCATCGCCGTCGACAATTACGGCTCGACGCACGATGCCGAGAACGAGAAGATCTGCGACGAGATGTACGTGCGCCTGCGCGATGCCGGCCACATCGCGCGACGCACGATCCGCCAAGCCTACGACGCCGAGGCGAACATGTTCCTGCCGGATCGCTACGTCAAAGGGACCTGCCCGAACTGCGCGAGCCCGGATCAGTACGGCGACTCCTGCGAGGTCTGCGGCGCGACCTATTCCCCGGCCGAACTGAAGAATCCGATCTCGGTGGTCAGCGGCACGACGCCCGTCGAACGTGAATCGGAACACTACTTCTTTCGACTCAGTGATTTCGAGTCCGAACTGAAGAGGTGGGTCACGAGCGGCGCGGTTCGCAGCAATGTCGCGCACAAGCTCGAGGAGTGGTTCTCGCAGGGCCTCAAGGACTGGGACATCTCACGCGACGCGCCCTACTTCGGCTTCGAGATCCCGGATGCGCCGGGCAAGTTCTTCTACGTCTGGTTCGATGCGCCGATCGGCTACCTCGCCAGCTTCACGCAGCTGTGCGCTCGCGCCGGATTGCGCTTCGACGATTTCTTTGCGGCCGACTCCGACGCGGAACTGCACCATTTCATCGGCAAGGACATCCTGTATTTTCACACGCTGTTCTGGCCCGCGGTGCTGCTGGGCGCCGGCAAGCGCCGTCCGACGGGCGTACATGCGCACGGCTTCGTGACGGTCAACGGCCAGAAAATGTCCAAGTCGCGCGGCACCTTCATCACGGCGCGCCGATACCTCGACAGCTTCGCGCCGGAATATCTGCGCTACTACTACGCCGCCAAACTCGGGCCCGGGATCGACGATCTCGATCTGAATCTCGAGGAGTTCACGACGCGGCTGAATTCCGACATCGTCGGAAAACTCGTCAACATCGCGAGCCGCTGCGCGGGCTTCATCAGCCGCAATGCCGGCGGCCGATTGAGCGAAGCGCTGCCGGATCCGCCGCTGTACGCCGCCTTTGCGCAGGCCGGGGAGCCGATCGCTGCCGCCTACGAGGCGCGCGACTATGCCACGGCCGTTCGCGAGATCATGGCGCTCGCCGATCGGGCCAACCAGTACATCGATCAGCAGAAGCCGTGGACACTCGTCAAACAAGCCGACCAGGCCGACGCGGTCCGGGGAATTTGCACGCAAGGACTCAATCTCTTCCGCGTGCTCATGATCTACCTGAAGCCCGTGTTGCCGGCGATGGCGGAAAAAGCGGAGCGCTTCTTCGGCGAGTCGCCGTGGCTGTGGCAGGATGCCGCCCAGCCGCGATTGGGCGCCGAAATCAAGCCGTACGAAGCACTGGCTCTGCGCCTCGATCCGAAGGCCGTCGCCGCGCTGATCGAACCCGTTGGTGACACGACTCCGGCCAAAACAGACCTTGCGGCCACGATTTCCATCGAAGACTTCGCGCGCCTGGACCTGCGTGTGGCGAAGATCCTCACCGCAGAGTTCGTCGAGGGATCGGACAAGCTCTTGAAGCTGCGGGTGGATCTCGGCGAGTTCGGGGAACGGGAGATCTTCTCCGGCATTCGCAGCGCCTACGACCCAGCGACGCTCGTCGGTCGTCTGACCGTGGTCGTCGCGAATCTCGAGCCGCGCAAGATGCGCTTCGGAACCTCCGCCGGCATGGTGCTCGCCGCCGGAGCCGGGGGCAAGGACATCTTCCTGTTGACGCCGGATGCCGGGGCTGGTCCCGGCATGCGCATCAAGTGACATGACTGCGCCCGCGTCGCAGGTTTTAGAGCCGCAGATCGACGCGCTGCTGCCACAGACCCAGTGCACACGTTGCGGCTACGCGGGCTGCCGGCCGTACGCAGCGGCGATCGCCGCAGGCGCGGCCGAGATCAACCAATGCCCGCCGGGCGGAGCGGCGACCATCGCGGCGCTCGCCGCCTTGCTCGAGCGTCCCCCGCTCGCGCTGAACCCCGATAACGGCCGGGAGTCCCCGCCGACGGTCGCCTGGATCGATCCGGAGCGCTGCATCGGCTGCGCCAAGTGCCTCGCGCCCTGTCCGGTCGATGCGATCCTGGGCGCCCAGAAATTCCTGCACACGGTGCTGCAGGACCAGTGCACGGGCTGCGAGCTGTGCGTCGCGCCCTGCCCCGTCGATTGCATCGAGATTCGTCCTGCGCCGTCGTCGCCACGACCCACGGCCTTGGAGAACCGGCGCCGCTACGAAGCCCATGGTTCGCGCCTGGAACGGCAGGCCGACGCCCGACGCCGCGAGATCGCGGCCAAGAAAGCCGAACTCTCGCGCGGTAGCGGGCGGCCGGCATGAATCCAGCGAAGCGGCGCGAGATCTTCACGCGCCTGCGCGAGTTGAACCCGTCGCCGAAAACGGAATTGCGCTACGAGAGTCCGTTCGAGTTGCTGATCGCCGTGATCCTCTCGGCCCAGGCCACCGACAAGAGCGTCAACAAGGCAACCTTGGGCTTGTTTCGCGCCGCGAACACGCCGGCCGCGATTCTGGCGCTCGGCGTGCGCGGGTTGTCGCCCTATATTCAAACGATCGGCCTTTACAACGGCAAGGCCAAGAACATCATCGCCACCTGCCGGCTCCTGCTCGAGGAACATGCCGGCGAGGTGCCGCGGCTGCGCGAGGCGCTCGAGCGACTGCCGGGCGTGGGCCGCAAGACCGCCAACGTGATTCTGAACACCGCCTTCGGCGAGGCGACGATCGCCGTGGATACGCATATTTTTCGCGTCGCGAATCGCACGGGACTTGCCCCCGGCAAGACCGTGCGCGCCGTCGAGGACAAGCTGCTGAAAGTGGTGCCGGCGGAGTTCGCGCGGGACGCGCACCACTGGTTGATCCTGCACGGCCGCTACGTCTGCAAGGCGCGCAAGCCCGAGTGTCCGCTCTGCGTGATCGCGGATCTTTGCGAGTATCGGCGCAAGACCAGGGCTCCGGCGCCATGAGCCTGTTCGCCGGCCAGACGCGCGAACAATTGCGGCTGGCCTATACCGACGCCTGGGAGCGTCATCGGGCCGGCCTGCCGCTCTCCCCGGTCGCCGCGCAAATCGCAGACGTGATCCTGCTGCACTCGGAATACCATGCGCTGCTGACCGATCCGGCGCAGGCGCTCGCGTATGCGTCGGGCGCCGGCGGAGCAGAACAAAACCCTTTTTTACATATGGGGCTGCACCTCGCGGTTCGCGACCAGATCGCGACCGATCGCCCCGCGGGGATCCGCGAGCTGCATCGCGGGCTGCAGGCTGCGGCCACCGAACCTCACGAGGCCGAGCACAGGCTAATGGAGGCGCTGCAGGAGGTGCTCTGGGAGGCGCAAGCTCACAACCGGGCACCCGACGAGCAGCGCTATCTCACGCTCGCGAGGCGAACGCTCCGGGCGGCGCCGGGCGCAGGTTAAGCAAGCTTCATGCGCGCTCCATCGGCGCGCGACAAACGAGCGGCTATGCTTGAAGTCCGCAATCGTAAGTCGTTCGGAGTTTGGAATGCGTGTGGTTCTAGCCGTGCTCGTCCTGTCGGTCTGCCTCTGGCCGCTCGTGGGATTGCATGCGGGCGGCGCCGAAGACCCCCAGCCTGCGACCGTGCCGCCGTCGAAGGCGCCGGCGCCGATCGCCGACTCCGCGGATGCGGCGCGCCACGCGAAGCGGACGGCGTGCGTCAAAGAAGCCCGCGCGAAGCGACTGATCGGAGCGGAGAAGACGCAGTTCATTCACGACTGCGTCGCCGCCCCCTAGTCCAGCGACTCCGGTTCGATTTGAATGTTCTTCTCGCCGGCGGCTTTCTTCGCCCAGTACTTCGCCACCCACGATTCAAAACTCTTGCCCGCGGCCGTGTCCTTGCCCGTGAACTCCAAGGCACGCACGTCGGCGTAATTCACTTTGATCTTGGCGCGATCGGCGACGGGAATGATGCGCACGTAGGATTGCCGCAGATCGGCGCCGGCATGCCGATCGAAGATGTAGCCCTCGAGCTTGCTGCCATCCTGCAAGTGCACCGTGATATTGCCGCGATAATCGAAGGCCTTGTCCAGGGCTGCACGCAGCAGGCTCTCATCGGCAAGATCGGGCACCCAGCCGTGCAGGTTCTCGTGTTCGTGTCCGGCGGCGACCTCGAGTTCGTCCGGATTCACCGCTGTCTTGGCAGCGCCCGCGACCGCCTCAACCGACATCGGACGCCTCTTCGGTCTTGGAGGGATCGCGCCGGCCTTTGATCGCCGAGATCGGCACGCTGACCGACGGCGCGCTGTGGGCGGCGGGTTCCCACTCCTCGAGCAATTCTTGGGCAACCGGATCCGGGTAACGATCGAACAGCATGGCCTTGACCGTCTGCGCAAGGCCCTTGAGCGAGCCGAACGTATAGTTCACCCCGCTCGCTTCGTAGCCGGAGTGCACCATGCAGTTGGCGCATTTCGGGTTGCCGCTCTCGGTCCCGTAGGCCGACCACTCCACGCTTTGCATCAACTCCTCGAAACTGTCGGCATAACCGTCCTGGAGCAGGTAGCAAGGTTTCTGCCAACCGAAAACACTGAAGGTCGGCATGCCCCAGGGAGTGCAGGTCAGCTGCTTGCGGCCCATCAAAAATTCCATGAACATCGGCGAGGCGTTGAAGCGCCAAGACTTCTTGCGATTCGAGAGGATCGCGCGAAATAGACGCTTCGCGCGAGCACGCCCGAGGAAATGCTTTTGGTCCGGCGCCTTGTCGTAAGTGTAACCGGGCGAGACCATCATGCTCTCGACGCCGGCCACCATCATTTCGTCGAAATGGGCACGCACGCTGTTCGGATCCGCGCCGTCGAACAGCGTCGTATTGGTCGTCACGCGGAAGCCGGCCGCCACCGCGGCGCGCACCCCTTCCATGGCGATGTCATACCCACCCTCGCGGCATACGGCGAAATCATGATGCTCGCGCTGGCCGTCGACGTGCACGGAGAAGGACAGATACTTGCTGGGCTTGAACAGATGCAACTGCTCCTTGAGCAGCAGCGCATTCGTGCACATGTAGACATATTTCTTGCGCGCGACCAGTCCGGCCACGATCTCGGGCATGTCCGGATGCAGCAAGGGTTCGCCGCCGGGAATCGCCACCATCGGCGTGCCGCATTCCTCGACCGCGCGGAAACACTCCTCCGGCGTCAGCTGCGATTTCAAGATGTGCGCCGGATACTGAATCTTTCCGCAGCCCGCACACGCAAGATTGCAGCGGAACAGGGGTTCGAGCATCAGCACGAGGGGATACCGCTTGCGTCCTCGCAGCTTCTGCTTGAGAACGTAGGTGGCGACGGTCCAGGCTTGCGAAATAGGTACTGGCATAGGTGCACGAATGATAGCAGTGCTGGGACCGGCGCGGTTGCTGCGCCGCGAACCGGCCACCCACCGGCCGGCAGGGCCCTCAGCGCTTCGGGATATACAGGTCCGTCAAGGTCCCCTCGAAGGCTTCGGCCGCCATGCCGACCGTCTCGGACAGGGTCGGATGCGCGTGCACGGTGAGACCGATATCGGCCGC
>Ga0116226_10001176_pt1 | contig 22691 bp, 25 predicted proteins | sample S1TSphfallax_FD_89692 | JGI IMG/M metagenome (GOLD analysis project Ga0116226, IMG submission 89692) | Host-associated microbial communities from peat moss isolated from Minnesota, USA - S1T2_Fa - Sphagnum fallax MG | ecosystem: Host-associated > Plants > Peat moss > Unclassified | place: USA... | reverse complement strand
GGACCTGGCCGGCACGGTCAGTTTCCCATTGCGCGATGGCGGAGCGGGAAACGTTGAGTTTGGACGCAAACTCATCTTGCGTGAGGTTGGCGGCGAGCCTGAGGGCTCTGATACGGGCACCGACGGTCTCGGTGGGGAGCTGTTTTTTCGTAGACATGAGCCCTGGTAACACGATGTGGAAGAGAAAGCCACGTTAGAATTTCTTGACATGTAATGTTAGTATTGCTAACTTCATGTCGTCACTAGGGAGGGTTCGATGCCACAAGCCTTGGTTTGGAGTAAAGCCGCCGATGTCACCATTTGTACAATGCGCGGTAGTGGCGCTACCTGGGCGCAGATTGGAAACACGCTGGGGTTGTCGCGTAACACTGTTATTGAGCGGGGCCGGCGATTGCGGGCTGAGGCGCCAGTCCGGGTGGCGGCACCGCGGGTGGAAAAGCTGGTTTCGGATGATCCGAATCGGGGGCCGTTGCCGGCAGGGCATCCGCTAACCTGGGGTTTGCTAACTGATGCGCCGTATCCCAAGGAGGCCGATAAATGAATAAAATCATTTGCGTACAAAAGGATTCGGCGCGGCTTGGGTTGGGCGTGCGGGGGCTGGCGCCATCGATGGCCAGGTTAGCGATAAACGCTGCCGAAATTGCTGAGCGGCTTGAGGCCGCCGGGGCGACGCTGCTGGCGATGCCCGCCAAAGGCTACTCCACCCAGTTGCGGCAGATGAAATTTGACATTGTTCATACCGCTTTGGAGGCGTATGGATGGCAATCGGCCGCGGCACGGCCGCCGATGCCGAGTGCGGCCGAAATTTCGGCCATGGATGAGGCGTTTGGGTGGCTGGCGCTGATACCGGAGCAGAAATTTATGATCCGGCGGATTTTGGGGGCGCGGGCGCTGGTGCATCCGCTGACCGGCCGGCATATTTATCCATGGCGGCGCTTGGCGGTGATTCTGGGGGCGGACCATAAATCCGTGCAGCGCTGGCATGGGCAGGGGCTCGTGATGTTGGAAGCGGCGCTGGCGGGTTGAAGGCTCGTGGTGAGGCGGTGAGAGGCGCGGCGCGGCGTGGAAAGACTGCATGCTGTTGCGCCGCGCATCCCGCCCTACGCGATTATTTTTGCAATGCAGCAAGGGTTTTTTAAGGATGTTGTGCTGTGTTGACCGGGCCTTGCGCCACTATTTTAAATTAGTGTGATATTTTTACGCTGTTTGGCAAGGGTTTGATTTGATAGGAATTCTGCTGCTTTTTTGGTGAGGTGGGTGGCTTACATGAGGCTAAAACGAGCCTTGATCGCTGGGGTTTTGGGAGGGCTGGCGGTGGTGCCGGCGCTTGCAGCCCCGCCTGCGATCAGTGCCGCGGAAACCTCGGTGCGGCTTGGGCTGACCTCCGGCTATGGCGCGGAACTGAGCGATACGGTGCCGCAGGCCAGTGGGCCTCTCGTGGGGGTGACGGCCGGGATTTCCGGGTTAACCCCGGTGGCTTTGGCGAAATATGGCTGGCCGGATCTGTATACGGGAGTGAGTTATGATTTTTCGGCGGGGTTTTTGCGCGGCCGGGAGGACGGGATGGGGATGCAGCCCGGCTATGGGAACGGCAATGGGACGGATTATTATAACAACGCCGTCGTCAGGCTTGGCTTGGGGCGGCCGGTATCGGAGCATCTGGAATTGATCCCCTATATCGCCGGCGGGTATCAGAATTCGTACCGGCCGGTGCGGGGGGTGAGTGCCTATGATGTGTTTTATCAGGCGGGCATGGCGGGGATTGGCATGAAGCTTGATATGGTCGCGAACCAGCTCTGGGTGGTGAGTGCGGATGCCGAGGGGGATGCGCTGCTTGGCGGCTCGGAGTCTGGCACGGTTGATAATGGCGGTTTTGGAGCCGGTGCGGAGGAGCGCGTGTCGTTGGGCGCGGATTACCGGCTGAACGGCGCCTGGCACGCTTTCGCGGGTCTGGGCTTCACGCATTATGGCGTGAAGGGACAGAATGCGGCGCTGGCTGGCGGCCAGGGCTCGAGTGCGGCTGTGCAGGTGAATTCAATGTTCGGGGTTACCTACGGATTTTAGTTTTTTCTAACATAATGTTTTTTATACTTGCCCACATACCCCAGTTTGGCATATACCTCTTGGCATACTGGTTCTTAACGCGAACTGACGGGTAGCAGTAAAGATTATATGGCTGAGGCAGGGTTTCTGGGCTTTGCCCGCCATGCCATGGAGGCCGTTGGCAAAATACCGGCCCGGCATCATGAGATGTTGATTGGCCATTTGCAGGATGTCGCGGATGGGCGGTGTGACCGGCTGATTGTACAAATGCCGCCGGGGGCGGCGAAGTCGACCTATGGGTCGGTGCTGTTTCCGGCGTATTTTTTTGGGCGGCAGCGGGGCGCGCAGATTATCGCGGCGGCGCATACGGCCTCCCTGGCGATGCATTTTGGCCGGCAGGTAAGGCGGGTTTTGGGTGAGCAGGCTGGGTTTCTGGGGCTGGAGATTGCCCGGGAAAGCCGGGGGGCGGGCCGGTTTTCGCTGGTGGATGGCGGTGAGTATTTTGCTGCCGGGGTGCGCGGGCCGATTACCGGGCGGCGGGCTGATCTGATTATGATTGATGACCCGGTTAAATCCTGGGCGGAGGCGGAGAGCCCGAGTTTTCGGGATGCGCTATATGATTGGTACCGTGCCGAGCTGACGGCGCGGCTGAAGCCGGGCGGCCGGATGGTGTTGATGATGACTCGCTGGCACGAAGATGATTTGGCGGGGCGGTTGCTGGCCGCGGAAAGCGGGTGGACGGCCTTGTGCTTGCCCGCCCTGGCGGTAGCGGGGGATGCGCTGGGGCGCCAGCCAGGCGAGGCGCTGTGGCCGGAATGGCAGGATGAGGCGGCGATTGCGCGGCGGCGGGTTGAGGTGGGTGAGCGGACTTTTGCGGCGATGTATCAGCAGATGCCACGGCCGCCTGAGTCGGCTTTGTTCAATGTGGCGAAAATTGAAATTTTGGCGGCAGCACCATTGTTGGCACGCTGCGTGCGGGCCTGGGATTTGGCGGCGAGCCTGGCGCAGCCGGGACGGAACCCGGATTATACGGTGGGTTTGAAACTGGGTTTGACCGAGGCGCGCCGGCTGGTGGTTTTGGATGTCGTGCGTATGCAGGGATCCCCCGCGCAGGTGGAGGCCAGAATTCTGGCGGTGGCCAGGCTGGATGGGGTGGCGACAGTGCTGGCATTGCCACAGGACCCCGGGCAGGCGGGAGCGGCACAGATCGCGATGCTGTCGCGCTCGCTTATGGGATTTCACGTAGTGGCGACTCCGGAGACGGGGCAGAAGATTAATCGCGCCATGCCGGCGGCGACGCAGGTTGATGCGGGCAATCTGGCGGTTTTGGCCGCACCTTGGAATGATGCGTTTTTGGCGGAATTACGGGCGTTTCCGGACTCATACAAAGACGACCAGGTAGATGCGCTCTCGCGCGCGGTGAACACGATGGCGACGGCCAGCTTTGGGATGGCGCGGCGGGTGAGTGTGCCATTGCTAGGGCGGTAGGGTTTTTCGGGAGGCATGATGTTTGAGACGATCTGCGACACTTTGCCGGTTGATTCGAGTTTGCCGGCGCGGGTGGCGCGGTTGGATGTTTTGAGGCGCGTTCTGGATGGCACGCTTTATGATAATCTGCCGTATCAGTTTCATGAAGAGCGCAATGGCGCCGGCGAGTATGTGCCATTGCGGATGCGCAAGCCGTCGGTGCGGTACGGGTTGTGCCGGGTGGTGGTGGAGGATTCTGTTTCGCTCCTGTTCAGTGCGGCGCATTTTCCGGCTGTTGATTGTGCGGATGCGGGGTTGGCGCAGATATTGGCCGATTTGATGCGGGAATCACGGTTGAATGAGGTGATGATTGACGCGGCCATTCGTGGGTCGGTTGGGTCTGTTGCGATATTGATGCGAGTATTGCGGGGGCGGGTGTTTTTCTCCGTGCTGGAAAGCATGTATTTGACGCCGGTTTGGAATGTGCTGGCGCCGGATACGTTGAGCCGGGTGACTGAGACGTACAAGGTCAGTGGCAAGGATTTGCTGGCTCAGGGTTATACGGATGTTGATCCGGCCGGGCTCTATTGGTTTCAGCGGATGTGGGATGAGACGGCGGAGAGGTGGTATTTGCCATGGCTGGTGAATGATGCGGCGGCACAGCCGGTTTTGGATGAGGCAAGGAGTGTTGAGCATGGTCTTGGGTTTGTTCCGGTTGTTTGGATACGTAACTTGCCCGGTGGTGACGGCGTGGATGGGGCTTGTACGTTTCGGGGCGCAATTGAGACAAATATTGAAATTGACTATCAGCTCAGTCAGGCGGGGCGGGGGTTAAAATATAGCTCTGATCCGACGCTTCTTATTAAGGAGCCAGCTACAAGCGACTCCGAAATTGTCAAGGGCGCTGGTAATGCTTTGGTTGTTTCAGAAAAAGGCGATGCGCGGCTTTTGGAGATTGGTGGGACGGCTTGTGAGGCTGTGATCTCTTATGTGCGAACGTTGCGGGAGCTGGCGCTGGAGACGGTGCATGGGAACCGCGCGAATGCTGATAGGTTGACTGCCGCGCAGTCTGGGCGGGCGTTGGAGCTGATGAATCAGGGGCTGATCTGGCTTGCTGATAATTTACGGATTTCTTATGGCGATGGTGGCCTACTGGCTTTGTTACGTATGGTGGTTCGCGCGTCACAGGTGTTTCCGTTGCAGGTTATGGGCGAAATTGTGGGACCATTGGAGTCTTCCCAGAGGTTAAATTTGCGGTGGCCGCGCTGGTATCCGTTATCGGCGGATGACCGGTTGAAGGAGGCGCAGGCAGTGGCGATTTTGACTGGGGCTGGGCAGTTATCGCGTGAGGCGGGTGTGAAGACGCTGGCGCCGTCGCATGGGGTTGCGGATGTTGAGGCGGAATTAGCGGCGATTGAACAGGATAGCCCATGACTGAAGAAAGTTCTGACGATTGGCAGGCGCGGGCTGAGACGGCGGAGGCGGCGCTGAGCCGGTGGCAGGCGGAGACGGAAGCCCGGGTGATTCGTGCGGAGTTGAAGGCGGAGGCGATCCGGGCGGGCATGATTGATCTGGATGGGCTGAAGTTGCTTGATGCGGGCTCAGTTAAATTGAATGAGCAGGGTGAATTGCAGGATGGGGCGGCGGTTTTGGCGCGGTTGAAGCGGGCCAAGCCTTGGTTGTTTGGGGCGCCGGCTTCGTCTTCCGCGGCGGCGACTCCGCCGCGCCCGGAGCCGCCGCGGATACGTCATGCGAATGAAATGAGCCATGATGAGTGGCAGGCAGCCCGTGCGGCCTTAATTCGGCGCCGTTAGCCGGGTTCGAGGAGCTCCGCGCGAAGCGGCGCAAAAGTTTTTTGGTTCTTTTTTTCAAAAAAGAACTGCTTTCTTTTTTGGCCACCGCGCCAGCTATGTAACATAGGGGTTTCTGACCAATGGGTATCCAAAATTTTCCGGCCGCGTTGCAGCCGATTATTCAGCAGGGATTTTTGGAGCGCGAATTCGAGATGGCGCTCAAATCGCGCCTGGGTTACCGGTTGATTGCAGACCGCGAAGAGTTTGCGGTTGGCATTGGTGAGACGTTGACCAAGACAAGGGCGGGGTTGAAGCCGAGTGTGACGACGCCGTTGGCGGCTTCCAGCAATACCAATTTGGATAATGGTTTGACCTCGACGAATTGGGGTGTTGAGCAATATACAATCTCCTTGAATTTTTATGCGGCGACGCAAGATCTGAATATGGTCACGAGCCGGGTTGGGATTGCCAGCCAGTTTTTGCAGAACGCGGCGACGAATGGTGAGCAGGCGGCGCGGAGTCTGGATGAGCTGGCGCGGAATGCGCTGTTTTCGCCGTATTTTGGCGGGAACACCAGGGTAACGAGCACGCTCTCTACCGCGGGCACGAGTGTTGAGGTTGATGATATTCGTGGTTTCCAGACGGTGTTTTCCAATGGTGTGCAGCAGAGTGTATCTTCGACATATACTCTGAACGTTGTTGTTGGTTCGGGTCAATATACGCTGATTGGCGTGACCGCGGATGCCACCAATGTGTCTACGGCGCCGAATGGTGTTTCGGGGCAGTTGCTGTTTTCGAGCAGTGTTTCGGTTGCCGATGGGACGGCGGGGAATGCGGTGCAGGCGGCGACGGCGAGTTCGATTGTACGGCCGGCGAACCGGACAACCACGGCAGCGTTGCAGGCGACTGATACGCTGACGATGGGTAATTTACTGGATGCGGTAGCGCTGTTGCGGCGTAATGCGGTGCCGCTGGTGGATGGCGTTTATAATTGCTATCTTGACCCGGTATCCGCACGGCAGTTGTTTTCAGACCCTGATTTCAAGCAGCTTTTTCAAGGTGCGACATCATCTAATCCGGTGTTCCGGCAGGGGATGGTGAGTGATTTTCTGGGGCTTAGGTTTATTACAACCACGGAAGCCTATGTGCAGGTGCATCCGAGTATTGAGAGCCTCTATGTTCGCCGGCCGATTGTGTGCGGGCAGGGGGCGATGCTAGAGGGTGATTTTGCGGGGATGGCGGCGGATGACGTGGCGCCGAAAGACAGTTTGGTGAATGTGATTGACAATGTCGCGATGGTGACGCGTGAACCGATTGACCGGTTGCAGCAGATTATCGCGCAGAGCTGGTATTGGATTGGCGGTTTTTGTGCGCCGTCTGATACCACCACCACGTCGAGCACGATTCCGACCGCCACGAATGCAAATTATAAGCGCGCGGTGATGATTGAGCATATTGGTTAAGGGATAAAACGATGGCAACGGGTGCGACGCAACCATTCCGGCCGGCCGGTACAGCGACGGCGGCGGCATCGACAATTTCTGCCAGTGTGGCTTTGGTTGGCGGCGGTCATGCGGTGCTGGTCTATAATGCTGCCAGTAGCACGGCGTTTTTCAGACTTACGGCGACGACAGGTTTGACGGCCTCGATGAGTGATACGCCGGTGCCGCCGGGCGGGCGGATGCTGGTGGATGGCGGGCCGTTTGTGAATTCCGCGGCAGTGATTTTGCAATCCGGTACGGGCAACGTGTATTTCACGCTTGGGGATGGGGATACGTACTGAGATGTCCGGTACGATTCCCAATACGTTTACGGATGCCCAAAAGACCGAGATACGGCGTTATTGCGGTTATCCCGCTTATGGCGCAGGGGCGGCGGGATTTGAGTCGTGGCGGTTTTTTCAGGCATATGGAACACTTGAATATCGGATGAATAATTTGTCACCGGCAGAGACCGCGGTGAGTCTGCAATATTTGACGACTTTGCGGATGCTGGAGGCGGCGATTCCGACGGCTTCGGAGAATCTTGATACAGAGAGTGCGGCGGCGTGGACGCATAATGCCAACGAAATTGATGACCGGGCCAGGTTGTTTGATAGTTGGCGGCGGCGGTTTTGTGGGTTTTTGGGGATACCGCCTGGCCCTGCCTTAGGAAATGCCGGCGTTAGCCTGGTGGTTTGAGATGGATGGGGTGAAATTGGCCGACCGCCTGGCCTATGGCGCAGGTTGTGTGGCGCGGCGTGTTGGGTTTGTGCACGATGCGTATCGTCCGGTGGGACCGGTGGCGCCGGTTAATTTGGATAAGAGGTTTTTGCGGCTCTCGGTTGCCTATGTTCTGCCGGGTGGGAGTGTCGGCGCACCAACGGCATTTGGCGTGCCGTTCCGGCAGGCTTGGGCAGATTGGGGATATTTGCAGGTTGGCGATTACCTTTCGGGGCCGGAAGGTACGGTGTTTGTTGCGGCCATTGAACCGCCGAAACCTATGTTGGTGGTGATGACCAATACGGTGGTGAGTTTAGAGCGGCCTGCAGCGCCTGCATTGCCGGGTCTGAATCCGTATAGTGCGGTGTTGCCTTCTACTAGAACGGTGCTGTTAACAGGGTTTCCCAGTAGTGTGCTGGTGGGCGGTATTGATGACAGGACGCGGGTTGGTCTGCCTGATGATACGAAGCTGCCAGGATTTACGGCTTTATTGCCGATGGTTGATGCGGTGCGTCCGCACCAGGCTGATATTTTGTTGACTGATAGGCATGAGCGGTTTGTAGTGACTGGTGTCGAGACCGTTGCTGGTGTGTGGCGTTTATCGATGACGCCTGTGGTGAGTTGATGGCGGACCAGGCAGATGTTGAGTCGGCGCTGGCCGCTATTATTGCCAATGCGCTCTATCCTCAAGGAACGGCGGCGGCGTGCGTGCTTGGGTTTACGTGCCGGGTTTACCGGGGTTTGCCAAATGCGCCGGGTTTGGATGCGGATTTGGCGAATGGGGTGATGCATGTGTCTGTTATCGCAGCGCCTGTAACGGTCAAAAATGTTACGAGATACCCGCGGCGCTGGGTGACGGTGGCACCTGTGCCGGCGACGTTGACTGTGACTGTGAGTGGTGAGACGGCTACATTCGCGGGTGCCTGTTATGCGGGGCAATTGGCGGGGATAGCGGTGAATGGCGCTTTGTTTCCTTATGCTGTGCAGGCGAATGATTCACCGCCGACGGTTGCCAGCAATTTGGCGGCATTGGTGGCTTCGGCTGGGGTTTTGGTTGATTATGCGGGAAGTTCAGTGACCGTGCCAGGGGCGGGTAAATTTCTCGCTCGCGTTGTTGCAGGTGCAGGTGCTTTGCAGGAAATTAAGCGCCAGGTGCAGGATTTCAAGATTAGCTTGTGGTGCCCTGATCCATCGTCTCGGGATAAAGCGGCGCCGGTGCTTGACCAGTTGCTTGCGGAGCAGAGATTTTTGCCATTGGCCGATGGATCATCAGCCCGGATGATTTATGTTGGTACGGAGACGAGCGATATGGGGGCGGATGCGACGCTGTACCGGCGTGATATCACCTATAGCGCTGAGTATCCGACCACGCTCTCCCAAATGACGCCCGCTATGCTGTTTGGCACGGTCAGCCTTCAAGAGGCGGGTGTTTTGATCGAAAATCCCCAAGACTAAGGATATACAGATGTCATTTGAGTTGGTCGTTCTCAAACCGTTTGCCGGCTATAAGCGTGGTGATAAAATTACCGATAGTGCTGTGATTGCAAAAATTATGTCTGGGCCGCAGGCCAACCATGTTGTGCGTGTTGTGGCAAAGGGGGCGTAACAAATGCCGATTGTACAGCAAGGGGCCATTAATACCACAGCGTTGATTGTGCCCGATCTCTATGTGCAGATTGTGCCGCCGCAGAGTTTGCTTCTCAACGGCGTGCCCACAGATACGCTTGGGATTGTCGGGACGGCGAGCTGGGGGCCTGTTGGCGAGCCGACAATTGTAGGCACGATGAGCGACTATGCGACGCTGTTTGGCCCGATCATGGCGCGCAAATATGATATGGGGACGCAGGTGGCGATTGCGGTGCAGCAGGGGGCGGGTAATTTCCGCTGTGTGCGGGCGACCGATGGGAGTGATTCGGCTGCGAGTTTGACGATTTTAGGAAGCATTACGCTGACGGCTATATATACGGGCAGTTTGGGAAATACACTATCGGTAACGTTTTCATCTGGCTCGGCAGCGAATACATGGCGAGTGACGATTGCCCTGCCGGGGTTAAATCCTGAAGTGTTCGATAATATCTCCGGAACTGGGCTGGCGTTTTGGAATAATCTGACGAGTGCTATAAATGATGGTAATGGGGCGCTACGCGGGCCATCGCAGTTGGTGATGGCCAGTGTGGCGGGGGCGAGTGCGACGCCGCAGGCCTCGGTGTATTTGTTCAGCAGTGGCACGCTTGGCAGTGATGGGGTTTTGAGCGTTTCTGCGGCAACGCTTGTAGGTGTTGATACGTTGCCGCGGCTAGGCATGTATGCGTTGCGTGCGCAAGGCTGCGCGATTGCTATGCTTGCCGATACGGATGACCATTCGCAATGGAGCGTGCAGACTGAATTTGGACTGTCTGAGAGCGTCTATATGATTTTGACTGGGCCAGCTGGTGATGGTATCGCTGACGCGGTAACGGTAAAGAGAACTGCAGGCATTGATAGCTATGCGGCTAAAATGATGTTTGGCGATTGGATTTATTGGTATGATCAGACCAATGCGCTGACCAGGCTGGTTTCACCGCAAGGTTTTGTGGCCGGGCGGTTGGCTAATCTTTCGCCTGAGCAATCCTCGTTGAACAAGCCGCTTTATGGTGTGATTGGGTCGCAGAAATCGGGTCAGGTGACGGGTGGTACGGCGACGACATACGCGAGTGCTGATTTGTCGGCGCTATTATCGGCTGGTATTGATGTGATCGCGAATCCACAGCCGGGCGGGGCTTATTGGGGGGTGCGGGGTGGACATAATTCATCCTCTAATGCCGCGATTAATGGCGATAATTATACAAGATTAACGAATTATATTGCTAGCACTTTGGTTTCGGGCATGGGGGTGTATGTTGGGCAGTTAGTCAACACCACATTGTTTCAGAATATTCGTGCGACACTATTGGCATTTTTGAATGGGTTATTGAGCCAGGGGATGCTGGGTAGCACGACTGGGGCACAGCCTTTTGCTGTGGTATGCGATGTGACGAATAATCCCCCGAGCCGAACATCTTTGGGATATGTGCAGGCTGATGTGCAGGTTCAGTACCAGGCGATCAATGAGAAATTTATCGTGAATGTGCAGGGTGGCCAGACCGTGCAGGTGAGTACGCAGGTCACGCAGAGCAATAGCTAAGGGAGGTTTTTATGCCTTATAATACATTTTCGATCGGCAGTGATTGCCAGGTCGTGGTCATGGGGCCCTTTGGCCGCGTTGATTTGTCGCATGTTACCGGCTTTGAGGCACGGCAATTGACGCTGGCGGTGCGTGTCGACCGGCTTGATGGGGTGCAGCTTGGGGCTGAATTGCCAAAGGGGTGGTCGGGGAATTTTAGTTTGGATCGCGGGTCTTCTGACGTGGATAATTTTATCGCTTCTATTGAGCAGGCCTATTTGGCGGGTCAGACCATCAATGCCGGCACCTTGTATCAATATATAAATGAACCGGATGGTTCGACATCCACCTACCAATTTAATGGCGTGGTGTTTAAGTTGACGTCTTCCGGTGCCTATAAAGGCGACTCAACCGTGACTCAGAAATTAGAATTTTATGCGTCGGGCCGGGTCAGCGTGTCATGAACGAAATTGTGGTTGACAAAACCGGACGGACGATTCTGCTGCGGCGGGTTGGGGTTTTGGAGCAATTGCGGTTATATAAGGCGTTGGGGCCGGAATTGTCACGTAATGATGTGTATATGAGTTTGGCGATCACGGCGGCATCTGCCGCAATGATTGATGGGATACCGGTGCCGTTTCCGGCCAGTGAGGCTGGGCTTGAGGCGGTTTTGGAGCGGTTGGGGGATGCAGGTGTGTCCGCTATTGATGAGAGTTTGGCGGCGGCTGATCCCGCCGCAGTGGTTGCTGAAGCGGGAAATTTTTAAGGCACCCGGCGTTGATCGATTGCCTCTATCTTGTCGGGCGCGGGGTGCCTTATGATGTGTCTTTTGCTCTGGATGATGCGGAACGGATCGCTTATGTGGTTGCGCTGGGGACCTTGGATGGGCTGAGTTTTGATTGGAAGCGTTTGGCCTGGAGTGACGGTTAAGTTTTTTCGATTGAGGTTTTTTCATGAGTGGTGTTTCGCTCTCTTTGGGTGATGTGACGTTCACAAACATGGAAATCCCCGAAAAAATCAATTTTGGTGGTAAGCAAAGGGTTTCCGTGCAGCCTCTGATTGGTGGCGGCAGGGTTATTTCGGTGCTTGGCATTGATGATGGCGAAATTTCATTCTCGGGAATTTTTTCGGGTTTGGACGCGGCTAGCCGGGCGCAGGTTTTGGATGTGGCACGTGCTCTTGGTGCCACGTTGCCGCTGGTCTGGGACAGTTTCTTTTATTCCGTCGTGATTTCAGAATTTACGGCTGAGTATCGAAAGCCGACTTTGATTCCGTTTACTATTCATTGTGAGGTGGTTAGTGACCCAGTTGCGGCTTTGGGGGCATTGGCCTCACCTTTGGCAAGTTTGATTGGCAATGACTTGACCGCCGCGGGTGCGTTGAGTGACCAGGCGGGTGTATCCATCTCGGGCCTCAGTGCGGCGAGTCTGACAGGGTTTCCGGCCGCGCAGGCAGCCATTGCGGCGGGGTTGGGCTCTGGTGGGGCGGCGTTGAACGCCGGCACGGTGGCTGTGAATGGCGCGGGGGATGCGGGGGCGGGCGTGGCTGGCGTTGGGCAATTGGTGACGGTAACTGGGCAGCTCGCGGCACTGGGCGGTATGAGTGGCTATGTTGGCCGTGCGGCGATGAATACGGCGGAGGCTTTGATATGAGTGGCCAGGTGATTACCGTGGCTGGCGGCAATTTGTTTCAGTTGGCGGCAAAATACCTCAATGATGCGACGCAGTGGATTCGCATTGCGCAGGCCAATTCACTGATAGACCCGGTAATTACCGGGGTGCAGACATTGGTCATCCCGCCGGTTGATGCGAGCGCAGGGGGTGGGATTGCCAACTGACCAGCCGCAAATATTAGCGCAGATCGGGGGTACGGCTGTCCCCGGCGTTACATTTTTGGACGTGGAAAATTTTGGCTATTTTGCGGCTGATAGATTCCGGATTGGTTTTGCGATAGGTGCGGCCGGATTTGCGACGGCGCAGTTCTTTTCGTCGCTTGGTTTGCAGACGATGACGATTGAAGCGGCGTTGTCTGGCTATGGATTTGTTAATCTGCTCACAGGGCAGGTTGATAATATTGAGATCGATTTTGGCCGCAATGTGGCGGTACTCTCTGGCCGCGACCTGTCGGCTAGGTTGATCGATGCCGAGATATCGATTGCTTTTATTAACCAGACGGCAAGCCAGGTGGCAACGCAGCTTGCGGAGGAGTTTGGTTTAACGCCTAATGTGACTGCGACCTCTACGATTGTTGGGCAGTATTACGAGATTGACCATGCCCGGACAGTGATGAATTTGCATTCCCGGAATATGACGGCTTGGAATTTACTGAGTTCTCTAGCTTATATTGAGGGTTTTAATCTTTCAGTGACAGGAGAAGAATTGTATTTTGGTCCGCCGGTTGTGACAACGCCGCTGCCGTTGGGTGTACGGAATTTTAGCAGTTTGATTGCCGATACGGCTGTGACTATGCCCACCGGAACGACGGTAAAATCCTGGAATACCAGGAATAAAAAGGCCGTTATGCAGAGTGCCGGTGAGGGGATATCACCGGTTATTATTAGGCCAAATCTCTCTGCAAGCCAGGCAGGTAGTTTGGCGGCGGCGCATTTGGGGATATTAAGTCAGCATAAGACGGTGTTGGTTGGTACGATGCCGGCGGATTTGACGACGGTGCCGGGCCAACAAATTGTTTTGAGTGGTACGGACTCGCTCTTTGATCAGACGTATACGGTTGAAGTGATCAGGCGGTCTGTTCAGGCACGGCAAGGTTTTAAGCAAATTATTCGAGCCTTTGCATCCAGCTAAAAATTTTCCGCGGCGGAGATATGATGGATCAATTTTGGAATGCCGTAAAAGCGCAGGCGGCGGCGTTGGATGGCATGACGGGGGTCGCGCGTTTTGGGTTGGTATCGAGTTTTGATCCTGCCAATTATGCCGCGCGGGTGCTGTTGCAGCCTGAAAATGTGCTGAGCGGGTGGCTGCCGGTATTGTCTTTATGGGTCGGGGCTGGGTGGGGGTTGTGTGCGCCGTTGACGCCAGGGGCGCAGGTGATGGTGATCGCGCAGGAAGGTGATTCTGAACAAGGTGTGGTGATTGGTGCTGTTTGGTCGGCGGTTGACCAGCCGCCGGTTACCACCGCCGGCGAGTTTTGGCTGGTGCATCAGACTGGCAGCTATTTGAAATTGCAGAATGACGGCTCGATCGCAATGCAGGCACCGGTTGTGAATATTGCTGGTAATCTCGTGGTTTCCGGCGACATATCGGATTATAGCGGGGCGCGGGGGACGTTGAATGATCTGCGTGGTGTTTATGACACCCATACGCATAATGTGCCGCAAGGTGGTGTGACGAGTAAGCCATTGGAGACGTTATGATGGCGGATTTGGCATTACAGTTTGGTGGTGATTTGAGTGTGAGTGTGACAGGTGATCTGGCGGTGATCGACGGCACGTCTTTGACGCAGCAACGCGTGTTGCGGCGCTTGTTGACCAATGCGGGCGATTATATTTGGCAGCTCAATTACGGCGCGGGATTAGGGCAGTTTGTGGGCATGCCGGCGGCACCGGCATCGATTGCGGGGATTACCAAGGCGCAACTTCTGCTGGAGGCGGCGGTGGCGGTCTGTCCAGCGCCGGCGGTGACCACCAGTGTTGCCGATGATGGCACCGTGACGTTGATGCTCCGTTATGCTGATGCGCCGACAGGTGCGAACTCGGTTCTCTCATTTTCATTGTAGGATTCCATGCAGCTATCATTGCAGAATTTTTCGGCACTGGTTGAGGGGATGGCGGCTTCTGTGCAAGGGGCAGCGCAGAATTTTTTGGATTTGACGGTGGGCTCGGTGCTCCGGGCGGTGCTCGAGGCGAATGCTTCGGTTGCTTTGTGGATGCAGTGGTTGATCGTGCAGGTGCTTTCAGCGACGCGGCTTTCGACCAGTTCAGGCGCGGATGTGGATAGTTTTGGCGCTGATTTTTCGTTTGTCAGATTGCCCGCGGTTTCGGCTACTGGGACTGTCGCATTTTCACGTTTTACCGCAAATCTTGCGGCGTTTATACCGGTTGGAACAGTGGTGTCCACAGCCGATAACACGCAGAGCTTTATGGTTGTCGCTGATCCAACGAACACGGCCTATAATCAAGCATCCAATGGTTTTACACTCGCCGCCGGATTGACCAGCGTGAATGTGACGGCAGTCGCGCTGGTGCCGGGTGCGGCTGGTAATGTGCAGCGTGGCGCGGTCTCGCTGCTTGGCTCGGCGGTGGCAGGCGTGGATATGGTGACGAATCCGGGCGCCTTTGCGGGCGGGCAGGATGCCGAGTCCGATACAGCGTATAAGACCAGGTTTGGGACGTATTTGAGCAGCCTCTCGAAAGCAACGAACGGCGCCATTGGCAGTGCCGTGGCGGCCATTCAGCAGGGGCTTAGTTATCAGATTAGTGAGAATGTGGCTCAGAATGGGGCCACGCAAATGGGTCATTTTGTGGTGACCGTGGATGATGGCTCTGGGCATCCGCCGGCGAGTTTGATTAGTACGGTATCGCAGGCGGTGGATGCTACGCGGCCGGTTGGGACGAGCTTTATTGTGCAGGGGCCGGTGGTTGAACTGGCGGTTATTTCGATGACGCTGACCACCGCTGCCGGGACATCGCATAGTGCCGCTGTGGCGGCAGTGACGGCGGCGATCGAGACTTATATTGCCGGTTTGGCGGTTGGCGCCATGCTTGGCTACACGAAACTGGCGCAACTGGCTTATGAGGCGTCGAGCTCTGTGACGAATGTGTCGGCGGTGCTGCTGAATGGCGGTACCTCTGATATGGTGCCGGGATTATTTGGCGTGGTGCGCAGCGGCACCTTGACGGTGGTGTGAGCGCCATGGTTGGTGACGTGGGTGATATTTTGGTACGGCTCCGGCAGGTTTTGCCGGTGCGGTGGTTTGCCGACACTGCGCCTAATCTGGATGCGTTGCTGACCGGATTTGCGAGTGCCTGGAGCGGGCTTTATAATCTGTTGCAGACCGTTAAAGCGCAAGGACGGATCGCGACGGCGGGCGGGGTGTTTTTGGACATCGCGGCGCTGGATTATTTTGGGACCAATCTGCCGCGCCGCGCGGGTGAGGCGGATTCAGCTTTTAGCCAGCGTATACAGGTGAATTTGGTTGTGCCGCGCGCGACCCGGGCGGGCGTGACACAGGCCTTGGTGGCGCTGACGGGCCGTGCGCCGCGGATTTTTGAGCCGCGCAATGCCAGCGATACCGGCGGCTATGGAACCTATTCACTCGGTTATAACCAGGCTGGCGGCTATGGCAGCATGAATTTGCCCTACCAGTTTATTGTTACGGCGTACCGGCCTAATGCGACATTGGTCAGCAATTCGGGTGGCTATAATGCCGGGCCAGGGGGCTATAATAGGGGGCCGTTATTTTATGCGGATGTTGCTGAATTAACCGGTACCGTGAGTGATGCTGAGATTTATGCCGCGGTTGCGGGGGCGCTGCCAACCAATAGCATCGCCTGGACCAACATCTCTAACTAAGGATCAGTAATGGATCGTAATATTGTCTATCCGGGGAGTATTCCGCTGGATACGGATATTCTTTATCCAAATCGCAACGCAATGATTGGGATCGCGGCCCTCACCGCGGCGACATTGGGTAGCAATATTGTGGCGGATGGGCTGGCCTGTACGCCGACCACGCCGGCATCATTGGCGGTGAATATTGGGCCGGGGAGCATCACGCAGCTCGCCTCGGTGGATGCCAGTGCGTATGGCTCACTAGCGGCCGATACCAGCGATATGATTGTGAAGACGGGCATTAATTTGCAAAGCTCAGGCCTTGCCTTTGCGCCGCCGGGGAGTTCGGGGCAGTCAGTGAATTATCTGATTGAGGCGGCGTTTGCAGAATCTGATACGGATGCGGTGGTGCTGCCTTACGTCAATGCGGCGAATCCCACCCAGCCCTATTCGGGGCCAGGTAATTCGGGTACCGCGCAGAATACGCAGCGGATTCAGCGTGTGCAATTTCAGGTCAAGCCCGGTGTGGCGGCGGCGGCGGGGACGCAGACCACGCCGGCGGTTGATAGCGGCTGGGTTGGACTTTACGTCGTTACGCTGAATTATGGGCAATCCGCGGTGAGTGCGGGGAATATCACCCAGGCTCCGGGCGCACCGTTTTTGACGTATAAATTGCCGGCGCTGCGGCCTGGTTACGCAACCATGCAGGTATTTACGTCGTCTGGCACATTTGTGGTGCCCAATGGTGTTGCGGCGGTGCGGGTGACAGCAACTGGTGGCGGTGGTGGGGGCGGGTATCATAGTTCGATGCCGAGTGCCGGTGGCGGCGCTGGCGGCCAGGCGATCGGCGTGGTGAGCGGGTTGACGGGGGGGCAAGCCATTGCCGTTACGGTCGGCGGCGGGGGCGGGAGTCTTGCTAGTCCGGGCGTTGGGAATGCTGGGGGGACATCCAGTTTTGGGGCGTATTTGACGGCGCAAGGCGGGAATGGCGGTGCGGGTGGCACGACGGTTACGTTTGCGCTGGCTGGCGGGCTTGGTGGCAATAGCTATGGCGGCCAGGTGAATATTACGGGGTCGATGGGTAGCGATTGCATTGTGGTTGCGTGCCGGGGCGGGGATGGCGGCGGCCCCGGTAACGGCAGGGGGGCGAGTGGGCCGGCGCCGGGCCAGTCTGCGGAAGGCTATGGCGGTGGCGGTGGCGGCGGTGGTTGTAACAATTCGGGCGCCCCGGAGACTGGCTATCCAGGTGGTGCTGGTGCGCCTGGCCTCGTGATCGTTGAGTATTAGGAGGCGTTGAATGGGTACGCCGGCAAATCATTTATGGCGGCCATCGACGGCACGTTATGTGCAGGTGGATGGGTTTGTACCGACCCCGCGCGGCCCGCAAATTCCGCCCCCTCAGCCATTGGCATGGCCAACGAAAGATCCTGGGGACACGCTGGACTATGTGCTGGATATCACGCCGGCGCTGGCGGCTAACCCTGGAGATATGATCAGTACGCTCGATGTGACGATTAGCCCTGATAATGCGGGTGATTTGACGCTCGCCTCGTCATCGGTGGATGGCGCGCGGGCGGTTTTATGGCTGTCCGGTGGGGTGGCGCAGACGAGTTATGCGGTGACGGTGACGATATCCACGGCGGGCGGGCGAAGCCTGGTGCGCAGCATTGGGTTGCTAGTCGCACCGCTTGCCGTGGTGGTGGCACCGCCCAATGCATTGACGACCCCGGCCGGCACGGCATTGACCGGACCGACGGGTACTCCACTGACAACAAATTAAGGATATTAACATGCCTACGATTGGACAATTGCCGCCGGCAACGTCGGTTTCCGATTCTGACGAATTGGCGATTTTTCAGAATGGCCAAACCTTGTCGGCCACCCGCGCGCAGCTTTTGGCGGGCGTACAGACAGCCATTACAGTGCCGCAAAATTCATTGCTAGGCGGCGTGGGGCCTGGCACGACGGCGCCGGTGGCGATTACGATCGGCAATAATCTTCAGTTGTCTGGTAATACGCTGTCGGCCAGCGCCGCGCCCTTTGTCATTGCGGGTCTTCCGGCCGGATCACCGCCTGGGGCGGGGGATTTGGTCGCGATTGGCCAGGGCGGCAATAATGTGGCTGTGAGCTACGCGAATTTTCTGGGCGCGATGGGCAGTGTGCCTGGGCTGCCGGGAGGGGCGCTGACTGCGACGGCGAGTGGTGCGACGACGGTGCGGACCATCGATGCGCTGGCTAGTAATGCGGTTGCGATTGAAGACTTTGGTGCAAAAGGCGATGGCGTGACTGATGATTCGGCGGCCCTGCTGGCCGCCGTCGCGACTGGTGCGCCGGTGCGGTTTGGTGCCAGGACCTATGCGATTGCGGGTGAGTGCGATATTTCTGGGACGCAGTGTACATTGCTGGGCGTACCAGGTCTGACGATACTGACGCGGACGGCGCAATCTAAATTGGGTAGTGCGGCGACGGCCACGTGGATTAGTTTCTCCGCTACGGCGGTTTTTGTTGATGGCATTATTTTTGATGCCAATGCCGCGATCACGGCTGATACGATGGCGGTGGCGGTACAGGCGGCATGTACCAAATCTTATATTGGCCGGAGTTTGTTCAGGAATGCCAAAGGGCCAAATAATGGCTCGGGTTTGACGTATTTGTCCAGTGATCCGGCGGTCACTCAGCATCATATTGATAATTGTGAATTTACGGCGAATGCCGTGCATGGGTTTTACGCTTTGGCGGTCGATGCGCTCAGTATTACTAATTGTCATAGTCATGACAACGCGGGCAACGGCATCATCGTGAATAGTCAGGATCCGAATTTTGTTTTGAAGATTAGGGCGGTTCACGTTGTTTCAAACACGTGCTGGAACAATGTATGTGGGATTGTTGTCGGCAATTTTATTGCGAATAATATCAACACGCAGCCGTTTAACTATGGCAATTCAAACCCTGATGTTTTGGGTGCTGTGGTCTCAAATAATAATTGCTACACGAACAAAAATTATGGCATTTTTATTTCCGGACGCAATATTTTGGTTTCCGATAATCTTTGTACGAATAATAGTTCTATCGCTGCAGGTGGAGCTGGAATTTTATGTGATACGGGTTATTGTAAAGTTACCGGTAACATGGTGACGGGTGGCTCGGCGTTCGGGATTGATTGTGGTGGTTCGATTTATACTGAGGTTGATAGTAATTATATAGATGGTGCTCTCATTGGGTTAAATATTGGTGGTGGACAGTTTTGTATAGCGCGAAGCAATTTTATTGTTGATTGCCAGGGTGTCTCGCTCGCCGCACAAAATGTAGAGTCAAATGGGGCGAGCGATAATTTTAATCTGGCATGTACTGATTTGTCGATCATTGGTAATTTTATTAGTTTTAGTGGCTATGTTCTTGGGATTATCATTCGTGATGGTGCCCAGAATGTGCTGGTGAAAGATAATATTGTTCTTGGACAGCCTGGGGCTAATTTGGCGGGGGCGTTGGAGGCATATACGGATTCTGTGCAAATTACTGGTAATCTGCTTAATTTTACACCGCGGTACCCGGTTAATCCAGCGACCGTGAGTGGCGTGTATACGTTGACTGTGCCCGATTTGGTTGATGCCGTCAGCATCTCGCAATCTTCATCATCGATCAAAAGCATTATGATCTCGCAGGCGAGTGCGACTATTGGGACGATTACGTTTTGTAAGGTCACTAATGGGGGTTATGGCTATACCACGGCGACGGTGAGTTTTTCTGGTACGGGAACGGGGGCGGCGGCGATCGCGTGGATTTCCAACGGCGCCATTATTGGTCTTGAGATGACCAATTTTGGCACGGGCTATGGTGCGGGAACTACCGTGACGATTAATGGCAATGGGACCGGGGCAACGGCGACGGTACAGGTTGGGTTGCCGGTCTGGCAAAACCGTGAGCTGACGATTGACTGTTTGGCGGCGGTGAATTTTGCCGCGAGTGGCAGTTCGCCGGTGCAGAGCAATTGGACGGGGGCGTCGATTACGGTGCCGGCAGGTGCCAGCATTGATTGGGTTGGTAATAATGGCGGCTGGCGGGCGGCACGATTCTCGCAGAGTGATTATGTCTCGCCGAATGGCGATGGCAGCCTGACGCTGCGCACCCAGTCTGGCGATTTGGCGCTGCACCCGGCGGGTGCGGGGGTGGTTCGCATTCTCTCGGACGCGGAATCGACCGGGGCGGTTGAGTTAATTGGGCGGGGATCACCGCTCAATGCCGTGTCGGCGCCGCCGGGGTCTACGTTTAGAAATCTGAATGGTGGCGCCGGAAGTACGTTCTGGGTCAAGCAGTCGGGAACGGGATCGGCAAATTGGGTTGCGGTCGCGTAACTAGGTTGTTCCACTTTGAGTGGTTTTTGGAGACGGTTTGAAATACCCTATTTGAGGATGAATTCAACGTGACAACCATTGCACAACTGCCGCAGGCGGCGATTGTTAATCCGGCTGATTTGCTGCCGCTGTCGCAGGCTGGGTTGCTCTATTCGGTCAGTGTCTCGCAGTTGACCGCGGGTTTGCAGCCGGTCATCAGCGTGCCGACCGGTGATTTGCTGGGGCGGCAAAGCTCTGGTGCCGGTGGTGTGGAATCCATCGGGGTTGGTACGGGGCTGGCGTTGAGCACCGGGACGCTGGCGGCGACGGGTGCTGACCATGCGTTGTTTCCCGTGCAGGCGGCGATGTCGTTGTCTGACGATATTGTCATCAGTAGCGCTGGGGCGCCGGGTCTGTTGCCGTTGACCGCTTTGCGCGGGTTGTTCAGCGCGGGGACCGGCATCAATATCGACGCGAACGGGGTGGTCACGGTGACGGTGTCGTCGGTGGCGGGGCCAGCTGGGCCTGCCGGGGCGATGGGTCCGGCGGGAGCCACGGGCGCGGCTGGGCCGGCGGGACCTGCGGGTGCTGGCTTGGCGGGGCCGGCGGCGGGTAATTCTGCTGGTGGCATTGGAGCCTCGGACTATGTCGCGATCTGGCAGAATGGCGCGCTGGCCTGGCTGACCTATGGGCAGTTTCTCGGCGGGCAGACGATTAATCAATTGCCGGCTTCTGGTCCTGCCAATGATTCCGACCAGTTGCTGGTGGCGCAGGGCAGCTCCTCACTGACCGTGCAGGGTTTTGGCGCCATTTGGACGTATGTGCAGAATAAATTGCCAGTTTATCAGCCCAATGTGGTTGAACTGACCGGTAACACGGTGTTGGATTCAACGCAGCATAATGGGCGGATTTTGGTGGCGAGCGCGGCGCTGACGCTGAGCGCGAATTTTGCCAATATGGGGCCGGGTTTTTCGTGCACCCTGATCAATTTGGCGCCGGGGCCGGTGACCATGGGGACCGGCATCAGTTCGGGGTCCGGCAGCACGAGCCTGCCGCCTGGTGCATCAACCAGTTTGACGGGGATTTCTTATTCGGGTGGGTCGCTGGTGTGGTGGAGCGGTACTGCGCCGAATGCGCCGACCATCACGGTGGGCTCTATTGTGGCACCGGCGCCTAACGTGGCGTTTTTGGTGAGTGGCGGAATATTTAATGATGCGCCAACGGCACTGGATTATTCCGTGGATGGCGGCAATAGCTGGATCGTGGCGGTGAGCCCGGTGATTACGGCCAATGCGTATAGTTTTAATGCTGCGGGACTTAATCCGGGGACGTACTCGATCCGTGTGCGGGATCATAATACCATTTCGATTGTTGGGCTTTCTAATAGTTTCACCATTGTGGCGCCCGCTGTGACCATGAGCGCCGTTCCGGCGGTGAGTGCTTTGAGCAAAGCACTGGCTTTGAGTGGGACGGTGTCGCCAGCCAATGCGGCCGTGCAGGTTGGTTTTTCAACCAGTAATACGTTGCCGCCTTCGGCTTGGGCGAATGCGGCTGTGAGCAATAGTAGTTGGACGGCGAGTTTGACGCCGGGTGCGGCGGGCGTGTTTTATGTCTGGGCGGCGCAAACGGGGTCTGCGCCGGTGGCGACGGTGTCGGGTGCGGTTGATATTGTGGCTGCGTCGCTCACATTGTCTGTGCCGGCTACCGGAACCGCGAATGTGGCGCTGAGTGTTACCGGTGCGGTGAGTCCTGCGGCCGATGTGGTGAATGTGCAATTGAGTGCGCAGAATAGCACGGTACCTGCGTCGGGCTGGACGGCCGCAACGAATACGTCCGGTAATTTTGTGGCATCGTTGACCCCGGCCGCTGGCGGGACTTATTACGTATGGGCGCAGGATGCGAGTACGGGGATTTCCACCGTCTCGTCGGCGATTGTGGTCACCGCGGCACCCGCGGTGGTTTATGGGTTTAATGACCCTGGGGGCAGTTACCCGCACGGTGTCAATACGATTCCCCTGAATGGTTCGATTACGCCGGCGCAGGTTATCGCGACGCAAGTTGCTCTTTCGACGTCGAATACCAGCCCGCCAGCATCTGGCTGGCAGGCGGCGTCGGTGATCTACAATAATACGCTATGGGCGGTTTATTACCCGACGCCGTCCGTGGCTGGAAACTACTATGTGTGGGTGGAGAGCACGGCAGGG
>Ga0116226_10001175_pt1 | contig 22697 bp, 18 predicted proteins | sample S1TSphfallax_FD_89692 | JGI IMG/M metagenome (GOLD analysis project Ga0116226, IMG submission 89692) | Host-associated microbial communities from peat moss isolated from Minnesota, USA - S1T2_Fa - Sphagnum fallax MG | ecosystem: Host-associated > Plants > Peat moss > Unclassified | place: USA... | reverse complement strand
AACGTTGTTCTTGTCCCCACTGGTGCAATTTCTCTGCCCGCTTCTCTGGGGTGAAATGGGCAAGGTCTAGCTTTTTTAATCGGTGGTTTTTAGAAGAAACCACGAATAGTGAGACAACACTCTGCTCCTCCTTTCCAATGAATTCCATGAACTCTCTAATCGCAGCTTTATTGATTTCCATCTTTTTACCTCTTGGTTGCATTGATAAAGTTTTTCACCCATTGTACAAATTTCAATCATTTATTACAATTGTTATGGCTTTGAGAAAACAGCTTTTAGGGAGAGGTGTGTGCAAACAAGCCCAAAGTATCCGCGTGGGATGGGCCATGTGCAACACGAGGCTATTGAAAAGAGTTGTCTCCCAGGTTTTGAACTGAATAAAGAGCGAACCTAACAATGTAGCAAAGAAATAAAATCCGGGGTGAAATCGGTGCTTCCTCCCGCGACTGAAGTCGCGGGTTTCCGCACCGTCAATTCAAAGAGTAAGGTCTTCGCAGAAATCTATACCCATTCCCACTCCTAAAGTCGAATGAGTATATCCCCACTCACTAAATCAACACAACCTTTTTCTTGTCACAATGATTGCCAATGTAGCCATTGATCGCATCGAGCATCTCGCAACTCACCTTTTTGAGATCTTGGAACACAGAACCATCGCTTTTTTTCCTGAAGGTAAGCAATTTAAAGAGATTGTAGTATTCCTCAGCAGAATCCTCCTTCATTTGAAGAACACCGACCAAATCATCCATCCCTTCTTTCCCATTGATCTTAGTCGCGATCAATTCTCTTTCTTGCTGCTTTAGCTTCACAAGCCATTGTTCGACTTGATCAAAACGCTCTTTGAGTTTAACAAATGCCTCCTCGGAAATGAATACTTCATCGTTTTCCCCGTTAAATGAAACAGATTCTTCGATCCGCATTTGGTAAAAGCGGAGGTAGGCCGCCTTGATTTTTTCCGCTTCGACCTTGGGGATGATCTTCATCTCAGCTAATCGATCTAAGCGACGAATCGTAGGCGTCTCCTTGATTCTAAACTGATTTGCCAAGACGGCAATGGCAACCTGGATGGGGCGCATGAAATCTTGTTTGATATTGAATTGAGCTTTCTCATAGTCAGCATAACTTCTTTTCTGAGTGAGGCTTCCCAAGATCGAGCGATACATCAGCTGTTCTGCTTTAGCTTCCATGCCACAAGGGAGACCTGTACGATGGCTGGCATCGAACAATTCTGTGGCTTTTAACTCACCTAATGCAATTTTAAGCTCTATGAAGCGATCAAAGAGACTGGTATTCCCTAAAATGGGTTTAGCATCGAGAAGAGCGGCTCCAATAAGGTTTTCATTGCCACTTTGCGGCTCTTTGAAGAAGCTCGCTCCATTTTTCATTGGCATGAAAGGAATGGCTGATTGATAGACAAGGCATGCCAGTCTCTCAGGAGTCGCTAAAAAAGAGCCCATTCCGCGCGCCTCCCTTCTTTTGTTCTTCAGCCCCTCATGTGCATAACGATTCTGATAGGAGAGATAAGGGGGAGTCAAATTTCCATTACAAAGTTTGAAGCCTTGAGATTCCTCCCCGACCTGATGAACGAGATCAGCAAACTCCTGCATGAGCGCCTTAAAATATTGATGTGTTTTTTCATCATTTTCGAGCGTGGAATCGATAAGAATTAAGAGGTCGATATCAGAATAGGGATGCCCCTCTTCTCTTGCCAATGAACCAAGAATCACAGCGGACCACTGAGTCAAATCAGGTCCCTCAATGTGCCGCATTTTTAATTTGTTGACTGCGTGAATTAAAAGATCTTCTAAAATTGCCTCAAAGCGCTTGCCGAGAATAGAGCCTACCTTAGATGCTGTTTCCCCATTCAACAATCCCTCTTTAACAATCTCTTTGACCCCATTTTTCATAGCGGCCAACCCTTTCCTTGCTTGTGTCACAGCTTCCATCTGTATCTCAAGTTCTCGAAGCTTTGGAATAAACGTCTCCATGTCTAGTTTGCAGTATGCCCCTTTTTCTTCAACACAATGATCTTTTAAGTGAGTTAATTGTAAAAAAAGCTCGCCAATTTTCTTCTCAGAGAGAGTTTGATCCAAAATGATTGTTTTAATGACTTCTTTACAGTAAAGAAAATTTTGAGAGGGAATGATTTGTTGGTTTTTTTCTAAAAATAGCTGCAAAGATTGACAAGCCTGATTGACTTTTTGCTTTTGAGTCTCCTTGTCTCCCTCAGAAATAAAATTGTTTAAAATAACTTCCTCAAAATGACAAATGCTATTTTTTAAACTGCTAATATTGTTCACAAAAACCTCCAATTATTAATAATAAAAAATATATAAAATGAAATTAAACTTTTATAAATTTAAAAAATATCATATCAAATGACCTTAAATTTTTATTAAACATTGAAACAATATTTATATAATTAAATAAGCATTATTTATTTTTATAATATATAATTGTATTATAATTTTATTGTTATTATAAAAATTAAATTAAAAACAAAATTATTCTAAATAATTGATATAATAAAATTTATTAACTAAATTTTTTATATTATTAACAATTTTTAACAAAATACAGATAAATTAAATCAAAAAAGTGATGATATTATGTAAAAATAATGTGAAAAGAAGCAATTTCAATGAAAGAAAATTAAAAATATTCAAATAATAATTTAATCAAATGTGTAACTGGATGTTTGAATATGATTAATGATTTAGGAAAAAATATAGATACAGGAAATCCTGAAAATGGTCACTCCTCAGAAATTCATGCTAATGTCATGTCAGCGAGAGCAAGAATATAACAAAAAGTCATATCAATAGCAAAAACGGAATAGTCTACATCGCACAGATATTTTCAAATATCCAAATAATGATATAATCGAATCTATTAATTAGAGGTTTTAATATGGTTAACAATTTATATAATAATAACGATTTAAAATTTTTAAATCCTAAAAATGATGCTAATGTCAGCAATAGCGAGAATAAAACAAAAAGTCATATCAATAGCAAAAACGGAATAGTCTACATCGAAGAGATATTTTCAAATATCTACAAAGATGTTAATAAAAAATTCCGTGAATTCAAAATGTTATTTGACAAATTTTCACAAAAAACTTTAGAAAAAACTAATACTATTTATCCACAAGTTCCTGAAAATCAAAAAAATCTTCCTCCTTTAGAAAAAACTTTAGAAAAAACTAATACTATTTATCCACAAGTTCTTAAATCTCAAGAAAATATTCCTGCTGCAGAGAGCAGCATTAAAAAGGAGCCAAAAAATGCTTTAAAAGACCGTATGGAAAAGAACTCTGAACTTTATAAAGCTAATCGCTCGAAGTATGAAATTGATCAAACATTTGTTTGTTCAGATTCAGACTTCCAGCTTAAGAGTTCCCAAGTAAAAAACGGGCTACAAATCACAGAAAATTTTGATTTACGTTCCTTCTTGCAAGGTGAAAAAGGGCGGAACCCGAACCCTGATCCTAACGAACCCAATAATGATGAGATTCTTAAAAAATCCATAGAATTTCTTAAGAAGGAAGTGGGCGAGCTAGCAACAGCGAATAATAGCGAATTAAAAGCTGCCTATAAAAAGTTCATTGGAATTCTTGACCGATATGATGATGAAGAGAATGTTCGATATGCTCTCGATCGTAAACACACTCCTCCTAGTACTTTCGCTTTACGCTCTGCTCTCTTGCTGGCCAGTCAAGAGGAGGGGGTTAATCTAGAATCCTGGATGGTTTACACTAAAAGCGGAAAAGCATCAGGGAATTTCTGGCCGTTTTTAGATAATTGGAAAAACTGGGTTCCAGAGGCTCAAGCGGCCATGGCAAAATTCTCTGAAATCACATTTGTCAAAGTCTTAGAGATGGCTAAAGAACATCCAGAACTTTTAATTATTTTCTTGAAAGGGGGATTTGGAGCTGGGAAGACACGCTTAGCTAATCAGCTGATGGGCGAAAACTCCGGGGGTGTCGTCGCACCAGACACGGCCAAGCGCGTTGTACGCCAATCCATGGAACAACTTCCTCACTCATCTGCCCACGTTCAAGGCTCTCAGCTTGCTTTTAAGCTATTTGATGAGATGATTAAAAAAGTAAAGGGAACGCTTGTTTACGATTCCTCCTTAAGTTCTGATTCCGATGTCAAGAGTTACTTGGAAAAATGTCGGCAAGCTAACATCAAACCGTGCATATATGATCTTGCTCGAGACGATAGGGCACGCATTCTTTCCGTTCTTAAGCGAGGTGTAGAGGGAGATGATCCTCGCATTCCCCCTGATTTTATCATCAATTCCGCCATTAGAGACAAACTCAATAGAGTAAAGTGCATGGAAGCGATTCTAAACGATAAGACCCAGAACGAGGCACTCAAGCCTGAATATCATTTTATCTGTGGCAATGAAAAAGGCTGGGATACGCAAGAGATCATGGTTTTAACCTCTAATAATATTATTGAGGGCATACACGAAGAGATGACTAAAAGGCTTGAGCTAGAAGGGATCAAATTCGACGAGAAATATCAACTTCAGCTCACTGTCACCGAAGAGAAATTAAAGGAAGACTTTCAAGTCCTCTTTGAGCGACCGGTCAAAGAGATCATGGAAGAACTCTCAACAGAGGAAAAAAACATCCTTCAGTCGACTTTTGAAAAGCGTACACTTGATTTGACTAATCCAGAAAATATTAATGATGCAAAAGGCTTTTATGATGCGTTGGCTCAGAATATTAAGGACGTTTTATCTCTACAAGCGGTAGAAGATGCTTTTGCCTCCTTGACAGAAGAGACAAGAGAAACCTTTTTCACATCGATTAAGACAAATCCTTCTCTTTCCTATTTAGACCTCCCTCTGCGGGCAGCTCTTATGATCCACCAAAATTTAAGGGCTGATCCTTGGGTATCACAACAAGGAAAGTAGGGCATTGGGATAAAGAGAGACAATCAGAATAGCTGCAAAACTGAGACTTCCCACCCACATTGCAGGCCAAGAAAGAGTAGGAGGGGTTCCTTCGGCGGACGTCTCGGAAAATAGGATCGAAACAATCCGCATCGAGTAAAAGAGCGAAAGAAGGGTCGTCAAAAGAGCGACAATGACCAGTAGGTGATCCCCTCCTTGAAATGCGATTTTGAAGAGATAAAACTTGGCGAAAAATCCCGCTGTTGGAGGCATGCCCGCCAACGTTAAAAGAAAAAGAGTAAATAGAGAGGCCAGAAAAGGGGAGCGGTGAAAAAGTCCTTGCAAATCGTTCAGAAAAACCCCATCGTTTCTCTTATCGAAAAGGGCAAGAATAGCAAACGCCCCCAAGGTCGCCAACGCGTAGACAACCAGATAAAACTCAAGAGAGAGCCACGCTTCTGAACCGCCCACAATGACGGGAATCAGCAAGAATCCGGCATGCGCCATCCCAGAATAAGCAAAGAGACGACGCAATTGCACTTGGCGTAAAGCAACAAAGCTGGCATAAATCATCGTGAGAATAGCCAACAACGTGAGCAGGGGATTCCAAACGGGATGAAAGGGAGGGAGAATAAGGAAGAAAAGACGAGCAAAAGCGGCAAAGGCTCCTCCCTTGACTCCGACCGCCATGAAGGCCGTGACAGGATTCGGGGCCGCTTCATAAACGTCAGGAGCCCATCCATGAAAGGGGACGATCGCTCCTTTAAATGCCAATCCCACGATGATGAAAGCCAAGCCCGCCCAAAAAAGGGTTTGACGGGAAGAAGATAATGCCCCTTGAGCCTCTCTCATTCCCTCAAAAGAGGTGGTTCCGATAGCCCCATAGAGGAGAGCGATCCCATACAGGAGGAAGGCGGTCGCCAAAGCACCCATGAAAAAATACTTGATGGCTCCTTCACCCGATGACTTCTCTTTTTTCATGTAGGCACACAAGACGTAAAGAGCCATTGAGAGAGTTTCAATCCCCAAAAACAACGTCAAGAAGTCAGCGGCAGCGCCCATCAATAGCAAGCCAGCCACAGCCGAAAGGAGAAGAAAATAATATTCCCCATGGGTTGCTTGAACGCGTTCAAAAAATGAAGCCGCGAGACAGGCCGAAGCGCAACCAATCGCCAAAAATAAGAGGGAAAAAAAGCGGGCGAATGGGTCAAATCGGAGCCAAGGAGTAAATAGAGGATTTTCACTGGATGGAGCCATGACAGTGGCGATCAAAGCAAGAAGAAGGGAAAAAATAGCGATATAAAAAGACCCTTTTTTTGCTCTTTGGGGGTTAAATGCCTCAAGCAAAAGCAACACCAATGCCGAGGCCAGTAAAATCAGAAGAGGACTCAACGCCGCAACATCGGCGACTTTTAACACAGCAGTCATGCTTTCTCCACTGAGGACAAGGGATTCATCGAGATCACCTGCTTTAAGAGCGGCGCTGGGTAAATCCCGACCCATAATATTAAGAAAACAAGGGGGAGGGCAATGATAAGTTCTTTGCACCCCAAGTCCGAAGGGCGACCAGGCAAGAGGCCTGCTTCCGTTCCAAAATACACCTCTTGCATCCAACGGAGCATATAAACCGCGGAAAGAATGACACTGCATCCCAACATGAAAGTCAACCAGGGATGTTCTCCAAACAAACCGAAAAAAATCAGAAACTCGCCAATAAAGTTGTTCGTCCCGGGGAGCGCCATAGAGGATAACGCGCACATCATCGTCAGCCAACACAGGCGAGGGAAAGAGTGAGCGACCCCGCTGAAGGCGCCAAGAGCGGTTGAACCGAGGCGCTCCTCCAACCAACCGGCAACCAGGAAAAGGGCAGCGATCGTGATCCCGTGATTGAAGGCTTGGACAATCGCTCCTTCATGGGCAGACGCATTCCAAGCAAACACTCCTGCCAAAATCAGATTGACATGGGAAAAACTTGAATAGGCAATCAAACGCTTGTAATCGCTTTGCATCCAAGCAGCAAGGCCCCCGTATAACACGCCAGCGATCGCCAATCCAAGAAGGAGTGGACTCGAGGCTCTCATAAGTTCAGGAAATAGACCCACCCCCACGCGCAAAAACCCATAAATTCCCGCCTTCGACAGCAGCGCAGACAAGAGAATCGTGCCGGAAGTGGATGCTTGGTGATAAGCATCTGGAAGCCAGGCATGAAAAGGAAAAAGAGGAGTTTTGACCGAAAAAGCCAGGAGAAAAACCGTGCCAATCCAAGGGGCGTAAGAGGCTTGAGAGGCAAGAGCGGCAAGGGCATCGAGATTGAAGGTTCCCTCTCCTTGAGTAGCCGAGGCAAGATAGAGAGCAAGGACGGCGGCGACCATCAGGCAGGATCCTGCAAACATGTAGATAAGAAACTGAAGAGCGGCCGCTCGCCGATCTCCCTTCCCCCAAAGGATCATCATAAAATAGAGAGGAAGGAGTATTGCCTCCCAAAAGATCGTAAACACCACCATGTCGCCCGCTGTAAAGAACCCGATCAGGCATCCTTGCAATAGAAACATAAGACCGTAAAAGGCGTTGGCAAATGGAAGATTCTCCGGGGATTGCGCTAAAAGCGCGATGGGAATGAGGAGGGAGGTTAAATAAAGGAATAGAAGGGATAGCGAATCCACCCTTAAATTAAATTGAATCGAAAGAGAGGGAAGCCAAGGGACATTGACCCCCTCCCCTATCCCCTCTTTACCAAAGGAAAGCAACATTAGGAAGGGAATTAGACTCACAGCGACTGCTAAGCGGTGCTTGCTTTTCCCTGAGATGGCGGGACAAACAAAAGCCGCGATGGCAGCTAAAAACGGAGCAAGCAATAGCCACATTAACTTAGGCATCAACGCAATTCCTTAAAAACATAGGCAAGGACAAACGCTGAGCCTATGACCATCCAGGCCATGTACGAGCGGATTTGCCCAGTTTGCCACTGCTGCAATTGATGAGCAACCCTTTGCACTCCTTGAACAATGCCCTTGATTAAACCCTTCAAGACTTTCGGCTCTAAATAGTGAACAATTCCTCGTGAAATAGCCTTTAGAGGCTTCACAAAAGCATCATCGTAAAGCTCGTTCATATAAAATTGATGTTTTAATAGAGGGAACGGAGCGCGCAAGCGATCGGGATAGCGCGTATAAACGAGAGCTGTCACTCCTACCCCCAAAAAAGCTCCTCCCATGGCAAGCCATGTTTCAGGAGTTAACAAAAAACCACTACGCAACTCCTCCTCAATGGGATTCACTCCAATCTCTCTCAGAAAGTTTTCGAGAAGCGGTTGACTGTCAAAGGAATAGCCAAGCGCCCCTCCTCCTATCGCAAGAAGCGCAAGAAGAGCAACGGGTATCAACATCACGAGCGGCGCCTCTTTCACTGTTTTGAGCTGATCGGTCTCGAGGCGAAGGGCCCCTCTAAAGGTCAGGCAATAGGCGCGGGTCATATAGACTCCCGTGAGGAGAGAGGAGGCTAAGCCGATGTAAAATAGCGTCTCATACCCTGCAAGGAATTCTTGTTCCAAAATCAGGTCTTTGCTGAAAAAAGCAGCAAAAGGGGGAATGCCGGAAAGAGCAAGCACTCCTACGAGAAAAAATCGATCGGTTTTGCGAAAAAGGGTGGAGAGCCCCCCCATCTTCTCCATTTCGGTTGTCCCATGCATCATATGCACCACATTCCCGGCAGAAAGAAAGAGCAATGCTTTGACGAAGGCATGTGTTGTTAAGTGGAACATCGCGGAATAAAATGCGCCTGCTCCGCAGGCAAGAAACATTAACCCAAGCTGACTCACCGTTGAAAAGGCCAAGACCCGCTTGAGATCCGTTTGGCCGAGCGCGCACAACGCGGCAAAAAGAGCGGTCCCCCCTCCGACCACTCCCATGATTTGCAATGTGATCGGAGCCAGCAGAAAAAGAGCATGCAGACGAACAATCAGGTAGACTCCAGCCGTCACCATGGTCGCGGCATGAATTAATGCCGAAACCGGCGTCGGCCCCTCCATCGCATCGGGCAGCCAAGAATAAAGGGGAAGCTGTGCGGACTTTCCCGTTGCACCTATAAAATAAAGAAGCGTGAGTATCGTCATGACCGGCGCTCCTACCATAAATGGCTCTCCTGCCCGCTGAGAAATTTCAACGATATCCCCTGTTCCAAAAACAGTGTAGGTCAGGATTAGACCCAATAAAAACGCTAAGTCCCCTATCCTGTTCATGATAAAGGCTTTCGTGGCTGCTTGGGCCGCTGCGGGACGAGCAGACCAAAATCCAATCAAGAGATAGGAGGCAACGCCCACCCCTTCCCACCCGATAAAGAGAACGAGTAGGTGCCCGGCCCATACGAGCAGCAGCATGCAAAAAATAAAAAAATTTAAACAAGCAAAATAACGAGGGAGATCCTCCTCCCGCTCCATGTAGCCCAAGGAATAGAGGTGAATCAAAAAACCGATGCCGCTGATGATCAAGGCCATGAGCAAAGAGAGGGAATCGAGACGCAAGGTGAAATCGGCATGAATCCTTTCCAAAGGAATCAACGTAAACAACGTGAAGGACTGCGCCTCCATCCCTCCCTTCAAATAGATAAAAAGAACGATGAGAAAAGAGATAAACGACACGAAGATGGTCGAACAGGCAACGATGCCGGCCCAACCACGGCTTACGATCTTTTCAAAGGCCATTAATCCGAGAAAGCCCGCCAAGGGGAAAAAAAGGGCAAGGGCAATCAATAATGGCATTTCTTCGCCTCAATGTGTGTTAGAAAAGAGTCCGATTTCACCTCATCCTATTCTTGAAGTGGAATGGCTAGACTTGCCTACCCCCTTAACACGTTATACTGATCGACGTCAATCCCTTTTTTGAAACGAAATAAATGGATGAGGAGGGCCAGTCCAACCGCCGCTTCAGCTGCGGCGACCACCAGGACAAAAAAGACCCATACCAACCCCACTTGATTTCCCCACTCCCGGGCAAAAGCGACAAAAAGAAGATTCGCCGCATTGAGCATCATCTCGATCGATAAAAAGAGAATCAACGCATTCCGTTGACTGAGGACACCGATCACGCCGATGGCAAATAGCGCCATGCTCATCCAAACCATCCAACTATCCATTCATTCCTCCCTTTTTGCCATGTAAAGCGCTCCCACAATTGCCACTAAAAAAAGTAAAATCACCGCTTCAAAAGGAAAAAAGAAGTCAAGGTAAAGGGCTTTGCCCAATCCGTAAACGCTCCCAAAATCATGAGGAAGAGGGCGTTGAGAAGGAACAATGTCGATCAATTCCTTTCCAAGAAAGAACCATGCTCCCAGAAATGCCACCCCTGCGACGATCAACAACGGTGGCCGACTCTTAGGCTGAATCAGGCCGAGTTGTTGATGCGCATCTTGAAACAACACGATGATAAAGACAAAAATGACCAGGATGGCCCCTGCGTAAACCAAGACTTGCATGATCCCGATGAATTCAGCGGAGAGTTGCAAATACAACGCTGCAAGGGAGAGGAGGGAAACCAAAAAGGAAAGGCTTGCATACATCGGTTTGCGGAATGCAAGAACTCCTGCGGCAGATCCGATCAGGAGGATGCCAAGCATCCATTCAGAAAGAGTGGCCTGGGTCAGCGTCATGACTCAAATCTCTCTTCGAGGGTCTCGTCCCGATTCGCCCGGATGCTTTTCCGTCAATTGATCTTTTGTAAAAATCATCGCTTCTCGCGTATAAGAAGAGAGTTCATATTCATTGCTTAGGACAATGGCGCCTGTCGGACAAGCCTCTTCACAATAGCCACAATAGATACACCGGAGCATATTAATCTGAAAATCAGAGGCATACCGTTCGCCATGCGAATGGGGACTGTCAGGAAGATTGGGCGCCGCCTTGACATAAATGGCTTGTGCTGGACACACAATCGCGCAAAGCTCGCAACCGACGCACCGCTCTAAGCCGTCTTCCCATTTCGTGAGGGAGTGACGCCCACGGAAACGGGCTGCAAGCTTCCGCTTTTCCTCGGGATAGCGCAGCGTGACCGGCCTCTTAAAGGCATGCTTTAAAACAATGAAGAGGCCATTCATCATCGCGATGACTTTCGATATCGTGTCTTTCATTTAACCACCAAGGTAAAATAGGCTGTGACAATTAAGTTCAGGGTCGCCACGGGAATCAACACCTTCCAGCTAAAGTTCATCAGCTGGCTATAGCGCACGCGGGCCATCGTCGCTCGTACCCACATGAAGAAAAAAATGGAAAGAAAGACCTTCGCGACAAACCAGATAATCGGGAGATCCCATGGCCCAAGCCATCCTCCGAGAAAAAGAGTGACGGCAATCGCAGAGACGGCAAGCATATTGACGTACTCTCCCAGAAAAAAAACGGCAAACTTCATTCCTCCGTATTCGGTGTGGTACCCTCCGATCAGTTCTTGTTCTGCCTCTGGCAAGTCGAAGGGAGCTCGGTTGGTTTCCGCAAACATCGTGATGACGTAAATCAGAAAGCTAACCGGCTGGGTCCACACAAACCAGTGGTGGCGTTGAGCCTCCACGATTTCCGTTAAGTTCAATGTCCCTGCAGAAAGAATCACCGTCAACAGGGACATTCCCATCGGAATCTCATAACTGATCATTTGAGCAGTGCCGCGGAGACCTCCCAACAGCGAATAGCGATTATTAGATGACCATCCTGCCAATACAACTCCATAAACAGCTAAAGAAGAGAAAGCAAGAAGCAAGAGAATGCCTGCATTGACATCCGCGATCCGGAGAGCAATGGAGTGGCCAAAGAGGGTGATTGTCCCTCCAAAGGGGATGACGACAAAGGCAAATAGCGCTGTAAAGAGAGAAATGCCGGGAGCAAGCCAATAGGTGAAAATATCGACATTCGCAGGCTGGAAGCGCTCTTTGCTCAAGAGCTTAATTCCATCAGCGATGGGCTGCAACAGTCCAAGAGGACCCACGCGATTGGGGCCTAACCGCAATTGCATGCGCGCCATCACGACCCGTTCCATGAACGTCATGTAAGCGGCTGCGAGCATGAGCAAACCAATGACGATGATTCCTTTGACGAGAACCTCTATGATTAAAGCCGTCATAAATGATAGTTGATTTGTTTCTACTCGCATTGAGCAGGTTTAAGTGCCTTAAATCCAAAGAAATCTCATTTTAGGTCATTTTTGCCCAGCCCCTGCAGATCGCCACAGCGCGATCTGTATGCATTCCACTTCAAGAGTTGAATTTGCGCTTAACCCAAGCTCTCGGCTTCAATAATACAAACGCGCTCATGATCTGAGGATATTTTTTATCATTGAATCCCGGGAGCTTTCGCTTGGTCCAAATCCAGTTCTTAAAGTGGAATCAATATAAAAGCTCTCCAATATTGTGAAACTGCCCCCTCTTTCAATAAAAGTCAAGGGAGGAACATCAGTTGTAGATGGAGATACGCGCACTCGTTTAGTCGCAGCTTTAACTTTTTTAGAAGTCAATGTTGTGATATTAAAGTACGATTGGAGAGAGTGAGAAGAGCTATTCATTCAAGTTACGGTCATCGCGGATTTTTTTGATAAAAATCACCCAGCATCTTAAGAGAATGTTTTGCCACTTATTTCGACCTCTAAACCTCCCACGATACACTCTCCCAATTCATTGAGAGAAATATCTACTTCAAAACCCAAGGGGAGAACAAGGGTTCCTTGAGCCACCCTTTCATCAAAACAAAGCTTAGCAGAAATGGAATGCCCCTCTACTGCGATTTGCACCGCTTCGCCATCGCGCAAGCCTCGTTTTATCCCTTCCTCCGGTCGCACTCTTACGGTTGGCTCCTTGACCAAGCCCACAAGATGAGGATTATGTCTCATTCTTACCCCTCGATCGAAAAGTGTCGAGCTAAACGTTCTAGCCAGAGTCTGTTTGTCAGAGGCAGGCAGTCGCTCCCTTGCTTCTTGAGGGGGTTCAACCTGCTGCCTTGCGGGAGCAAAACGTCCTAACTTGAGTTTATCGATCACCTCTTGATCCAGCTCCAAACGGACATTCAAACGTCGAGCCAATTCTATGAAGATCTCGCCATCGGTAAACATCTTTTCTGCTCCTCTTTTCCCAGGAAGAAGCTGTTGAACCCGCCCTTCGATGTTGATGAAGCTGCCCCCCTTTTCAATAAAAGCCAAGGCAGGAAGAACAATATCGGCCTGTTCCGCAGTTTCCGTTAAAAACAGATCTTGGACAAGAAGGAATCGGAGATTGGCCCTTGCCTTTGACCATAGTTTCGAAGAAAATTTCAATGCCGGATTCGCTCCTGCGACATAAAGAAGATCCCACCCCCCATCTGCTGCCGCTTGTAACACCTGCAAAGCATTCATCCCCTGCTTGACGCTCTTCTTGCCCAATGGCCCTTGTTCGGGATGCATCCCAGCTAGGCGAGCTCCCATGCTATTCCCTCTTCCTTCCATGATGTTCAGGCTGACATGGGGTGTGGCTTCGCGCCATTTGAGCAATTCAGAGAGAAGGGTTCGACGTTCCCGATGCGCCAAATACTGCCTTCCGACAAAAAGTGCTCCTTTTTTTCCTTCTTTTGCAAGGGTTTCCAGTGCCGGGAGATGCCGCTTTAACATTTTCCGTTCTTGGCCCGGAGGGTGAATAACGGTTTCGCTTAAATAAGGGGAAATTTCGGGAGCAAAATGGCCGATAAAGATCACCTTTGCTCCTCGGTGAATCGCCTGTCTGAGGCGGAGCCAAATCACGGGAAATTCTTCGGTTAAATCAAGACCGATCAGGGCAGCAAATGATAGCTCCTCGCACTCTCCAATCGTCATCTCCATTCCTGGTCCAATTCCCTCTTCTTCCAGCGTCATGAGAGGCATCCCTATCCGATGATCGACGTGAGGAGTGCCCAATCCTTCACGCATCAACTGTTGAAAGGCATGGTTTTCTTCAAACGTCAATGGATTTCCTCCAAAAGCGGCGAGCCTCCCGTTGAGCTTCGCTGCTTGCATATGTGAGGCTATCTCCATTAACGCCTCTTCCCAGCTTGCCAGTTCTAACTTCCCGTTGCGACGGATCAGCGGTTGCATTAGGCGATCGGGATGGTCTGTAAATTCATAGCCAAACCATCCCTTGTCGCAGAGCCAAATATCATTGACTGCCTTGTTTTCTCGGGAACGGGTTCGCATGATTTGACCGTCGCGAGCATCTAAGATTAGGCTGCATCCTATTGGACACAGGGTGCACGTACTTTCGGTCGGCTCATTGTCCCAAGGACGCGCTCGAAAGCGATACACCTGGCTTGTCAATGCTCCGACGGGACAGATCATGATTGTGTTGCCGATAAATTTCGATTGAGCTGGCCCTCCATCAGGAGTGCCTACCTCCGTCTTATACCCCCGTTCAAGAAATTCAAGGGCATGATCCCCTGCTAACAAATCGCCAAATCGCGTGCAGCGGGCACAGACAATGCACCGTTCGCGATCCAGCATCAAGACAGGCCCTAAAGGAAGAGGCTTCTTAAAGGTCCTTTTTTCTTCAAAGAAACGACTCATCCCTGGGCCATATCTCAAGGCATTTTCTTGCAAGGGACACTCCCCTCCCCTGTCACAAATCGGACAATCCAAGGGGTGATTGAGAAGCAGAAATTCGATAATCGCCCGCCGCCCCTCTTCGGCCATCGCGCTTTGTGTATGAACAACCATTCCGTCGGTTGCTTCAAGGGTACAAGAGGTTTGCGGCTTCGCCATATTTTCTACTTCCACCAGGCAGACGCGACACGCCCCAAAGGGGGGAAGGCGGTCAAGGTAGCAAAAAATGGGAATATCAATCCCTAGCGTATTGCAAGCATGATAGACTGTTGTTCCCTTCGGAACAGTCACTGATTGACCATCGATCGTCAAACGGATCATTTCACAAGCAGAAGGGAGGAGTGCTTCGCTCATCTCGATGTCCCTTCAACTTTTATAATCGCTGGAGCCGACATTATCCCCCTTTGATCCACAGAGACGATATAATAAGTATAGGTTCTCCCTTTTTCCCGATTGTGATCTTTGAAAGACAATTTTGCCTCACCTGAAACCTCTCCAATCCACTTTGTCAACGACTGATCTCGGTAAATTCGATATCCCATGGGAGGATTTCCTTGCGAAGGGGGGTTCCATGTCAAGACATTCACATGATCGATCTGAGTGGCAAACGCATTCGCTTGTTGAAATGCTTTAACATTCATGGGAGGCAAAGGATCCCTTTCTTCTTCAATAGGGCTATGTACTCCTAAGGCCCAGGTATCATTTAATACTTTGCCATTTGATTTGTCATAGCCGCCAAATAGAATCATTTCATTACTGCTTAGATCAAAGGCCATTGAAGGGTAAACTCGGCCAGAAGGAGTAGAAGCTCCTTCTCCGAAGTTCAATTGCGTCCAAGTGCTAGAATCAAATTCCCATTTCCATGTCTCGCTCTTCTTACTACTCATATTTGTTCCAAACAGAATCATCTGATCATGGGTCGAATCAAAGGCCATGACAACCTCAAGAAGATTCTTAGGAGCGTTTGAAGGCTTCAACTCCTCCCAAGTATTCATCTGAGCATCAAAGACCCACGTATCATTCTTTAGATTTTTACCCGAGCTATCTCCAGCCTCCCAACCACCAAATAAAAGGATTTTCTGGTTACGAGGGTCAAAAGCCATTGCAGCTTCTGTTCGATAAGAAGGATGATTGGAAGGATTTAAGTTATTCCATGCGCCTTTATATTTGTTATCAGAAGGGCGATTTTCAAATGCCCATGTCTCGTCTGAAGCGATTTTGCCATTACTATCGATCCTCCCTCCAAATAAAATCACCCGTTCGATGCCGGGATCGAACGCTATCGCAGCGAGAGATCGAGGAGGGATGTCTGGCTTTGGAATGATAAATATCCATTTATTACCGATAAATCCGTCTGTGCTGTCCCACAGACGACTCCCAGGCTTTCCTTCCGAGCCACCAACCATAATGATTTCACCCTTGCATGAATCAAACGCGATGGAAGCATGTCCCCGAGGATAAACCCCACGCGAGTCGTCGGGAGTCAATTTCGTCCACTGTTTGTCACTAAATGCCCAGGTATCCCCAAGGGGTTCATCCTTGGGGTCAAGCCCTCCAAATAAAATCATTCTACAACTGCACTCATCAAAGATCATTGCAGCCGAATCTCGGGGAGGTTTAGGGCCTTCTTTGGTCACTAACTTCCAGGATAATACGGAACTCAAAGGCGCTTTACCGCTTTCACGTTTTTCGCCTTTACATTGACTATTACAGGGCTCACAGGTTAAGGAAGCCTCTAATTCGACGGAAGGAGATGGTGAAACCTCTAAAAGGCCCGAATCAAAAGAAGGCCCCTTTGCTATCAAGTGATGCACGAAAGGAATAAAAAAAAGGGAGCAGATTTTCAATACTATGTTCCTACTTAACATGAATTTTCCTCCTCATTATATATGCCCATTCCACTTCAAAAGTTGAATTTGGGCTTAGCCAAAGCTTAGGGTTTCAATAATAAAAAACGCCCTCATATTTGTACATATGCCCGCATTTTTTATCATTGAATCTTAAGAGCTTTCGCTTTATCCACATCCAATTCTTGAAGGGGAGTGGGTGTATCCCAATTTTGGTGAAGCTGCCCTCGTCTTCAATAAAAGTCAAGCGAATAAGGAGGAAAACTTGACTTTAAATAACGTGATTTCCTATAGTCGATAAATGATTCAACGCAAAGAAGCAAAGATCTAAAGCTATAAAAGTCAACCCCCCCCTAAGAGGAGCTTATGCAAACAAGCGCGAAGTTGACCCTCCTAAGCGCTCAATTTAACTCAGCGCTATGTTAAGAGCGAATAGATAGGTATACCCATTCCATTTCAAAAGTTGCATTTAGGCCAGGCTTCATTGAATCGCGAGAGCTTTCGCTTTGTCAAAATCCAATTCTTGAAGTGGAACGGGTCTATTCTTTCCTTAAGCAAAAAAACATTGAAAGATGACGCAGCCATGAACGGATCGAGGAAAGGCGTTGGCGAAGCTCTTATCCCCGTGGGAAAAAAGGGGATTTTTTGGAGGGGAGCCCAGATAAAGTGCCACCCAGTGAAGCCATGTCTTGCCAAAGAACATGGCAGATGCGGTAGGCATAGGTCATTTGGAGACAACCTTCATCATTTCCAAGGAAACCTCTGTGTTAAACATTACAGCGACCCGCAGAGGATCGCTTCAGCCATGCTTGTTCAGTCGTTTTGGTTGTCCACGAAGCACGGCCAAAACGCCCTGTAGAGTTTTTAAAGAGATTCACGCAAGACACTCTCATCTCTGTCAAAGAGCTGATGGTTATGCCTATACATATTTCAATGGGAGCCGCGCTTCCTCCCGCGACCGTGCGGGTTTCCGCGCCGTTAATTCTATGAATATTCTCCAGTTTCTCTCCTCCGTCGGGGATTATGTTCTTTTTATTGTGAAAATCACCTGGGTTTCCCTTCGTCGACCTCCTGCATGGAGCCTGATTCGCAATCAAATGTTTGACATTGGGGTCATGTCTTTACCCGTCGTTGCCATTACTGGATTCTCAACAGGCATGGTCTTGGCGGCCCAATCCTTTTTTCAGCTTTCCGACAAAGGGTTAGCAAGCGCCACCGGATTGATGGTCGCTAAAGCGATGCTGGTGGAGTTAGGCCCCATTTTAACAGCTTTCATGGTCACGGGAAGGGTCGGTGCGGCCATGTGTGCAGAATTGGGGACGATGCGCGTCACTGAACAAATTGATGCGATGCGCTCGATGTCGGTGAATCCCTTGCGCTATCTCGTCGCTCCTCGCTTTATCGCAGGATTGTTCATGATGCCTCTTTTGACGGTTTTCAGTGCTATCATGGGAGTGTTAGGGGGTTATCTCATCGCGGTAGGCCTCTATAAAATGCCCCCTAGCTCTTTCCTTGATCCTCTTCCCATTCATATCACAACATTTGATTTTATCAGCGGCATCATCAAATCCATTGTTTTTGCCATCGTCATCGTGACCATTTCCTGCTATAAAGGGATGACGACTCAAGGAGGCGCAGCCGGCGTTGGGCGGGCGACGACAAATAGTGTGGTCATTTGTTATTCAATCATTTTAACTTTCAATTTTTTACTCACTCTTGGTTTGAATACCTGGTGCAGTTACATTAACGGTTTTAGATAATCCTGTGATTCACGTTCATGATGTTTGGAAACGCTATGGGAAGTTTGAGGTTCTCAAAGGACTCACCCTTGATATTTTTGAGGGTGAAACATTAGTTATTTTGGGAAGGTCTGGCGTAGGGAAAAGTGTATTGCTCAAGCAGATGATTGGTCTTGAATCTCCTGATCAGGGGTATATTGAGGTCAATGGCCAAAGGGTGATGAATTTACATGAGCACATCGTACGCGCCGGCCTTAAGCCCATGGGAATGCTTTTTCAAGGCGCTGCTCTATTCGATTCAATGAATGTCGGAGACAACACTGCTTTCTATCTCCATCAACACAAACCGCAACTCTCTCCATCAGACGTCAAGGAACAAGTGGCTGCTGCTCTTGAGATTGTTGGACTAGGGGGCACGGAACTCAACATGCCCTCAGAATTATCAGGAGGAATGCGTAAGCGGGCCGCGTTGGCTCGTCTGATTGTTTATTGCCCGCAGATTATTCTTTACGATGAACCCACAACGGGCCTTGACCCCATGACGTCTATGCAAATTAATGAATTGATCAATCGGACGAAGGAGAAATTAAAAGCGACAAGCGTTGTGGTCACGCACGATATTTCTTCTGCTTTAGAGGTGGGGGATCGGTGGGCGTTTCATTCAGAGGGAGTCATCACCCACATTGCCCCCAAATCCGAGTTCTTGTCGATGGCCGACGAAGATCCCCTTCTTCATGACTTTTTTAAGCATGCCATCATCGATCAACGAAAACTGGAGAAGTCCAAACGAACTGAGGGGGGTTAGCCATGATGGGCGCTTCTATAAAGAATGTCCTCATTGGCGTTTTTGTGATAAGTGCCATCGCCACCATCATCTTTATGCTTCTGTTCATTCACCCAAGCGTGGGAGACAATGCAAAGACATTACATGTCCGATTTAATGATATCGATAAGGTCAATGTTGGAACGCGCGTCACCTTTGCAGGACGACCTGTAGGAGAGGTTATCTCCATTCATGAGCTGCCAGGCACACGTATCAGTCGCTCAAGCAAAGATGGCGATATTTATACTTATGAACTGATTCTTAAGGTTGACTCAGGCGTCGAAGTCTTTAACACCGATCTCATCTCTTTGCGAACATCCGGTTTATTGGGAGAGCGGAACATCGCCATTGATCCTCGCCCTTTAAAGCTAGGCGAAACGCTTCAAAACGTAGAGCAAGAGATTCTCTATGCAGCACAAACATCCTCTGTTGAAGATACAATGAAGCAAGTCGGAGAACTCTCTCAAAAATTCACCGGCGTGTTAGATGATATCCACGATCTGATGAGAGAGATCAGCCAACGCAAAGTGGTTGCAAAAATCGACCAAACGCTTGAGAATGTCGCCAGCATGACTCTAGCTCTCAATCAACCTAAACAATGGGGAGAAACGTTAGAGAACCTGCGGACACTTTCAGAAAAGGCAAACGACTCTTGGAAGTGGATCGATGCTTCTTTGCAACGGATGTATGGTTTAACAGAGCGGGCGCAAACATCATGGTCCACCGTCGACCGCACCTTAGATAAATTTTATACCACCGCCAAAGAGGCTGCCGCCTTTGCCGAAAAAGCCAATCAAATCATAGAAGGGACACGGCAAGGGAAGGGAACATTGGGACAGCTTTTTGTGGGAGAGGATGCATTCCTCCGCCTTAAATCGATCTTGCATAAGGGGGAAGTTGTGATGGATGACATTAATTCTTATGGACTTTTATTTCACTTGGATAAACGATGGCAGAGGTTACAAGGAGGACGTCTGCGGTTGCTTGAAAAACTCTCCAAGCCCCATGAATTCGCGAACTACTTTAATCAGGAGATCGATCAAATCTCAGCTTCCCTTTCTCGTGTCGCTATGGTATTAAATGAATCAGCCTATTGTCCTCAATCATTACTTGATAACCGCAGTTTTACTCAGCGCTTTTCCGAGCTGCTCCGACGTGTGGAAAACATGGAAACAACGTTAAAAATTTATAATGAACAAGTGATCCATCAAGACCAAGTCCTTGACGAGGGAAGAAGCAGGTAATTGCATGATGGATCCGGCCCCTTATTCACAGATTCAAAAGGGCACCTTTCTGATTGCGTCTCCTGACATTGATCTCGGATTTTTTTTCCGAGGGGTGATCCTTGTCTGTGAGCACAATACCAATGGTTCCTTTGGACTATTAATCAATAAAGCGCTTCATTTAGAATTGCCTGATGAAATTATCAATGTCAATCAGCTAGCCAACCCCCATATCGAAATTCGCGCTGGAGGGCCGGTTCAAACGAATCAGATGATGCTGCTGCACACCTCTAGTAAGATTGAAAGTCAAACATTAAAAGTGTGTCATGGAGTTTACCTAGGAGGAGATTTACAGTTTTTGCAGAGCTCGATTTTGGATCCGAACGGTCCCTTCATCCATCTTTGCTTTGGTTATGCAGGGTGGGGAACAGGGCAATTAGAGCGAGAGTTTCTAGATGAACACTGGTTTTTGCATCCTGCCGAAGCTCGGCACATCTTTGAAACTCCCTCTGACAGACTATGGCAAGTGTTACTACGAGAAATGGGGGGAAAGTATGCAACATTGTCGATGATTCCTGAGGATCTTTCCTTAAACTAAACCTCTACCCATTCTCCTCTTACAGTGGAATGGGTATAAAATGCAGCAGATCGCCCTCTTCCCTACTTAAAGAAAAACCCGTGACCTGCCTTAGGTTATCGGGTGATCGCAAAAGTAGATTCCCCTTTCAATTCTTAAGCCAAATGATAAAAACAACACCTTCTATCTGACATTGAGCAGGTTTAAGTGCTTCATATTTTTGTCGATCCTTGTAGATCGCTCTGGGGCTATGTCTAGCCGCTCAATAAAATTGCCTGAAATGAAATTCTTTGAATCAAAGGGACTTAAACCTGCTCCATAGCGCTATGACTCGTTATCCTGGACTGAGGGTCAAGAGGAAGCTCGCCACCGATAGGTTCAAGACGATCCCTGGTTTTTCTGAAATCATGACTGACTTAAGGGACGGCAAGAGGAAAACCCATTCCACTTCTGGAATGGGTTTAAGAAGAAGACGTAAAGAAGGACACCTTCTTTGAATCTAGGGAATCCTCTGCTTCAAACAAGCAAGGAAGTCAAAAATGTCATTTCTGCCCTTTTTGACATTTCTTTTTTAAGCAGGGTTCTTGAGTTAACAGTTAGGTCACAACCGAAATGGCTAAGATTGTTTGATGAGCCAGTAGCCTCTAGCGATTGGCGAAGCAAACAAGATAGGATGTCTCAGCTGTGACTTAACGATGACCCAAATTTTGCCCTTTTTTTAAAGCCTATATTGGTAAGTATCAGTGTATTGAAATTCAACAATTTCTGCAGCTTGTGTCCCTACAGGCGGCGGAAGCATCTTGCGAGAGATGCCTTCTACCGCTTGCGTTGTTAGTTGTCCTTTACGAGACTCGGTAATAAAATGAGTAGCGGTGAATGTCATCTCTGTAAGGTCTTGGGGTGAATCTGTAAGGTCTTTGGGTGAACTAGAATGTATAATTGTAACGATTTTATACTCTCCACGTATCGCTGGAAAACCGGAAGAGGAAGAGGAAAAATTCACAGAGGTTTTAAGAGATCCATCTGTGTTCGCCTCTACCCTTTGTGTTGTCAACTTCTCTTTGTCTCCACAAGGAGAAATCATGTAGACTTTGATAGTGAGGTCAGGCGGAGTGACATACTCAAGCTGAATTGCGCCAGAAAAAAACAGCCGATCCTTTGCCTGTTCCTCATCGGAAAAACATCCAGATTCGGCATTTGCTTGAGCGACCTGTAGAGATGCCAAAGCAAATAAAAAAGGGATCATGCATCCATGTACCGCCTTGCCAATAAAAGAACATTGACTCATATTTCACCATCCTTTCGTTAAATTTATCTTTGTTGGGTCTAAAAATCTTAAAACGAGTAGGTCGTACGATTGCGGCCCACTCAATACTACGTCGTGTCGATTCTAAATGTGCACCCACTCTGGGGTTACCCAGAGTGGTCATTAGCTATTCTTCTGTTCTATAATTTCTTCAAATTCTCTCATTGCGTCGATCTGGATGATGAATAATCATGAGAGATCGTTCTGAAATGGCTTATCTATCCCCCAATAAATAATCGTCTTAGAAGTTACAGCTTCAGATGTGCGTCCATCATTCCAACAAGACCCACATTCAGCATTTGCTTGAGCGATCTGTAGAGATGCCAAAGCAAACAAAAAAGGGATCATGGATCCATATATTGCCTTGCAAATAAAAGAACATTGACTCATATTTCACTATCCTCTCGTTAAATTTATCTTTGTTGGGCCAGAAAACCATAGAATGAGCAGGTCGCACCATTGCGGCCTACTTAAGACTGCGTAATATCTATTCCAAATGTGCATCAATTGTGGGGTTAGCGAAAGTGGTCATATATTCTTTTGTTCGATTGCGCGCATCTGAGTGATGATTATCATGGTAGATCCCTCTGAAATGGCTCATCTACCCCCCAATACATAAGCATCTTAGAGATCTCAGGCTTGTACTTTCCGTTGGCAGCCATCAATCCACGCACTATAGATCCGTCTTGACGCCGAATATTT
>Ga0116226_10001174_pt1 | contig 22700 bp, 23 predicted proteins | sample S1TSphfallax_FD_89692 | JGI IMG/M metagenome (GOLD analysis project Ga0116226, IMG submission 89692) | Host-associated microbial communities from peat moss isolated from Minnesota, USA - S1T2_Fa - Sphagnum fallax MG | ecosystem: Host-associated > Plants > Peat moss > Unclassified | place: USA... | reverse complement strand
CCTTGATGTAAAAGCGGTCGCTGCGCCCCCAGGTGCGCCAGTCCAGCCGGCGCGTGTCGTCGCCGGGCACGTATTTGCGGTACTGCGCGAACTCGATGGATGAGCCGCGCACCGGGCTGCGGTGCCGGCCGGAGACGGTGCCGAGCATGGCGTGGCGCGCGTGCAGCGGCAGCGCCATCAGGCGGCCGAGGATGGCGGAATCCAGGAAGGATCGGCGGGCATCGGCCATGGGAATCTACTCCTCAGGCCGCTTTACCCAACTCCTCCACGAGACGCTTCGCCACGTCCCGGCTGGTGATGCCCTCGGACTCGGCCGTGAAGGTGGTCATCACGCGATGGCGCAGGACGGGATCGGCCACGGCGATGATGTCCTCCATGCGCACGATGTAGCTGCCTTGCAGCGCGGCGCGGGCCTTGGCGCCGAGGATGAGATACTGCACCGCGCGCGGGCCGGCACCCCAGCCCACCAGCGGCTTGACCCAGGCTGGGCTGTCGACGTTGCCGGGCCGGGTGCGGCGGACGAGATCGACGGCGAATTCGTAGAGGTGATCCGGCACGGGCACGCGGCGCACGAGTTTCTGGAAGGCGATCACCTGCTCGCCTGAGAGCACCGGCTCGAGCTGGGGCAAATCGCCGCCGGTGGTGTTGCGGGCGATGGCCAGTTCCTCGTCGCGCGAGGGATAATCGACGCCGATCATGAACATGAAGCGATCGAGTTGCGCCTCGGGCAGGGGATAGGTGCCTTCCTGCTCGATGGGATTTTGCGTGGCGAGGACGAAGAACGGTGCCTGGAGCGCGTAGGTGCGTCCGGCCATGGTGACGCGGTGCTCCTGCATGGCCTCGAGCATGGCGGCCTGGGTCTTGGACGGCGCGCGGTTGATTTCGTCCGCCAACACGATGTTGGCGAACACGGGGCCGGGTGCGAACTCGAACGCGCGGCGGCCGCCGGGCAGTTCCTGCAAAATGTCGGTGCCGGTGATGTCCATCGGCATGAGGTCGGGTGTGAATTGAATGCGGCTGAAGCTCAGCGTCATTGCCTCGGCCAGGCGGCTGATGAGCAGCGTCTTGGCCAGGCCTGGCACGCCCATGAGCAGCGCGTGGCCGCGCGCAAAAAGGCAGATGGAGAGCTGCTCGATCACGTTTTGCTGTCCGACGATGATGCGCTTCAGTTGCTCGTTGAGCCGCGCGTTGACCTCGCGCAACTGGTCGATCGCCTCGACGTCATCCGCGGGCAGGGAGGGGTTATTTGTTTCCGTGGACATGGGCAAAGCGAGGCATGCTTAACAGATGGTTGAGGAATTGCAACCTTGCGAGTTGTTACGACGAGGCAATGGCATGGACGTTCCAGTAAACGCAAACGCGCGAAAATTTCTTACCAGCAGCGGAGAAAATAGGGCGCGGAGGGAAGGAACTCCTCAGTGCACCAGGCTCTGGATGTCGTCGAGCACCTTGTTCGGGCCGACGTAAGTCGAGCCCATGAAGCTATTCGAGAGCACCTTGCCGTCGGCATCAACGAGGACGAGATCGGGAATCTCCTCGCTTGCATACTGATTGGCGTTGGAGCCGTCAATGTCCTCGAAACGCGCGGCGGGCCACGGCATGGCCTCGGCCTTCATATAGTCGAGCATGTCTGACGCGCTGCTGCCCTGGTTGACGAAGATCAGCTCGAAATCCGGGTGCTGCGGCTTGAACGAGTTGTAGAAGTCGACCAGTTTCGGCGTGAAGATGCGGCACGGCGGACACCACGAGGCCGAGTAATAGAACGCAAAATATTTGATGTTGTTCAGGCTCGCGGTGTCGATGGGCTGGAGGATGCCGTGATCGAGTTTGACCAAGCGATAGCTGAATGTGGCCGCGAGACCGGTTGGACCTGCGTTTGCCGGCGTTCGCTCGCGAGAAGTGCACGAGCTTGATGCGATCACGAGCAGGCCCAGGCAGAAAATCTTGCGCATAAAAGAGCCCATATTGAAAACTAACCTCACCCTGCGGAGTAGCAAGGCCCGGCTGGATTCATTCGGATTCTCCGCTAGCATGAAAGTGCATCATGCTCGACGCGGTTGTTATTGGATCTGGCCCGAACGGCCTGGCGGCCGCCATCACGCTGGCGCAGGCCGGTCGCGAGGTCGTCGTCTACGAAGCGCGGAACGTCATTGGCGGCGGCGTGAAATCGGCCGAGCTGACCCTGCCGGGTTTTGTGCACGATGTCTGTTCCGCGGTTCATCCGCTCGGCATCGCCTCGCCGTTTTTTCAATCCCTGCCGCTGGAAAAGTATGGCCTGGAATGGATTCATCCCCCGGTGCCACTGGCGCATCCGCTCGATGACGGGCCCCCGGTCAGGCTGGAGCGCTCGCTGGAAACCACGGCAGCGGCGCTGGGCGCGGATGAGAAAGCCTGGCGAAATTTGTTTTGCTCGCTTCTGCGTTCATGGCCGGAGCTTAAGCGCGATTTGCTTAGTCCTCTCAAGTTGTTTCCTTCGCGGCCAGTCGACATGGCCAACTTCGGCCTGCATGCGCTGCTTTCTGCATCGACGCTCTCGCGCCTTTGCTTTTCCACCCCGCGAGCGCGCGCCTTGTTTGGCGGCATCGCGGCGCACTCGACCTTGCCGCTGACGTTGACGGCCAGCAGCGCGATCGGCCTGGTGCTGGCGCTGGCCGGGCAGGCGGAGGGCTGGCCTTTGCCGCGCGGCGGTTCTCAAGCGATCGCCCGGGCGCTGGCGGCACACTTTGAATCGCTGGGCGGACGCATCGTGACCTCGATGCCGATCAGTTTTCTCGCCCAAATACCGCCGTCGCGCGTCACGCTGCTTGACCTGACGCCGCGGCAAATCCTGAAAATAGCAGGTGAGCGGCTGACGCCGGCCTTCCGCGCCAGGCTGCAAAAATATCGCTACGGTCCCGGTGTTTTCAAAATTGACTGGGCGCTCAAGGCCCCCATTCCCTGGAAATCGCCCGAGTGCGCCACCGCGGCCACCGTGCATCTCGGCGGCACGATGGAAGAAATGATCGTCTCGGAACAAGCCTGCTGGCAAGGCGAGCACGCGGAAAAACCTTACGTGCTCCTCACCCAGCCCTCGCTTTTTGACTCCACGCGCGCGCCGGCCGGCCGGCATACCGCGTGGGCCTATTGTCATGTGCCGAACGGTTCGCCGCGCGGCTACACCGAGCCAATCGAGCGGCAGGTCGAGCGCTTCGCGCCGGGCTTTCGCGATGTTATTCTGGCGCGTCACGTTCTCGACCCGGAGAAGCTGGAGGCGCAAAATGCCAACCTTGTCGGTGGTGACATCGGCGGTGGCGCGGTCACGCTGTCCCAGCTTTTCTTTCGCCCTACGCGCGCGCTTTATTCCACGTCCGATCCGTCGATTTTCATCTGCTCGTCCGCGACGCCGCCGGGCGGAGGGGTGCATGGCATGTGCGGTTTCCACGCCGCGCAGGCGGCGCTGAGATATCTCGCGCGGGCGAAAAAGTAGCCGCGGTCAACCCATCCGCTTGCGCAGAAGGCCGGCCAGCCGCGGCAGTTCCTGCGTCGCCGGGCCATAGTGCGTTTCGCGGAAGAGACGCTCGTTCATCTGCGCGCCGGCCTCAAGATTGATGAGGATCGAATAGGCGGCGGAGCGTCCAAAAAGTTGGTCGGCGGGCAGGACCGTACCGGAAGTTCCAACCACAACGGCAGTGTCCATCTCGCGCAGGCTGGAAACGATTTCATGCAGGTCCGAGTAACGCGGCGCGGCCTCGCCGAAAAAGACGACTCCCGGCTTCACCAGATCCGTGGCGCGACAATGCGGACAACCCTTGCGGTCATAGCGCTCGCCTTCGATCTCCCAGTTATGTCCGCAGGCGAGGCAGCGCAGGAGGCGGATGTCGCCGTGCAATTTGATGACCTGCGTGCACCCGGCGCTCTCGAGGAGCCGGTCAATGTTTTGCGTCAGGATGACCACGCGCCCGGGCCACATTTTCTGCCAGTCGGCGATGATGCGATGCGCCCGATTGGGCTGCGCGGTGGCACCTGCGGCCCGCCTGGCGTCATAGAAATCGTGCACCGCCTCGAAGTTGTCTTCCCAGGTGGAGATATCGCACACGGTGCGGATCGAAACGCCTTCCCACAGTCCGCTGGCCCCGCGAAAAGTCGCCAGGCCGCTCTCGGCGGAAAGACCCGCGCCGGAAAAAATGATCAACCGCGACTGGGGTGCTGGCATCGCGTACAGGAAACCACGATCATTCCGCGACCGGAAGCAGGAACGCTACATGTCGAAGAACGAATCGTCGTGCAAGTGGCCGTTCACCTTGCCATGGCTGTGCCCGTTGCCGTTGACTGCGGCCTGAAGATTCTTGTGTGGTTTCAGATCGAGGGTCCTGACCGGCGGCGTTTGCGGCCTGCCCTGCTTCGACTTCGGTTCGCTTGCGGGCGTGGCGTCGGTTTCATCATAGGACTTGCCGTTGACCAGCTTGATCAGTACGTCAACTCCCGCCCGCAACTCGATTGATTGCGCGGTCAATTCCTCCGATGCGCTTGCCGTTTCTTCCGAGCCGGCGGCGTTGGCCTGTGTGACCTGGTTCATCAGATTAATCGCGCTGTTGATCTGCTCGAGGCCGGAGTTCTGCTCTTTTGAGGCCTCGGTGATCTGGCTGACCACGGAATCGACTTCGCGGGCCTTGGCCACAATATTGCCCAGCGCATCGCGCACACCGTTGGCTTTCTGCGCCACCTCGGCAATGCTGGCGGTGACCTTGCTGTTGACCTCGACGCCGCGCTGGCTTTGCGTCACGGCGGCCTCGATCATCGCGGCGGTTTCCTTGGCCGCGTCGGCGCTGCGTTTGGCCAGGCTGCGCACTTCCTCCGCGACCACGGCGAAGCCCATTCCGGCCTCACCGGCCCGCGCGGCCTCGACCGCCGCGTTAAGCGCGAGGATGTTGGTTTGGAACGCGATTTCGTCGATGGTGGAAATGATTTTCGAGATGGTGTTGCTTGAGGTGGTGATGCCGTGGATGGCCATGGCCATTTCCGTGCTCGCCTTTTGGATGGCCTTCATCGCGACCTGCATTTCCTCGGTGCGCTCCGAGCAGTTTTCCGCCGCGTGCCGGGTTTCGCCGGAGAGGGTCTGCGCCTTCTGTGCGTTTTCGCTGTTGCGCTTGGTCATGCTGCCGATCTGCTCCAGCGCCGAGCTGGTTTGCTGCAGGGAGCTGGCCTGGTCGCTGGCATTTTGGGCCAGCGTCTGGCTGGCCGCGGCAAGCTGGCTCGAGGCACTGACGATATGGTGCGCGCCTTCGCCCAGGGTATCGGCGACGTTGGTCAGCACGCGGTTGAGGCTGCGCACGATGACGAACGCAACCGCGATGCAGGCCGAGAGCATGACGACGATCGAAAGGTTGACCAGGTGCAGTGTGTTTTCGGTCACGGCGACACTTTCGGCTGCGGTGGCGTCGGCGATCTGCTTGTTGTCATCAATGGACCGCTGCAGGTCCGACTTGAGCTTGTCGAAGGCTGGGACGGTTTGGCTCTTGAAGAGAGTAAACGCATCCTGCGTCTTCAACTGCACGCTCAGCGCACGCACCGTCCCCCACGCGCTGCGTACGGCGTCCCGGTCGGCGAGGATTTGGTCCAGCGCCGTCTTGTCGTGCTCCGATGTTTCGGCAGTCTGCTGGTAATCCGTCACCAGTTGGTTGATCTGCGCGTCCACATCACCAAGCCGCGAATTGTAGAGATCGGCCTCCTCCCGGGTTGAGGCAAGCAGATGCTCAAGCATCAAATTATACGCGCTGTTTTCGCCGGACTGGATTTCACCCAGCAGATAGACGCCCTTGAGTTGGTTGGCGGAAATGTGTTCCGCGAAAGCCTTCAGCTTGGAAACGCCCGCCGAGGTGAAGATGCCGACCACGATGTCGATCAGGATCAGGATGGATAATCCCAGGATGATCTGTTTTTTGATGGTCCAGGAGCGCATGGTGCCTCTTTCTCGTTATCGGAGTGAGCGGTGAGTTCTTAACCACGGCTCTGCATTAAATTGCCAATCTCAGATCATCGACCGAGGGCTCGAGGTTGACCAGCGCACCGGGATCCAGAATAAGTCCAACACAGCCGTTGCCCAGGATGGCTCCGCCGGAAACCATCGGGTCGGTACGGAAAACCTCGCCAAGGTTCTTGATGACGACTTCCTGCTTGCCCACCAGTTCGTCGGCCAGCAGGCAGCGCTTTTTGCCGTCGGCCTCGATCACGATCAGGATGCCATCCCCGGTCGGCGCGGGCATTTCCCGCAGTCCAAAATGGTCGCGCAGGCGCAGGAGTGGAATCATTTCCTTGCGTATCTCGACGACTTCATGGCCGCCGGGCAGGGAGGTGATGCGACATGACTTCGGGTGGAAGGATTCGCCGACGGAAAGCGTGGGCAAAACGTAACGCTGGCCGCCGACCCCGATGATGAGGCCATCAATAATGGCGAGAGTGAGCGGCAGGCAAAGGGTGAACGTGGAGCCCTGACCGGGCGCGGACTTGATTTCGATTTTGCCGCGCAGGTTGCTGACATTCTTGTAGACAACATCCATCCCCACGCCGCGCCCGGAGATATTGGTGACTTGCGCGGCGGTGGTGAACCCGGGCCGAAGGATCATGGCCTGCAAATCCTTTTCGCTGATGGCCGCACCCGGCTGGAGAAAACCCAGCGCGATCGCCTTTTCCTTGATGCGCTCGCGGTTGAGGCCCTGGCCGTCATCGCTGACCTCGATGATGATGTTGCCGCTCTTGTGGTAGGCGCGGACGAAGATGGTGCCGGTGGAGGGCTTGCCCCGGGCCACGCGCGCGTCGGGTTGCTCAATGCCGTGGTCGACCGCATTGCGGATCATGTGGGCCAGCGGATCGCTGAGCTTTTCCACCACGGTGCGATCAACCTCGGTGTCTTCGCCCTCGAGGACCATCTGCACGTTCTTCTTTTCCCTGGTGGCAAGATCGCGCGCGAGCCTCTCCATCTTGTGAAGAGTGGCGCGGATTGGCACCATGCGCATCGACATCGCCGTGCGCTGGAGTTCCTTGCTGATGCGGCTGAGCTGGTCGAGATTGCGCGCGATGATGTGGCGGCTGACATTCGGCGAGCCCACGCTCTGCAGGATGAGTGACTGTGTAATGAGCAATTCGCCGGTGAGATCAACCAGGCCGTCGAGCTTGGAAGTGGAGACCTTCACCGCATGGAGCGCGGTGCCGCTGACGTAGGAGGATGAATTACGCGTGGGCTTGGGTGCCTTTGCCGGTTCGGGCTTCGGCTCCGCCAACTCCGCGCGCGGGGGTGCTTCCTCGCCTGGCGTCTCGGGCTTGGTGGCCTCGGTCTTTCGCGATGCCGCCTTGGCCACCATGGTGGCCCCGCCCTCGATCATGAATTTGACCGTGGCCTTCAGCGCGGCGGTGGGAATGTCGATGACGGCGTGCGGCTTCTTCCCGGTGATCTGGGCCTCGATTTCGTCCACGAAGCGCTGCAGGGTGTCTCGGCTCCGGAGAATGATTTCGATGATGACGGAGTTGATCTGCAGCCGGTTCGCGCGTGCGCCCTCCAGCAGGAATTCCAGCATGTGGGCCAGGGACCCGATGGCGGCGAAGTCGAGAAAACCGGCGTTGCCCTTGAGGGTGTGAAAAGCGCGAAACAACGTGTGAATGCCTTCGGCATTCTCCCCGTTTTTCTCGAGGGCCAGCGCGCCCTGCTCGATCTGTTCCAGTTGTTCGCGCGCCTCGCTGAGGAATTCCTCCACCAGCTCGGCATCGATCTCGGGCTTGAGCTCGAGGGGAATCTCGCCGATCTGCTCCTGAGAAATCGTGCTCATGGCCGTCAAGCCGTCTCGGCCAGCACGGCTTCGGGCGGCAGCAGCGCGTGGTCATCGAGGATGATGCGGTCGATATCCAGGAGCGCCTTCACCTGTCCCTTGGCCTTGGCCATGTTCTGGATGTGGCTGTTGGAGGTGCCCCGGCCGAAATCCGGGGCGGGCTCAATGTCCTCGGCGTTGATCTGGTACACTTCGTCCAGGGCATCCACGATCAGGCCCATCAGCCGGCTCGCGCTGCCGATTTGAACATGCGTGACGATGATGCAGGTGCGTTTGGTCGTCATCGGATTCGTCAGGCCCAGCTTCATGCGCAGATCGATGACCGGCACGATGCGTCCGCGCAGATTAATCACGCCGCGGACATACTCCGGCATGCGCGGAATCGGCGTAATCTCGAGCAGCCGGATGATTTCGCGAACCTTCAGGATCGGGATGCCGTAGCCATTGCCGCCGAGGACAAAGGTCAGGTACTTCCCCGCGGCTTTCGCGCGGGCTGCGTCGTTGAGGAAGAGATCGGGCATGGGTGTCAGGCCGCGGCGGCCCGCGGTGGCAGAGAAAGGAAGGGCGCGGCCAGTTCGAGAAGCTGCTCGCCCTTGAACGGCTTGGCCACATAGCCGGCCACCTTCAGTTGGTCTGCGCGTTCCAGCGTGGTCTTGCCCGATTCCGCCGTAAGCATGATCACGGGCGTGCTGGCGAACTGAGGAAGCGCGCGCAGTTGCTCGAGGACAACCAGCCCGCTCATGTCGCCCATGGTCACATCGAGAAAGATAAGATCGGGCAGGCAGGTGGCCGCTGCGCTCAGCGCATCCGCGCCATTGCTCGCCTCGACGATTTCGCAACCAAACGGCGCAAACGCCCTGGCCACGATGGTGCGCACCATTTTGCTGTCATCGACGGTCAAAATTTTGGCGCTCATGGCGGAACCTGATCGGTATCTCGGCACGAGGCCGCGATTCTTTAGGCAAATGGCTTCCGGTACGCTTTCTTAACTAGGCAGCCCGCTGGGAGAACGGTGCGATACACAGGTTCACCCCGAGATGATGGCCGCCGCTGCGAAAATAAAAGCGTTCACTGCTGCCGCCGAGGATGGTGACGGACGGGAAAACAGCCTGCTGCTTGACCAACGGCAGGCCCATCTCCGACGGCAGGTTGGCGTCGGCCAGGCGCGACTGCAGGTTGCCGGTGACGATGTTCACGAGTTCGCCAAGCGCATCAAAAATCGTTTCCGGCTCCCACCTCTCGTCCGGCGCGCCGCCGAGCAGATGCGCGGTAATGGAGCGCCCGAATGCCTGCGGAAAAGCGAGTAGCACGTCCCCGGTGGCCCGACCGCTAAAGCGCGCGGAGCCAATGATGAATCCGCTGGGTGGCACCGGCATTTGCGACGGATCCTCGGACTTCATCTCCAGTCCAATCATGGTGCTGAACGTTTCCACCACCGCTTGATGGAGCAGGTCCGCCACGATGAGGGAAATGACACGCGAGACGCCCAGGCGCGTCGTGGCCATGTCGAGCGTCGCATTCTCGCGCGCATCGGCTTTGGGATAGGCGGTCATCATGCAGCGCTGCGTCACCGCGGTGTCCCGCTTGATGATGCGCGTGATTTCCTGCATCGACGCGGTTTCCTTGGCGCGCACGAGGCCTGCGATCTGTTCGACGCCGCCGGGCACCGGCGCGAGCTTGAAGTGTGCGCGCAAGTCCTTTTGCGGGGCCGGTGCGGCGGGCCGGCGCAAGGCCGAGGGGCGGTTGGGGTGCGGCTGAGGATTAGGCATAGGATTGTGAGGATGAGGGGCTGGGTTGGCGGTGAGGTTCGAGCGCTTTCAAAATCGACGAGGCCATGTTTTCGAGCGGCACGACATGGTCGATCGCCTCGAGCTCAACCGCCTTGCGGGCCATGCCGTAGACGACGCTGCTCACCGCATCCTGCGCCAGGGTGAAGGCACCCTGGTCGTGCAGCCGCTTCATCCCGGCAGCGCCATCGTGGCCCATGCCCGTGAGCAGCGCGGCGATGATGTGCGGGCCGGCCTGCGGCACGAGCGAGTCGAACAGCACATCCACCGAGGGGCGCTGGTGCTCGACCGGTTCACCATCATGCAGATGAACGCGGTAGTGATCGCGCAACCAGTGCACCTCCATATGCCGGTCGCCGGGCGCGAGCAGGGCCGTGCCGGTGCGGACCACGTCGCCATCGCGGGCCTCGCGCACCTCGATGGCCGACCCGCGATCCAGGCGCGCGGCAAAACTCTTCGAGAAACCGGGCGGAATATGCTGCACCATCACGATGCCGGGAATGTCTCCGGGCAGCAGCGACAGCACATCGGCGAGGGCCTGCGTGCCGCCGGTCGAGGCGCCGAGGGCGATGAGCTGGCGTGGATCGTGGCCCCGCAGCGGGCCGGAGGCGGATAGACAGGGATCGAGCAGCGCGGGCCGGCGCGGGCGCAAAGGCGCGGCGGCGGCCCGCTTGATGTCGTGCACCAGTTGCTCGCCGAAGGCCTCCCGGTGCGTGGAGTTTTCCGGTTTGCCCAGCACAGCAAAGGCCCCGCTGAAGAGCGCCTCCACGGCGCGCTGGGAGCCGGTCGGGCTGTGCGAGCTGATGATGATGACCGGCATCGGCTTGCGCTCCATGATCAGTTTCAGGAACGTCAGGCCCGGCATGCGCGGCATCTCCAGGTCAAGCGTCAGCACGTCCACCGGCACATTCGCCAGCCGATCGCGGGCGTCATAGGCATCGCTGGCGCAACCCACGAGTTCAATGTCCTGCTCATGGCTCAGGATGTCCGTCAGCACTTTCCGGAAGAGAGCGGAATCATCCACGGCGAGAACGCGAATGGGGCGGCGAGGGCTCATGGCGGAAAAAAAGGTTAGCGCGAAATCTTTCGGAAGATGCTTGGCTTGATCTGCCGCAGCCCGCGCGGCCGGCGGCTCAGGCTCTCGGCATGGCCGAGAATCAGATAACCGCCCTCGTGCAGTTGGTGGCAGAGCCGCTCGGCCAGCAGTTCCGAGGTGGGCTGGTCGAAGTAGATCATCACGTTTCGGCAGAAGATGAGGTGGTAGCGTTCACTCATCCGCAGGCCGGGATGCAGCAGATTCATGTGCTCAAACTCGACCTGCCCGCGCAGCTCGGACTTGACGCGGTAGTAGCCTTCCCAGTCGCCGCGGCCCTGCTGGAAGTAGCGCGAAAGCCACGCGGCGTTCGGCAGCTTCACCCGGCTTTCCTCGTAAATGCCCTGCCGGGCCTTGTCCAGCACGCGGGTGGAAATGTCCGAGGCGAAGATGTGCCATGAGGCCGGGTCGATCACCTGAAAACAGGCGGCGAGCAGAATCGCGATCGAGTAGGCCTCTTCGCCGGTCGAGCACGCCGCGCTCCACGCCCGAAAGGGGCCGGTCGAGTGCCGCAAACCCACCGCCCGAAACTCGGGGATGACCTGTTCCTTGAGAAACTTGAAGTGCTCGATCTCGCGGAAAAACGTCGTGAAATTCGTTGACAATGCATCGATGAGTTGCGTGACCTCGCCCGGCTCGTTGTTCGATTTCAGGAGCGCGCAATAGGCCTCGACGGTGGCCAGCCCGAAATGCGCCAACCGTTTGTTCAGGCGCGAGCAGACCATTTCCTTCTTCTCCTCACCGAGGTGAATGCTGCTGTGGTCATAGACCAACTGGCGCAGAAATTGGAAATCAGGGTCGGTGATTTGCACAGTGTAAAAGGGAGAGATGTCTTGGCCCTTTTATCGGTGTTGCGGACATAATTCTTAGGATGGTGAACCGTTCTTACGAACCTGAATCGTCTTAGGCGCGATGCGCGCGACCACCCCTCAACACATTTGTCTTTAATTTATTACAAATCTTTTTAAGAGATTTCTTGAAGAAGTTTGGCGCTCTCATTAAAGTGTTCGAACCTGTCAGGCATCTCGATTGCGGTGCATTAAAAAATTCATTTGCCTGAACACAATGGAGGAGAGACTTTGACCAAGCCGCCGACTTTTTCCCCGGCCACGCGCGAACTCATGAAAGAGGCGTCGTCGAAAACCCGCAAGAAGACAGGTCCTCTTCCCCGCACGGCCCAGGAACCGGGTGCGGTCACGCCCGACGAAGTGATACGCCAGTGGGCCAGCCTCTTCGACGAGCTCAACGACGCCATCATTGCCAAGACCATTGATGGACGCATCACGGCCTGGAACCCGGCGGCCGAGCGCATGTTCGGCTACTCTGCGGCGGAGATCGTGGGCCGTTCCAGCAATGTCCTTTTCCCGACGGATCGCATCAAGGAAGCCGACGACGCGGTCGCCCGCGCCAGCAAGGGCGAGCGGGTGCAGCCGCTGGAAACCATCTGCCTGCGCAAGGATGGCCGGTCGCTGGAAGTTTGCCTCGCCGTCACGCCGCTGCGCAACAACCTGGGCCAAATCATCGGCGCGTCGAAAATCCTGCGCGATGTTACCGAGTTCAACCGCGTCAAGCACCAGATCGAGGAGCAAAAAGCGCTCCTTGATAAAACCCAGGATGCCATTCTGATCTTCGAGCCCGAGGGCCGCATCCTCTACTGGAACAAAGGCGCCGAACGCATCTATGGTTATTCCGCCGCGGAGGCCACCGGCCGCTTCGTGGGCGAGTTCATCCATGCCGATCCCCATAAATTTCGCGACGTCAACACGCTCGTCATCGACACCGGCGAATGGACCGGCGAGATGCATCACCTCAACCGCGAGCGACATGAGTTGATCGTCGAGAGCCGCTGGTGGCTGGTCCGCGACCGGGAAGGCCGACCCAAGTCGATTCTCGCCATCAACACCGACGTTACCGAAAAGCGCCGGATCGAGGTGCAGTTCATGCGCGCGCAGCGGATGGAAAGCCTCGGCATTCTCGCCGGCGGCATCGCGCACGATCTCAACAACATTCTCACCCCCATCATGCTCTCCATCGACGTGCTCAAGAGCATGACGGTCGACGGCCACCAGAAGTCGATCCTCGAGACCATCGAGCTCAGCGCCCGCCGCGGCTCGGACATTGTCCAGCAGGTGCTCTCTTTCGCCCGCGGCATGGAAGGCCAGCGCATCGTCATCCAGCCGAAGTACCTGCTCAAGGACATCGAGCACATTGTCAACGACACTTTCCCGAAGGACATCCGCCTCGAGATGGCCCTGCCGCATGACACCTGGTCGATCGTCGGCGATCCCACGCAGGTGCAGCAGATCCTGCTCAACCTCTGCGTCAACGCCCGCGATGCCATGCCCAACGGCGGCACTCTCACGATCAAGACCGAGAATTGCGTCGCCGATGAACACTACGTCGCGATGAACCACCAGGCCAAGCTCGGCTCCTACGTCGCCATCTCCGTCACCGACGTGGGCGTGGGTATTCCGGGCGAGATCCTCGAGAGCATTTTCGAGCCCTTCTTCACCACCAAGGAACTCGGCAAGGGCACCGGTCTCGGCCTTTCCTCGGTCAAGGCCATCGTCAAGAACCACGGCGGCTTCATCAATGTTTACAGCGAGATTGGCCGCGGCTCGACTTTCAAGGTCTACCTGCCCGCGCAGACCGCTCCCTCCGAAGCGCCGCAGCAGGCCGGCAAGGACGACGAGTTGCCGCGCGGCAACGGGGAAACCGTCCTCGTCGTGGATGACGAGACCTCCATCCTCTCGATCACCAGCGAAACGCTGCAGGCTTTCGGCTACAGCGTCGTCACGGCCAGCAACGGTGCGGAGGCCGTCGCCATCTACGCACAGCAGAAGGAACTGATTTCGTCCATCGTCACGGACCTCTCGATGCCGGTCATGGATGGCCGCGCCACCATCTACGCGCTGCTAAAGATCAACCCCAAGGCGAAGATCATTGCCATGAGCGGCATGGACGAGAGCGAAAGCGTGGCCAAGGCCTCCACCGCGGGCGTCAAGCACTTCATCTCGAAGCCCTATACCGCGGCTACGCTCCTCAAGGCCCTGCGCGCCTTGCAGGAAGCTTGAGCGAAGATTTGATTTTCGGCGAAACGCTACCCCTGCTTGTTCTTCTCTTTCGCGGCTTTGGCCAATAAGCCGGTGTTGATCGTGGGTTCCGCCAAGACCGCAGCCTCGCGATTGGCCTCGACCACATTCATCTCGGGCACGCTGCGGCGGACCTCAATGTGCCGCGGAGCGCGGACACCGAGCCGAACGCGGGTGTTGTCCACCGCAAGCACGGTAATCTCAATATCGTCGGCCAGCTTGATCGACTCCCCCACCTTCCGGCTTAGCACGAGCATGCCACTGGCTTAGCAGATTCAGAGCTCGAGGCAAAGGGCTTCTGCTCGCTCGGTCGAAGAGCTCCGTGGCACAACGACTTGCCGGGCCTGGCGGTTGCGGACGTTGACCAGCAGCGGCGCATTCGGCTTGGCTTTGAGCGTGATGCCGCCGTTGCTTTTCTGGATGTGCAGGATGAAGTAGACCGCGTAATCGACCGGGTCGATTGAGCCCAGTTCACTGAGCGCATCGTCGTCCACTTCGAGTGAAAAATCGCGGTCCCAGGCGTAGGCATCGACCACGGCAAAGCGCACCTGCGGCTCGTTGATCGACTGCATCCAGGCGAACGGGCGTTCCTGCGGTTCCTGCGCCATGACGAACTGGCGGCTGGCGGGAAAGCCCGGCAGGCCCTGGTGGAACTCGATGATCTTGTTGCGCAGGATTTCGATGGTGGGATTTTCGGCAGTGGCGGTTTCCATAAGGCAAGGTGGGTTTATCCGGTTGTGGTGCTTCCGAGGTAGTTCAGGATCGAGAGTCCCAGGATGCGTGAGCCGGCCTCGAGCGTCGCCTCATACTGGTTCTGGATCTGCTGAAGCTGCACCGTGGCATTGGGCAGGTTGGTCTGCGTCAGCGTATTGAGATGGTTGTCCTCCGAGGTGATCTGGGACTGGTTTGCCGTGCTGGCGGTCGAGACGGCGGACATGTTGGCCGAGGTGCTGCCGACATACGACGAGATCAGGTTCAGTGCATTGGTCAGCGCGGGCAGGTCGTTTTGAACGGCGCTGGCGTCGCCGTTGTTGAGGTCGGTCACGGTTTGCTTCAGCGCGGCCAGGACATCCACCCCGGTGGAGGAGTCATAGAGGAAGCCGTCGGCCGGCGGCGTGCCCGGGTGGCCGGCGGCGATGCTGGTTTGCACCGAGTTGCCGGGGGAAACCTCGGTCGAGGTGGTTGCACCGTTGGCGCTTGTATTATAGGTGCCGGTGCTCGTGTCGATTGGCGGCTGATTGTTGGTGCCGCCGAAGAGGTAATTGCCGTTGCTGTCCTGCTGGTTGACGATGCTGGTGAGCTGGCTGAGGAGGGAGCTCGCTTGCGTGCCGACGGCTTTAATCTGGCTGGTGGACATGGTGCTCGACACGGATGTCGCGTTCTCGCTGGCTTGCGAAACCAGCTTGTAGATTTCGGTCATCGCCGAGTTGTTGGCCGTGGTGGCCGTCGTCGCGCTGGAGATGGCATTGCTGTAGCCGTTGAGCTGCGCGACGGTCGCCTGGGTCTGGGAAGCCTCGTCGTAGGCGAGCGGGTTGTCCGAGGCCTGGGTTACGTCGTTGCCGGTGGAGACATCCTGCTCGAGCTGCGCCAGTTGCTGCTGGGAGTTTTGCGAGCCGTTGAGGACGAATTGCGAAAGGGTGCTGGTGGCGATGCGCATACGTTATCCGGTGGGTGGGGCCATGTTCAGGAGTGTGTCGTAGAGGCTGGAAATTGTGGTCAGGAACCGCGCCGAGGCGGCGTAGGACTGCTGGAAGTTGATCAGGTTGGTCATCTCCTCGTCGATCGACACGCCGGAAACGGAGTCGCGCTGGTTTTGCACCTGCTCCGTGATCTGGTCCTGCGACGTCTGGTTGCCTGCCGCCGTGGAGACGGTTTCACCGAGGTTGGAAACCATGCTTTGGAAGGCGGGGATGATGTCGGAGTTGTTGGTTTCGATCTGCGAGATGGCCAGCGCGTTGCTGCCGTCGAGCGTGTCGCCCGACGTGCTCGCTGCCGCGATGGTCGAGGGATTGCTGGTAATGGTCGAGCTTACCGCAATATCGCCCGCGCCGGTCCCGGTAAAGAAGTTGCCGCCGGCGTTGCCATTGAGATCGTAGCCCGCCTTGTTCTGCGTGTTGACTGCGCTGATGAGTGCCGCCGCTACGCTGTCGAGCTGGCCGAGCAGGCCCGAGTTGCCGTTGGCTGCCGGGGAACCGATGACGTTGTTCGCGACATCGAGATCGGAGCCGAGTGAGCCGGAAGACGGCACGCCCGCGCCGAGCGAGCCGGTGGTGCTGCCTGACACGGTGAGGGGAGGATTGCCCGTGGCGCTGTAGGTCACGCTCAAGCTTTGGGTGGTGCCCTGGCCATTGCTGTCGTTGCCGCTGACCAGGACGACCGACGGATTGTCCGCCAGGGTAACCTTCACGGAGCCATTGCTCTCGTTCGTCGCGGTGACGTTGACCAGGCTGGAAAGCTGCTCAACGTCTTCCTCTTGCGAATCACTTAGATCGTTGGTGTTGCCGCCGGAGGCCTGCACGGCGACGATCTGCTGGTTGAGGCTCGCGATTTGCTGGGAGAGTTGGTTGACCTGCGAGGTGATGTTGCCCGCGTCCGTGGCCAGTTGCGCTTGCGTCGTTTGCAGCCGCTGGTAGGCGGTGTTCAGGTTCGAGGCGAGCGTCTGGGCATCCTGGGCCACGACCTGCCGCGCCGAGGAACTGGTGGGATCGTTGGCCAGGTTTTGGAAGTCGGTGAAGAAGGTGGTGAGCGCGCCCTGGATCGAGCCCTCTCCGGCCTGCGTGGTGCCTGAGGTGGACGAACTCGACGACGTGGAGAACTGCTCGCCCAGGGCCTCCTGCACCGTCGAGGTCATGGTGGCCTGGTTGTCGGCATAACCCTTGGCCCCGAGGGACTGCTGCACCAGGGTGTTGAGCAGGCTGCTGGTCAGGTTCTCGATGCTGGTGACCTGCGTGCCCATGTCCAGCTCGCCATTCGCGCCGGTCTGTACGTCGGTGGCGAAGTTGGCGCGCTGACGGGCGTAGCCTGGCGTGTTGATGTTGGCAATGTTGTTGCCGGTGGTCTGGATGGCGGTTTGGTTGGCGCTGAGCGCCTGGCTGCCCATCCAGAGGGATGCGTTGAGTCCGATGTTCGTGACGGCCATGGTTAGTTTCGCGGGCTAGACGCGCGCCTCCAGGATGCCGCCGCCGAGATCGTTGTGGAAGGAGTGGCCGTTGAGGTTGTAGAGATGCAGCGGGGTGTCGCGGTCGAGCACCTGCTGGAAGAGCTGTTGCAGGAAGAAAAGCGAGTGCTCCAGCAGCGTGCGATTCTGCTGCGCGAGGCGGCGGATCTTGTCGAGCTTCTCCTTGAGCTTGCTCTCGGGGTACTCCTGCGCGTTGCGCGCGTCCTGCAACTCGCGCTTGACTTCAATCTCCATGCTTTGCATGCGGATGCCCATCCACTCGATTGATTGCGTGGTGGTGGCCAGGTCATCCGTGCGGCGTGCGAGGATGAGTTGCTGCTCCTTCTTCTGGAGGTTGATCATGTTCTCCAGGAGCTGGTCGAACTCCTGCAGGACGGGACTGGAAAGAGGATTAGCGGGAGGGTTGGACATGGTTCGTGGCGGTGTGCATGTAAGGGGCCGCGCTGGGGTGTTCGCGCTGGGTTAGGTAGTGTTCGATCTGCTGGGCCAGGCCGAGGCCTTTGCCGCTGGTCAGGCCCTGGCTCATGGCCTGCTGGATAAAGTCGCCGTAGGTGTTGCTGTTGCCGCTGTCCGGGTCGTCGGAGTTGTCCGCGCCCTGAATCTCCTTGCCCATTTCCTCGCTGAGCTGGTTGGCGAAGAGCATCTCCATCGCCTTGGCGACTTGCTTGATGCGGGTGGCGTCGTTGTTGCCGGCGGTATTCACGTTGAGGTTGAAATCCGGGGGCAAAAGCGCGCTGACCGAGCCGATGGAAGCGTAGCCGGTCATTCGAGGACAAGCTCCGCGTTAAGGGCCCCGGCATCTTTGATCGATTGCAGGATCGACATCAGTTCGCGCGGCGTCGCGCCCATTGAGTTGAGGGCGAAGGCGACGTCCTCGACTGTGGGCATGTCGTTAAAGACCACCAAGGCGTGCTTCTCTTCCTGCACGTTGGTCGTGGTGTTGTCGACCACCTGCGTGTGAACGCCCTCGCCGCCGCCCCTGTCGCTGCCTGCGCCGCTGCGTCCGATGTTGCCGCTGTTGTTGTTGCTGATGCTGATCGTGCCGGTGTTGGAGTTGCCGCTGTCGATCCTGTTTCCGTTGCCGGTGAAGGAATTGGGCTGCGAGACGGATTGCGTGTTGGTGATCGCCACGGTCAGGTTGCCGAAGGCGACGGCCACCTTGGAGATCTGGATGTTCGCGTTGGCCACGATGGTGCCGGTGCGTTCATTGATGACGATTTTCGCGGGAACGTCCGGCACGAACTGCGCGTTCTCGATGCGCGCGACGAATTCCATTTGCTTTTCCGGCGCCTGCATGGCCGGCGGGACAAAGACCTGCACCGTGGTGGGGCTGATCGCCTGGGCGAGATGACCGATCTGTTCGTTGATCGCGTTGGCCATGCGCACGGCGGAGGTGAAGTCGCCCTGGCGCAGCACCACCTCAAGCACGCCTTTCGAGAAAACCGTGGTCGGGATTTCCTGCTCCACAATGGCACCATCGGTCACGATGCCCGAGTTGAGGTGGTTCTTCTGGATGGATGAGCCGCCGGCGCCGCTGTTGCCGGCATCGAAGCCGCCGAGGAACACGCTGCCCTGCGCCACTGCATAAACCTGGCCGTCGCCGGCAACGAGCGGTGTCTGCAGGAGCACGCCGCCCTGCAGCGCCTTGGCATCGGCCAGCGAGGCGACCGTGACATTGAGCCGCGTGCCCTGGTGCGTGAAGGGCGGGATGTTCGCCGTGACCATCACGATGGCCACGTTCTTGTTGGTGATATCCGTCGCGGGGATGATGAGGCCGAACTTGCGTGCGATGTTCGCGATGGTCTGCTGTGTGAACTGCTTGTCGGAATCGCCCTGGCCATCCAGGCCGGCGACGATGCCGTAGCCGATCAACTGATTGTCGCGCGCGCCGCCAATCGTGGCCACGTCCTTGATGCGGGTCTGCGCCCGCGCCAGGACGGTGATGGCCAGCAGCGCGACTAAAACCAGCAGCGCCGTGGCGATGAAGCGGTGCAATTCAAAAGGGCGGTTAGAACGGGCTAAGGAATTCATAAAGCTTGGTCAGCCAGCCTTTCTTCTGGGATTCGCTCAGGGCACCTTTGCCCTTTTGGACGATCTGGAGATCGGCCACGCGGCTCGAGCTGATGGAATTGTCGGTGTTGAGGTCTTCCGGGCGGATGAGGCCGGTCAGGATCATGCGCGTGTCTTCGTCGCCGGCCTTGGAGAGCCGGGTCGCGGCGACCCGCATGACGCCGTTGGAGAGCACCTCGATGACGCGCGCCTGGATGGTGGTCGAATCGGTCTCGTCATTGGCCACGGTGCCCCCGCCATTGAAGGCTTGGTTGGCGCTCCACTGCATGGCCGGCAGCGCGCCGTGATTGGTATAAAAGCTGAAGCCGTGGTTCGTGCCATCCGGTGGGTAAACCAGCGAGTTGATCGTGTCATTGACCGAGGCCGTCTTGGCTGTCTTGGTGTTCTGGTCCTTGGTGACCGAGTTGGACAGGTCCACGATGATCGTGATCGTGTCGCCAACATTATGGGCCAGAGGATCGCTGTAGACCGAGGCCGCGCCCGAGCTGTTCGGCGCAGCCTGGTTGCCGGGGTGGCCCCAGACTGAGCCGACGACGGTGGGTCCGTTCGGGTCGGCGGCGAGCAGGCCGGTCGCGCCGAGGGCCAGGGCGGTGGCGAGAAGGGATTTATTCATCATAGACGAGGCTCCGTTGGTCAACGACGCGCGCGTTGAAAATCTTGTGAGAGTCGAGGTTTTGCACGGCGATGATGTCATTGCGGGAACCGTTGGACATCGCCTTGGCCTCGACCGTGATCGAGATGCCGTGATGATCGTAGAGGACGGTGACGAGATCGTCGCGGTGGACCAGGACGGGCTCGATCCAGTCGCTTTGCATCAGGATTCTGCCCTCGGGCAGGGCATGGGCGGCGGTTTTGCCGTCGGGGAAGTCCATGGCCGGGTCGAGCGTGCCGGGCAGCTTCAACACATTGGTCTCGACCTGCTGGAAGTTTGCGGCGCTGAGCGTGTCGCCCGCGGTGATCGTGTTGGCTGCCTGCCAGACGAGGCGCGTGCAGGCCCAGTGAAAGCGGACGCTCTTGGTCACGGCGACCTCGCCCTGGTAGCGGAATTCCAGGGTGGCGTCGGCCCATTCGTGGCGCAGCGCGCCGGCGGCGAGGTTGATGCGGGTGTCGAGCTGCCCCCGGGGAATGGCGAAGGGCTGGAGGTTCGGAATCTCGAGAATGGCGAAGTCGCTGTCGGCGGGCAGGTGTTTGGCCAGTTCGGCGGTGATGAGTTCGCGCACGTCGTGCTCGTTGCACATGGCGTCGGGACGGTCCACCTCGCAGGCGCGGGCCCCGGTCCACTGGAGCGTGTCGGACTTGAGCGCCGGGGGCAGGCGCACGGCCAGCTCGTCGCGCGTCCAGGTCTGGGAATTGCCGAGGGCGGGTGAATCGGCGATGGGCGCGCTGAGTTCCTCGGCGCTGACGCCCTGGGAGGAGGCGAGCAGATCGTTGAGCGTGAGCGTGCCGCCGATCAGGGTGACCTGCGGGCGCAGCTCCAGCACGGCGGCGTGGGCCTGGAACAGGAACAAGGTGGAGGTGGCGAGAAGGAGGGCGGCGTTCTTCATGGTTAGCCTGCGCTTTTCATGTTGTTGGCCATTTGCATCATCTGGTCGGCGGTCTGGATGGCCTTGGAATTGATTTCATAGGCGCGCTGCGCCTGGATCATGTTCACCATTTCCTCGACGACCTGCACGTTGGAGGTCTCGATGTAGCCTTGGGCGATGGTGCCGATGCCGTTGGTGCCGGGCGTCTGGCCGTCGAGCGCGTTGCCCGAGGCGTCGGTCTGCTGGTAGAGATTGTTGCCGAGGCTGTTGAGGCCTTCGGGATTCGGGAAGGTCGAGATGGTGATGGGGCTGATCTTCACTGTCGCGTTGTTGACCGTCGCCGAGATGGTGCCGTCGGAGCCGATGGCAATATTGGTGGCCTGCGGGCTGATCTGCCCGACGCCGGTGACGAGGTAGCCTTGGTCGGTGACGAGCTGGCCGTCGGAGTTGACCAGGAATGAGCCGTCGCGCGTGTAGGCGTTGGTGCCGTCGGGCAGGGTGATCTTGAAGAAGCCGGAGCCCTGGATGGCCACGTCGTAGGTGTTGCCGGTCTGCTGCAGGTTGCCCTGCGAGAAGTTGCGCTCGGTGGAGACGGGCTGGGAACCGTAGCCGATCTGGATGCCGGTGGGCACGGTGCTGGATTCGGTGGAGTTCGCGCCGGGCGCTTTCTCGGTGTCGTACATCATTTCCTGGAACACCATGGTCGCGCCCTTGTAGCCATTGGTGTTCACGTTCGCCAAGTTGTTGGCGATGACGTCGAGGTTCATCTGCTGGGCTTCCATGCCGCTGGCGGCGGTCCAGAGTGAGCGAATCATGTGGTGTCTCCTTGCTTAGTCGAAAAAAAGGTCAGGCCTGCGGGCGTGATCCGAGTGAGTTGATGAGTTGATTTTGGCTGTCGTCGGCGGCCTGAATGGTTTTCTGGTTGGCCTCGTAGAGACGCACGGCCTGGATCATGTCGGCCATTTGCGTGACGGGGTTGCCGTTGCTTTGCTCGAGCCGCCCTTGCAGCAACTGGTCGTTGGGGGCCTCGCCGGGCTTGGCGCTGCCCGCCGCTGCGGTGAAGCGGCCGAAGGCACCGGGCTGGAGACTGGTGGAGGGGCTGTCGAAATGCGCGAGACCGATCGTGCCGGTCTGCTCGCCTTTGACTTTGATGGTGCCGTCCGGGCCGATTTCGACGCTGCCGCCCTCGGCCGTGCTGATCGTCACCGGCGTTCCGCCCTGGCCGAGAACTTGCGCGCCGTCGGAGGTGAGGAGCTTGCCCTGCGGCGAGAGATCGAAGGCGCCATTGCGCGTGTAGCTGGTCGTGCCGTCGGCTTCCTTGACCTCGAAGAAGCTCTGGCCCTGAATGGCGAGATGGTACGGGCTGCCGGACGGAGTGACGGGCCCCTGGGAGAAATCAATGACGCGCGTCATGCGCACCCCGGCGGGGTTGCTTGAGTTGGTTGCGCCGGGCTGGCCTGAGGCCACGCTTGGGTCGGTGGTGAAGACGGGGAAGGACTGGCGGTAGCCGGGCACGGATTGGAGCGAGAGGTTCTCTGTGGCGAGGTCCTGGTAATTTTCTCCCATTCGCATTCCAGCAGCGCTGCTATATAAGCCGACGTTCATCGCTGGTTATCTTTGCACATGCCATGCCACGGGGATTTTTTTGGCGCTTTTGCCGAATTTACCTCTGAAAATGAAGGATTTGGCGAAAATGCTCTCGGAAATTGACGGAAGAAAAGTCCATTTCGGCGGAATTTTTTTGCATCGGCGAAGTGCCGAGTGAGATGGGATTGATGAGGCCGATTCGGAAACGAGGAAAGAAGAAGGGGTCGGATCAAATGGGTCCCATTGAACAAAAGGGGGCCTGGGCAAGCGGGCAGGGCTTGCGTTCCAACGAAAATGCGGCGGGTTACGCCGCGACGGCGGTTGTGGCCTGTGCGGCGGGGGCGTTCCAGCAGCGGACCTGCGTGCTTTCGCCGCAGCCGCAGACGATCTCGAGATCGCAGTAATCCGGGCCCGCTTTCACGAGGCGGATTTCCGGCTTCGCGTGAGCGCTGACGGTCGCGACCGGGTGGGTGTGGCCGACGCCGAGAATCTTGTTGGCCTGCGCGGCCTTGATGAGGCGTACCGGCTGTTCGCATTCACGAGGGAAGATGGTGCTGAGGTTGGTCTTGGT